>CXWJ01003300.1_pt1 | contig 14271 bp, 14 predicted proteins | sample 590841 | NCBI WGS metagenome assembly CXWJ01 (sample SAMEA3498367, study PRJEB10139) | wastewater metagenome | biome: wastewater treatment plant; material: activated sludge | place: Austria | collected 2015-01-21 | reverse complement strand
CATCGCTTGCGCAAGCTTCTGCGTGATCTCCCAATCCTCAAACCCGTTGCGCGGGCTCATCACTTTGCGCACGCACTGAATGCGCCGCTCGGCGTTCGTGAACGTCCCGTTCTTCTCGAGAAACGTCGACCCCGGCAGGAACACATGCGCATAGTTCGCCGTCTCGGTCAGGAAGAGGTCGTGAACGACGACGCAGTCCATCGCCGCGAAGGCTTCAGCCACATGTTTCGTGTTCGGGTCGGACTGCNNCGCACGAGCCCTGCACGTTGTTTTGCCCGCGCAAGGGATTCACGCCGACGCCAGGCCGCCCGATATTCCCCGTCGCCATCGCCAAGTTCGCGATCGCCATCACCGCCGTCGTGCCTTGGGAATGCTCCGTGACGCCAAGCCCGTAATAGATCGCGCCGTTCCCGCCCGTCGCATAAAGCCGCGCCGCCCCGCGGATCGATGCCGCCGGCACGCCGGAAACCTTCTCGACCGCCTCCGGACTGTTCTGCGGCTCCGCCACAAACGAGGCCCACGCCGAAAACGCGTCGCTCTCGCAGCGCTCGCGCACGAACGCTTCGTCGATCAGCCCCTCGGTGACGANNCAGGATGCCCATCCGTCGGGTTCGCCCCGATCACGATGATGACGTCCGAATGCTCGACGCTGTCGAAGTCCTGCGTCCCCGCCGACGTCCCGAACGTCGTCTTCAAGCCATAGCCTGTCGGCGAATGACAAACCCGCGCGCAGGTATCGACGTTGTTGTTCCCGAAGGCCGCACGCACCAGCTTCTGCACCAGGAACGTCTCTTCGTTCGTGCAGCGCGACGACGTCACCCCGCCGATCGCGAGCCGCCCATGCTTCGCTTGAATGCGCTTGAACTCCGACGCCGTATGCGCAATCGCCTCTTCCCACGAAACCTCGCGCCAACGCTCGTCCACCCGCGCGCGGATCATGGGCTTCAGCACGCGCTCCTTATGCGTCGCATAGCCCCACGCAAACCGCCCCTTCACGCAGGAATGCCGTTGGTTCGCCTTACCGTCCTTGAACGGCACCATGCGCACAAGCTCCTCGCCGCGCATCTCCGCCTTGAACGAACACCCCACACCGCAATAGGCGCAGGTCGTGACCACCGAATGCTCCGGCACCCCGATCTCGATGACCGACTTCTCGGAAAGCGTCGCCGTCGGGCAAGCCTGCACACAGGCGCCGCACGACACGCATTCGGATGCAAGAAAGTCTTCGTCCATCCCCGCCGCGACATGCGACGCGAACCCGCGCCCATCGATCGTCAGCGCAAATGTCCCTTGCGTCTCCTCGCACGCCCGCACACAGCGCGAACACACGATGCACTTCGACGGATCGAACGTGAAGTATGGATTGCTCTCGTCCTTGGGCTGCCCCAGATGGCTCTCGCCCGCATACCCATAACGCACGTCGCGCAAACCGACTGCGCCCGCCATGTCTTGCAGCTCGCAATCGCCGTTCGCGGCGCAGGTCAGGCAGTCAAGCGGATGGTCGGAGATGTAAAGCTCCATCACCCCGCGCCGGAGATCCTTGAGCAGCGGCGTCTGCGTCTTCACCTTCATCCCCGCCGCGACCGGCGTCGTGCAGGACGCGGGCGTTCCGGCCCGCCCCTCGATCTCGACAAGGCAAAGCCGGCAAGACCCAAACGCCTTCACGCTGTCGGTGGCGCAAAGCTTCGGGACCTGGGTGCCCGCCTCCCGGGCCGCCCGCAGTATCGACGTGCCGGCCGGCACCGAAACCTCAACGCCATCAATCGTCAGCCGAACGAACTGCTCAGCCGTCGAAGCAGGCGTCCCAAGATCATCCTCGCGAACCAGGGTCATGGCCTCATTTTACTCCGCCCCGTCCTTCTTGGGCGGTTAAAATTGACCCCCCAACGTAAGTGGAAATTAGCTAAAACCGTGCCCCAGACTGCCCGCAGCGGGCTGAGGAGGTCGTTATGACGGACAAACACGCCGCCGCCGTCGCCGCGGCCATGAAGTGCCTCGACGACTTCATGACGGCGTTCAACGCCCGCGACATCGCCGCGTTCGAGACGACGTTCAACTTTCCGAGCGTGCGCCTCGCCTCGAACAAGCTCGCGATCATCGAGCGCGGCTATCACACGCCGGAGATGCTGGCGACCGGCGCGCTGAAGGACTGGCACCACTCGGCCTGGGAGCGCCGCAACGTCATCCACGCCGGCGCGGACAAAGTGCACCTCGACACCCGCTTCACCCGCTACCGCGCCGACGGCACGAAGATCGGCTCGTTCGACTCCGTCTACGTGGTCACCTGCGAAAACGGCCACTGGGGCGTCAAGGCACGCTCAAGCTTCGCGCCATAACGGTCGCCTACCTCGCCGGATCAAGCGCGCGAGCCATGCGGCTGTCGCGCATCTGGGTTCTGATGAAGGCTTTGAGAAAGCCAAGCTTCGGGTCGGGGCGTTGGCCGGCGACGATCCGCATGATCTGTTCGTTGTACCAGGTGGCGCCGCCGGCACTGGTGAGCGTGCGGATCAGTTTGACCGGCGACTTGGGGCCAAGCGGGCCGGGACCGAAGCGCAGTTCCGGCTGCGCGAGATCAACCGGATCGCCGCGCAGCAGCTTTGCCGGTGCTTCGGGCGCGAGGCAGAGCGGCCGGGCGAGGCCCACAAGATCGAAGCCGTCATTGGTGATGGCATCCGCCATGCCTTGCGCCGTGCGAAGGCCGCCGGTGACCATCAGCTTTGCGCGCTTCAGGTGCTTGCGCATCTCTGGGCCAAAGCGGGCGAAGTAAGACTCGCGTGCGCGTGATGCCTTGCTGGCATAGGGGTCGTGGACGGCTTCGCCCGCGCCTTCGACGTTGGTCATCTTCGGTTGTTCGTAGGTGCCGCCGGAGACTTCGATCATGTCGATGCTAGCGTCGTCGAGCCAACCGGCGACGATCTGGCTGTCTTCAAAGCTGAAGCCGCCGCGCTGAAAGTCGGCGGAGTTGAGCTTGATGCCGATGGGATAGTCTGCGCCAACCTTTGAGCGCATGGCTTTGACCGTCTCCAACACGAAGCGCGCGCGGTGCGCAAGATCACCGCCCCAGTCATCGTCGCGGCGGTTGGATAGCGGGGACAGGAATTGCGAGAAGAGATAGCCGTGCGCGCCGTGCAACTGCACGCCGTCAAAGCCGGTCTCGCGCGCCACCGCTGCGGCGTCGGCAAAGCGTTGGATCAGTTCCACGATTTCGTCATGTGTCAGTGCGACCGGCGTGCCGAACTTGATGCCGGGGATGGAGAGCGCGATCGCCGACGGCGCTTTGGGTGTTGAATTGACGAACCGATGGGTCTGCCGCCCCGCGTGTGCAAGCTGCATCCAAACATGATTGCCGTACGCCTTTGCGGCGGCCGACCAGTTGCGCAGGGCTGTCAGCTGCTCGGCGCTCTGCTTGCCTTGAATGACCACATTACCGGCGTGCTCGAGGTTGCGATAGTCGACCTGCACATTGCCGGTGAGCATCATGCCCGGTCCGCTTTCGGCCCAAGCGCTGTAGAGCGCCGCATGCGCGGGCGTCGCGCGATTGCGGTTGTCGGCCAGCAGTTCCGTCATCGCCGCTTTGACGAGGCGGTTGGGCAGCACCGCGCCGCAAGACAAAGTCAGCGGTGCACTCAAAATGGTTGCGGGCGTTGTCATCTGTCTGTTCCGATCTGCGCGCTAGTTCGAAATCGCCACGGCTTTCGCGGCGAACTGCTTCTTCTCGATGATGTCGAGCATGAAATTGGCGGCGTCGGCGGTCGTGAGCGTGAAGCCGGTCATCCGGCCCTCCGGCGAAACCTTCAGCTTGCCGCGTGCGGGCTTTTCGTTGAGCGCGGCGAGGCGCACAGCGGTCCAGTCCAGGCCCGACGCGCGCAAGATCGCTTCCATCTTGATCTTCGCCGCCAGGATCGGCAGCAGCTTGCGGGCAAAGAGCGGCACCAGAACCCAGCGAAGGAAGAACGCACCGGATCCCGGAACGCCGACATTGCTCGCGCAGACGAGACGCCGCATCCCCTGCGCCTTCATGTCTTCAACGATCAGCCGCGTCGCCTCGGGCACCAGATCGTTCGGCTTGCCGTCGCCCAAGCCGCCCACGCCGAGGCACTGAATGACCGCATCGGCGCCTTTGATCGTCTCGCGGACTGCCTTGGGGTCAAGCGCATCCGCAACGACAACGCGCACGCCGGAGCCCGCCGCCTTCGCCGACCTCACCAAGATCGTGACGTCATGTCCGCGGGCCAGCGCCGCAGTCAACACGGCTTTGCCCATCATGCCGGTCGAACCGAAGAGAGCGAGTTTCATGGCGACTGAATCTCCGGCGAAAGGGCAACTTCAACCTCTAGATACTATTTGGTATCCAAATGTCAATTGGTATTCTGATAGGGTTCTGGCAGTCAGTCCGCTTCAACGAAGAGTGCCCCATGCGACCCGTACGGNNACGTTTGACCCGCGCCGAACAGCAGGCGCAGACCCGCGAACGGCTTTTGGCGGCCGCCGAGCGCGTGTTCGCGCGCCACTGTTACGGCGGCGCGTCGATCGATCTGATTTCGGCGGAGGCCGGCTATTTGAAGGGCGCGATCTATTCGAACTTCGAAAGCAAGGAAGAGGTCTTTCTGGAGCTTGCGCGCGTTTATATGGAACGTCGCATGACGGAGTTGGAGCATCTCGTCGGCGGCGAGCCGTCAAAACTTGCGGGCGCGTTGAGCCAATGGCTCCAGACCATGCAAGTCGATGGCGACTGCCTGATGCTCGTCACCGAGCTTCAACTGCAGGCGCGGCGCAGCCCCGTCTTCGCCGAGCAGTACTACGCCCTGCAGCAAAAACAAACGCGCGCCATGGCCACGGTGTTGGAACGGTTCTTCAAGGCGCTGGACCTCTCCATGCCGATAGACCCGATCGACCTAGCCGACGCGATGCTAGCACTCACGCACGGCATCACCCTGCAACGGCCCGAACCCAAAGCCGGCGCATCCGCAGACGCCGGTCGCGTCATCGACAAGCTGATGAAGAGCCTGACACGGGCGGACAAGACGCGCAAACAACGCTAACGCCCAAAGTCCTCCGGAAAATGCCTGACCGCGCTCATCACGGGGTAGGGCGTAAACCCGCCCAGCGCGCACAGCGAGCCGAACTTCAGCGTCCGGCACAAATCCTCCAGCAACGCGAGGTTCGCGTCGCGCTTCTCGCCCGCCACGATCCGGTCGATCACCTCGACCCCCCGCGTGGAACCGATCCGGCACGGCGTGCACTTGCCGCAGCTTTCGATCGCGCAGAACTCCATCGCAAAGCGCGCTTGGGCCGCCATATCGACCGTGTCGTCGAACACGACGATCCCGCCGTGCCCGATCAACCCGTCGCGCGCTGCGAACGCTTCGTAGTCGTAGACCGTGTCGAACAGCGCCCGCGGAAAATAGGCGCCGAGTGGCCCGCCGCATTGCGCAGCGCGCACAGGCCGCCCGCTCGCCGTACCGCCGCCGATCTCATCGACGATCTGACCCAGCGTCATTCCAAACGGCGCCTCGAACAACCCCGCGTGCTTCACGTTGCCCGCCAGTTGAATCGGCATCGTTCCGCGCGACCGGCCGTAGCCGATGCCCGCGTACATCTCCGCCCCATGCGCCAGAATCCACGGCGCGGTCGCCAGCGTCAGCACGTTGTTCACGACCGTGGGCTTGCCGAACAAACCCTCATGCGCGGGCAGGGGAGGCTTTGCCCGCACCTGGCCGCGTTTGCCCTCCAAACTTTCGAGCAGCGCGGTCTCTTCCCCGCATACATAAGCGCCCGCACCGATGCGCAACTCGATGTCGAACCCGTCCCCGATCAGCTTCGCCGCCCTTGCAACGTCGAGCGCCTTAGCAAACGTCGCATTGGCTTGCGGGTACTCGGAGCGTGCGTAGACGAAGCCCTTCGACGCCCCGATCGCGAACGCGGCTATCGCCATCCCTTCGATCAGCGAAAGCGGATCGCCCTCCATGAGCATGCGATCCGCAAACGTGCCGCTGTCGCCCTCATCCGCGTTGCACACGACATAACGCCGCCCCGCCTGCGCGTCCGCGCAAGTCTTCCACTTGATCCCCGCCGGAAACCCAGCCCCGCCGCGCCCGCGCAAGCCCGACTTCGTGATCGCCTCGATCGTCGCCGCCGCGCCAATCTCCCGCGCCCGCTTCAACCCCTCAAACCCGCCCAGCTCGGCGTAGTCCTCCGCGGACAACGGATCGATCACCCCGCACTTCGCGAACGTGATCCGCGTCTGCCGCTTCATCCACGGGTGCTGATCGACCACGCCGACACAAAGCGGATGTGCCTTACCCTCCAGCATCCCCGCCTCGATCAGCGCCGGCAGATCGGGCGCCCGCACTGGCCCATAGCCGACGCGTCCGTTCGCGGTCTCAACCTCGATCAAGGGCTCCAGCCAATGCATCCCGCGCGAACCCGTGCGCACGATCTCAAGCGTGAGCCCGCGCGTCTGCGCCGTCGCCAGCAGCACGCGCAAGACGCCCTCGGCGCCAACCGCTAAAGCCGCCGCGTCGCCGGGCACGAACACGCGCGTCATGGCTTGCGCTCCACGGTTGCGATCAGATGCGCCGCCTCCGCGCGCCCATGCGGCTCGCCGTTGACGAGCGCCGCCGGCGCCACCGAACAAAGCCCCAAGCAATAGACCTGCTCGACCGTCACGCGCCCGTCGGCAGACGTTTCCTTCCAGTCGATCCCGAAATGCTTCAGCACCTGCGCCGCAAGCGCGTTCCCGCCCGTCGCCTGGCACGCCTCGGCCCGGCAAATCTTCACGACGCACGCACCCGCAGGCCGCTCGCGAAAGTCGTGATAGAAAGACACGACTCCGTAAACCTCCGCCCGCGTCAGATTGAGCTCGTGCGCGATCACGGGGATCGCATCCTTCGGCACGCATCCGAACTCAACTTGCACCGCATGCAAGATCGGAAGCAACGGCCCCTCGAGCCCTGCATGCGCGGCACAAATCGCCTTGACCCGGTCAGCGTCCAAATCACCTCTCCCAGCGCGACCATATGAGCCAAGCGTGCCTGTGGAAACTGGCACCGACTGTCGCTGTCGTCAGATGTGCGGTTCATAGCGCGTTCATATGAAAAGCGCGATATCCGCCGCCCCCTAACACCGTGGAAGCTGAAAGAATGAGAACGACGACTGCGCGCCTCGTGTGTGCGGCCCTGGTTGGACTGACCGCGATCGCCGCCACCATGTTTGCGGCCGCCGGTGGCGCCAACGCGAACGTGGCGGCGGCGCCCCTGGTCGTCGACCTCACCGACTTCCGCGGCGGCTCGATTTACGCGTGGCTGCAGTCGAAAGGCTTTCGCGTCGAAGAAGACGCAAAGAACCCGCAGAAGATCGCGTTCACGGCCGACAAACGCGGCCTCAGCCTTCAGACATTGCGCCCCGCGCTCGGCCTGCTCACGAACACGCGCATGAACCCGAACGCCTATTCGAGCGTCGAGATCGAGTGGGGCGTCGCACAACACCCGATGGGGGCCTCTTACGAGCGGCGCGTCAACAACGAAGCGATTATGGTGCACGTCTTCTTCGGCGCCACAAAGCGCGCGTCGGGTTCGATGTTCGCGCCCAACCTGCCGGCCTTCATCGGCCTCTTCCTCTGCGCAAGCGACCGCGTCGGCTTCCCCTATGTTGGGCGCTACTACCAAGAGGCCGGCCGCTACATCTGCGTTGACCGCGCCGAGCCGCAGCGCCCGCTCGTCTCGCGCTTCGACTTGCGCCAAGGCTTCCGCACAGCCTTCGGCGCCGACATGCGCGAGGCCATCACCGGTTTCACGGTCGCAGTCGACACGTCGTCCTCGAAGAGCCCTTCGCAAGCCTTCATCAAGCGCATCGCGTTCCTGCCCTAAGCCTGGAACCTCACCGCCGCCTCTTCTAAACTGCGCGCCATGAAGCGCACCCTTTGGCTGCTGCTCGGCTACGCGGCCGTCGGATTGGCGATCGCCGGCGCCGCTTTGCCGCTGCTCCCGACAACGCCGTTCTTGCTTGTGGCCGCCTACGCCTTCGCCCGCTCGTCACCGCGGCTGCACGCGTGGCTGACGTCACATGCACAGTTCGGACCCCTGATCGACAACTGGAATCGCTACGGCGCGATCAGCCCGCGCGCGAAGACGGCCGCCGTCGGCGTCATGCTCGCGACGTTGGGCGCAAGCTGGCTCTGGGGCGTCGGCGCCACGGTGCTCGCCAGCCAAGCGGCGATCATGGCCGCGACGGCGACCTTTATCTTAACGCGCCCGGATGGCCCCGGCGGCGACTAAAACCGCTACGCACGCGCGCCGGGCCCGTGACATAGTCTGGCCGACCGCATCCGCTACGGGGGGCCACATGACCGACACGAACCCATCACGCCTATGGGCCGTCGTTACGGCGCTGGCTGGCGTCGCGTCGCTGGCGATCGTACTCACCTTTCAGAACCTGCCCGAAGTGAAGGCGGCAGCAGACTGCACGAAGCAAGGCGCGGTGCTCCTCTACGAATTCGCGCGCTCGCAAGCCGACCTCGACGCGTTGTTCGGCCCCGCGGGCAGCGAATGCCGTTCCAAAGTGAGCGCAGCAATGGACGCTGTGAACACGATCGACGTCTGGTTCTTCATCCCCGCCTACACGTTGTTTGTCTCGGCGGCGGCGCTGTTCTTGAGCGGCGGCGCGTTGCGCCCGCTCGCATGGGCCGCCGTCGCACTCGCCGTTGTCGCGGCCGGCATGGACTATGTGGAGACGTTGAATCTGCTCGCCTACACGCCCGCTTTGGCGCCATCGCCCCAGCGTCTCATGGAAAGCAGCTCGGCCGCCTGGGTGAAGTTCTTCTGCCTCGCCCTGAACGCCCTCGCGCTTGCCGGTCTTTGCTTGACTGCAACACCGCGCAAACGCTGGATCTTGGGCGCGCTGCTCTGCCTGCCGATCGCAGGCGTCACGTTGATGGCGATCAACGTCGACTGGATGCAGGCTCAAACGCTGGCCTTTTTCGCCAGTTGGACGCCGCTGATGCTGATGGCCGCGCGCGCTGCCGTGATTGGGCGTTAGCCAGGCACGATCGAGATGCCGTAGAGCCGCCACTCGCCCTTCCAAACATCGAACAAAAGTTCGAACGAGACCGGCTTGGGCCTTATGTCGAACCGGCCGGCAATGTAGAGCATGCGCCGCGCGGTCAGCCGCGGCGGCTCGCGGTACGCGGGTTCCACCACCAGCACGGGCAGCATGTCCACACGCTGCTGCACCAAGTTCGCGAACACCACGCCAAGCTTTGCCGCCGTGTTCGCGTCGTGAAAATCGGGTCCACCCAACTCGCGCAGGACCGAATAGTTGCCGGTTTTGTTGCCGTGATCGACGGCGGCCAACGTCGTGCGAACGAGCGCCAAGACCGCCGGTGCGGAGGGCACGGTCGGCACCTTCGGCTGCAGCATGGTCATCGGCGGTTTGGCCGAGGGCTGCTGCGGCGCCGCATATGCACAAGGCGCGATCGCAGCCAGTGCCGCTAGGAAAACGGCGACGCACAACGCCCGCATTGTCTTTGCCCCCGGAAGTTCAAGCGCGGCGGATGAAACGTGAACCGGGGCCAACCGTCAACGGTGGCCCCGGTTAAGCATCTCGCCGCTTGGCGTCGAATCTAGAACTTGAACGCGATACCGGCCTGTGCCGCGCCCGTCTGGCCGCCGGCCGTGCTGTAGCCCGCGCTCAACAGGATCGGCATTTCCGTGTCCATCTGATGCGCAACGCGGAACGCCACGCCCGTCTCGCCTTCGAAGTAGCCGGCACCCGTCGCAAAGCCGGTCTCACCGCGTTCTAGCGCCAGCATCGGCGTCGCCAAGGCCGTCGTCGCCGCGATCCCGCGGTTGAGGCCCGTCACAGCGCGACTCAGCTGATCCAAGTTGACCGCGTCCGTACCCAGGATGCCCATCGCCACGTTCATCAGCCGCCGCTCGTTGCCGGCCGAGCCGAACGACACCGTGTTCGGATTGGTCGTGAACGAGTTCTCGCCGATCGCAACCGCACTGTTGTGAGAAGCGACCGCGTTGGGCCCCAGCGCCGTCGCGTTCGTGCCGAACGCCCGCGCGCCGTCGCCGAACGCCGCGCCGCCGTTCGCTGCATAAGCGAACGCGCCGACCGCGACCGAATTGATCGCTTGCGCACCGTGCCCGACTGCAATCGCGCTCGGACCAGCCGCCAGCGAGTCATGGCCGACAGCAACGGAACTCGCCGCCTGCGCCCGCGCCATATCGCCAACCGCGACCGACGACGCGCCGTTGGCCAGGCTGTTGTTGCCGTAGGCCGCAGCGTTAGCGCCGTCGGCCCACGAGGAGTTGCCGCTCGCGACGGAGTTCGCCCCGGATGCCGTACTGTTGCTGCCGAATGCCGATGCATTCACGCCCGTCGCCCAGGCCAGCCTTCCGAACGCCGAGGTGAAGGTGTTGTTCGCAAGGCTTGCATCGCCGGCAGCGGTACTGGATTCGCCGCTCGCAGTACTCAAATTGCCATACGCTGACGCGTTCAAGCCGGTCGCCCAAGCAAGCCGTCCGAACGCCGAGGTGAACGTGTTGTTGGCAAGGCTCGAGTCGCCGGCTGCAGAGCTCGAAGCACCTGTCGCTTGCGCGTTGTTGCCGAACGCCGACGCGTTGGCGCCGGTGGCCTGAGCGATACGCCCGTAAGCGGACGTGTTGGCGGCGGTCGCACGGCTGGCATCGCCGGATGCGGTGCTCGAGTCGCCTGTCGCCCGCGCGTCGTTGCCGAACGCCGAGGCGTTAGCCCCGGTTGCTTGCGTTATACGGCCGTAAGCCGACGCGTTGGCATTGTTGGCAAGGCTGCCGTCGCCGGCGGCCGTGCTGGACGCGCCCGTTGCGTTGGCGCCGTTGCCGAACGCCGACGCACTCACGGCCGAAGCGACGCTCGACCGGCCGACGGCCGTCGCGTTGTCGTTGCTGGCATTCGCCCCGACGCCGACCGCCGTCGAACGCAAGCCCGTCGCCGCCGCGCTGTCGCCGACGGCGGTGCTCGAGTCGCCTTGCGCATTGGCGCTCGCGCCGAACGCCGAGCTGCGCGCCCCAACGGCTTGCGAGAATGCGCCCGCCGCTGTCGACGCGATGCCGCGTGCTTGGGCATTGATGCCCAACGCCGTCGCGTTCTCGGCATCGGCGAGCGTGTTGGCGCCGATGGCAGTCGCGCCGGTCGCAAGCGCGCTCGCGCTGTTGCCGATTGCCGTTGAGTTTACCGACGTCGCTCGCGCGCCATTGCCGATGGCGATGGCGCTGACATCGCCAGTGAAGGCTTGCGCGCCGCCGAAGCCGGCCCCGGCGAGGCCGCCGCCACCCATCGTGATGCCGCTATAGTAATACTGGGCCTGATTATTTTCGTCGAAGGGGGTGGTCGGCGTTCCGTCATAACCTAGCGTGATCGCACCGTCGAAGGTCGAGAGCCCCATCTTCGATTGAAAATTCGCGTAAGTCTGAACCGTGCCGGTGAATACGCCTTCGCAGTTCGGCAGTTCGTTCTGAATGCCCGTCATCGCGATCCCGGCGATGTTCAAGCCCTGGCCGACGCTTGTAAGCACGTTGGCCGCGACTTCGGCGCCCACCCACGACCCCGGGCTCGTCGCTGCTTCGAGGATGAAGCCCGACAATTCGATGGCAGCACCTGCCACGTCGAGGCCGAAGATGACGTCGGTCATCTCGTCGTTGCATCGAAAGCCCGCGCCGCTTGTGCTCACCTGGCTGAGCAGCGGACGCATGTCGTTGCGAACGGTCTTGGCTTGCTGGTTGTACGAATCGTAGTCGACCAGTATCTGAAGCGCACGATTGCGGTAGTTTTGTTCCGCAAGCGTTCCTGACGGCAGAAAGAACGCGCAAGTGGCCGCGGCTGCGGTTCCGGGGTAATTGTCTGCACCGCAGGTGGCCAGGTAGTTGGCCTCCCACTCGTCCTGCAAACCCTGCTGAGCCGTCGTGATCGTGGTGAGCTGCGCCTGCAACGCCTGATACTGCGCATTCTCCGCCGCATCCAGACCCGGCAAGCCGCTCGTCGTCGTTCCGCTCGACGTTTCGATGAAGAGCGGCGGGTTGTTCGACGGCGCGTTCGTGACTGTTGTGCCCGGATAGGCAGGCGCGATGGACGGGGTCACCGCCACCGCCTGTGCCGCCGCATCCTGGGTCAAAGCCGCATGGCCGAGCACCGCGGCAAGCGCCAGAACCGGAACGGCCGTCGAGCGCNNCTGCCACGCGAAGTTCCCGTCGACGCCGCTATAGACGGCCCCGCCGTCGAACTTGCTGATCGCATAGCCGATGCCGCCGCCGATATAGGGCGTAAACGTGCTGGAATTACCCAAGTCAATCCACGCATTCGCCATCAGCGCCCACGTCTGCACGTTGCCCTCGTCGCCGAGTGTCAGGTTCGTCGAGAAGTTCGCTGCAAACGAGTAGAGACCGGGCCCCGGTGCTTGCGCCGTCGTCGCATTGATCACGGCGAGCGGCGCCAGCGGCACAATGTCCGCGGGATGCGTGATGTTGCCGCCCGGATTGAAGGAGCTCGAAGCATTGTCGGTGTCCGTGCCGCCGCCCGTCAGCGTCGCGAGCCCGAAATTGTTCCGCCTGAACGAGCCCTCAAGCTCAAAGCGGAGACCGGGGATGATGTTGTCGTACTCGCGCCCGACAGAGGCACCGACGACGAATCCCGTGTCGGCCTCTGCGCCGCTCATGTTGAAGTTCGTGACGGCCGTGAACACGAACGCAAGTGTGTGAATGTGCGGTGCAGTCTGCAGGTGGTTGACCTGTACGGTTCGGCTGGAATTCACCACGCCGCCGCCACCCGTTACGGGGTCGAGATCGTTGCCGAAATGAGCGCCGCCAAAGCCCGAAATATAGAGTTGCCCGGCATTGGCGGTGGCAATGCCGGCAAGTAGTGCAGCCGTGGCCGCAGTGCCGCGCAGGTACGCTTTCATGGTGTCCCCCAAAAATCCCAGGCGCACACGCTAACAGTGCAGCGCGTCGCGCTGCAACTTTCGCGTGCTGACCCTTAGGAGAGCATCGCCTGTGAATTGGCAACCGCAGGGCGCACGCCAAGCGCATGTGGTGCAATTGTGGGGGACAGCATGACACCGCTAGTGAAAAAAATATTTCGTATGCGAAACGGTCGCCGCATTCGCGCTTCGCGAGCGGATTTCGTTCCTCGATTGCGCGCCGGCACTCGCCGACATCGTGCAGGGGGAGGATGTAGTCCTTTGCGGCAGCGCCGCGCCGGGTTCATGCCTGTCGCGTGCATCTCCACAGGTTGTGGGCGGCGCATGCTCTCGAAATGGGTTGTTCCGCCCGGGCGCACATCAAAAGCAAGGTGCGCGGCTGATCGCCTTCGAGAACGGCGAAACTCCAGCGTCCCTCTATTTCGCCTTCGGCTCGAACGACATCATCAGGCCCAGCGGCCGCTCGCTCCGCGCTTCCACGAGGAACGTGGCGCCGTCGCCACTGTCGAACGTCACCGCGTCGGCGAGCGCATTACGCGTCCATTTCGGCCGGCAGGCCGCGACCGTGTTCGTAATCAAGTCCGCGAACTGTTGTGTGGTTGCCGGGTCGGCTTCAGCGAAAACGCAGCTGACGGCAAAGCTGCCTTCTTTCGGCAAGGCGCGTGCGGTGCACGCTTCCGCCCCATAGTACTGCATGGCCAAGCGCGTGGGCGCCGACGTGTATTGTGGGTCGCTGGTTCGTTCTCGGCCGTGGCGCGCCAGCCCAAGCATCTCGTTCAGCGGATCGCACGGTCGAAAATCGGCCGACGTCTCCACTACGGGTCCGTACGCCGGATCGGGACGGGCAATCGTGAGAACCATCGTGCCGTCGGCAATCGTGAAACGGGCATAGCGCGCCCCGACCTGCGCGCGCCACACCGGAAGGCAAGCCTTCGCCGCCGTCACGTGCTGGGCGAACGTCTGCGTTGCCCAAGCCTCGTCCTTTCCCTTAGCCGTACAGTTGACGGTGTTGCCGCCCTCGGTAGAAATCCACGCCTTGCATTTCGGCCCGCCGAAATACGCGCGCGAGATCGGCGCGATCGTATCCGTGAAGGCCGGTGCGTTCGCTCCCTCACGCCCGATCCGAGCCCTGGTCAGCAACTCGTTGTACGAATCGCACGCCGACTGTTGCGGCGCCTTGCGAATGACGGGAACAGGGGGTTGGCTGCCCGGGCTCGGGCGATACTGCGGCGGGCTCTCCGCAAAGGCGGCACCGGCCAAGGCAAAACACGAAAGCGCAAACCCGGCAACGCGACGGTGCATTGAAATCTCCAGAT
>CXWJ01010607.1_pt1 | contig 14284 bp, 14 predicted proteins | sample 590841 | NCBI WGS metagenome assembly CXWJ01 (sample SAMEA3498367, study PRJEB10139) | wastewater metagenome | biome: wastewater treatment plant; material: activated sludge | place: Austria | collected 2015-01-21 | reverse complement strand
CCACTGACCACTACCCATGCTGACTGAAGCCCAATTTGAGAGCCTCATCGGCGAGGCCCTCGACGATCTGCCGCCGTTCTTCCAGGAGCAGATGGACAATGTCGTCATCCTGCTGGAGACGTGGCCGTCGCGCCACACATTGCGGCGCATGGGCTTGCCGCCGGGCCAGACGCTGCTGGGTCTCTACAGCGGCATCCCCCTGACCGAGCGCAGCCACGCCTACAACCTCGTGCCGCCCGATACCATCACCCTCTACCAGGGGCCGATTGAGAATGCCGCCCGCGAGGGAGGCGAGGGCGACCATCTGGAGCGGGTGCGCGCCGAAATCCGCCATACGGTCGTCCACGAGATCGCCCACCACTTCGGCATCGACGATGACCGGCTGGTAGAATTGGGCGCGTATTAACTCCGACCCACCCCCGACTAACCTCCCAAAATAAGTAGAAATATTCAAAACGAATAATACCATTACAATCTCTCTCTGAGAACGTACTTTTGATGACGTTATGTATTGCGATTGTCATAAGTATCTGGTACTATGAAACCATTGGTATAGTCAAAATACCTATAAGAAGTACCCTAATTGAATAGTGCTCGACAAGGCGTCGCGGTCGGAAACGAACGCGCATGCCGGCTCGATAACGGCTGCCGTTGATCCGTTGTACCCCTGGGTTCAACGAACGTGGCATCGCCGGATGTTGGCCGTCGGCCGCTCGTTTCATCGCGCGTCACTTTGGGAAGAGGAGCGTGGCTGATGAAGACAGCAGTATCGTCTTTGGGCAAGCCCGTGGAGGCCTCTCATGTCGCGCCATTGCAGGCGTATTGCCCCAAATGTGGGGGGGCAGTCACCTTGCGCGTGCGTCGTCTGATGGCTAACAGCGGCAACAGTTACTATTGGCGTCATCTGGACGACGATCACCCCTGTGATCGTCAGAAACCTTTCATGCGTTTGCGCCCGGCGATGTGAAAATTGGGCAAAGAGTGCGTGAGTAGGTCGTAGATTCAACAACTGAATAGTCCCGCGCCTGGCAATTCAATGTTAAAATGGGCGCAGTAGTTCGAGCAATGGCCTCTCGTCCGCCATTCGTCCCACGCGGGCGAGGGCGGGCGGGCAGGCTCGGCGTGCGAACTCCAGCCCGACATTGAATGGAGACTTCATCACATGAGCGTAGGCCAGGCAATTCTCTTTTTCGTCATCGGTGGCGCTGTCGCCTTGCTCGCGGCCGCCATCGTCGCGGCGATGGTATCCTCAGGCATTCGCCGCACCACGCAGCGCCAGTTTGAAAACCAGTTGAAGGCCCAGAAGGACCTCAACGACGAACAGGTGCGCAGCCTGAAATGGGCGTTGCAGGAACAACAGCAACAGCAACAGGAATCGCTGGAGCATTTCATCCAGGAGCGCGCCGCGGAACCGCCGCCGCCATCGGTCGTGACCCAGGTCATGGNNCTGGCCGGGGCCGACCTGAGCGGGGCCGATCTGAGCCATGCCGTGCTGCATGGGGCCGACCTGACCGCCGCCGATTTGAACCAGGCCGACCTGAAGGGGGCGCTGATCGACGACGAGACCCTGCTCGATGCCAAATGGCGGCTGGCCTGGGAGATCGTCAACCACGGCGCGGCCGGGCGCGACCTGAGCCGGGCCGACCTGCGCGACGTGGACCTGTGGGGCGTCGATCTGCGCGCCGCCCGCCTGTGGGAGACCGACCTCTCGGCCGCCCGCCTGACCCGCGCCGACTTGCGCCGGGCCAAACTGTGGAAGGCCCACATTGACGAGCGTACCCAACTCGATGACAAATGGCGTCTGACCTGGGAGATCGTCAATCAGGGCGCGGCCGGGCGCGATCTGCGCGAGATCGATCTGACCGAGTCCGACCTGAGCCGCGCCGACCTGAGCCGCGCCGGACTGACCAAGGCCAATCTAGCGAAGGTCGATCTGAGCAACGCCGATTTGAGCGGGGCCAATCTGAGTGGGGCCAATCTCACCCGCTCGACGCTCATCGGGGCCGACGCCCGCGAGGCCAATTTGAGCGGGGCCAGCCTCAACGGGGCCGACCTGACGCGGGCCGATTTCAGCCGGGCCAAGATGAGCTGGACCGACCTGCGCAATACGGTCGTGACCGAACTGACCCAGATCGACCCCAAGTGGCGGCTGGTGTGGGAGATCGTCAATCAGGGGGCCATGCAGCGCGATCTGAGCCGGGCCGACCTGGCCGGGGCCAATCTGCGCGACGCCAATCTGAACGGAGCCGATTTGCGCGGGGCCAAGCTGTGGTTGGCCGACCTGGCCGGGGCCGACATGCGCCGCGCCAATCTGCGCAGCACCGACTTGCGCGAATCGAATCTGGTGGGTACGAATCTGAGCGAGACCAATCTGCAAGACACCAACCTGACCGGCGCGCGCTACGATGCCAATACGCGCTGGCCGGCCGGCTTCGATGCCGTCATGGCCGGGGCGCTCATCCGCGGCAACCACCCGCGCGCCGAACCGCAACGCGAACCGGTCGATTGATCGCCCGGTTCATTATTGGCCGTTGATTGAAGATAAGGAATTAAACACGGATAGGACACCGATGAGACGGATTTAACGGATTGATCTGCTATCTATCCGTTTTATCCGTCCAATCCGTGTCCTATCCGTGTTTAATTTCTTACTCGGCAACCGGCGGCCCGGAGGAAACAGTATGTGCGGCCGATTTGCTCTGGCAGCCACCGGGGAAGAGGTGGCCGCCCATTTTCAGTTGCCCGAAGTGCCGTTTGTCGTGCCCCGCTATAACGTGGCCCCCACGCAGCCCGTGGCCGCCGTGCGGCTGAACAGCGCCGGCGAGCGCGAATTCACCTTTTTCCAGTGGGGTCTCATCCCGTCGTGGGCCAAGGAGCCGTCCATCGGTTCGAAGATGATCAACGCCAGGGCCGAGACGGCGGCCGAAAAGCCCGCCTTCCGGGCCGCCTTCAAGCGCCGCCGCTGCCTGCTGCCCATGACCGGCTTCTATGAATGGCAGGCCACCGACGGCCGCAAGCAGCCGATGTACATTCATGGGGCGGGCGGGGGGTTGTTGTCGCTGGCCGGGTTGTGGGAAGTGTGGCAGTCGGCCGACGGCGGTCTGCTGGAGACCTGCACCATCCTGACCACCACGCCCAACGCGCTCATGGCGTCGATCCACAACCGGATGCCGGTCATCGTGGAGCCGTTGGACTATGGGGCGTGGCTGGCCGCCGACACGCCGGCCGACGAACTCCACCACTTGCTGCGCCCCTACGCTGCCGAACAGTTGGCGGCCTACCCGGTCAGCACGGCCGTCAATCGGCCGCAGAATGACTCGGTTGAGTGCATTGCGCCGCTGGCCTAGAAACCGAGTTTTTTCTTGAAAACTCGGTTTCTATGGTCTATAAAAAAGAAACCGGGTTTTCCAGAAAAACCCGGTTTCTTGGGGTGAATAAGAATAGAAGCCGAGTTTTTTCCTGAAAACTCGGTTTCTAGTTTTTATCGAATCCGTTCCAGCTTCCAGTTATCGAGGAACCAGCCATTATTGGCCGTCTCGAAGCGATTGCGGAAGGACGCGCCGAGGCGGACACCGCCGGCCTGGGCTACGTTAAACTCGTAGACGCGGCTGTTGGGCTGCCCGGCCGTCACCGTCGTCCACTCCGTGCCGCCGTCGTTATGGATGACGCGCACTTCGCCGGACAGCGGGTCGGTGTTGAAATCGCGTGTGCCGCCCGGGTAGTATTGGGCCACGATGTCGGGGAAGAAGTTGAGCGTCATGCGATAGCTGCCCGGTTGCAGGTAGACATCCTGGAACAGACTGAAGGACGTGGGCGCGCCGCCCTTGAAGACCTTCACCGACTTGTAGCCTTCGGGGATGAACCAGGCCCATTCCGTTTCGGGCAGTTGGTTCTTGCCCACCACGCGCACTTCGGGCCGGTTGAAGTTGCCGCCCGAACCGGGGTTCAGTGTGTTCGGCCCCTCGTCGGTCGCCAGTTGCCAGCCGGTGGGAACCTGTAGCTCATTATAGAGGTAGAAGTACCAGTCGCCCTCGAAGTTACCGTTCTTGAACAGGTTGTTGGCGTTCGGGTCGGCGGTGGGCAGGGTGGGCGGGGCGGCCGTGGCCTGCGGGGTGGTCGTCGGGCCGGTGGGCTGGATGGCCGGGCCGGGCTGGCTGGTGGCCAAACCAGTGACGCCGGGGATGAGCAACTCCTGCCCGGCGAAGATCAGCCCGGCATTGGTGATGTTGTTGGCGGCCACGATGTCGGCAATCGCCACGTTGTAGGCCAGCGACAGGCGGAATAGCGATTCGCCCTGCTGCACCGTGTGGAGTACGCCGTCTTCGATCACGATCGCGTGGGCCGGCAGTGTGGTGGGCGTGGTCGGGCCGGGGGTGGCCGTGGCCGCCGGCAGCGGCTGGCCGGTGGCCGGGCCATCGACGCCGGGGATGATCAGTTCGTGCCCGGCGACGATCAGGTTGGGGTTGACGATGTTGTTAGCCTGCACGATGGCATCGATGGTGACGCCATATTGGAGCGAGATGCGATAGAGCGAATCGCCCGGCTGGATGACGTGGACTGTGTCGGCGCGAACGATGGCGGCGAACAGCAGTAGCATCAAGGCCAGGGTGGGAACGATTAGAAAGCGCAATTTCTGTTTCATAGATCCATTTCCGTGTATTGTGTACGCCCCAATGGGGAATACCGGGCGGGATTATCCTATGATTGGGGTTAGCCGACAACTGCTTGGATCGATACCCCTAAAAAACACAGAGGCCACGGAGAACCACAAAGAGCGCCGAGAGTGCATCATTCTTCCTCTGTGCTCTCTGTGCCACTCGGTGTGCTCTGGGTAACTTCTAAAGCCGTGGCGACAACTGAAAGACCGTGCGTGTTCGGCTCTGTGGCTTGCCTGCCGGCCACGTTGTGGTTTAATCGCGCCCGGACGAGATAGGAACATTAAACGCGAATTGATGAACGAACCACCAGTCGCCACCGATCTGCGTCAGGCGCCGCGACGGCCGTTTGGCGTCTACATGCTGGTCATCCTCCTGTTGGTGGGCGTCTTTGCCGCCACACTGGAGATCATCCGCGCCCAGGCCTATCTGGTCGGGTTCTGGGCCGATGCCGACGAATTCCTGCGCGATCACAGCGGCCTGGTGGCGCTGGGCGAGCTTCTCTCCAACGACGCCAATCTCATCACCGTGATCAACGGCATCGTCGTCGCCTTGTGGGTGATGATGATCATCGGACTGTGGCTGTTGCAACGCTGGGCCTGGCTGCTGCTGATGATCTCCACCGGGGCAACACTGACCTTCGCCCTCGTGCGCTACTTCAACGGCAACCCGGATTACATCAGTATGCTGGTCAACGTGGCCGTGGCCTTCTATCTGAACGACAACAGCGTGCAGCGGGCCTTCGCGCGGCGCAACAGCGGGGGTGGGGAGTGAACGACCTCGATCTGCTGCGCCGGCACGAACCGATCCTGGCCTTCACCTCGGGCGAGTTGTTTTTTCCGCGGGCGGTGGATGAGTACGTGCGCCATTGCAGCCTGTGGCAGCTCGACGAGCGNNGAAGTGCGGATGCGCCAACTGGACAAGCGCGACGGCCGCAACGTCTATTACGGCCGCGTCGTGCGCCAGGGGAATTGGATTGTCCTGCATTACCTCTATTTCTATTCGATGAACAACTGGCGCTCCGGCTTTTTCGGCGTCAACGACCATGAGGCCGATTGGGAGCAGGTGTTTGTCTATCTCTACGAGGCGGCCGAGGGGCAATACGTGCCCCATTGGGTAGCCTTCGCTTCCCACGATTTTGCCGGCGATGACTTGCGCCGCCGCTGGGACGACCCCCATCTGGTGAAAGAAGGCGAGCACCCGGTCGTTTTCGTGGGGGCCGGCTCCCACGCCAGCTATTTCGAGCGCGGCGAGTACGTCATGGGCATCGAGCCGAAATGGCTGACGCCGGTGAAGAATGCCTTCAACGGTTTGCGCCGTTTCTGGGTCGAAACGCTGGGCCAGGGAGAGAGCGAGCAGTTTGTAGAAAGCGTCGGCGCGCTGCTCAGTGTGCCCTTCGTCGATTATGCTCGCGGTGACGGGGTAATCATCGGCGCCCACAAGTCCAAGTCGTGGGTTCCCATGCTCATCTCCGACAACGACGGCTGGGTCGATCGCTACCGGGGGCTGTGGGGGCTGGATACGCGCGACCGGCTGGGCGGCGAGCGCGCCCCGGCCGGCCCCAAATATGACCGCTCAGGGGCCATTCGCCTATCGTGGTATGACCCGTTGGGCTGGGCCGGGCTGGATAAGGTCTTTCCGCCGTCGCTGCTGCTGGGCGAGATCGACGAGCGGCTGGCGGCCATCGAGACAGAACTGGCGACGGTCGGCAGCGACCTGGAGCGTGAGCGCGAGGCGTTGCGCGTGCTGGCCCTCGACGTGGAGTCGTTGCGGGCGGCCGAGCATTTCAGTGGCGTCTACGAGGTGCGCTTCGAGGAGCTACAGGCACGGCAGACAGCGTTCCAGGCCCAGGTGCAGCGCCGGGTGGAAATGTCGGAGACGCGCACGGCGCTGGTCGATTATCGCCGGCGGGTGGAGCAGGGCGACCTGGGTTCGCCCACGGCCCACATCCGCCATGCCCATCGCCCGGCCCCGGAGGTGAAGCAGCGGCGGGTGCTGGAGCTATGGGCGGCCATGAGCGGCGCGCTGGCCCTGATGGCTTTCGGCTATCTGATTATCTATCGCCCCAACCAGTGGATCTTGCTGGCGCTCATCGTGGCCGTATCCTTTGGGGTGATCGACGCCCTGGCGCGGGGCAAGATAGACCGCTATCTGACCAATTTGACGGTGGCCCTGGCCGTGGTCAATGCCATCATCCTGTTCATCGTCTTCTGGCAAATCGCCCTGATCATCCCGCTGATTCTGCTGGTGGTGTTTATGTTGCGAGATAATTTGCGGGAGTTGCGGTGAGGAAGCGCAGGGGGGCAGGGGGAGACTCGCCACCCGCTACTCGCCCCCCACCCCCTCCAAATTAACGCCAATCAACGCGGCCAACGACTCGCTCAGGGCGGCGTCGGGTGGCGGGGCGTCGGCGTAGCTGGCGTGGCTGATGCCGGCGATGACGTGGCCGTGGCGGATTTTGATCATGTGGGTCAATAGTTCGTCGCCGTTTGGCGCGGTGGTGCTGAGGGCGGCGGCGATGCCGGCGTCGCCGTAGGCCGGAAAGTCCAGCGGCGCGAAGACGGCCGTTGTGGCCCCGTCTCCCTGGCCGATGGTGAACGTGGGGCATTCGACCGTGGCCCGCTGCATGTCGGCCAGCGCGGCGGCGGCGTCCTCGGCCGAGGGGTAGACGACGTACTCCACGAAGACGCTGGGCAGGCCCTCCAGATGGCGATAGCCGACCGAGGCCACGCCGATGCTCCGGGCCGGCAGCTCGAGGCAGGCGAAGCGGTAGGTGTCGCCCGGTTGCGGTTGGCGGGTCTCGAAGGCGGGGGCGGCGTTCATGGCCCAGCCCTCGGGCACGGCCGCCTCGCGCGGCAGCAGCAGCACGTACTCCGCGCCGACCCGCGTGGCGGCCGGCGGTGGGGCCGTTGGTTCGATGGTGGCCGCCGGTTCAGCGGTGGCCGCCGATTGGGCGGTGGCCGGCGTGGTGGGGGCGCTCGTAGCCTCCGGCGGTTCGGTCGTGGGGACATCCCCCCCGCAGGCCGACAGCAACAATGTTGCCGCTATTGCCATTGACCATACTATTGTGCGTCTCATCCTCTATGCCTCCACGTTTTGGGTTTAATACAGTATTGGGGAAAAATGGGTATCGCGCAAGAAGACGGTGGTACGTCATCGGTGATCATTTTGTTAATCCGCCACCCGCTGCCCGCCCCCCGCCACATTATGCTATAATCTCCATCATCGACGAGCCGCACCCCAACTATCACCGAACCCTATGACCCACCATCGTCGCCATTTCTCCCCATTTTCCCGCCGCGCCGTGGTGACCGCCGTGTTGTTGTTGGTGCTGGCGCGGGGAGACCGACGCGGTGGTCAACGACTCGCCGGTGGTGCGCCATTACAGCGTGACCGCCGGGCTGGGTGTGGCCGGTGTCGTGGGCGCGGTGTTCAAGCCGGAGAAGTACGGCATCGCCCTGCCGGCCGGCAGCCCGCTGCGCGAGCCGATTAACGAAGTGCTGCTGGAGATGTACCAGGACGGCACGCTGAGCGAGATCGAGAGCCGTTGGTTCAGCGAATAGCCGGCTCATCGGCCGCCCGCCGCCCGATCAGGTAGTACGTCTCCATCAGCCCCTTGCCCTTGATGGCGATCTCGCCCCGCCGCTCGAAGGTGAAGTCGTCGCGCAGCAGTTCGTAGGTGTCCCGGCTGACCTGAATCCGGCCCGGCTCGCCGTGCGATTCCATGCGACTGGCGACGTTCACCGGGTCGCCCCACACGTCGTAGCTGAACTTCTTGCGGCCGATGACCCCGGCCAGCACCGGCCCGGAATTCATGCCCATGCGAAACTGAAAGTCGCCGGCGTGGGGCGAATCCCAGTTATCGAGAAAGGCCATCATGTCCAGCGCCGCCGCGGCCAGGGCCTGGGCGTGGTCGGGCCGGGGCGCGGGCACGCCAGCGGCAAGCATGTAGCCGTCGCCCATCGTGCGAATCTTCTCCAGACCGTAGCGGTCGACCACGTTGTCGAAGTGGGTATAGATCTCGTTGAGCAGGTTGACCATCTCGGCCGCTTCCACCGTGGTCGATAGCGGCGTGAAGCCCACCACGTCGGCGAAGAGGATGCTGACGGCATCGTAGCGCTCGGCGATGGTTTGTGGCGCGTCCTTCAGCACGTCGGCGATGGCGCGCGGCAGGATGTTACACAGCAGGCTATCGGTCTTGTCCTGTTCGCGGCGCAACAGGCGCAGGGCGTCGTCGCGCTGGCGCACGAAGGCCCGCAACTGGAAGAAGGCCAGGCTGGAGACGATGACGACGTTGAAGACGAAGAAGGCCAGGATGAGCCACATCGGCAGGCCGTTTTGGCGCGTGACGGTCTGGTCGAGCAGGCCGGTCAGGGCCACCAGCGCCGCGAAGGCGATGAACAGGGGCAGGGCCGCGCCGTGTTCATAGTAGAGCAGCGCCCCCAACGGGGCCATCAGCGCCCCCACGATGAGCGCGCTCGATTGGGCCAGCCCGCCCAGCAGCAGGGTCAGGATGAACGGCAGCAGCAGCGTGAACAGGGCCTGGGTGACGGCCAGCGGCTTGCGCCGGCCGCTGCGGGCCATGTGGATCATGCCCAGCAGGTCGGCGGCGGCGTAGATGGCCGTGAGCAGCGCCGCCGGCCATTCGCCGAAATAGGCATAGAGCACGGCCCACAGCGCGGCCACGGGCAGGATCAGCAGGCTGCCGCCCATCAGCAGCGCCTTACGTAATTTCTCCTCGTCGCTGTCGGCCGGGCGCGAGGCGGCGAAGATGAGCGGGGCCAGGGCGGCTGGGATGCGCCGCCGCAGGGCCTGGAAGGTGGAGAGTGGGGTTGCTAATGCGGTCATGGGTCACTTGTCCCGGCGGCGGCGTTCCATCGTCAGATAGAACACGGCCGCGACCAGCAGACCGGCGGTGGTGAACAGCGTAAACCAGTTCAGCGCGCCGCCCGGCCCAAAGGCGTCGCGGCGCAGCCCGAAGGCCACGACCAGCAACGCCTGCCATAGCAGGATGCTTTGCAGGGGAATGCGCCAGGCGCTCCAGCGCCGCTCGCCGCGCAGGGCCAGCGCCCCCGCGCCCAGCAGCGCCAGCCACCCGGCCAGCACCCGCGCCGTCAGCGGCGTCAGCGGCCAGGGCCACCACGCGATTGCCGCCGCGGGCTGCGCGAATAAAAAGACCGCGCCGGCCAACAATAGCCCGCCCGCCGCCGCCAACACTACCCCGGCCGCCGCCGGCAATAGCACGTCGCCCGGCGCAGGGGTCAGGGGGTCGCGCGGCCGGTTGCGCCGCCAGGCCAACGTGACCAGCACCGGCGTGGCGATGTAGAGCGTCAGCCACACCAGGAACGGCCAGTGGCCGGGGTCGAACGTGTCCCAGTGCAGCAGCGTAGTCGCCAGCATAACGGCGGTGAAAACGGCCACGGGCGGGAAGCCGCCGCCGACGTGGTGCCAGCGCCGGGCCGCCGGCACGCGGCCGAAGAAATAGGCACCGCCCAGATAGCCCGCGCCCATGAGCGCCGCCGTCAGCGGTGAGGCGATCTCCCAGGCGAAGAAGCGGGCCGTCGTGGCCGGGAACAGATAGAGGATGATGAACGCCGCCAACAGAAAGGGGATGACCGCCACGGCCAGCCACCTGGTCAGGGGCAGGATCATTTCGTCGCCCGGCGCGGTGGGGGGAATCGTTCTTATGGTATTGGTCAAAACACACTCCCGATGCATATGAGTGCCTTCATTATAACAGAAGGTTAATAGGGTCTAGGGGTTAGGTGCTAGGTTCTAGGGAAGAGCGCTATTCCCTAGCATCTAGCACCTAGCACCTAGAACCTGGAACCTCGTTTGACAGGCCACTACGTAAAGATACAATCGCGTCCCATTATGGAAATTGTCGCCGGAGGCCACCCGGTTGTCGAACAGCGAACCCATTAGCAAAAGAGGAGAGAGCATATGAACGACGCCGCCATCGTCCACGATGCCGTCCGCCGCGTGAAGGCCGGCGAATTAAAGCGCCCCACCAACTGTATCCATGTCGATCAACTGCTGGAGATCGGGCCGAACACCGTGGGCTGCGAGGACTGCCTGCGCACGGGCGACAAGTGGGTGCACCTGCGCGTCTGCCTGACCTGCGGCTACGTCGGCTGCTGCAATAGCTCCCCCAACAAACACGCCTCGCGCCACGCCACGGAAGCCGGCCACCCCGTCGTCATGTCGATGGAGGGTGGCGAAGAGTGGATGTGGTGCTACGAGGATGAGGACTTCATCGTCCCCCGCCGGCGATGATCCGCCCGCCGCCCGCGTTCCCGGTCGATGCCTTCGTGATGCCGGGCCAAGCAAGATGAGCGACATGATCGTTGCCTTCCACGAGGGCTTACTCCCGGCGGCGGCCGAGCTATTGGCCCGCCGCCACCGCCGCGACCGGGCGGCCATGCCCCTGTTGCCGGCCCGCTTCGCCGAGGCGCGCCCGGCGCTGGTGGCGGCCCGTGAGGTGTGGCACAAGCCCCTGACCAGCGGCGTGGCCGCGCTGCGCGACGGCCGCCTCATCGGCTACCTGCTGGGCGAAGTCAAGATCGACACGCTGCGCGGCCGGCACGTCTGGGTTCATCTGGCCGGCCACGCGCTAGCTGAGGACGTGCCGCCCGACCTCTACGCCGCGCTCTATGCCGCCGCCGGGCCGGACTGGTTGGCCGGGGGGGCGTTCGACCATTACGTGATGATGCCCGCCGCCGACGCCGCCGGGCTGGATATGTGGTATGGCCTCAACTTCGGCCGCGAGCAGGCCCACGCCGCCCGCGCCTCGGCCGGGCCGCTGCCCGATCCGGTGGATATTTCCGGCGTCACCATTCGCCGGGCGACCGAGGCCGATCGGGACGCGATGGTCGATGAGATGTCGCCCATTTTGCGCCGGCATCTGGTCGCGCCGCCGGTGTGGGCGGCNNGGGCATCGGCCGCGCCCTGACGCGGGTGGGGCTGGCCGATGCCGCCGCCGCCGGCTATGGGCTGTGTATCACCGACTGGCGCACGGCCAACCTGGAGGCCGCCCGCTTCTGGCCGCGTATGGGCTTTCGCCCGGTGGCCTATCGCCTGACGCGCAAGGTGGATCCGCGCGTGGCCTGGGCTATATGAAATTACGAATTACGAATTACGAATTACGAATGAAGAGAGCAGTGAGTGGCGAGTGGCGGGTTTCTCCCCTGCTCCCCTGCCCCTCTGCTCCGCCGCATCTGCCTACTACCCACTAAGCCATGGCTAATTACGAATTTCTCCGCAAAATACCCCTTTTCGCCGAGTTGCCCGACGACGATCTGCAAAGCCTGTGCCAGATCGTGCGCGAGTTGCATCTGCCCGCGGGCGAGGTGTTGTTTGAGGAGGGCAGCAGCGGCGATATGGCCTATATCATCCGCGGCGGCGANNACCGACACCGAACTGGTGGGCATCGGCCGCGAGGATTTGCGCAAGCTGTTACAGATCAGCCCCTCGGCGGCGGCGTCGATGTTCGATATCGTCCTGTCGCGGCTGCAAAACACGCAAGTCCTGTTGCGCCAGAGCGAAAAGATGGCCCAACTGGGCACGTTCACGGCCGGCATCGCCCACGAACTGAACAACCCGGCGGCGGCCGTGCAGCGCAGCGCCGACCATTTGAACACGGCCCTCTTCGATTCGGCCCGCACCTTCATGCGCATGGTGCGCGAGGGGCTGACGGCCGAGCAGCAGCAGACGCTGGAGGTCTACGTGAAGTTGACGCAGGAGCGGGCCAAGGGCATGCCCGCCCTCGACGCGCTGGCCCGCAGCGACCGCGAGGCCGAGCTGGAGGAGTGGCTGGAAGGCCACGGCGTCGTCTCGGCCTGGGAGTGCGCCACGACGCTGGTCAATCTCGACTTCACCAACGAGCAACTGGACGAGCTGGCCGCGACCTATGGCGAGGCCCAGTTGCCGACCATCCTCGACTGGCTCAATAACAACTACACTATCTTCAACCTGCTCACCGAGTTACAACAGGGGGCGTTGCGCATCACCTCCATCGTCAAGGCGCTGAAGTCCTACACCTATCTCGACCAGGCCCCCATCGTGCGCGCCAACATTCATCAGGGATTGGACGACACGCTGCTCATCCTGCGCCACAAGCTGAAGACCACCATCAACGTGCGGCGCGAATACGCTCCCGACCTGCCGGAGATCGACGCCCACGGCAGCGATCTGAATCAGGTGTGGACGAATCTGATCGACAACGCCGCCGACGCGCTGCACATGGCGGCCACGCCCGACCCGACCATCACCCTGCGCACGCGGCAGGAGGGCAAGTGGATCGTCGTTACCATCGAGGACAACGGCCCCGGCATCCCCGCCGACGCCCTGCCGCGCATCTTCGAGGCCTTTTATACCACCAAGCCCATCGGCCAGGGTACGGGGCTGGGGCTGGACATCAGCTATAATATCGTCGCCCGCAAGCACAAGGGGGACATCCGCGTCGATTCGGAGCCGGGTCGCACGCGCTTCGAGGTGTGGCTGCCCAAAGTGATGGAAGAGGAGTAGCGGGTTATACTAAGGAATAGAGACCTGACAGGTGGGTGGCTATCACTTTCGTTCCCGCCGCATAACTATTTGACGCCCACCTGTCAGGTCTTCCCAAGAGCTATGTTCAACCGGATTGACGTTTACCCCACTCACCGCCACGGCGAGCTGTGGCTGCGAGCCGGGCGGCCGCAACCGTTCGGCGCGACCATCGTTCCCGGCGGCATTAACTTCGCCGTCTTCTCCCGCCACGGCGTCGATTGCACATTGGTGCTGTTCCACAAGGGGGAGGCCCAGCCCTTCATCGAAATCCCGTTCCCCGACGCCTTTCGCATCGGCAACGTCTGGGCTATGGTCGTCTTTGGGCTGGATCACGAGACGATTGAATACGGCTACCGTATGGACGGCCCGCACCGGCCCCACGCCGGCCACCGCTTCAACCGCCACAACATCCTGCTCGACCCCTACGCGCGGGCCATCGGCGGCCGGCCGCGTTGGGCCGCGCCGCCCGACAAAGCCGACCCCATGCCCTTTCGCGGCCGGGTGCTCATTGACGATTTCGACTGGCAGAACGACCGTCAGCTGGAACTGCCGGCCGAGGATTTGATCATCTACGAGATGCACGTGCGCGGCTTCACCCGCGACCAGTCATCGGGCGTCAAGTTCCCCGGCACCTATGCCGCCATCCGCGAAAAGATCCCCTATCTGCTGGAACTGGGGGTCAACGCCGTGGAACTGATGCCCATCCAGGAGTTCGACGAGCACGAGAGCGACTTCTTCAACCCGTACAACGGCCAAAAGTTGATCAACTTCTGGGGCTACTCGACCATCGGCTTCTTCGCCCCTAAGGCGTCGTATGCCGCCACCGGCCATCTGGGCATGGAGGCCGACGAACTGAAGGCGTTGGTGAAGTTGCTGCACCGGAGCGGCATCGAGGTCATCCTCGATGTGGTGTTCAACCACACCGCCGAGGGCAACGAGAAGGGGCCGACGATCTCCTATCGCGGGCTGGACAACAAGACCTACTACATGCTGCGGCCCGACGGCAGCTATCAGAATTTCAGCGGCACGGGCAACACGCTCAACTGCAACAATCCCGTCGTGCGCAATCTGGTGCTCGACGC
>CXWJ01028737.1_pt1 | contig 14286 bp, 11 predicted proteins | sample 590841 | NCBI WGS metagenome assembly CXWJ01 (sample SAMEA3498367, study PRJEB10139) | wastewater metagenome | biome: wastewater treatment plant; material: activated sludge | place: Austria | collected 2015-01-21 | reverse complement strand
TTAGCCCGGCAGATGGACAAACTGGCCGGGTAAGGAAAAGGAAATGGCATTCAATCTTCGCAACCGCAGCTTTTTGAAAGAACTGGATTTTACGCCCGATGAACTTCGCTTTCTGTTGAAACTCTCGGCCGACCTGAAGGCGGCCAAATACGGCGGCTATGAGCAACAGCGGCTGGTGGGCAAGAACATCGCCCTGATATTCGAGAAGGCTTCGACGCGCACGCGCTGCGCCTTCGAGGTGGCCGCCCACGACCAGGGGGCGCACGTGACCTATCTGGGGCCGGAGGGGTCGCAGATCGGCCACAAGGAGTCGATGAAGGACACCGCCCGCGTCTTGGGCCGCATGTATGACGGCATCGAGTATCGCGGCTTTGCCCAGGAGACGGTGGAGACGCTGGCCCGCTATGCCGGCGTGCCCGTCTGGAATGGGCTGACCAACGAGTTCCACCCGACGCAAATCCTGGCCGACATTCTGACGATGAGCGAACAATCGACCCGGCCGCTGAGCGAGGTCGCCTACTGCTATATGGGCGACGCGCGCTTCAATATGGGCAATTCGCTGATGGTTGGCGGCTGCAAGCTGGGCATGGACGTGCGCATCTGCGCCCCGCGCCATCTATGGCCGGGCGATGCATTGATCGCCGCCTGCCGCGACATCGCCGCGGCGACGGGCGCGCGCCTGACGCTGACCGAGAGCGTGGAGGAGGGCGTCACCGGCGTAGGCTATATCCACACCGACGTCTGGGTGTCGATGGGCGAGCCTGATGCGGTCTGGGAAGAGCGCATCAGGTTGTTGAAGCCGTATCAAGTGAACGCCGCGGCGATGGAACTGAGCGGCAACCCGCAGGTGAAGTTCATGCACTGCCTGCCGGCCTTCCACAATCGCGAGACGAAGGTTGGCGAGCAGATATTCCAGAAGTTCGGCCTCGATGGCCTGGAGGTGACCGAAGAGGTCTTCGAATCGCCGGCATCCATCGCCTTCGATCAGGCCGAGAACCGGATGCACACGATTAAGGCAGTGATGGTGGCAACGCTGGGGGCGTGATCCGACCACCTATTCGATGCGATAATATTCAAGCTCCTGATCGAACGTGATGCGCAACGGCCGGGATGCTGCCGATTCCCCATTGGGCAACGGCGGCATTCCGGCCCCGTTTGGCGCTGGATTCGGTAAGCGGATGGCTTTACAACCGGAACTTGATCGATGGGTGGCAAATTGGTAATGACCCACCACCAGACTGTCCAGAAGTATTTGTTCTTCGTCGGTCAGCGTCGCCCTCAGCGCCGACAGCTTTTTGAATAAGCTCCGCGAAATACTCTTCACAGCCACTTCCCTTTCCTCCTCGCACTGTATCCCTGACCAGACGAGAGCACTATAGCATAGAGGTGAGGGCGTTGTCTGTCAGCTAGGCGACATACCGCCTCAAATCAAGGGGCAAATCGGGCGTCAAAGAAGACTGTGATCTTGAACGTGGCGGAGTTCGTCATGCTGGAGCAGCATGATCCGCCCACGGCCGGTGAGGATCCACTGCTGTTTGCGCCAACGGCTGATGACACTGGTGACCGTCTGGCGCGAGAGGCCGGTTCGCCGGGCCAGTTCGTCCTGAGATAAGATAACGTAGCCTTTGTCCGGGCCGTGACGGTCGGCTTCGTCCATTTCCAGGAGCACACGGGCCAGGCGGGCCGGGGCATCGAGGAAAGCGAGGGCGCTCTCCCGTTTTTGCGATTTGAAGAGTCGCTGGGTGGCGACGGTGAGCATCCGCCGGGCGAGTTGCGGTTCGGTGTCGAGGACACTCAGAAACGCCCCGGCGGCGATCTCCAGCACCTCGCAATCTTCGCGGGCCTGCGCCCCGGCCGTGCGCGTGCCGGAGGCCAGCAGCGCCACCTCGCCAAAACAGTCGCCGAGCTTCAGTTCATCGATGAGCATTTCGCGGCCGTCGATGCTGGTCAGGACGACGGCCATCTCGCCCGCGCACAAGATATAGAGCGCGTCGGCCGGGTCGTGTTGCAGGAACAGGAAGTCCCCCTTGTGCACCTTGACGAACCGGCTGCTTTGAGCCAGCCGTATCAGGTTCTCCTCCCGCAGCCCGGCGAGGAGGGGGGTATTACGGATTACTTCGACTTGTCTTGGCTGCAATTCAATTCGGGACATTCGGCTTCCCCGATCACCTTGCCTTGCCGGGCGAGAGTTTATAAAAAAAGTCGCAGTGGGTTGCACTGCGACTTTTCTCACCCTGTCGCGGGGGGCCGATTCGAACGGCCGACCTCCGGGTTATGAGCCCGACGAGCTGCCTCTGCTCTACCCCGCAATGACAAGATGGGATTATATCCCATTGGCCGAAAAAGTCAAATGCCGAATAAATCAGACCTGACCGGTGTCTTAATTGCTGCCAATTGACGGGTTGCGCCCGCCCCACTATAATGAGCCTTGTTCGACAACTAAATAAGTGTCTTGCGGGTGCACGGTGAAACCGGGCTGAGATGCTCCTTCGGGTGGGGCAAACCGCTTAACCTGATCCAGGTAATGCTGGCGTAGGGAATTGACGAGAATTCATTCCATGCGCCCCTGATTCAGGGGCGTTTTTTATTGCGGAGGAAGATGATGAAGTCCAAACTATTGGCCTGCGTCCTGCTCGTCTGGCTGGTCGCCACGGCCGCCTGCGGCGGGGTCGCGACGGATGAACCGGCCACCGTCCGGCTGATGACCCACGATAGCTTCGACGTCAGCGCCGAATTGCTGNNTTCAAGGCCGGCGACGGCGGCGAAATCGTCAACAAGGCCATTCTGGCCAAGGATGCGCCGTTGGCCGACGTGCTCTTCGGTGTCGATAACACGTTTCTGAGCCGCGCCCTGGAGAACGACATATTCCTGCCCTATGAATCGCCTCTTTTGAGCAACGTGCCCGAAAACCTGCGCCTCGATCCGCAGCATCGCGTGACCCCGGTCGATTTCGGCGACATCTGCCTGAATTACGACGTGGCCTGGTTCGCCGAGCGCAACCTGCCGCCGCCCGCCGACCTGGCCGCGCTGGCCGATCCGGCCTATAGCGGCCTGACGGTGGCGCAAAACCCGGCCACCTCGACGCCGGGGCTGGGTTTCCTGCTGGCGACCATCGAAACCTTTGGCGAGGATGGCTATCTCGATTATTGGCGGGCGCTGGTCGATAACGACGTGCTGGTCGTCGACGGCTGGGAGACGGCCTACTACAGCCACTTCACCGCCGCCTCGGAGGGCGACCGGCCCATCGTCGTCAGCTACGCCAGCAGCCCGGTGGCCGAGGTCTACTTCGCCGAGGAGCCGCCGGCCACCGCGCCCACGGCCGCCGTCGTGGCCGACGGGGCCTGCTTCCGCCAGATCGAGTTTGCGGGCATCCTGCGCGGCACGGAGGTCGAGGACGCGGCCCGCCAACTGATCGATTTTCTGCTCGACCGCCCCTTCCAGCAGGACATTCCGCTCAAGATGTTCGTCTATCCGGCCAATGAGGCCGCCGAACTGCCGGAGGTGTACGTTGCCCACAGCCACCTGTCGGCCGCGCCGGCGCAAATGACCCCGGAGCGCATCTCGGCCAACCGGGAGGCCTGGCTACAGGCGTGGACGGAGACGGTGCTCCGGCCATAACCAGCGACCTGGGATGAGGAGACAGCCGTGACAACCGCCTCGGGTGATGGACAGACAGGCCGCCGATCGGGACGCTGGGTGATACCGCTGGGTCTCATCCTGCTCCCGGTCGGCTTCTTCATCCTGTTCTATTTCTATCCGCTGGGGGCCATCCTGCGCCTGGGGCTGTTCGCCGAGGGGCGGCTCAACACGGCCGCGCTGGCCGAACTGTTCTCGTCCCGCTATCTGTTGCGGGTGCTGTGGTTCACCACGTGGCAGGCGGTCGTCTCCACCGTGCTGACGTTGTTGCTGGCCTTCCCTGGCGCTTACGTGATGGCCCGCTACCGGTTTCGCGGCAAAACGCTGGTGCGGGCGGTGGCGACGTTGCCCTTCGTGTTGCCCACGGTCGTCGTCGCCGCGGCCTTCCTGGCCCTCATCGGCCCGGCGGGGATCATCAACAGTTGGCTGCGCGACGTATTGGCTCTGGACTCCGCCCCCCTAAAGCTCGACCAGACGGTGTGGATTATCCTGCTGGCCCACGTCTTCTATAACTACAGCATCGCCCTGCGCATCCTCAGCGCCTATTGGCAGAACTTGCCGCCCTCGCTCTCGCAGGCGGCGCAGATGCTGGGCGCGTCGCCGCCGCGGGCGTTCGTCGCGGTGACGCTGCCGCTGTTGCGCCCGGCCATCACCGCCGCGGCCACGCTGATCTTCATCTTCTGCTTCACTAGCTTCGGCGTCATCGTCATCCTGGGCGGGCCGCGTTTTGCCACGCTGGAGGTGGAGATTTACCGCCAGGCGCTCAACCTGTTCAATCTGCCGCTGGCCGCGGCGTTGTCGCTGTGGCAAATCCTGTTCACCCTGATCCTGATGGCCGTCTACACCCGCACCCAGGCCCGTATCGCCCGGCCGATCAAGACTGCCGCCCGGGCCGCCGTCGAACGGCCGCCCGGTTCGCCGCGCGAAAAGGCGCTGGTGGCGGCCAACGTCGCCGCCATCGTCGGCCTGATCGGTGCGCCGCTGTTGGCGCTGGTGGCGCGCTCGCTGCGCGGCGAGAATGGGCTGACGCTGATCTACTATCGGGCGCTGTTCACCAACCGCGACGACTCGCTCTTCTTCGTGCCGCCGGGCGAGGCCATCCTCAACTCGGTCGCCATCGCCGTTGCAGCGATGGCCCTGTCGGTCGGTCTGGCGCTCATCGCCGCCCAGGCTGTGGCCGGCTGGGAGCGGTCGGCCACGTCGGGCCGCGGTGGGCGGGCGGCATTGGCCCGGCTGCTCGACGTGGCCCTCATGTTGCCGCTGGCGACCTCGGCCGTGACCCTGGGCCTGGGCTATCTCATCGCCCTCGGCCGCCCGCCGCTCAATTTGCGCACGTCGATCCTGATTTTGCCCATTGCCCACGCCGTGGTCGCCATCCCCTTCGTCCTGCGCAGTATCCTGCCCGGCTTTCGCGCCATCCTGCCCTCCTTGCGCGAGGCGGCGGCGATGCTGGGAGCCAACGGCCGGCAGGTGTGGCGCGAGGTCGATTGGCCGCTGGTGCGCCGGCCGGTGCTGGTCGGGGCGCTGTTCGCCTTCACCATCAGCCTGGGCGAGTTCGGAGCGACCGTCTTTCTGGCCCGGCCGGAGACGCCGACGATGCCCGTCGCCATCTACCGCTTTCTGGGGCGGCCGGGGGCGCTCAACTACGGCCAAGCGCTGGCGATGAGCACCCTGCTGATGGTGGTCTGCGCCGTGGCCTTCGTGGCGATTGAGCATTTTCGCTTCGGCGACGAGGGGGAGTTTTAGTATGGCTCTGCTGGAAGTGGATCAGGTCAGCAAATCTTTCAACGCCGCCGTGGCCGCCGTGCGCGATGTCAGCCTGACGTTGGCGCGCGGCGAAATCCTGTGTCTGCTGGGGCCGTCGGGCTGCGGCAAGACAACGCTGCTGCGCCTCATCGCCGGGCTGGAGCAGCCCGACGCGGGCCGCATCCGCTTCGACGGCCGCGACCTGGCCGGCGTGCCGCCCCACGAGCGCGGCTTCGGCATGATGTTCCAGGATTTCGCCCTCTTTCCCCACCAGAACGTGCACCAGAATGTGGCCTTTGGCTTGCGGATGCAGCGTCGCCCGGCAGCGGCCATTGCCGACCGCGTGGCGGAGATGCTCGAACTGGTCGGCTTGGCGGCGTTGGCCGACCGTGACATCGGCCGGCTGTCCGGCGGCGAGCAGCAGCGGGTGGCCCTGGCGCGCGCCCTGGCCCCCGGCCCGGCGCTGCTCATGCTCGATGAGCCGCTGGGCGCGCTCGACCGCGCCCTGCGCGAGCGGCTCATGCTCGACGTGCGGGACATCCTCAAGCGGCTGGCGATGACCGCCGTCTACGTCACCCACGACCAGACCGAGGCCTTTGCCGTGGGCGACCGGGTGGCGGTGATGAACACCGGCCAGGTGGTGCAGATCGGCCCACCGCAGGTCGTCCATGAGCGGCCGGCAACCCCCTTTGTGGCCCAATTCCTCGGCTATCAGAACCTGCTGCCCGGCCGGGTCGGCGCGGATGGCCTCGTGGAGACGGCCGTCGGCTGCTTCCGCCTCGCCGGCGCGCCGGCGAGGGCCGGGCAGGCGGTAACCTTGTTGATCAAGCCGGTCATGGCCGCCGCCGGTCGGGGTTCGGCCGCGCCGGAGTGCAACGTCATCAACGGCATTGTTGCCGCCGTCACGTTTCGCGGCCGGTTCTCACAGGTGTGGGTCATGGCCGGCGGCGAGCGACTGCTGTTCGAGGAGCCGGGCGATCCCCCCTTCGCGCCCGGCGACGCCATCTGGCTCACCATCGCGCCGGAGCAGTTGTTGCTTTATGACTCATCGCCCAATTCCGGCGTGCCCTCGTAAGTCAATGGCCTAATGGGTATACTTGGCCCCAACGCTTCGCTGTTTTTGCCAACCTGACAGACCGGCCGGCGGAACTAAGACATTATGATTCCAGAATTCAACCTGACGACGATCATTGCCCGCGTCATCGTACTGCTCATCGCCTTCACGATCCACGAACTCTCCCACGCGCTGACGGCCGATTACCTGGGCGACCCGACGCCGCGCCATATGGGGCGCATCACCCTCAATCCCCTCAAGCATCTCGATCCGATCGGCACCATCATGCTCATCATCGCCGGGTTCGGCTGGGCCAAGCCGGTCATGGTCAATCCGCTGAATTTGCGGGGCAACCCGCGCACGTCGATGGCGATTGTGGCCGCCGCCGGGCCGCTGTCCAACCTCCTCCTGGCCTCGTTGGCGGCGATCATCTTCCGGCTGGGGCTGGTGCAATTTTCCCTGGATCCGCCGACCGGCGACGCGTCGTTGTTCGCCTACTTGCTATCGGAGTTCATCTGGATCAATCTCATCCTGGTCTTCTTCAACCTGATCCCCATCCCGCCGCTGGATGGCTCCAAAATCCTGTTCGCCATCCTGCCCGTGGATATCGTCCATCGCCTGCGTCCGCTGGAGCAATACGGCTTTCTCATCCTCATGGTCCTCGTATTTATCGTCCCGGATTCCATCGCCTTCCTGGTGGGCGAGCCGGCCGCGGCGACGTTGTGGTTTTTGATCTTATAAAGCGCCGTGGGTCTAACCTATCGCTTGCGCCAACTGTGGGCTAATATTGCCGCCGGGCCGCTGTCGGCCGCGGCCGAGGCCGAGGTGGCCGCGCTCCTCAGTCCGGCGGAGCAAGACCTCTTCTATCGCTTCAACCATGCCGACCAATGGCATAGTGTCCGGGTACTGCGCATGCTGCGCGAGGCGGGTTATAATCAGCCCGACTTGCTGGTCGCCGCGCTGCTCCACGACGTGGGCAAGACGCGCTACCCGCTGTCGGCCGGGGATCGAACGCTCATCGTCGTGGGCGAGAAGCTGTTTCCGGCGCGGGCCGAGGCGTGGGGCCGGGGCGCGGCCGGCGGTTGGCGGCGGCCGTTCGTGGCCCGCGCCCGGCATCCCGAATGGGGCGCGCAGTTGGCCGCCGCCGCCGGGAGCCGCCCGGCCGTGGTCGAGTTGATCGGCCGCCATCAGGATCGCCCGGCCAAGATAGTCAATGAAACCGACCGCCTGTTGACCTATTTGCAATGGGCGGATGATCGCAATTAGAGGAGAGCAAACATGAAGGCGCAAACCGTGACGATCGTGGGCATGGGGCGGATCGGAATCGCCATTGCCCGTGCCTTACGGGCTTCGGCCGCCGGCCTGACCATCGTCGGCCACGACCGCTATCGCGAGCTGGTGCAAAAGGCCAAGGATGAGTGGGGGGCCATCGACAAGGCCGAGTGGAACCTGGTCGCCGCCGCGGCGATGGCCGACATCCTGGTGCTGGCCGTGCCCCTGGCCGAGCTGGAAACGACCTTGAGCGTCATCGGCGGCGAGGTGCAGCCCCACACGCTAGTGCTCGATCTGTCGGTCAACAAGACCCGCAGCCAGAAATGGGCGGAGCAACACCTGCGCCACGGCCATTTCGTCGGCGTTGTGCCGGTGCTGTCGGTGGCCCACCTCAATGACGGCCGCGACGGGCCGGAGGCGGCTCCGGCCGATCTGTTCCACAACAGCATCTTCTGCCTGATGCCCTCCGTGTCGGCCGATCCCCACGCGGTGGAGACGGCGGTCAACTTCGGCCGCCTGTTGGGGGCCACGCCCTACTTCCTTGACCCGGCCGAATATGACGGGCTGGCCGGGGGCATCGAGACGCTGCCCGGGCTGGCCGCCGCGGCGCTGTTCTCCGCCGTGCAGAAATCGACCGGCTGGCGCGATATGTTGCGCTTTGCCAACACCACGTTTGCCCTGACCACCCAGCCGCTGCAATACGGCACCGACATCACCGGGCTGGCGCTGAACGACAAGGCGGCCACGCTGCGCTGGCTGGATGCCTATCTGCAAGAACTGACCGACCTGCGCCGCCTCATTCACAGCGGCGACCAGGAGATGATCGATCTGACCCTGGGCAATCTGCTCATCCAGCGCGAGCGCTGGCTGCGTGAGCGGGGCGAGAATGAGTGGGCCGAGGGCATCGATATCCAGATTGACCGGCCGACGGTGAGCGATCAGTTCCTCGGCGGCTGGTTGGGCGGCAAGTTGAAAAAAGGGAAGGGGGACGATTAGGATTGCGGCCGAATTGGGCGGGGACTGGCGCGCCGAAGCGTGGCGCGGAGCAAGCAGGAGTCGTTGATTGCGCGTTTTGATGATTGCGCCCACGTCTTTTTTCAGTGACTACGGCGGCCACATTCGTATCCTGGAGGAGATTCGGGCGCTGGGCGACAGGGGGCTGGAGGTGGCCGTCGTTACCTATTATAAGGGCAACGACGTGGCGGGTATCGATATCCGCCGCACCGCGCCGCTGCCCTGGCATACGGACTACGAGGTCGGCTCGTCGCGCCACAAGATCGCCTTCGATGCCTATCTGGCCGGGCAGGCGTTGCGCGAGTTTCGCCGCTTCCGGCCCGACGTCATCCACGGCCACATGCACGAGGGGGCGCTCATCGGTGGCCTGCTGGGGCGGCTGTTCAACGTGCCGCTGGTCTTCGACTATCAGGGCAGCCTGACGGCCGAGATGGTCGACCACCATTTCCTGAACCCGCGCGGCCCGCTCTACCCCTGGGCCTATCGTGTGGAAGGGAGCATCACCCGCCGGCTGCCGCAGGCCATCCTCGCCAGTTCCGGGCAGGCCGTGGCCCTGCTGCGCGACAAGTTCCACGTGCCGGCCGAGCGCATCCATGCCCTGCCCGATTGCGCCGACACGGTGCAGTTTGACCCGGCGCTATTCCCCTTTGCGCCGGGCGACCACCCGTTGCGGCGGCAACTGGGCCTGGCCGAGGACACGGTCGTGGTCGGCTATCTGGGTTTGTTGACCGACTACCAGGGCATCCCGCATCTGATCGAGTCGGCGGTGGAGTTGAAGCGGCGCGGCGAAAACGTCCACTTCCTGATCATGGGCTACCCCAACGTGGATCGCTACCAGACCATTGCCGGCTGGCGCGGCGTGGCCGACGTGATGACCTTTACCGGCCGCGTGCCTTTCGTGGATGCGCCCTACCATCTGGCGGCCTGCGACATCGCCGTCGCCCCCAAGATGTCGACCAGCGAGGGCAGCGGCAAGCTGCTCAATTACATGGCGATGGCGTTGCCCATCGTGGCCTATGATACGGCCGTCAACCGCGAATACCTGGCCGATTTGGGCGTCTATGCCCAATCCGGCGACGTCGGCTCGTTCACCGAGGCTATCGCCGGGCTGCTGCCTGACCCGGAGGAACGCGCCCGGTTGGGCCGGCAATTACGCCGCCGCGCCGCCGAGCATTTCAGTTGGCCGGCCGCCGCCGAACGCATCGAGAAAATCTACCAATCGCTTGACAAGAAAAGCCATTCGTTATAAACTACAAGTTCGCGCAAGACTTCCTCTTGAACGATTACGGTTGGAAGCCGTCCGAATAACGAATGATCAATCGAACAGGGTGCAAGCATGGATTGCACCTTTTGCGTGTTAGGTGGTTGGTAAATTTATAGATGGCGATTGGTGTTTGTCCACCAGGGAGCAGGTGACCCTACATGTCCACTATTTATACGAAAAGCTATGCCCGAACGACAAAACCGATGGAACTGCCGACGTTGATCGACGTGCAATTGCGCTCGTTCGAGCAGTTCACCAGCGAGGGTTTGGCCGAGCTTTTTGACGAGATTTCGCCTATCGAAAGTTTTAACGGCGATCTGAAGCTCTATTTTCCCAGCAAGCGCAAGGAAGTTGAAGAGTTCAATCTGTCCTATTGGTTTGGCGAGCCGAAGTACAACGTCGAGGAGTGCGTCGAGCGCGACATGAGCTATGCCGCGCCGCTCTACGTGCGCGTCATGCTCTACAGCACCGATCTCGACCAGCCCATCGAACAGGATATTTTCATGGGCGATTTCCCGCTGATGACCTCGGCCGGCACGTTCATCATCAACGGCACCGAGCGCGTCGTCGTCAGCCAGTTGATCCGCTCGCCCGGGGCCTACTTCGAGGTCGAAGAAGAGCGCACCACCGGCCGGCCGCTGGCGATGGGTAAGCTCATCCCCGACCGCGGCGCATGGATGGAGTTCGAGACGCGCAAGACGGACTATCTGACCGTCAAATTCAACCGCAAGCGCACCGTGCCGGTAACGCTTTTCCTGCGGGCCATGGCCGCCATCCCCGACGGCCTGGACAAGCCGCTTATTAAGGAAGGCACCGACGAAGAACTGCTGTCGCTCTTCGCCGACGTGGATACCAACGGCGAGCATCTCTACATTCAGGGCAGCATCGAGCAGGAACCGCACTGGGATGAGGAGAAGCCCATCCCCGAGCAGGCGCTCATCGAGTTCTACAAGCGTATGCGTCCCGGCGACCCGCCGACGCTCGACAATGCCTCGCAATATTTGCAGGAGCAGCTATACGACAGCCGCCGCTACGATCTGGCGGCCGTCGGCCGCTACAAGCTGAACAAGCGGCTCAATTTGCAGAACGACGTGCCCCTGACGCATCGGACGATCACCCAACAGGACATCGTCAATTTCGTGCGCCACATGATCCTGATCAACAACGGTCTGGAAGGGCCGGACGACATCGACCATCTGGGCAATCGCCGGGTGAAGACTGTCGGCGAGTTGATCCAGGCCAAGCTGCGTGTTGGTCTGCGCCGTATGGAGCGCGTCGTCCGCGAGCGTATGTCGATCCGCGAGAGCGACAACGTGACCCCGGTGGCGTTGATCAACATTCGCCCGGTCGTGGCCGCCATCCGCGAATTCTTCGGCAGCTCGCAGTTGAGCCAGTTCATGGAACAGGCCAACCCGCTGGCCGAACTGACCCACAAGCGCACCCTTTCGGCGCTCGGCCCCGGCGGTCTGCGCCGCGAGCGCGCCGGCTTCGAGGTGCGCGACGTTCACCACAGCCACTACGGCCGTATCTGCCCCATCGAGACGCCGGAAGGCCCCAACATCGGCCTCATCGGCCGTCTGGCGACGTATGGCCGGGTGAACAAGTACGGTTTCATCGAGACGCCCTATCGCCGGGTGATGAACAAGCTGCCCGTCGGCGAGAGCCTGATCAACCACGACGTCTTCGCCAATGTGACCGACCCGGCCACGGGCGAGATCATCGTCCCCCAGGGCGAAACGGTCACGGCCGAGTTGATCAAGAGCCTGGCGGCGGCGAATATTGCCGAAGTGCAGGTGAAGCCGTTCCTGACCGACGAAGTGATCTACATGTCGGCCGACGAGGAAGACCACTACACCATCGCCCAGGCCAACGCCAAGATCGACGAGCGCGGCCAGTTCGCCGCCGCCCGCGTTTCCTCGCGGCGCAACCAGCAGTTCCGCTTCACCTCGGTGCAGCGGGTTGACTTCATGGACGTGGCCCCGCGCCAGATCGTCGGCGTGTCGGCGGCGCTCATCCCGTTCCTGGAGCACGACGACGCCAACCGCGCCCTCATGGGTTCCAACATGCAGCGCCAGGCCGTGCCCTTGCTCCAGCCGGACGTGCCCATCGTCAGCACCGGCATGGAGCTGCAAGCGGCCCTGAACTCCGGCCAGGTGGTATTGGCCGACCAGCCGGGCGAGGTCGTCAGTGTCTCCGGCGACAAAGTTGTCGTCATCGGCGAGAACGGCCCGCGTGTCTATGGCCTGCGTAAATACAACCGCTCCAACCAGAGCACCTGCATCGACCAGCATCCGGTGGTCTATCGCGGCCAGCGGGTGCAGGTCGGCGACATTCTGGCCGATAGCTCCTCGACCCACAACGGCGAGCTGGCCCTGGGCCAGGACGTGGTTGTGGCCTTCCTGTCCTGGGAGGGCGGCAACTTTGAGGACGCCATCCTCGTCAGTGAGGCGATGGTGCGTAAGGATCGCTTCACGTCGATCCACATCGAGAAGCATGAGGTCGAAGCCCGCGATACCAAGCTGGGGCCGGAAGAGATCACCTACGACATTCCCAACGTCAGCGAGGACGCCCTGAAAGACCTCGACGAGCGCGGCATCATCCGCGTCGGCGCCGACGTGAACGAGAACGACATCCTCGTCGGCAAGATTACGCCCAAGGGTGAGAAAGAACTCAGCCCGGAAGAGAAGCTGCTGCGGGCCATCTTCGGCGACAAGGCGCGCGAGGTCAAGGACTCCAGTCTGCGGTTGCCCAACGGCGCGCGCGGCAAGGTGGTGGATGTGCAGGTCTTCGACCGGCAGCACGACCGCGACCTGCCGGCCGGCGTCGAGACGATGGTGCGCGTCAGCGTGGCCCAGCGCCGCAAGATCTCCGAGGGCNNCCGCCACGGCAACAAGGGTGTCATCTCCAAGATCGTGCCGATCGAGGATATGCCCTACCTGGATGACGGCCGCTCCATCGATATTATCCTCAGCCCCCTGGGTGTGCCCGGCCGCATGAATATCGGCCAGGTGCTGGAAACCCATCTGGGTTGGGCGGCCCATCGGCTGGGCTTCCGGGCCATCACGCCTGTGTTTGACGGCGCGACCGAACTGGAAATCGCCGCCGAACTGGGCCGCGCCTGGCTCATCGATCACGCCTGGGACATCGCCAGCGAGTGGTCGTGGGATTGGCTGGCCGAGATTAAGTACGACACGTCCACGCTGGTCGATCAGGATCACGCGCGGCGGATGTTTATCGTCGCCTGGCTGAGCGATCTCGGCTACGACGCCATGCAACTGGAGACCGACGAGGCCTATGCCCGCCGGGCGGCGGCGCGCGAATGGCTGCGCGGCCGGGAATGGAACCCGGACCACATCTTCCCCGACGACCCGCAGGACGTGATCAAGGCCCGTTGGCAGGGGTACGACACCGTCGCCATCGAAGCCTGTGTCCGCGAGTGGTATGCCGCCGTGCTGGAGAAGCAGGGCGACCTGCTGCCGGACATGGTAAAAGTCGATCCGGCGACGGCCGAACTGGACCAACTGATCGCGTTGTCGAACGAGATCGCCGTCCATACCCACATCCCGCTGCCGACGATGGGCAAGGAGCGGCTGTTCGACGGCAAGTCCGGGCGGCCCTTCGACCAGCCGGTGACGGTTGGCGTGCTGCACATGATGAAGCTGGCCCATCTGGTGGAAGACAAGGCCCACGCCCGCTCCACCGGCCCCTACTCGCTGGTGACGCAGCAGCCGTTGGGCGGCAAGGCCCAATTTGGCGGCCAGCGCTTCGGCGAGATGGAAGTGTGGGCGCTGGAAGCCTATGGCGCGGCGCATACCTTACAGGAAATGCTGACCGTCAAGTCCGACGATACGCAGGGCCGCGTGAAGACCTACGAGGCCATCGTCAAGAACGAGCCGATTGAGGAGCCGGGCGTGCCCGCTTCGTTCCGCGTGCTCGTGAAGGAGCTGCAAAGCCTGGGTCTGGCCGTCGAGGCCGTGACCGAGGGCGGCGAAGTGGTGCGCTTCGGCAAGGAAGATGACAAGCGCACCAGCCGCAAGTGGGCGCAGGACGACTTTATGTCCATGGCGCGCTCGAATCGCTAGACGACCGCAATAACTGATTTCCAGCCGGGTGGGCAACCGTCCGGCTGGAAATCGATTAACGGCCGGGATTGGCCTTGACAAGCAAATCAAAGCTGATAAGATTAGCGGTCGTATGTCTAACCGTTAGGGTAGCGACAACATGAGTCGTTACGAATTGAATAGATTGTACGATGGAGGTCATCGTGAGTAATAGACGAACGATGGCCTTCAACTTGTCG
>CXWJ01020991.1_pt1 | contig 14292 bp, 16 predicted proteins | sample 590841 | NCBI WGS metagenome assembly CXWJ01 (sample SAMEA3498367, study PRJEB10139) | wastewater metagenome | biome: wastewater treatment plant; material: activated sludge | place: Austria | collected 2015-01-21 | reverse complement strand
CAGAACCCCGTGGATGGGATTGGAGGAACCGTTCCTCGCACCCACTTTCCGCATGACGGCCTCGACCACCGATGGTGGTCAAGGTCTGTCTCCTTCGCCCTTCTTCCAGAAAAGAACAACTCAAGAACAACTTACTTGGATGTGTCTATCGGATAGAATGTCAGGATTACTCGTTTCACGTGAGGCGGCTGCGTTACAAAGGCAGCTGCCGTGCGAAATTGATTTACTCTGACAAGCCTCCGTCGAGCTGGACAAGCCACTCTCATGGCAATCCAGCTCTACCGGTGTCGGCAAACGTGAGGGGGGATGAGCCCCTTCCCTTAGACGCGCTGGTGAGGCGCGTTTTACCGGGACTTGCCGCCGGTCTGAACGTCGGTCATGCTTCGCGACTCAATGCGTCGCTGACAACAACGGGACCAGTCTATCGCTGGCCCGCACCGGCGAATTTACTACGGCTCAACCGCCATAATCAACTAGGAAGCAAAGGCAGATAGCCGATCCAAAAAACTCCGATTCTCGATACAATGATTGGACCGCGGCGGTCGGGTCCAGAAGTGACCATGACGGCTGGTGTAGCACCGACCGTCGCGGCTTTTTGGAACTCGCACTCACCCGTTGCCCGAATCCTCAGGGGCGGTTTTTTTCGTCGTCTTAGCAAGACTCTCTTGGATTCGCCGCGCTTCGCGCTCCAGCAACATCCGTCGATACGCGGCAAAGGCTTGTCCGCCCGCCGCCTTGGAGCGCTCATACCCGCGGGCCAACACGCTGCCCGCTCGCTCCAACGCGGCTCCTTCGAGTTTCATTCGTTCTACTTCGCTGAGTGAAAAAAGATACTCGTCGATCACCTGCTGCACTGGAGCAATTGGTTCTGCTATCGGGTCGACTGGTTTGATACCTGGTAATTCTCCTACCGGGGATTTGAGGGGCGTCGCCGATGGTTTGAGTCGGCCCGTTGCACGTAAATAATCGCGCGGCGGCGGATAGTCCTTGCGGATTGCGGTTGCCAACCAACCGGGCGGATTCTTCGAAATCCGGCGGTCGCCGCGCCGCGTCAGCCAATCGAACAGATCGAGCTGCGCGTGGATGCGGTCTAGCGGATAAGACCGAACTAGATTGTGGGAAGTGTTCGCCGTGATTCCGCGCTCGATGAGCAGGGCGACGAGCGATTCACGATCGAAGGGAGTTACTGAAGTAATCTCTGCCGACAAGTCGGTCGACTTCTGGGAGATTGCGATCTTCCACTGTTTGGGACGCTCTTTGCAATATTCAACGGGCTCGATGTAGCCCACCGCCTCCAGTTCACCCATAACGGGGCTCAGACACGCTTTTAGTTGTCCCGTCGAATAGGTCCGGCTGAATCCCAATTTTTCGCAAGCGAACACCCGTAGGTCAAATTCCCACATGGGCTGATGGTAGAACCGTTTATCCAAAAATCTTAGGGCTCGTTTCGCGGCCGGGCGTCGCAGGCGACGATATAGGGCAAAATCGAGTTTTTTCAGGTAGCCCGCTTCGAATGATTCGAAAAAGAGTTTGTTCCACGAGAATCGTGAACGCCNNGAGTTTGTTCCACGAGAATCGTGAACGCCCCTCCTGTTCGTTGCCACCTTTCTTGCGGCGACCGTCTGAGAGGGTGAAGTAATCAATGACGCCGATTGCCGCCGAATCGCACCAACTACCGGTCGCCTTGTCCCGCCAGGCGTTCCAATAGTGGATCGATACCCCCTTCCAGCGATGGAGCGATTCTTCAACGCGGTCGTAGGCCCAGCCGCGATTCTTCCAACCGAGGATCTCGATCACCTGCCGCTTCACGAACCAGACTTCGGGGCTCGTGAAGTTGTTGGCGATCTTCGTCAGCTGTAAAAGGGCCAGCAGCACTTCCTCATCTTTGGCGGTGGGCAGGCCGAATTTATCGCTGCCCGTAATCGACACGCGCCGCGTAATGATTTGATCCGTTTTCCAATCGTGGAGCGTGTCGCTAAACTCGATGGTCTTTTGACCGGCCGGCGCTGCATCGCTTAACAGTGCGATGGGAAACTCGGCTAGATTATTCTCATCGCGGCCGTCACTAAATTGACCGAGACTGGACCGCCTTGGCTTGGCCCTTCTTCTCATCTTCCTCCAAAAAAGAGAACACCAGCCGGCTGTTGTTGTTCGGTTATTCTCATAGCTAAGCAAATGTTATCGGCCGAATTCCCCAATTGATTCCGTAACTTGCGTGCGGAATTGTCGTCCCAATGTCCAGTTGAAGCCCCTTCTGTCGCTGAAATGACTTATCCGTGTCGTCCCAATGCCTCATGGTCTATCGTCTCAATGCCTTACCTGCCTAGAGAAACATCGCCGCAGTGCCGTGTCAAAAAATTGTCGCCTCGATGACTCATGGGTACCACGTGGAACTTAGTTCTTCCAACACGAATACTGAGTATCAACTTAGCCGGCCCTTACACGCTAACTCGCTCGCTCAGCGGCTGACAAGATGAAAGCTGCAGTCCGAAGGCAGAGTCGAACCGTCTGCACAGCAGCGATCAGCAGAGGTTCGCCGCCGCCATGACGTGTTGCGCGGATTCCCGAACTAATCTCCTTGTGCCGAAGCTGATTGAATTCGGGCCGTAACGCTAACAAACAGCGAACTGCAAATTTGCCTTAGGCGGCGCGAAGAAAGGCGGCCGCACCCGTGGGGTAGGTCGGACTAAATTCGTTTCGTATAGGGCAACGTCGTCCGTTCTAGACGCATTCTGGGCGGAGGTCGAAGTCATCGAATGGGCCCAATGGACAATTTCGAGCCCTAAATTTACCAAGCCGGCATGGCCAACATGGCCGAGCCAGCGTGCGAAGCCGGACCGGCAGGATTGTATTCGGTGGCTGCGCATGCAGGCCAGACAAGGCCAGACTGAAAATAGTCTCTTGCCAGATTGACAATTGTCGTGCCACGTTCGAAGCACAATGCTGATCGCGTTTACGAACACAAAAGGAGGAGTCGGAAAATCGACACTCGCCGCCCACCTCGCAATCTGGCTCTTCGATAAGGGGCTGCGCGTCGCATTGCTCGATGCGGACGACCAGCAGACCTCCGCCCGCTGGGTCCGGGCCGCGGAGCCGGCAATTACCATCGTGTCTGCAACCGAAATGGAGGCGATCCAAAAAGCTCGTACCGAATTACTTCGGTCCCACGACATTGTTGTGGCCGATACGCCCGGGAAAGATAGTGATGCGGCCCGGACCGTGACGTTTCTGGCCGACCTCGCTATTGTTCCACTTCAGCCCTCGAAGCCCGACTTGCGAGCAATTAAGGATGCGCTCAAGTCGATTCGCCTGGCTCAAGAGCTATCGGCCGGCAAACGTCCTCAAGCGATCCTTGTTTTCAACCTGACTGCCAAGGGGGACGTGCAAACGCGGACCCTGCGGCAGCAACTTGCTGCAAACCACTTTCCGATCGCCATGCGCGAAGTCCGCCGACTCAATGCCCTACGTGACTCGTGCGATACGGCCGTCACGCGGTTGCGACCGTGGGAAGCACGGGAGGCGACTGCCGATATCGATGCATTGTTCACGGAACTTCTCGGGCCAAAACTTTCTGCACTCCCACGACGCGGGCAAGGAAGCACGGTGAAGGAGATTGCGGCCAATGAATAAAGGGAGCGACATGGCCGATGAGCTCCAGACACTTTCGGCAACCGTCGAGAACGATGTGGGACGCTACGTGCAGCTCCTCCGACACGATGCACGGACAGCAGTGCCTCGATCACCTCGATCTGGTAAAATCACGCCAAATGACTCGCCGCAAACTTCGGACGCTTCGGAACTGCCGGTCGGCGAATCGCCAACCGCGCCGAGTCGGGAATCGCGTCCTCGTTCCGAGCCAAGGCCGCGGCCAAAGGCCCAGGTTGCCCAGCCCGTGATCCTGGAAAATGTGACGACACGTCTTCGCCGGGAGACGAACGAGCTACTCACGGAGGCCGCACTCCGCCAACGACTCAAGAAAGAGACGCCGGCGACGCGGCAAGATATCGTCGAGGAAGCACTTCAGGAGTGGTTTAAGAAGCGCGAGTACGCCGGCTGATTGTGTATTTCGATGCTTTTGCTCAATCCAAACGCAATCCGCGTCACGATGAAACGGGAGAGCGTTTAGAAATGTCTGTCTCCAAGAAATGAGGCCGGTGGCGTGCGGCAAACGACCTCATGCAAAACATCTAAGCCGACAGCTCGGTCGGCCAAAGTTCGGTTCGCTGGCACTGGGGGCAGACGCCCAAATGCGTGTACCAGTCCAAGACGCTAATCTTGGTGTCTTCGAGATCGGCTTCTCGAATCGACTCCTCATACGTCTGGACATTGTCCACGGCGAACCAGTCTTTCGGGATGCTGTTCACGCCATCGTAATCGGTCCGATCGCAGAACATGCAGGCTAAGCGTATCTTACCCATCGCACTATTCCTTTCTTCGAGTTACCTCAACGAACTGCCGACGCAACCGTTGCGCCGGCCATTTCCATAGCGTTCACGAGTTCCTCTAGGATGCTCGACGCCACCCGTTGGATGTGGTCGAGTGATTCCAGGAGGAGCTGCTTGTCGCCGGCGTAAAGCTGGATGTAATCGGCCGAGCGGCTGATTCCATCGAGACCGGCCCCCTTCGAGACCACGAAGGCGACCGCTTCGGCCTCCAGCTCACGAATCTTGCGAGTTGTTTCCTTACGCCGCTCGGTGCGGTGCAGCAACTCGTGAGCCAGCTCATGCGCCAGCACGGCAAAGTGCTCGGCCGGTGGGAGACCTTCGCGAAGCGTGATCTTCCCACCTTCCGAACGACCATCGGTACCGCCGAGGTTCTGCTTGTAGACGAGCTCGATGCCGTGGCTTCGGACTACGGCTTCCAGCACTTGGACTTTGTCGTCGGGGTCACCTTCGATGCGGCTGAATTCTGGCAATTCTGCGCCTTCGGTCTGACTCACGTCGAAAACGTGAACGGCACGAAAGCCACAGACGGCTTGCGCCGCCTTCTTAATAGCTTCGTCAGTCTCGCCGGTTTCAGGCTGTTCGGATTTTCGCCTCCGAACCATCGGCGCCAGAATGAGAATTCCCTTCTCACCTTGCTTCACGTAACGGCCAAGTTGCTTCCAGCACTGAAACCCGGCGACGTGAGTCGCATTGGGCCGTTGAATAGCGATCAGCAGGCAATTGCCGAACGAGTAGTGGTGGAACCGGGAGAGCATGTCCAAATACCGCACGAGCGTATCGCTGCGGCCCCGGGCCAGCGCTTCCGCAAGTTCCTCAAGAGCTTGTTCGCTTTGTTTCAAAGCGTCTTCACGATTCATGGGATTCCTCCTCGGTCGATCCGACGATGTCGACCGGAAATGAGTTAAACGGATGCCCGTCGGCGGCTCACCAAGCCGTGAGCACGGCAAGTCAAGGTGGAGTCTCGCCACAGGCGAGCAGCAGCGAGTGCCACTCACCCAGAGAGAGGGCACGAGCGGACCTTGACGCCGTGGTAGGATGGGAAGAGCCGCGGACGGGAGAAAAGAAAAACCTTCGATTGCACGCCACCGATCTCGGCGTGCGGTCGATTGAGATCACACGACGAGGCGGTGGGAACGAAAGCGTCTACCCATTGCTTAGATGAAAAGAGCTGATCTGCAGTGAACGGTCCAGGCTATCATAAGGCTGAGTGCTAAGGAAAATTTCTAACTTGCATCGGGAACTCCGACGCAACCGTCTGTACGAGCGCCTTACTAAATCGAAAAGGAATTGAGGGAAGCGACCACGTCGAAACGAAGGTTCGGCAATCGATCGAAAAACATTGCTGCCTTGACGGCTTTACAGCACATTTCGGACTGTGGCCAGAAGCCGCTCTCGCAATTACGTCGCTACGTCGCGCACAAATTGGGCTGCGCATTAATGGAATAACAGAACCTGGCTGCTCTTTTGGCGTCCACGCAAAGGCTTCCTGCGGCTCCGGCCGAAGTGTCCATTATTTTCAGCTTCCGCTTGTGAAGCATCGGTCTCAGTTATAAGACCCAATGAACATCAGATTGATTCGCGAATATACAGTGATGTATGCAGCTTCTGTCCATCCATCGCTGTGCGTCAAGTCAAAGCGCTTCATAGCACAATAGTAGTCCTGATCTTATCGACTTTGAAGCGAAAGGTTTCGCGTAACGGAGATGGAAGCCGATCCACTGCGGTATTAGCTGCATTGATTGTGGCACTGTCGAGTGAAGACGACATATGCGATTCCTCGATCGCTAAGTAGATTGTGGCACCGTCTGCTAAGACGTTGAGTTTTTTAGCCGTAGCGGTGGCGATCGCCCGTTGGTAGAGCAGGCGCCCTTTGTGAGAATTTCCGCGACGAAACTCAACTAATCCCTCGGTAGCAATCAAACAGATCTTCGTCTCGTCGCTCGCTGGTAGCAGAAGGGCGCGATTCAGCTCTTGTTTTGCGTCCTCCACTTTATCTTGTTTCGCGAGCGCGAATGCAAGATTATTGATCAGGGACGCTTCATTGGGATTACTTACCAGACCAAGGCGAACAACTTTCTCCGCGGCATTAAAATCCTCAAGGCCGGTTGACGCGACATGTGATCCAAATAGTGCCGGTCTACTTGAGAATGGTTGTTCACCTTGCCACTGCTGGGCATAACTCAGGGCAGTAGTCCAATCGCCCTCACCTCGCGAAATCCAGGCATTGGCTTCATTCGACTTCGGTGACGCAGGAAGCAATGCTTCGAAGGAATTCTCATCAATATTTCTACTCAGCCATGCAGCTTGAGCCACCGAATTTTCTGCAGGTTCGATCATAGAATTCGCGCACAATTTCTTGGACTTCTTCAGGTTCCCGGCGTATGCTTCTAGAGTAGCAAGAGACCCATTGAGTTCCGACAGATGAAAAGGCGAGAACCGCCCCCCATCCGCGATCTGTCGAGCTGTTTTTATGCAATTGGGATTCTTCCGTCGAATCGATGCGACTGCAATTTCAGCTGCGAGGAGCCAGGGATCTTGTTTTAGTGTGGGAGCACGCAGCAATACGTTGTGTGCGCGTTCTACGTCCCCCTGGTGAAGAAAGAAGCGGCAAGCTGCGCGTGCAACGAAACGATTGCCATAGGCCAAGCTCAAGGCGACGTGCATCGCTCGCTCGGCCTTCAGTGGTTGGCCAGCAGTAGTATAGTGAAGAGCTAAGTTAGTCCAAAGCACTGGATTATGCGGGAGCTGAACTAGCCGAAGTCGCGTTTGATGGATCTTATCTTTGAGTTCTTCGAACTCCACTTGGCTGTAATTCTTCACTAACTTTGGATTAGCGAATAGCTCGGCAGCATGCTGACCGCCAAGGCAGCGGGCGGCGATATCACGGGCGGGCTCAGGAGCGTGCTCGTGGTCAAGTACAAGTCGTGCCGCTTCATGCGCGACCTGCGGAAAGCCGACCGCAATCGCCGCGGATACGAGATCAGCGGCCACTGACAGCCCTGGCTCCCGTCGCCAGTCGTCAAGTACATCGGACAACATCTCCGCCGAGAAGGCGCTGCCAGACCGTACTGTTAACGGCTTAAGTTCCCCAAATTGTGCGGACGACGCGAAGCTCCGCCAACGTGGAATGACTTGCCTTTCTCGATCTTCGCCAGAGGTTGACATGCTAGGCCGCAGTCTCCCTGCGGATGAGCCGAAGTCTTGCGACGTGTGAGAGCCGATTGAACTGCGAGATATAGCGCTCCAGTGCAAAACGATTAGCAACTCCGTTTTTCGGGTGACCACGACGGGCGGGGTCGGGGTTACACAGCTCAATTGCTGTTGTCTTTAGCTCTCCTTGGAGATAATCCGGAACCTCGTTAATAAAAGTTGTGATTGCCAATTCAAATGCAGCTTGGACAAATGGCAGCACATTGTTGTAAGACTCGCCCCACGTTATCGGTCGATGGCTCGGCTCGAGGTTGTCAAAAAGAAGTGCATTAGCGTGGGCGCGCGTGAAGCAGAATACGAGTAAGCTGCCGAGGTGATATAAGTCGCACCCGAAACGTCGACCGTATTCATCGGGAGGTATATCGTCATAGAGGAATTCAGGCGGCGCATAACACGGATCGCCGGCAATTGGGTCGTGATCGTACGGACCAGACCCGTTCTTATCCCACGCTCTTCCCAAGTCGCAGATTTTGGAGCCAGCTCGATCGAATACCAACACATTCGATGGTTTTAAGTCTTGATGTGCAATTTTTGCGGTATGCAACTGCTTGAGTCCAACTGCGACATGATGAAGCGTCTTCATGATGAAGACCGCATCTAATACCGCTTGCAAATCCAGATGCGCTCGTATATCACGATCCGCCAATTCGAATATCAGATAGTCAACTCGTTCATACGGCTTTGCTGGGTTCACGACGGCCCCGCCACCGATCGCGCGGGCAATCCGACTGAGGTGACCGCACTTATCGCACAAAGCTTTTTCATACTCGTAGGCTTGCGTCATCGCTAACAGCACTGATGGGGCCGACTGCTGCGTCAGAGCAGCTGCGTAGTCGAGCGCCTTAAGAAAGCCCCGTCTACCATCCGAATTCTCAACGATATACCCCTGGGAAAAACATCCTCCCGTAGCATTAGGCTTCCGAGTCGCAAAATCAAGAACCGTCCAACCATCCGCAAGCTGTAGTCCCTTAAGTTGTTCAGCGGGGTTCATGCGTTGCTCCGACTCTTCTCGAGGTTGAAATATGGATTAGCGGCAGTAATTAGGCGGACACGAGAGCGTAAACTCTATTGCCCAGAGGTTGCGCAGAAGTATAGACCTCAAGTGAAGCTAGACGTGTGCCTTGGGATGTGTCCCAATTTCCTAAATGCTCGAAGCCATCGTGCCCAACGCCCGTTTGATATGCCTCACGAATTGGGCTGTCGACTGGTACGCGCATGTTCCAAAAGAACGACAGCTCAGCGGCTTCAGCTAAACGACTATAAGTCTGAGGGGTGATGCGCAGGGCTTGATCCACCTGTGGTTTCCTTACCCTGCCGCGAAACTCTGCAGTAATGGCAGCGGCAGGAGCAGGCCAATGCTTCACAACAGCATTGACCGTGGCAAGCAGGCTCGCCGCTGGCGCATAACGAGAGCGAATCGACCGAACTAAATCGAAATCGAGCCTACTACGCATCGCTAATCGCCTTACAAGCGGCCGAAAAACTGGCTCATAAAACGCAAACTCAGCTGCAACGGCGTCGATCAGAGCTTCGACTGGATTGCTCGCCTCAAATCGGTGTCGCCGGAAAGGCAGAATCTTTTGCGGCGGTTCCGCAACTCGGTGTGCCAGCTCGTGGAAACGATTCCAATAGGCTTTTGCGGCCGTCTGCTGCAGATTGAGCACTGCGACCCATCGATCGCGGTCGTGTTCCCTGGCGTGAAGCCGTTGAAACAAAAGCGCATCTACTCCAGGCCTGGCTATCTCATCGCGAAGTTGCGCGAAACCAATTTCTCTTTTGCGCCGTAAGTACTTCTCTTCGAGGTCGATCACGTCCGTCGGCGTACGAACTTCTTCGAACACGACATGAAAGTGATTGCTCAACGCTTTGGCAATCCGTTCGCCGTCGCAGGGCAGAAGACTATCAACAATGGGCGCAACTCTGTCGAGGCAAGCGGCAGTTACTTCGTATTCGAAGTCGGGGTCGAGAAACCGACTCTCGACGTCAAGGTGCTTTGCAATTGCATCCAGCCGCATGAGCTGCTGGCCGGTCGCTTTACGCTGCCGCCCCATTTAGCCCTCCTAGCACTCTGGTAGATAGTGCTTAACCTTCTCATAAAATTTTATCCAGTGTTCCACTTTCCATTCGTCCGGCTCTGAGTCCGATCGTCGCGCCGTCAATGACGACTTTCCTTGCAACAGAGATAACGTCGCTTTGTGCGACAGGTTCAATTGTTCGGCAGCAGTGGATAAGGCGACGGGAATTCGGACTACCTCTTGTTGAAGTTGGTCATCCGACTTCTCGCTTAGCAAACTGTCCAAACCAGCACCAAGCGCCTCCGAAATCTGCATGAGCTTGTCCACGGAAACCGCTGACATCCCTCGTTCGACTTCTGATAAGTAACCCGCGCTCACCTTAGAGCGGCCTGCAAGTTCTTGGACTGTAAAGCCTTGCGCGTTTCGTAGCCCTTTTATCCGCCGTCCAACCGCGGCTCTGTCGAATTTGTCTGCCAGCACGTTTGCCGTCCTCTAAAGGCTAGCGCACTCCATTGACAAATTCGCCGTAGCGAATATATTCACTACAGCGAATATCAAAATCGGCGCGGTGATTTTCTCTACCTATAGCGAAGATACACCGTTCCTTCCACTTTGTCCAGTTAAAGGAGACGAAAATGGCCACTGGTCAACAGGTACGTACGACAAAAGAACATGGTACTACGGAGGTTAAATGGGCTGCGGTCACGAACGATCAATTAGCCCCCATGCCGCGCAGGCACATGAAGGCCCGGGAAATACTGCATCAGACCGGGTTTGATCCGAGCCTAATTCTAGTCCGTGACTTTGATAGCCCCAATGATACCGGCTTTGACCCCGAGGCTGATGTCGACCTGGGGCAGGGAAACGTGTTCAGGGCAGTGTCAGGCTGCCAGATCAGCATGGAAGTCCATTGCAAATTGCCGGCAAAGCTGGCGTATGTGCTGGACGACGACTGGGAGTTGACTATCCAGCCTTATCAAACTGGCGAAACGCTTCGAAGGTTGCTGGATGTACCCGAAGAGGCAGATCTGCTTCGCGATCACGAGTCTCCTGTCGACGAGCCAATTGAGGATGATGAGTCCATCGCATTCAGCGATGGCCCGGTATTTACAGCGCACATCGCCGAGTCGCGTCGGAAAATCGACATCATCGTGAATGGGCAGCAGAAATTCGTAACAAAACGGAACCTGTCATTCGAGGAATTGGTTGTTATCGCGTACGGTTCGGACGATGCCGGTCCGAACATCACGTACTCAATCACCTTCGAGCGCGGGCCACAAGCGAATCCAGAAGGAACGTTGGTGGCCCGTGAATTCATCAAAGTCCGAAAAGGAATGGTGTTCAATGTGCAACGAACTGATAAGTCGTAGTTCCGACCTAAAGCGACTCCGAGATGAAGGCTACAACATAACCATCAATACTGGCTGGCTAGTTGTGAGCGACGTTCCGTACGTCAACGCTCAGAAGCAGATCAAGTTCGGCGTCTTTGTATGTAAACTGGTTTTGGCGGGCAACGTGACGGCGCCGCCTGACGATCACGTTGCCCACTTTCATGGGGAATATCCATGCAGCCACGATGGAGCGGAACTAGAAGCGATACGCAATCAAAGTAACAAGCAGCAACTCGCGGACGGTGTGGTCGTCGAGCATACTTTTTCAGCCAAGCCCCGTCCAAGCGGGAGATATGACAACTATTACTCGAAGGTAGCAACTTACATCGGAATAATCTCGGGCCCGGCACAGGCGATTGATAAAAGCGTGACAGCAAAGACTTTTCATGTCGTCGAGGCATGCGCAGAAGAAGAGAATGTGTTTCACTATATTGACACTGCGTCGAGCCGGGCGGAAATCGACTTGGTCACCAAAAAGCTGAAGAGACAGCGACTCGCAATTGTAGGTGGGGGCGGCACAGCCTCATACATTCTTGACCTTGTCGCCAAAACCCCCGCCAAGGAAATTCACATTTACGACCGTGACATTTTTCTGCAGCATAATGCGTTCAGGTCGCCAGGCGCGCCATCGATCGACGAGCTGAGGACGCAACCAAAGAAGGTTGACTACCTTGCTGGTATCTATTCCAAGATGCATCGCCAAATCTTCCCTCACGCTGTATTCATCGATGCCTCAAACATCCACGAATTGTTTGAAATGAATTTTGTGTTTCTCGCGTTTGATGGTGGTGACGAAAAGCAGTTCGTGGTGCGTGAGCTGGAGGAAGCAAGCGTACCGTTTGTTGACATCGGTATGGGGGTCACGCAGGTCAATGAAGCGTTAGGCGGAATCCTTCGGGTCACGACAAGCACGCCGCAAAAACGCGACCACGTGTGGGATAAGCACCGCATTCCGTTCTACGACGGAGGACCAAACGACTATGACCAGAACATCCAGATTGCAGACCTCAACGCCCTCAACGCCGCTTTCGCGGTGATTCGATGGAAGAAGCATCTCGGGTTCTATCGAGACTACAGTAACGAGCATTACACCGCTTATGCGATCGACGGCAACAAGCTCTTTAACGAGGACCATCCATGAAGCGTGAGTTCGCCGTTAAGCACGAGTTTGTTGAGTTTATCCCAGAATTGTTGGAGGAAGGCGTCTTCTACATTTCGATACCATATGCGACTGCCAGCCACAAATGCTTCTGCGGCTGCGGTATGAAAGTGGTCACGCCAATATCACCGACGGATTGGAAGCTAACATTCGACGGCAAGACAATTTCGCTGCATCCTTCCGTCGGAAGTTGGAGCCTCCCCTGCCGATCCCACTATTGGATCGCGCAGAATAAGGTCAGATTTGCCGAGCAGTGGACAGACGAGGAGATTCAAGCAAATCGGCTTTATGACTCTCAAACGAAGCAGAAGTATTACAGCAATTCAATTACTCCGGCCGTTACAGAGGCGACACTAAACAAACTAGAACTAGCGGAAGCTAAGCCAGGATTGCTCTCAAAGTTGACGAGTTGGTGGCGCTCATAGCAGGCTTGGCTGCAACCGACTTTGTAGTATCGAGGAGGGACGGCTATCTTGATTTCGCGTGGCTAACGCTCGTGGAATCGATTGACTTCTGGCTGCCAAGGTAATATGCCCAGGGTGGCAACTGTCGATCAGCCCGCACAGTAGATTCTCCACAACGCGGACACTTCACTGGCACGAACCTGGCAAACCACTTCGCAGAACAGTGGAGGCAAGCGGCATACCACCAAGTAGGGTGCCGTAAATGACTGGTCATCATTGTGGTGATCTGCCTCAGAATAACCACCGGTCAACTTGGTTCCCGTAGACCGTCCAGGCCGAATCATGCAGTTCCTCTCGACCATAAAGCTCCAAGTACGGTCCTGGGCTGGCACGCTCAATCAAAACCCGGACGACGCCCGGTTTACGACTGTGGATAGTTCGATCAGCTTTGAGCCAGCTCGGTAGGGTACGATCGCGGAAGGTGAGATTGCCGCGAACACCTAAGAGCAGATACTCATGCGAAACTCGCCAGTAGTTCCCCATTCCGATGTCACCCTTAATCCAGACAAGGCACGATTTGAACGTGAACCCCCATGCGTCAATTATCGAGAATGCTTCACGCAGTAGTCCATTCGTGGTCCACAGATGGAGGTGGGCGTTGTCTTCCGCCAGTTCTCGGACCGGCTCGGCACAGATTTCATCGAGTGACATCGTCGAGTAGTGGTTTATTGCCGCCGCCCGGGATGCTTCGTTCGCATATTTCCACGGCGGGTCTGCGTAGATAGTCGGGAATTTTCTACCTTGACTGACCAATTCCTTTAGGCTGCGCACGGTCGTGCCAGCCGCACCCGGCTTGCCATTCGGTACAGTTTGCAGTGCGAGGCCGTTGAACAGCGACATCTGCTGGGAAGCGCCTAGCTTTCGCAATCTGTCGCAGAGGTGCCGAACGAGTTGTGACAAGAAAACCTCTATCTCCTCTGAATCCCGCACGATGGAGAGCTTACTGAACTCCAGCACCGTGCCAATCGGGACTGGCGGCGCTAGGACAGCCTGTAGCCCCGCGACCGGAACTGTACTGCCAAATTGACTCTCCCAAAACGCGGCAAAGGCGGCGCGAAGCGGGCCCACTGAAAAACTCGCTTCGAGGTTTGGGTCCGGTCGGAATGCGACCGCCGATTGCATGACCGCCGCCCGGCGGCCGGGCGGGATGGCTAGTAGCAACGCGGCGAGGTTCGATAGGGATGCGCACTGGGAATGGGAGGGTGTCATTGAAGCCCTCCTTCCTGTGCCTCGCGCGACAGGGCCGCATCGATGAGAAGTTGGATGCTCTCCCGCACATGGGGAGGAAGATGCGGCCAGGCCTCGGCGATGAATTGGATCGAAGACGTGTGCGCTACTGAGTCAGAAACGGTCAATGAATGCCACGCAGAGCCATTCGTTGGCTGCCTATCGGCTGCCCGCGTAAGGACCGCTGTCGCAACCCCTTTGTCAGTCGCAGGTTGCAGAGTCCGACCTTCTCGTTCGATTCCCGCCGCCTCCAGTTATTTTCGAAAAAAGCCCTTCGGCGGACCCAGAGGGTGCCCCGTCGAAGGGCTTTCTTTTTAGCGCGGCCTTCTAGAATGTTCCGAGAGGCCGCTATGAAACGGACAGTGCCAACCCCTTGGAAAC
>CXWJ01044611.1_pt1 | contig 14296 bp, 12 predicted proteins | sample 590841 | NCBI WGS metagenome assembly CXWJ01 (sample SAMEA3498367, study PRJEB10139) | wastewater metagenome | biome: wastewater treatment plant; material: activated sludge | place: Austria | collected 2015-01-21 | reverse complement strand
CTCCGCAACTCTACGCGCCTAATCATCAGCATTTCTTCAACGTGCGACTGGATTTCGACCTGGACGGCGTGGCCAATTCAGTGCAGCAAGTCGACGTTGTGGCGGACGAGGTTGGCCCTGACAATCCGTTTGAAAACGCGTTTCGGGCCCGAGCTATGACGTTGCGAAGCGAAAGGCAGGCCCGTGCTAATCTAAATCTAGAAACGGCGCGAACTTGGAAGGTGATCAATCCGGACGTCCGCAACTGCGTGGGGGAGCCTGTTGGCTACAAGTTCTTGCCGGGCGACAACTGCGTGCCTATGGCGTCTCCCAATGCGTGGTGGCGTAAACGAGCCGGTTTCGTCAATCATCATGTCTGGGTCACGCCATACCAAGAAACTGAGAAATACGGCGCGGGCGACTATCCCAATCAGAGCACCGGTGGTGACGGGCTCATAAAATGGACCGAACAAGACCGACCGCTGCAGTCGAGCGATGTGGTTCTTTGGTACACCTTCGGTCACACACATATTCCGCGGCCAGAGGATTATCCGGTGATGCCGACGGCGTACATTGGGTTCTTGCTGAAACCCGTAGGCTTCTTCAATTTGAATCCGGCCAATGATGTGCCCCCATCCCCAAAAGCGGCGGCAAAAAGCTGCTGCCACGCAACGTAGTCAGACTTAGAAAGGTAAGTCGCATGTGCCCAATCTGCTGGGCCGCAGCGCTGGCCTCCTTCGCCAGACAGTCGGCTGTTTCGATGATCGCAGTGGCAGGTCGCAATCAGTGGATGCTCGTTTTCGCAATCGCCGCGGGCATCCAGCAGTGTTGCACCGCTAGAATTATGTGAGTCAAGTAGCCGTCTTCGCCGCTCAAACAATTCCGCGTCATCCGACCGCTCTACAAGTAAATTGAAACCAATCCACACGATCAAGTTTAGGCGACCACAGCAAGAACCGTTTGGAACTGGGCAGAAGACATTCCCGAATTGCTGCATATGGACAGATCATATGGCTCGATGAGCTAGGTTAAGATTAGCAACCATGGAGCGTCATCGGTTCACTTCACTTGATTTCGCGCTCCATTGTCCAGCCTGGTAGCGTTTCCGACTCTTGTGGTTCGATCAACCTACCATAAAGTTCCGGCCGACGAGCCCTCAAGTAGCGGCGGCCCGAAGCATGTTCAAGCTTGTCCGGCGTTAGCAAACCGACAACCACATCATCTTCAAGCGCATCGCTTTCGACGAGCACCTCGCCGAACGGATCGAGGATCATGGCCAAGCCGGGCTTGACGGTGTTATAGTCCCAACCGATTGGATTCGTGAAAACTGCGTAGACACCGTTTTCGTAGGCCCTCGCCGGCAACCAACGCATAAGCCACTGGCGACCTTTGGGCCCCTGAAACTCTTGCCGCAAAGACACGGGATCGCGGTGTCGGTTGTTCCACAGAGACCGTGCCACCGTGCCTCGCCCTGGCATCGCCGAAGGCAGGCAACATGTGACGTGAGGCATGAAGATAATCTCCGCGCCCAGCATGGTGGTGATCCGGACGTTCTCCGGTAGGTTGTTGTCGTAGCAGATCAAGAAACCGATGCGGCAGCCAAGCAACTCTATTACCTGAAAGCCATCGCCTGGCAACAAATGCGGATTCACAAACGGGTGCAGCTTGCGAAACTTAGTGATAAATCCGTCCGGACCAACCGTCACGTAGCAGTTAAATAAATTGCGATCTGCGTCCCGTTCAAACAAACCTGCCATGATCACTATGTTGAGCTGGCGGGCAAGTTCGCACAGTCGCCTCACGGATGTGCCGTCGGGTACTAGCTCGGCGACGTCTAACAACTGCTGCTTGCTCAGCGGTTGGATCCAGCTGTAGCCGGGGATACAACCTTCGTGAAAGCTGACAATTTCAGCGCCTTGCTCGACGGCACGACGCGCAAGCGCTTCGATGCGCGATAGATTGAACTGCTTATCGTTATCTCGGTTCTCGAACTGTGCCGCGCCGACCCGGATTTCTCGCACTTTGTCACCCTTTAGAATCTGGAAATTGCGGCTGTCTAGTAGCAAGCTTAAGCCACGGCCCGACGGAATATTGCCTCGTAGACGATGCTACCGTGCACATCGCGAAGTTGAAACGCGATCACGCTGTGCTGGCCCTCGGCGCGCAGATCGACAGACAGAAAGCCGCCCTTAACGCGGTGAAAGCGGTGATAACTTTTGTTCTCGCCCGGTGTACCGCCGGCGTGAGAATCACTCGCCGCGCCGACGCTGAATTCCTGAGTGCCCGCAGTCGGATGAATCGAATGATATTGCCAATGCCGATCTCCACAGATGACGAAGAAATTATCAGGTGCATGAGTCTTGAGCCATTCGCGGATTTCATTGCCTTCGTGAGCAAATCCGGCATTCGAATGATTGTCATTCTTTTGCGGCCGATCCGGCCCCACCAGGGGCGTTGGGCTGATTAGCAGCTTCCACGTGGCATCGCTTGCTTGAAGGGTACGCTTGAGCCACGCTTTCTGCTCGGTGCCCCAGATTGTCTTTTCCGGACCGTCGGGCATCGTATTCGGTGAGCGGAAGTCGCGGCCGTCGGTGATCCAGATTTGCAGATCGCGACCCCAGCGAAATGTGCGATAACTGGCCTCGCCGATCGGTGCCTGCTGCCGGAAGATCTTTTGGCCTTCGGCGAAAGTCAATTCGTCGGCCTTTATGCCCGGCCATGCGTCGTTGATCAGAGTGTCATGATCATCTTTCAGCCAATAACTAGACGTATTCCGCATCATCGCGACCAACCGGGGCAGGCTGAACATCCTTTCCCAATGAACCCGAGCCAGCGCAGGTGTCACGGCGCGTGGTTCGTCGTTGTCGTAATAGACAAGGTCACCAGTCATTGTCACGAACTTCGGCTGAAGCGCGAGCATCGAGGGATAAATCGGGTGTCCGTCTGGATGGTCGCGATCCGGATAGCCCTGACAGGTCATTACGCAAAACCGAAAAGTACTCGGCGTCGTGGCCGAGGGGGCCGTAGAGAATTTGCCGCGAAATTCGCTGCACACTTGAGTATTGTCAGAAGATGTTGTTTGACTCAGGTAGTGGTACGTGCTGTCGGGTTTCAAGCCACTCAGCTTGAATTGATGAATGAAGTCCGTCGTTTCGTTGACGTCGATTAAAGCGGTCTCAGTCGCGTCACTTAAATTATCGCGCAGGCTGTAACGCAGACGAACTCGGCCTGTGTTGCCGGGGCACGCCCCTTCGACTTGCTCAACCGGTACAGCCACCGGCTCGTAGTTCTGCCGGTCCACTTTTTGGGGGAAGACGATTCCCTCTTGATTTCGTTGCGGATGCTTCGTAAGCCGCGTCCACACGATCGCCGAAGTATCAGTGACTTCACCAACTCGAGTGCCCGTTGCCTGATGAGGACCGGATCCTGCGGCCGATAGAACGCCGGCTGAAATTGCGCGCGACGGAAACAAAATTGCTGTTCCCGCTGAAGTTGCCAGGAAATCGCGCCGCGTGACATTGATGGGGAAACAACGGTCGTCTTGCATGAATTGGTCTCGCGAATTGCGATTGAATAGATGTTATTAAATTGGGAAATTCATGCGGAATTTACACTGCACTGGGGCGCTTTTTGGACTATTTCGGAAAGCCGACCAGATCCTCAGGGAGCTTTAGGTTATCCTGGGCTTGATGTTCGACGAGCAGCTTCCGTAAATCCTTCACCCGCTCAGGATAAGGTTGTGCAACGTCCTCTTTTTCATATGGATCGGCAGCAATGTTGAAAAGCTGAGGCGTTTTGTTGTCGGATAGGATTAACTTCCATTCGCCGTGGCGCAGGGCATGGCCATCCTTCTTGGCAATGTAAATTGTTCGCGGCGATGTGTTCAAGCTGGTGCCCGTAAGCGAAGGCCATTGATTGACACCGTCCCATTTCAGATCGACGTCCGATCGATAACCGACGAGGCTGGCGATCGTGGGGAACCAATCGACAGCATGCATCGGCGTCGTGAACTTGCGAGGGGCCAGCTTACCGCGCCAGTTGACAAACGCGCAGACCCGAATGCCTCCTTCATAAAGTTGGGCTTTTTGGCCGCGCAGCGGATCATTCTCGCTATTGAGAGGCGAGTCTCCCACTTCGCCCACATACGCGTTCTTGAGCGACTCAATGCCACCATTGTCGCTGGTGAAGATGATGAGTGTGTTGTCTCGCTGGCCGGTCCGTTCCAACGCGGCGACGAACTGGCCTACCTTGGCATCAAGCTGCGCAACCATCGCGGCCATTCGCAAGCGGGAATCCTGCTTCTCGGGGTCGTCGTGAAACTTGACGCCGTCGTAAAGCCGCTTAAATTCCTCTGGCGCGTCCACCGGCGTGTGAACTGCGTGAAAGGGTACATAAACGAACCAGGGAGATTGCTTTTCCTGGATGCGGCGAAGAGCTTCCGCCGCGATCAGTTCCGTGGCATTGCCTTCTTCGTGGAGCGCCTTGCCATCGCGATGCCAGGTGTCTTCGTAAGGCCCCTGGCGATACTTATGGGTCCACGGATCGGCGGCGCCTGTCAGGGTACCGTAGCCGTGATCGAACCCAAACGCAGTCGGCCCCCACTCGCTCCGTGCACCGAGATGCCATTTGCCCGACTGATAGGTGTGATAGCCCATGGATTTTAAGGCGGAAGCCATCGTCACGGTACCTAGCGGCATCGCTCGCAAATTGCTCGGCGCCAGTGCGTGCGGACCGAATCGGCCCGGATAACGCCCACTCATTAAGGCGGTTCGCGTGGGCGTGCAGACCGGCTGCACGTAATGCTGATCGAGCTCGATTCCTTCGCGGACCAACTTGTCCAGGTTGGGCGTCTTTCCAAAGCCGCCATGCCAGCCGACGTCGCTCCACCCGAGATCGTCCGCCACAATAAGCAGGATGTTGGGCTTTATCGTCGAAACTGGAGTAGGCTCCGCACGCAGGAGGTTCCAATGAACTAGGATCAGCGCTGCAGTGAAGATGCCCTGAATCAGATGAGATGTCATAGAAGTCTTGAGGTGTGGTTTAGCCTCGCAGCGTTCTGTTAAGCCGCCTGTGGATCGGCAGCGTGCATTTTTTTCCGGACCCCTGCGAGAATCAGAATCTGTGTTTCATTGTATTGCCTCTCCCTGTCGATCTTCGGAGTAGTCTGCTTTGAGGCGGTTCAAGTCTTCTGTCGCCGTCTTGCTGAAATGTGCTCCGTAAGTCACCGTCAGCATTCGATTGTAATGTAAATTTCCGTAAGCGTGATCTGAATCAACATCCTTTGCTCGTAATGTGTGGCTTGTGCGTGCTCATCGTCGGTTTTGGATACCCGGCACCTGTTCCTGAACATGCACCCAGGAGACGCCATAGGGAACCGAGTTCCAGCAGTTATCCGTGAGGCACTTCGGCCAAACCATATATTATGGCTGATTTAAGACTGACAGAATTTGGTCGCCCGCCTTTTCCCCAAAGTTCGCCAAGAATTGGCATACTTAAAAGGAGAATGGCATCGGCGTGAATCCTACGAACACGAACAGTAGACTCGCCCATCCCAAAATAGTTCGGCCGGTTCCTATGGACACGTTATCGTTGGCCGTCGGAGGATGCGCGGGCCCCATCAGCATTAACAAGGCAATCATCAGGGTCCAACCCCAGTATCCCCAGACAACGACCCCGAGCATGGCCGCCGCCAAGAGCGCTCGAGCGACCCAATGGGCACGCTGGCGCAGTAAAGAATATAGAATATGCCCTCCATCCAATTGTCCGATAGGGATCAAGTTCAGTGCCGTAATCAAGATTCCAACCCAACCGGCGAATGCAATGGGGTGGAGCGCGATATCCTGACCCTCCGGTAAAGAACCAAACGTGGCGTAAGCCAATGCTTTGAACAAGATCGGTTCGCCCAAGGTCAGGCTTGCATTTTGGCCTGCGATGGCGACCAATTGCGACCATTGCAAGCCGAAAATGCTAAACAGCAAGGCGGGCACCAATCCGGCAAGCGGACCGGTAACGGCAATGTCAAACAACGATCGGAGATCTCCTTTGCCAGGTTCCATGGCGATTACGGCGCCCATGGTACCGATCGGCGACATAGGCATCGGGATGAAATAAGGTAGGCTGGCTTGAACACGATACCTTCTGGCCTGCAAGAAGTGCCCTAGTTCGTGCGCCAATAGCGTCGTCATGAGGGCCAAGGAATAAGCCCAGCCGCCAGTCAGGCCTGTACTCGCACAGGTGGCCACAAACAGCAAGATTGGCAGACGGATTCGGCCACGGAACTGCCCTACGGATGGGGCGGTTTGACTTGAGCCATCCTCCCGATAAGTGTCAGCCGATTGCTGCCCCGGAGCGAAATCTGGTTGGTCAGTATTCACGTCCCCAACTATAACTGCCTATGTTCCATGCCGACAGCCTGCGTGGTCTGTTGGCCGGTCTTTCGACCATTTCCAACTCGACATTGTCAGAAAAAGACAGAGTTAGATTCGAATGTGCCCCGCCGAAGAAAAGCTTGAATCACCAACGGAATCTCACCCCGGCTTCCGTTGGTGGCCAGCCGTTGCGATCTTGGTACTCGCGTCGGCCCGCTGGGGATACATCTGGTTTGTCCAGGACGTTCATCGGCAGGCCAAGAATCTTCGCACCGCGACCTTAGTCATAATGACCACCGCACTGCTATTGGTGTGGGTATTGCTTTTTTCCCGCCTACCTCGGAATCTTCGTCTGCTCGTCTTAGGCTGCGTGGCAAGCATCTTCGGACTGTCGGCCGCACTACTAGAGATTCGCGGTGTGACAGGGGATCTTGTGCCCGTAGTCGGCTGGCGTTGGCAAAGCGTTCCGTCGCTCCCGGACGAACAGAGCGAAATCGAGTCGGGAAAAATTCGTGCGCCCGGAGCACAGTCTCAAGATTACCCANNAGTCTCAAGATTACCCCCAAATCTATGGTCCTGACCGGAACGGAATATTGCCCGCTCCACAACTGGCGACCGACTGGAGTGCTCAGCCGCCAAAGGAGCTCTGGCGCCAACCGATTGGAGGAGGCTGGTCTGGGTTTGCGGTTGTGGGCGAATACGCTGTCACGATGGAACAACGCGGCGAAACGGAGCTAGTGACGTGTTATCATCTGTTGACCGGTGCCCTGATCTGGAAACACGCCGACGAAGTACGCTACCAATCGGGGCTCGCCGGTGACGGTCCGCGGACGGTTCCCACGATCGTTGATGATCGGGTTTTTACTCTCGGCGCAACGGGGATGCTCAACTGCCTGGAGCTTACCAATGGGAACCGGTTGTGGTCCAAGAACATCATCACGGAGAATGAGAGTTCCGTGCCCGAATGGGGAGTGAGTGGATCTCCGCTGGTCACCGACGGAATGGTGATTGTCTGCGCTGGTGGCGATAACGGTCGCTCCTTGGTGGCCTACGACCAAGAGACAGGCGACCTGGCCTGGTCAAGTGGCGACGACCACGCCCACTACAGTTCACCCGTGTTGGCAAACATCGCCAACACTCGCCAGGTGCTCATCTTCAATAGCCGTGGAGTTGCAGCACACAAGATCGACTCGGGCCAATTCCTTTGGAAGGCTGATTGGGAACGGGGCGGGTCACATATCACCATGCCGCTTGTGCTGCCGAACGGGCAGGTGCTCATCTCCAGCGGTTATGGTGTCGGTAGCGAGCTGTTGCAAGTTGCACATGACTCGAAAGGCAACTGGTCCACAACGAAGGTTTGGAAATCCACCCAACTGAAATCTAAGTTCGCCAATCTGATCGTTCACAACGGCTATATCTACGGCCTAGACGACGGCACCATGGTTTGTCTCGAGCTCGCCACCGGCAATAGGCAATGGAAAAAAGGCCGCTATGGCCACGGGCAAATGATTTTGGTCGACGATCTAATGTTGGTCTTGAGCGAGCAAGGGGATTTAGTCCTGTTGGAGCCCGTACCTGACGAACATCGCGAGTTGGCGCGTCTTTCTATCTTCGGCGGGAAGACGTGGAACCCGCCTGCGCTGGCTGGCCGCCTGCTACTGGTGCGAACCGATAGCGAGGCCGCCTGTTACCGACTTCCGGTGGCCAATCCTTAAACAACTTTCTTGTGACCGTCAGAGCAAACCTTCTTGCGAGACTAAAATCCGCCTCCCAGACACTAACTTAATTCCTTTTTGAAGAAGTCGATGGTTCGCTGCCAAGCGAGTTTCGCGGCCGGCTCATCATATCGCGGCGTTGTATCATTATGAAAACCGTGGTTGACTTTCGGATAAACGAAGGCTTGATACTTGGCTCCTGAAGCCTTGAGAGCGTTCTCGAATGCTGGCCAGCCCTCGTTAATTCTCTGATCCATTTCGGCGTAGTGAATCAGCATCGCTGCCTTGATTTTCGGCACATCATTACTTGCAGGTTGGCGGCCGTAGAATGGCACGGCTGCGATGATGGTGTCCGGAATGCGAACGGCCAATTCGTTGACCATTCCGCCGCCATAGCAAAAGCCAACCGCACCGACTTTACCAGTGGACAATGGATGCGATTTCAACGTCTGAGCGGCGGCAATGAAATCCTCTTTCATTTCGTCGCTGTTGCGCCGAGCTTGCATGGCTCTGCCTTCATCATCGTTCCCTGGGTAGCCGCCTAACGGCGATAGCGCATCGGGAGCGAGGGCTAAGAAGCCATCGACCGCTAGCCGACGCGCGACATCCTCAATGTAGGGGTTTAATCCTCGATTCTCATGGATGACTAGTACCGCGGGGTATTTACCGCCGTCTTTCGCGGGGTGGGCCAACAGCCCCCGAATTTTTCCCCCGCCTTTGGGAGACTCGAATGTGATGAATTCCGTGCGAATTCGCGGATCATCTTTCGCGACCTGCTGCGCCCAGGCATAGTTGGGACTGAGGCTCGACAAAAGTGATTCGGCAGTCATGCCCGCCGCAAGGTATGCCCCGGCTCGCTGAGCAAAATCACGCCGCGTGATCCGCCCGTGTGCGAAATCGTCGTAGAGATCGAGAACCTTTTGATCAAACTCGGTTGCATGTTTACGATCCACAGGTCGCTCCTTTCAAATTTCCAACGAAGTGGTTCAGAACATATGTGTATCCGATTCGGAGGTCCGCAGTCCATATGATGCGTCATCGTGATCGAGCTGATCTACAGGGGAAAGCAAAGTCAAAGGGAATGGGAAGGGAGATTCAGAAAACTTCTGCCGTTCGAGGTTGTGAGTTTATCAACGGTGCGGGCCGCTTCTTGCCGGCGAGGTTGTCGTGGATTTCCTCGCCGCTGTTGCCGAAGGTGCGCAAAAATCCTCCCCCCCTGGCATTCGCGCTAATTCCCGGCGTTTTCGTCAAGGTGCGCAAAACTCTCCCCCCTAATTTTGCGCACCTTGAGTCAGCAGGAGGGGACATCGGTCTCAGGCCTCAGCTGCGCAAAACTCCCCCACCTAGTTTTGCGCACCTGATTCAACATTGAACAGTTGGGCGTGACGGCCGCGGACGCAAGGCGTGAGAAATAAGCTGGGAGCGCGGAATGCTTACGGCCCGAGCCTAGCACAAGTCGTGGCCCAATTTCAACAAAAAAATCTGGCCACCTGGGTGGCGCAAAAGCGGGTTTGACAGACGTTTCCAGCCAGCCTTCCAGTTTGTGCAAACGCATGCCCGTATCAGCAGAACATGCCGGGCAGTAGAATGTGGCGCGATCATCACCCTAGTCGTTTACCCTCTGGATAGCCTGGGGTGGTACGAAGGCGGGCTCAATTCATGGCCAGTCGGATGAATTCGGATTCAACGTGGCAGAGAATCCAGTATCCGTTGCCGACTTACAGGCCACGGTCCTCCATCTGCTTGGTATCGATCACGAGCGATTCACCTTTCGATATCAGGGTTTTGACCAGCGTCTCACAGGCGTTTTGCCGGCGCGCGTCGTCAATGAAATCGTGGCTTAAGGGGATTTTCGGAATGAGGATGATCGTAATGCAACTCGCTTTGCTGGTTGCCACTTCACAGACCCTGGCCGGCGAGGAGATTGATGTGTGGCCCGGACTGGCCCCCGACGAGACGCAACAGCATGTGGGCGAAACGCTCCCTTTCCGCCCCAATGAGAATCCGCCCGTGACGCGCGTCGTGAACATCACGCGCCCCACCTTCACCGTCCATCGCGCCAACAATCCCAACGGAACCTGTGTGGTGATTCTTCCCGGCGGCGGCTTTGGCAAAGTGGTCACCGACAAGGAAGGTACCGAAGCAGCCGATTGGTTGAATCATCTTGGAATCACAGCGTTTGTGCTCAAATATCGAACCTCGACGGATACATCCTCTCCTTGGCTCAAGCCCCTCCAAGACGCGCAGCGCACGCTGGCGGTAATTCGTTCTCAATCGGATCGTTGGCAAATCAAAAAGGACCGAATCGGAATCCTGGGGTTTTCCGCGGGTGGCATGGTCGCTGCCAGGCTGCTGTGTGATGGCGGGAAGCCGAGCTACGAACCGATTGACGCGAGTGACCGTGTGTCGCATCGGCCGGACTTTGCGATTCTTGCCTATCCCTGGAATATCTATGACATGAATCGCGATGCCTTGGTGGAAGGCACGACGGCGGCAGAGCTTTGCCCGCCGACGTTCTTGATTCATACCGACGATGATCCATCTTCCTCGATGGGGGCAGCACTCTTCTACTGCCAACTTAAGAAGCGTCAGATTCCCGCAGAATTGCACATCTATAGCCAAGGCGGCCACGGGTACGGGATTCGGGAAGTGCCGGGTTCAGAGGTGTCCTCTTGGGCGAATCATGCGGCGCACTGGATCGGCACGCTGCCTGGATCAAAATGACGTTGATCGTTACTCATGCAATTGAACGGTCGGCTTCAGCTGGTAACCGCGAATTGCAATCGTGCTATCGGCCGCCCACCGTGTTTTCCCAGGATAGGCTTTGCTGTCGCATTCCATTCCCGCAGCAATGTCAATCGTCTGACCCGGTTTGATCGTCGGCCGGCCAATGGAGTCTTTGAGGAAACCGGTAAAAGCCGACACGACTTCTACCTCACTGCCGTCTGGCGACACGGCCAATTGGATTGTGTCGCTGGTGCCGAACTTGAGATCTTCGGTGATCTCGGTGACTCCATTGCGGTAAATGTATTCCGATTTATAGTTTGCCCTCTCCACGCCGTTGTCGTCGAGTCGACCATACTGGCTCTTACCGAGGGCGACTTCTTGCTTGAGGACGTTGCCGTCTCCACCAAGACCACAGAAACCGTAAAAGGTTTTGCGAAAGGTATTGTTAACAAACTCAAACTGCACCTCGCAATCATCACCGATGTCAACGCCAAAGTAGCAGTCGTCGTCGCGGGTCGGTAGAAATCCGGTGGCAGAATTTTGATCGACATCCATATAGGCGTAGAAATAACCGCGTCCTCCATCTGTATGACAGCGGCCGACTTGGCCAGCGACGCGGGCGTAGAGATAAATGTGCTTTTCGTCGTGAGCGACCTTAAATTCCAAGAGATCGACGTCAGGAATGTATTCGAGGTAAGGCACCGAATCGCCGCGGTGATCATCCACGCCCGCGACGTTACGCCAGTCATCGAAATCACCGTCGATAGTGATTTTGGCAGGCGAGGCGCTGGGCAAATCGGCGGGCTGCGAATCATCGACGACAACAAGTGAGTTCCCTTGGCCTTGGACCGAGGAGGTGAACTCGCCTTTCAACGTGAATGTCACGCTCGGGTTCGCGTCCTGGTAGACGCCGCCCCCGGCGCGATAAGCGGCTTCCGGCAAATACGTTCCGGCCTGATTATCGAAAGAACCAAGCTTCACATCGGCTCGACGAAACGTGCTCGGCAATGTTGCCTTGGCAAGGGGGATCGACTTTCCTTGATTTTGAAGCGTGAGTGAGACGGTGGCGGGCTCGGTCACTGGGGCGCTTTTTTCAGACTGTGCTGAGGAGGGCGTATATTCAATCGAGAAACGTCCAGCGACTGCATTGCCTTTTTTATCGAACAACGCTAGCGGTAGGAAAGCTAGCGATTCAGACACTACTGGACCTGGTATTTCGACTTCGTAATAGAGCGAGTTCGATTGGGAATCGTAAGCGAGAGAGGATGCGTCGGCTGGCCAAGTGGGCAAGAGTTCACGGTTGCTCCTGTAGAATTCGTTCGGTATGAAGCGGCCTTGGTCATCAATGATGCCGATCAGCTTTTCACGGGCTGAGGTGAAGGCGTACACCCTGTTTAAGTTACCGTCGATAGCAATCCGCGCTTCGCGCAGATATTGCCGGCGGGGCGACGTGTAACTTTCTGTCAGAGTGGTGACTAAGAAGTCAGTGGCAATCGGTCGTGCACCCGGCTTAGGATACACCGACGAAGTCGGAGAAGCCGCATCGCCCAGCCAAACCAAGTCTCGGTTAGCAAAAGTCAGTTCAAACGTCACTTGCCGCGTGAGCGTATCTGTCCCATTTTTGTGTCGTTCGGTCGCTGGTGTGTTGGTGACAATGCCCGCGAGAATTAGTCCCCCAGTAAGGACTGGAAAAGTCAGAAAGTGCCAGAATGTCATGGACCAATTACTCCTGCCGTAAATCCCGGTTGCCATGTCTCGGCTGTTGAAAGTCAACGAAACTTAACCGATGGGATCTTGTCGAAGAGGTTCGCAACAGTCGAGTCCTAATCGAACGTCGCAAAGTAAATATTAACACTATCTCACTGTGCATTATTTGGCGCTCCATCTGGCTGCACCAAACCACTCGAAACTACACGGTAGCCAAAAATCTTGGCCTTATCTAGCAAGAAGTGAAGCTGGAGCTTTTTGCCCCGTAATTCCGATAATTTCTCCTTGCCATTCCAGCGAAGCGGCAACCACAGGCCGTCACCCTGGACAGGAACGCTCTCAGCCCGCGTGAAGCCATCGAGAGGATGACCGTTCTGCAGAATTTCGACGGTGAGTTGGCCGTCGTCTACGGTTGGGCGGGCATTGATTTCAATTTGATCGCCTTCCAAGCGGAAAGGTTGCGTATAGAAGTCGCCCTGCTCTGCCGCTTCGATGCCGGCTAAGCGACCATCATCCCAAACGGCCCAACCGAAATCTGAATTCGCGACATAGCTTGTGTAAAAACCAAAAAAGAAGGCATCATTGTGCGTCCTAGAACTTCCTACATAGGCCAAAGCGAGCTTGCCATCGGGCCGACGGATCAAATCTGGACTGGCGTAAATGGTCGCGCTATCGAATTCGCCCGGGGCGCCCAACTCTAAGATCGGTTCGTGAGAAACCCAACTGAACGCCCTCCCCTCGTTACTCAGTGCCAGCCGAACATCTACGCGGTCTGTGCTCTGATGGTAGATAGCTGGGAACAGCAGCCGCAACGAGGGGTTGCCCGGGTAGGTTGTGTAGCAATTCGTGTAGTAGTCACAGTCAGGGCCGTCCTCTGGCCCGGGCACGAGGATCGGCTGAGGGTGAGGCCAAGAATGAAAATCTTCCGTCTCTGATCGCGAAATGGCTCTTCCACCCTGATGATCTCGAAAATAGCCGACGTACTTGTTTAGCAGTGGATCCCAAGCGCCCACATTTTGAGTATCACAGAAATGGCGGACCAGCGGTGTCTCAAGCGTTTTCCAGTGATAGCCGTCAGGCGAGACCAGACCGTAAAGACAATAGGTATTAAAGCTTCCTCCAGCGCTCTTCGCTAATTCTTCCGGTGGCAGTTTTCGGAATTCGAAACTTTTGTACCGTTCTTCGGGTGTTCCATGATCATCGCGAAAAACCGATGCAATAAAATGCGCGAATGAGACGATATTGTTGTCCTTCGATCCATGGAAGGAGTGGATTTCTAGATTTGGCTTGATCCAGTGGATGCCGTCCTCGCTTTCGGCATAGCAAATTGCCTGGCCGTTGGTTTCGATGGCCCGCTGCTCCTGGAAGGTATACTCTTGCTTCTGGGCGGGTAAACTGGCGGAGTACCAGCATCGCAATCGCCCCTTTTCTTGAAGAACAGAAGGACTGTAAATGCGTTCTTCCCAGGGGCGGTCTGCTTTGAGGTTGAATGGTTCTTTACGAGCTTTCTCGACCGTTATGCGAATACCTTGCGGAGATTGATAAGGTTCCAAGCCGTGACCGTTTGTCTTAAATACCACATTCCAGCTATTCTGAAGCCCCTCGATGGCTTGCTTCCCGCTTTCCGAAACGCGGCTGGGATCGATGGTGGGGTGCATGCTCCCCTTGAAGACACTTCCCCAGTTCATAAATAGAACTGTTGATTTCACGTTCTTTTTCGTCGGCGCACCTGGCAGCGGCGTATCCGCTCTAGCAGTCCAGACTGCGATGCCAAGCGACGACAATCCCGCCAAGCATATG
>CXWJ01017935.1_pt1 | contig 14305 bp, 14 predicted proteins | sample 590841 | NCBI WGS metagenome assembly CXWJ01 (sample SAMEA3498367, study PRJEB10139) | wastewater metagenome | biome: wastewater treatment plant; material: activated sludge | place: Austria | collected 2015-01-21 | reverse complement strand
GATCCGATGTGGTCGCCGGGCCGAAGCGGCGCGAAATGGGCTCCGGTCAGTTCGGCCGGCATAGATCAACCCGAGCCGTTCCAGAGCATCGACCCCGCGGGCAATGTGCCTGCATGCCAAGACTTGATCGCAGCTATCCAAGACGACCGCCAACCAGAATGCAGCGTTTATGAAGGTCGCACGATAATCGAAATGATTGCTGCCGTTTTCGAATCCCACCGCCTCGGTACGCCCGTCCAGTTGCCATTGGCGAATCGCAAAAACCCGCTGGCGATGTTAACAAAGTAGCCGCTGCGCCAGGCAACGGCGCAGCGGCGAATGGTTTTTGTTCTCTAGTTTCTCGGCTCAATGAGGGAATTCAAATATTCTTCGACGTTCGTGTAGCCATTCGGCTCTCGGCTGAGCGGGCCATCGGCTGAGTTGGACGGATCCAAGCCATGAGCCTTTTCCCAATCGTCGGGCATGCCATCGTGGTCGCCGTCTGCGGGCGGTTCTGCAGACTCGAGTTTTGGCCATCCCCCCACGGCCTTCTGGGAATTGATGATGCCCGCTCCCCCTCCGCCCCAAGTCTCTCCGAAATGGGCGGTGCCGGTACGGACTTCCTCGACGATCCGCTGATCAACCGCGTCGCGTTTCAGCGATGCGCCTGCATGGTTCAGCACAAGCTCGAACGCCTTTTCGGCTGACTGCGTAGTCACGGGTGCCACGGGTATCGGGGCGTTAAGCCGCAGCGTATGTTCGTTGGCGCTTCCGTGTTTGTCAAAGTCGATTCCGCCGTTCCAATTATCCGACGAGATTTGCGGGTAGCCCCAAACGAAATTGCCATCTACGAACATCCGCCCCCGCGAATCGGATTGGACAAAGATCCGTCGCCGCACAGATTCGCGCGTTGCTGGACCATATTTGTAATAATTGTTGATCCAATTGCGCGGCCAGAGCTCGCCTCCGTAGGCGCTATTGAAGCCCCAGTTGTAAATCACGTTGTTGCGGAAATCCATCAAGCCTGAATCGTCGTTCCCCGAGGCGCGCGGATTGCGGCTCGTATGATGGGCAAGAATATTGTGGTGCCACGATCCACCAGGACCGCCCCACAACCCACCGTAACCATGCTTGCCTTTATGGTGGATCGATTCATAGAGGCTTTCCGTCGCCATACACCATTGGACGGAAAAGTTCGACGCCTTATTGATGGACAATGTTTCGTCCACACTCCAGCTAACGGAGCAATGATCGATGATCGCGTGGTTCCCCGCCCCTCCAAAGCCATCCTGTTCGACGCCCCGCTCATCTCCCGGACGGAATCTTATGTAACGGATAATGACGTGGTCGGTGGCAAAAAATACCTGGTAGTCCTTGATGCAGATTCCATCTCCCGGCGCTGTCTGGCCGGCAATGGTGAGGTAGGGGTTGCGAATGACAAGCTTGGACTTCAACGAAATCGTGCCCGACAATCGAAACACGACGATTCTCGGCCCCTTCGCTTCACAGGCAGCGCGAAAGCTACCGGGGCCAGAGTCGTTGAGATTGGTCACTTCAATTACGCGGCCGCCACGGCCGCCGATCGTGTACTTTCCAAAACCCTCCGCACCGGGAAAGGCCGGTGCCCGATCCGGTCGCAAATTCCGCAGCACGACCGATGGCCGCTCCGCGTCATAAACCACATCGCCGATCCAGCCCTCTGGAAGCACGATTTTTTCGAACTTGCCTTCGATCGCCGTGACATCGTCCCCCAAGAGCTCGAGATTGCTGCCCTCGTGAGGCATGATGCGACCGTCGAAACTAACCTCCAAGGTACCAGAGAGTCGCCATGCCCCTGGGCCAAGGGGTTCAAGATATTCGGCGTCAGTGACACGAACGCTAGTTTGAGGGCCGGCTGTATTCCAAGTTTGTTGGGCCGTTTCAGCCGTCGATGATGGCTCTGCAGTTCCGTGGTGGCTAACCCCGAGCGCCACAGCAAAGATTATGATATGCGAAATGATCCTATTGCTCCCCTTCAACTGGCCACCTCCGGATGAAACTTCTATGGCGAGCAACCAGGGTACGAAATACAGCCCTCACGGAACTCCTGATCGAGAGCAGGGCCATTCAACGCGATCCGACCAGTTCGACTGGCATCGCAACCACCACTCCCGTTGCGAGATGCGGAACGAGCCTCATACATATTATCCGAACCAGCCCTTTTTCATAAAGGCTTTGCGGGCTGCGGCTTCGTCCGCTTCGATGTCGAAGAGTTTGTCCAGCTTGGTAATCTTAAATACCTGGCGGATTTCCGGGTCGATTGAGCAAAGCTTCATTTTGACTTTGAACTCGCCACACTTCTTATTAACTTGAATCAGCTTCCCAAGCATCGACGAGGACATGAACTTCACATTATTGAAATTCAGGATCACCCGTTCTTCAGTCGTCTTATTGAGCATATCCATGAGGTCGTTGAAAACTTGCTCAATCTTCGTTTCATCCAGAATTCGTGCGTCCTCGAATACGACGCTGAGAATTCCGTCTTTGGCGTAACTGGTAAGGGACATAGAGGAAGCGAGAAGCAAGGAGGGGAGAGCAGGGTGGGCAAAGTGACCGCTATGTGAGAATAGCCGACCAGGGGGAAAATCGCAACCATTCGCCAAAACGGCCTTCGGTCTTGGCTCATTTGCTCTCGCCATCGGGTGGCGGAATAATATTGGCTAGCGAGCTGGCCATACAAAACCGCGTACTTTGTCGCCACCGGTCAGCCTTACGAAACAAGACTACTCACGGCGCATGAAGACATACGACACAAGGAGTTGAAACATGGACAAGAAAGAGATTGTGAAGCTGTTGAACGAAGACCTGGCGGGCGAATTAGGAGCCATAATTCAGTACATCACCTATGCGGCCAAAGTGACCGGACCCTATCGGCCGCAATTGGCGCAATTTTTCCTGACTGAGGTGCCGGACGAACAAGCCCACGCTCAATACCTGGCCAACAAGATCGTCGCCCTGGGCGGCGAGCCAACCACCCAGGCCCGCGCGGTGCCACCCGCGAAAACGAACCATGAAATGGTGGAAGCGGTGCGCGAGGCGGAAAAACGTGCCGTCGCAGACTACACCAAACGCGCCAAGCAGGCCGAAGAACTGGGCGACAAAGGCCTGGTCGTACAGTTGGAAGACATCGTCCGCGACGAAACCGGCCACCTGGAAGAAGTCGAACGGCTATTGCGCGATTGGCCGTTGTGAGCCTAACTCCGCACGCCGGCCGCTTCGTAGGTCCGCATCGTGTTGCTGCCGTTGATGTCTGCCGCGAAATCGGCCTTGGAATTCGCGAGTGCGATCTGGTACAGCTTTTGGCCGTGAGGCGTCGGGTATTTGCCCGTGATGCAAGCGCGGCAGAGGTCGTCGGCTGGTCGGCCTATCGCCGTGGCAATCGATTCGACCGGTAGGTAGCGCAAAGAATCGGCTCCTAGCTCCCGGGCCATCTCCTCGTAAGCTGCTTCTCTTGGTCGGTCGTTTTGCATGAACCGCGGCGCGAAGAGCTCCGAAATCGTGGACATGTCGATGCCATAAAAACAGGGAGAGGTAATTGGTGGACAGGCCACGCGGACGTGAATCTCTTTGGCGCGCCCCACGGAACGTATCTTGGAGATCAGCACCCGCATCGTGGTCGAACGGACGATTGAATCCTCGACCAAGATCACTCGCTTCCCTTCAAGCACCTCGCGCAGAGGCGTGTACTTTATTGCCGCCTTCCGCACGCGGGTGTCGGTGCCCTCAATGAACGTCCGACCGGAATAGCGATTGCGAATCAATCCCTCGGCGCTGGGGACGCCCAATCGATAAGCCATGGAGTCTGCCGCGCATTTACTGGTGTCTGGCACCGGAACGACGATCGTATTCCCGTCGATCGTGATGTCTTCCAGCCGCGCCAGCTCTTCACCTAGCGTCTTGCGCGCCAGGTAAATGCTGCGGCCATCCATAGAGCTCGCAACATTAGCGAAGTAAATCCACTCGAAATAGCAGTGGGCACGCCGGGGACTTTCGGCAAATCGCTCACTCTTGATTTGCCCATTCGAGATCGTGATCATCTCCCCTGGCTCGATCGAGCGGATGCTATCGTGTGAGAAGCCCAGGTTCAGCAGCGCCACGCTCTCGCTCGCTGCGGCAAATAGAGGCCCTTCAATCGCGCAAGAAAGGGGTTTGATCCCCAGCGGATCACGAGCCACGAACATCTCGCCCAGCGCGTTCAGAAAAGCAATCGCGTACGCGCCGTCAAACCGCTGCGCTACGTTTCGCATCACCTCGACCAGCGTAGGCCGCCGGTCGCCGGACATTTCCCGGCTCAACTCATGCATAATGATTTCGGTATCGGTGGCGCGGGCCAGGTGATGATCGTCGTCAGCCAGGAGCTTGTCGCGCAATTCGGCATAGTTCGCTAATTGGCCGTTAAAGCCGAAGCTGAACCATTTATGTTTTTGCAAATGGTGTCGCTCGAAGGGCTGCGCGTAACTCAGATCGTCCTTCCCGCACGTGGCATAGCGTACATGTCCAATCGCCGCCCGCCCCGCATTTCGGGCCATGATGCTTTCAGACTTGCCGTGATGACTAAGCCGGAAGACCTCGGTCACCGCTCCCAGGCCCCGGTAGGTATCGAGCAATTGCTGCCGCCCGGGATTGTAGCTGGTCATGCCGGCGGAAAGTTGCCCTCGGTTCTGAATGTCCAACAGCATCCGAGGAATTAATCTCGAAGCTTCTCCCGGCCCTTGAGACGGGCAGAGAGGGCTGGCCGGACAATTTGGCAAATGATAGATCGCTGCTATGCCGCACTCGTGTTCGAGATCGCTCATATAAAAATGATCGCAGCCGTACCGCCAGACGACACGCGACAGAGTCTCCTGGAGAACAGCCGCAACGGCGCAAAGAAGAAAATGAGAAGCTGAAGCCGTCCGGTCTGTTCAAGACCTATTCTACAGCTTCCGGCACAGGCCGAAAAGAAGCGGCAATCCTCGACAAAACCAGGGCCGAATCTCCTACTGTCCTGTTGAACCAGCCATAGCAACACCGCCTCCGCCCTCGATTGCCGCTACCTGCGCCCTGGCGTCTTCCACTTTGAGTTCCAGCAGGCGCCATTGATCGGAATGGAACCGTGTCAGAGCGTTTCTCTCTTCGTAAAGATCGCGGAGCTTGAACTCCGCATCCATCATGCAGAGCCTGAGGTCTTGCATCGTTATTGACAGCGGCCGACCTGTGCTCCAGCGCATAGTCGGCTCGTACTCTCGCCGCCGCTCCTTAAAGATCCTAATTTCTTCCTCCGCAAGCGCGATTTGGGCATCTAATCGCCGTCGTTGCCGTGGATACTCCACCTGCAGATAGAGCCGCAATTCGATTTTTGCCGTTTCCAACGCCCGTCGAGCCGCCATGCGGTCTGGTTGATACGCGTCGGCCTGAGCGTGAGCGTTCGAACAAATCGCACACATCACGCCAATTGTCAGACAAAGTGCCAGAGAACAAGGTGCCAGAGAGGATTTCATCGCAGGCCTGGGGAGGAGAGTGCAAGACGAGGGGGCAGCCGTTCCGTGGCCAAGGGGACATTCCTCTAGCTCTCCAGCCTAATTACGACCCCTTCGCAACGCACTCTTTTGGCCCGGAACCGATCGAGGACGGCCCCTTTTCACGGCGCGCGAACCCGCCGATCGGCCCGACCGTCATAACCCACACCCGTTCGTCAGGCTTACCCTCCCACGCCCTTCCCCGAAGAAATCCAGACCCAGCGCCTACTCCTCCGCCCACCGACCGAAGCGGACGCCGAGCGAATGTTCGCTCGCTACTGCCAAGATGCGGAGGTTTGCCGCTTTATGAGTTGGCAGCCTCACCGTTCGATCAACGAATCGGTTACTTTCGTGAGCAAGACGATGGCCGACAATGCCGCAGGCCTGGTTGTCGCGCGGCTGATCTTTTCGCGCGCATCGGGCGAGCTTCTCGGCTCCATTGGCGGCGCGATCCAGTCCCACCGAGTCCAATTTGGCTATTGCCTGGCACGTGATGCGTGGGGCCTCGGGTACGCCACCGAGGCCGCGCGGTCATACGTGACAGAGATCATGGCCGATCCACGATCTGGCGAATCCAGGCCTATTGCGATGTCGAAAACGTCGCATCCGTCCACGTACTGGAAAAGGCCGGGCTAACGCTCGAAGGAACGCTGCGGCGGCACCTGGTGTTGCCCAACCTCGGTAACGAGCCAAGGGACGTCTTCTGTTACGCGAAGGTGCGTGAGGATTAAGGGGAGCTAGTGTGAGTTTACCGTGGCCGTCGCGGGTTCGCTGACCGGCTAATGCCATTGCGGGCAGCCAGTTCTTCGCCCCCTGCGAACTCCGGCGTTTCCACGAAATCGACCAGCTCGTGAATATCGCCCGTGATTGGGCTGCTGACGTATTCCCCATCCGCCCGATCGATCTGCATCGGGACGCCATTCGTGGGCATCAGCATCGTAGACTCTATATGCACGCCCACATCCGCCCCTGGCACCACCGTCAGCCGGAAGCGAGACAGAATCCGTCGCAGCGCGATCCGAATGACGGCCGTCGCCATCGGGGCCCCAATGCACAGCCTCGGTCCCCCGCCGAACGGATGATACGCGTAGGGGCTCGGCCGCAACGTCAACCACCGGTCGGGCAGAAACCGCTCCGGCTCTGGATAGAGATGTTCTAAATGGTGGGTCACGAGCGGCGTAAAGACAATCCCCGTCCCTCGTGGCAAATCAAACGGCCCCAACCTTACCGGCACGTTATTGATCCGCTGCGAATACGCCGAAGCTGGCAGCAGCCGCATCCCTTCCTTGATGACCCGGTCTAGAAGCGAAAGCTCTTCTCCCTTGGGCAGAGATCCCATGGATTTCGGACCACGCATTTCGCCAGATGGGTAACCGGCTCCCGGGCCCCCTTCGGCACTTCGCATTCCGACGAAATCTGGTCCGCCGCTGGAAACCGGCCGGTTCAATTCCTCCCAAAGGGAATTCATCACGGAGGGGTGCTGAGCTAAAAGCAACAAGATCCACGCCAGGGAATGGGCTGTCGTCATGTGAGCGGCCCCGAACAGCACTGCCGCCTGGCCGACCAATTCTTCGTCGGTCAGCCCACCATCTTCGTCGTGGGTGCGAATCAGGATTGAAAGGACGTCCCGCCCCTCATCCGTGCTCGCCCGCCGCCGCCGGATCATCCCCATGATCTCGGCTTCTAGTTCGTTCGCAAAGTCCAGCAAGCTTTCGTATTGGTTCGAAAAACGATCATTGGAAACCAGCGCACCGACGCCCACCTCATGGTTCAGNNGTTCAGTGTGGTCCATTCGGCGATCATGTCTCCAAGCTTGTAGGCCAGGCCGGTGTCGTCCATGCCAAAGAGCATGGTGCTGGTGACCCTTAGCATGTATTGCCTCATCTCTTCGGCAATATCGCGGACGTCCCCTGGCTGCCAGCCGGCCAGCATTTCATCCGTCAATCGCAGTATCGTGTCGCCATAGGTTGCGATGGCCTTCAAACTGAACGGTTCCTTCACGATCCGGCGGTTATGGCGATGCTGCTCGCCGTTCATGGTGAGTAGCCCGCACGTCAACCGACGCTGCGCGGAATGTTTGGGGCCACGCACTGAGAAAAACCTTGCGTGGTAAGTTTCGGCATCGGACAAGACTTTTTGGTTATATTCCGGGCTGAAAAGGAATACGACNNAACGACCTGTTGGCCCCCTTCCCGGATTGCGGCGATTGGTCCGTGAATCTGGTGGAGCCAGCGGATGCCATGAAACAAATCACGCGAAAACTCACCCAGGTCGACTTTCGACACGGGTTCGCTGGTCGGCGTGGGTACAATGCCATCCAGAAACCGGAATGGCTGGTCAAGTAGCGCGGTAGACATCGGGAGGTTTTTGGCCGGAAAGCGAAATCGCCTGGGCAGGGTAGAAATCGCTGACTGCAAGCAAACATCCGTGCCGCGCAAGCAATGCTAGCGAGGGCAACCCTCTGGGTGAAAATTCACCCCATTCTTTGTGCCCGTCGTATTTTAACTCGTTTAGCTGGCGGTCGCAAGTTAACTCAAAATCACGAGATTGTCTCGATGCACGACCTCGTCGTACGGACAATGGCCTAAAATCGCCATAATACGATCCGTAGGATGCCCGGCGATCCGACGCAACTCCTCCGAACTGTAATTTGTCAGCCCCCGGGCAATTTCGTGGCTGGCCGGGTCACAAAGTGAAACCACGTCCCCTTTTTGGAAGTTGCCCTCCACCTGTTTTACGCCAATGGCCAGCAAGCTGCGGCCACGACTTTCGATGGCTTCTTTGGCGCCCGCATCGAGAACTAACCGTCCACACGGCTGAGCCGTCAGGCCGATCCATCGTTTTCGCGAGGCGACGGCTGGTCCCTGGGCAAGGAATAGCGTGCCGACATTCTGCCCCGAAACGATATCGACCAACACATTTGGACGACGGCCGTTGGCGATTACCACGCACTCCCCCGCCGTTGTCGCCAGTCGCGCGGACTCCAGTTTGCTCGACATTCCTCCCTTGCTGAGATAATTGGGGCCTACTGATACAACCGCTTGGCGATGGAACTCGGCCAAGGCCTGGTCCAAATGCCGCACGACGGGGACTACTTGCGCCCCAGGGACGGCTGGATGGCGGTCATAAAGCCCCTCTACGTCCGAAAGGAGGATTAACAGAGGAGCGCGGAGCAAATTGGTCACCATCGCGGCCAAACGATCATTATCCCCCACGTTCCGCTGCAATTCGTCCACCCGTACCGTGTCGTTTTCGTTGATGATCGGCAGCGCGCCGTACTGAAACAGCGCCAACAAAGTATTCCGCACATTGAGATACCGCATTCGGTCGTTCAAGTCGTCGGCCGTCAGCAAAATTTGGGCCGCTCGCCGGCCGTGCGATTCGAGCGCGTGGTTGTAGGCCTCGATTAAGCTACTTTGCCCAACCGCCGCCACTGCCTGCAATTGCGCCAAATCTACCGGTCGTTGCCGCAGCCCAAGTCGCCCAATCCCCGCCCCCACCGCACCACTGCTCACGAGCACCATTTGCCGCTTCTGGTCCATCAATTGGACAAGCTGCTCGGCGATGGCCGTGACGCGGTCGTGATTGAGCGTGCCATCTTCGTGGGTCAGAACTCGTGTGCCCACCTTGACGACAATCGTCTTCGAAGCGACTGAGATTTCTTGGCGAACGGGATCAAGCATAGGAACCTGGAACCGGACAGGAGATAAGAGAATGGAGGAAGCAACGACCGAACAGGCTTTAGAGCAACGTTTGTAAGTAACCCCTCGGCCTTTTACGCCGGTTGCAGCACGCGAATCTCGACACCCACCACCATCTCCTTTACCGTTAGCCGCCAGCGATCCATGTGGCTTGCCACTAGATGATCTCGCAAAGCTGGCACGCTTTCCCACTTTTCAATGACAGTAACCACATCCTCTCGGCTCGGGGGAGTGGGGATTGGCGTCGTCATATCGATGGCCGCTCCGTACTCGATGCAGCCGACCTCGGCCCGGACATCCGGAACCAAAGACTTAAACTGAGTCAGAAAGTCGGCTCGCCGGCCAGGCGCCAATTGGATTGTGGCTATAACGTGGATCATTCGTCGGTCCTGATAAGGTGTCAGTGCGTGAGGTCTTTGGTTTAAGTTCGCTCGCCCAGCCGTCCACAATAACGAACGACAATGCCCAACGAAAGGCCGCACCGACCAGCCGTCTTTGCCAACTTCAACCTAAGTTTCACCTTTTTTCCGTCGAACCTGTACAGACGCTATTGACCGTGTACGCCCGTATATTATAGGCTGGAGTTGAGAAGAGTGCGGCGCTGCAGAGGCTATAAAGTGTCAGCATCGCTGCTAAACCTAACAATGCAAGCCCAGACTTAATCCGCCATCCTGCATGGCTTTTTGGAGGAAACCTGATGACGCTCTCGCAACTCACCTCTCGCCAACGCGAGGTCTTCGAATTCATTCGCGAGAAAATCACGGGCCGCGGCTATGGACCCACTGTCCGCGAAATCGGCGACCAATTCGAGATCAGTTCCCCCAACGGCGTGATGTGTCATCTTAAGGCCTTGGAGAAGAAAGGCCTCATCACCCGTGAGCCTAATATGTCCCGGGCGATTGAAATCACGGAGGAATATAAAGAAGAGCGGGGCATGCCGTTGGTCGGTCAAATTGCGGCTGGCAACCTGTCCGAAGCCATTGAGCAGGGCGAGCGGTTCGACTTCGAAGACTGGTTTCCACAACGCAAAACGCAGTTTGCCCTACGCGTGAAAGGAGACTCGATGATAGAAGCCCAAATTGCCGACGGCGATCTGGTCATCTGTCGCCGAGCCCGCACCGCCCATAAAGGCGATATCGTCGTTGCGATCACTGACGAAGGCGAAGCCACGCTTAAGTATTGGTTCCCGGAAGCGAATCGCATCCGCCTCCAGCCAGCAAACTCTTCGATGAAACCAATCTACGCTCGCAACGTTCAAGTCATCGGCATTGTCACGGGCGTTGTCCGCAAAGTGGCCTAGGTGTAACGAATGCCTTGGAACTGCGCTTCGAAGAAGGCCGGCAGCAAGGAATCGACTTGAAGTAAGCCGGCGCGTGTGAGTTCGATTCGGCCGCGTTCGACGTCGACTGTTGCTAGACCGTCGTTTTCGTGTTCGGCCCAGGCTTCGCGCCAATTCGCGATGATGTCGACACCAAACTTTTGTTGGAAGACGTCGGCGTTTAAGTAGCCTCGTTTGAGCTGCAAAATCATTTCGCGCACCAGGCGTTGGTGGGGCGAGATTCGCAGACCGCGGCCGAGCGGCAACTGCCCCGACTCCAGCGTGCCGCAGTACTGTTCCCACTCGGCTTGGTTTTGGTAGTGAACGCCGGAGACATAACCAAAGCTCGCGATGCCTGTGGAGAGAAGGTCGCTCCCTTGCCACAGGTTGTCTCGATAGCTGAAATTCACGCGCTCCGGATGCTTGACCATCGTGTAAGCGCTCGAAATAGAAAAGCCGGCGGTCGCGAGTTGGTCGAACGCATAATCCACCCAGGCCCGCTTGAGGGGCCAATCGGCAACGGGCGTTTCGATCGTGCCGCCGAGAATGTCATGCGAGTAGACGGTGTTGAAGNNGTGTTGAAGGGCAATTCCATTTGGTAAATGGTGACGCTGTCCGGTCCCAGGTCGATGGCGCGCTGGACGGCATCGCGCCACTTCTCCCAGGTCTCGCCCACCATGCCGGCGATAAGATCGACATTCACATTGGCGAATCCGGCGGCCTGAATCCAGGGCCAGGCCCGATAAATCTCGGGAGACTCGTGGGCGCGGCCGTTGTCGCTGAGGATCTTATCGTCGAAGTGCTCAACGCCGAGGCTGAGCCGGGTGACGCCGATTTCACGCAGTGTGGCAATTTTTGCCTCGGAGAGCGTTCCCGGCTCGCACTCGAAGGTCACTTCTTCGGCCTTGTCCCACGAGACGTTGGCCCGCAGTCGATCGACGAGCCGCGTAAGTTGACGCGAGCTGAGGAACGAGGGCGTCCCGCCCCCGAAGTAAACGAAACGAAACGGCCTCTCTCCCATCACCGGGAGTTGGCTGACCAGCTCGATCTCGCGCGACAGCGCGGCTAGATAGCGCTCGACCTCGGCCGAGTTCTTATCGATGAAAACCTTGAAGTAACAAAACTTGCAACGCTTGCGGCAGAACGGAACGTGCAGGTAGAGCCCTAGCGGCACATCCGCCGGCGGCGATTGCATTGCCGAGCAGACTTCCGCCAACTGGTCCGGTGACCACGCGGAAAAGGGAGGGTAGTTGCNNTAGTGGAGCTGGTGGTCATTTTTACAGCCGCCGTTTAACCACAAAGACACGAAGAACACAAAGAAGGAAGGGCAGGATATCAGGCCAACAAGCTTCACAGAACCAAAAAAATAGTCTTCAAGATTCTGTTGATCGAATTGGCAATACAGGTACATCCATTGTACGCGAGATATTCTCTGTACAGCAGACACCTGCATTCGAGTTAATCCTTGTCTGACTTTGTGTCCTTTGTATCTTCGTGGTTCAAATCTATTGTTTTTGCCAAGTTTGCGCCAAAGCAGTAGAGTGTGCCGTCCGTGTTGCCAATCAGAATGCGGCCATCCACAATCGCAGGCGAGGCGGCAAAACTCCCACCCGCATCGTATTGCCACAATTCTTTGCCGCTTGCGAGGTCCAGAATATAGAGCTTACCGCCGGTCGTTGCGGCGACGACACGCTCACCCGCGATGATGGGCGAACTATCGACGCGCGTCCGCGTCGGCAGCTTCCATTTGAACTCGCCTGTCGCTGTATCGAGGCAGTAAATCGCCTTAGCCTGCGAACCGTAAACAGTGAACTTTTCAGTCACGGCGGCCGCGGAGCGAATTGGTTGTCCCCGCTCCGGGTCACGATACGTCCAGGCAACCTCAGGCTGCTTGTCGGGTAACGTGGGCACATCGATGGAGAAGAACGTGCCTCCTTCTGTACCGAAATAGACACGCTCGCCGCGCATGGCCGCCGTCGAACCGGTTGGAGCATCGATTTTCACCGTGTTCACTTCCCGTCCGTCTGCCACATCGATAATGTGGAGCAGGCTGTCGCAGCCGGCCAGCATGGCTCGGCCACCGGAGATCGTCGGCGTGCAGCGGAGTGGCGCTTCGATATGGAATTGCCATTGTTGCGAGCCATCGGCCGAGTTGAGCGACGTCAACGTACCCGCTTCGGATGTTACGAGAACGCAGGATTTGTAAGGCGTGGGGCCGGCGTAAACTTCGGCGTCCAGGCTGACATTCCATTTTTTCTCCCCATCGGCGAGGGCCAGACAACGGACGTCCCCAATCATATCTCCCACGTACAAATGATCCCCTTCGATCGCCGCGCCAGCATCAAAACCGGTCTCCTCGAATTTTTTGGTCCAAACCGGCTTGCCGTCGGCCAAACGAATAGCGTGGAATGTGCCTGCATCGTCACCGACATAGACGATGCCCCCCGCGATCACGGCGGTGGCTGAAAAACCTGCATCCTTTTCAGCCTGATATTTCCAGAGCACATCGAGTTTTTCTGGCAGTTCACTGGTAGCGATGCCTGTCCCCAATGTGTTACCACGGACCACGGGCCAATCTTCGGCAATTGCCTGCGTCGCCGATGCAACGAGGGCGAGTGTGAAGGCGAGAATAGCGATCGCGCCGCGTGCTATCGGCTTTGACAGAGCGTCGCTCCACGTAGGATCGCCCTGGCGAAACCACGAGCATCCAGAGGACATGTTGTTAGAATGCCGCTTCATAAAGTCGCTTAAAGTCTTCGCGCGTCATCTCGACGGGGTTGAACGTACCGGTCCATTGCTCGGTGGCAGCCGTGGCCAAAGCGGGTAGATCGGCGGCCAATGCGCCTGTTTCCCTTAGTGTACCGGCAAGACCGGCCTGGTGGGCAAGCTGCGACACGAATGTCGCCAAGTTTTCCCCGGTTGCGTCTCCATTCGCCAAGTGCTGCGTCCCTTCCGCGGATTGAACCAATTCGCGGTACAGCGGGCCAACGTACCGGCCATTGTGGCGAATCACGTGGGGCAACATGACGGCGATTGCCTCGCCGTGGGAGGTGCCGTATTTGGCGGTGAGAGGATTAGCAAGCGCGTGAGCTGCGCCGAGCATAGAGTGTTCTATGGCAATGCCGGCGAGGCAAGCCCCCAGTTGCATGTCGCCGCGGGCCGTGATATCGCGCGGATTCTCGAGCACTCGGCTGAAGTTGGGCGCCAAGTGTCGCCACGCCTCGCGGCTACATTCGGCTGATGCCGGAGTGCGGCGCTTCGTGACGAAGGTTTCGATGGCATGGGAGAGCGCGTCGATGCCAGTCAATGCTGTGACGCGCGGCGGCTGGGTGACCGTTAGCTCCGGGTCGAGTATCGCCACGCGGAAGGCGGCTCGCTTGTCGCCGCAGGCCATCTTGACGTGGGTCTGGGCATCGGAAATCAATGCGTAGGACTGCGTTTCACTGCCGGTGCCGGCAGTCGTCGGGACGGCAATCATCGGCAACAACGGACCGGTGGCTTTGCCCAAACCCCAGTAATCTTGCATCCGTCCGCCGCACGAATAAAGGAAGTTGATGCCCTTTGCACAGTCCATCGAGCTCCCGCCGCCAAAGCCAACGATCAAGTCAGGCTTGAATTGTTGAGCGACGGCGAGGCCGGCGTTGACGTGATCGGTTGTTGGATTTTCGTCGACGTCGGAAAACAGCTCAACCGTGAGGCCGGCATCTTGCAAGAACCTCACACCGCGCGGTGTATGACCAGCGGCAATGATGCCCGGATCGCTGACGACG
>CXWJ01001874.1_pt1 | contig 14323 bp, 12 predicted proteins | sample 590841 | NCBI WGS metagenome assembly CXWJ01 (sample SAMEA3498367, study PRJEB10139) | wastewater metagenome | biome: wastewater treatment plant; material: activated sludge | place: Austria | collected 2015-01-21 | reverse complement strand
GTAATTTTATAGCCCGCATCAATGAGCGTTGCAAATGCAATGTCTTTGGTGAAGTAATGAATATGACCAACTTTTTTTCTGCGTTCAATAATGGGCTTACTCCTTAAAACGGACTGTACACTTAAATCTAACGGGATGTGAAAAATCTTATACCTCGCTTTGCTTTTTAGTTTTTTTAGAAAAGAGTAGTAATCTTCCACATGCTCAAATACATCAATAGCCATTGCAATATCAAAACCCGTAGCAAAAGAACTCAACAAATCCTCATTGAAAAATTCGAGCGCATTACATTCTTTGCTTTTTGCAATTTCAAATCCCTGTGGAGAAATTTCGTAGCCCGAATAGTTTTTCGATTCGCCAAACTCTTTCAGCAGGCAATTAAGTACTTCGCCTGCACCACATCCAACATCAGCAATAGATTGAAACTGTATCTTGTTTTTTTTAATGATAGAAGAAATTTTTTCTGCCTTCCATGGAGAGCGTTCGCTGTGCCATTGAGGGTTCTTGCCTAAATATGTTCCGTCAGTATAAATGTTTTTCAATGCTTGTTTTTGAAAAGTACAAGTCAATAATAAAGGTTGTCCCACAAAGACACAAAGAACACAAAGTTTTTTTAGTAACCTCTTTGTGGTTCTTTGTGTCTTTGTGGGAAATTTTAAAACAGCCTTTGTAGGAACCTCATTTTAAAAAAGGGTTAAACCACATAGCTATTTTGTACTTTCTGTAAATATAAATGGCTGTTATTACATTCCACAAAATCATATAAACAGAAGCGGCAATGGCAGCACCCGTCATTCCGTAATTAGGAATTAGAAAAATACACAGGAAACAATTGATGACGGTACATAACAAAACAATACGCTGAAATATTTTTTCATTACCTGTCATGTTCATAAAGGTGCCCACTGCACCGGCAAAATTATTAATGACTTGTCCCGCTAATAAAATCAACAGAATAAAACTTCCTGTAGTAAATTCATTGCCAAAAAGCGAGAGAATAAACTTGTTGAAGAGGACGATTAGTACAAACACCGGAAGCGATGCATAAAAATTTAACTGCGCTGCTTTTGTGGAATGATTACGCAATGCTTTAAAATCTTCCTGATGAAATGCAGTTGCAAAACGAGGACCTGTAACACTGTTAACGCTCATTAAAACAAAACTGGTAAACGTTGCAATTTTTAATGCCACACTAAAGATTCCTACTTCCGTTTCATTGGCATATATCCCTAAAAGAATGGTGTTGAGCCAGCCACTTATCAGCAGCAACGAACTGCTTAGCATCATGGGTAATGATGTTTGTAATAATTGTTTGACTGATATTTCATTTATAGGAAACGATGCTTTTGATAAAATTCTCTTTTTAACCAACCAGGTTCCTGAGATGGTAAGTAAAATTAATCCTGCTGAGTAAGCTATTATAGGCAGATGCTCATTGCTAAAGAGCAATGAACCCACTCCCAATAAAATGAGTGCATACAAAAAGTAAGAAACGTGTTGAGCATAAGCGTAAACGGCAATCATACCATAACCACGATACACTTCGCTGTTTACAAAGCGCAGCATCATTGGCAATAATGCAAAAGCTGAAATTTTAAATGGAAAAATTAATTGAGGTTTTTTAAAAACATAAAATGCAATTGGTTCTGCACAGAAAAAAAGAATTAAAGAGAGAAAAATGCCGGAAGTAAAAATGAGTTTAAGGACAGTTTGGTATAATCCTTTGACTGCATTATGATTTTGAGCAACTAAAAAATTTGAAATATATTTTACTAAGGCAGTGTCTGCTCCCATTTTGCCAATGATGGTAAACATGAGCAGCACGGTAGTAGCTAAAGAAAACACACCAACAGCATCGGCACCATATAATCTTGAAACAAGAATGATGAAAAGGTAGCCAAGAAAAAATCCAAAGGAGCGGAGTATAAAAGTTGTGCCACTTCCACGCACGAGCGAACTTTTTCTAACGCTATTGATTCTATCTGAAATTGATTTCAGCACTGTTCTGTTCCGTCAGTTTAAGTTTTGTCAGGATTAGATTTATTCAAATCCTGAATATCATTCATGTCTTTTAACCGTGCGCTTGCTTTTTTTGCAGCAATTAAATCTCTGTAATCAATCAAATTAACATAGACATCATTAACCAGAATTTTTTTTGCGTTTGCAAAAGCCGAATTAAAGTCAAGTCCTTTAACTGAAGTCATAATATCAATTGCAACGGGTGGTCGTCCGTACGAGAAAACTTCAAAGTTTTTTGTGTCAAGAAATTTTTCCATTTCAAGACTTAAAGTAGGCAACCCAAATTGGTTGAACGCTTTAATGAGGTTTAAAAAATTTTCTTCAGTACTGTTTACCCATAAATCAATATCACCGGTGTTTCTTGAACTGCCATGAAGTATAACAGCATAACCGCCAACCAAAATATATTCAACATGATTGTTGTTTAGCGCAATCAGGAAGTCTTTAAAATCATCATTAAAAATGTTTTCCATCAATCACGCTTACGAATTGTAAAAACACTCTTATTCATTTTTGGAGGATTGTTTATATCAAAGTTATAGGCAACGCTATTGAGGTAAAAAGCAATTTTCAATCGTTGCTCCATAGTAAGCGTTCCGTAGTAGGCAGCATCAGAAGGTTTGTCTTCTAACTTTCCCTCCCAAAAATAATTCTTATCTAAACGGAATGACATTTTTATAAATAGAGAAAAATTGAAGTGAAAGGTTTGACAGAGTTAAGACTAAACCTGTCAGGAGCTGCGCGACCTGACAGGATGCAAAGTTTTTTTACGCCAACTCTCTTCTTATAATATTTAATGCAGCACCGGCTTTAAACCACTCTATTTGATTTTCGTTATAAGTGTGGTTTACTTTTATTTCGTCTTTGCTGCCATCAGCATGGTTGAGCACAAGCGTTAATTGCGAGCCGGGAACAAATGCCGTCAAACCTTTGATGTCAATGCTATCGTCTTCTTTAATTTTATCGTAGTCGTTTTTATCTGCAAATGTTAACGCAAGCATTCCCTGCTTTTTTAAATTGGTTTCGTGAATGCGAGCAAACGATTTTACGAGTATGGCTCTTACTCCAAGAAAACGTGGTTCCATGGCGGCATGTTCGCGTGAAGAACCTTCGCCATAATTTTCATCACCTACTACTATGCTTCCAATGCCGGCAGCTTTGTATGCGCGCTGCACCTTTGGTACTTCGTTATAAGAACCGTCTAATTGGTTTTTTACTGAATTAATTTTTTCGTTGAAGAAGTTGGTTGCACCAATTAACAAGTTGTTGCTAATGTTATCTAAATGTCCGCGAAACTTTAACCAGGGACCAGCCATGCTGATGTGGTCGGTGGTGCATTTCCCTTTGGCTTTGATAAGTAGTTTGAGACCTTTTAAATCTGTGCCTTCCCACGGAGAAAATGGTTCTAACAACTGCAAACGGTTTGATGTTGGCGAAACTTTTACTTCTACATTGCTTCCATCTTCGGCAGGTTTCTGATAACCCGCATCTTCTACGGCAAAACCTTTTGAAGGAAGTTCTTCACCCGTTGGTGGATCTAATTTTACTTTTTCGCCTTTTTCATTGGTTAAAAAATCGGTGAGGGGATTAAAAGTTAAATCGCCTGCAATGGCAAGTGCAGTAGTAATTTCGGGCGAGGCAACAAAGGCATACGTGTTTGGATTGCCATCATTGCGGCTCTGGAAATTTCTATTGAAGGAGTGTATGATGGAATTTTTTTCTTTCTTTTCGGCACCCACGCGGCTCCACATTCCAATACATGGTCCGCAGGCATTGGCAAAAACGGTGGCACCAATTTTTTCAAACGTATTAATAAAACCATCGCGCTCTATGGTGTAACGTATTTGTTCACTGCCTGGCGTGATGGTGAACTCGGCTTTTGTTTTTAAATTTTTATCGGCAACTTGCTTGGCAAGCGAAACAGCACGCGAAATATCTTCATAAGAAGAGTTGGTGCATGAACCAATTAATCCTACTTCAATTTTAGTAGGCCAGTTGTTGGCAGCAGCTACTTCTTTCATTTTAGAAATTGGCGTTGCCAAATCAGGAGTGAAGGGACCATTGATTTGTGGCTCTAAATCTGATAAATTAATTTCTATCACCTCATCAAAATATTTTGATGGGTTGGCATACACTTCGGCATCGCCAGTTAAATGTTCTTTTATTTGGTTTGCTAGGTCAGCTATATCGGCACGAGCTGTTGAGCGGAGGTAGCGCTCCATGCTTTCATCATAACCAAAGGTGGAGGTGGTGGCGCCAATTTCGGCCCCCATGTTACAAATGGTACCCTTACCGGTGCAGCTTAAACTGATAGCGCCATCGCCAAAATATTCTACGATTGCGCCTGTACCACCTTTAACGGTAAGTATGCCCGCTACTTTATTAATAACATCCTTTGCAGAACTCCAGCCGGAAAGTTTACCCGTGAGTTTAATGCCAATTAATTTGGGCCACTTAAGTTCCCATGCCAGGCCAGCCATTACATCGCAGGCATCGGCACCGCCCACGCCAATGGCAAGCATACCCAAACCGCCAGCGTTAACGGTATGGCTGTCCGTACCTATCATCATTCCACCAGGGAATGCATAATTTTCTAAAACAATCTGATGGATGATCCCTGCGCCTGGTTTCCAAAAGCCAATACCATATTTATTGGACACACTGGCAAGAAAATCAAATACTTCGGCACTATCGTGTTTGGCATTTACTAAATCTTTGCCGGAACCGTCTTTGGCAACTATGAGATGGTCGCAGTGTACTGTGGAAGGCACAGCTACTTTAGGCCGACCGGCCTGCATAAATTGCAGCAAAGCCATTTGTGCTGTTGCATCTTGCATAGCTACACGGTCGGGGGCAAAGTCAACATAATTTTTAGAGCGCTCAAAATCTTTTAACGCCTGTGAGTTATGGAGGTGGGAGAAAAGAATTTTTTCGGAAAGGGTTAACGGGCGGTTTACGAGTTTGCGCGCTGCATCAATCTTTGAAGGTAGTTGTGCGTAAACCTGTTTGATCATTTCTAAATCGAAAGCCATGGAATTGAAATTAAGAATTATGTAATATAAATTTTGAATTGAATTGGACAGCGAAGGTAAGAATTTGGGTATTATGAAAAAGTATTGGATGGGAAGTGGTAATGTTTGTGTGATGTGAGAGGTTTTATTTTGGAACGGTAATTAGGATAGTTTGGCCCTTCTTTCGGTTAATGGAGTGTGGGCATTTTTAAAACAGAATACTTGTAAATCTTAGTTTTTGACTTCTTAGATCAAAGCATTTTTCAAAACAGATTTTATGTTTTATTATTTGCTCAAGGTCTTTAAAGAGTAAAAAAAATTTAGGTTTGCCTTTGAAATAAAAACACCCCGTGCCTCAAATAAAAGACATAATTTCAGTTTTAGAAAAACTTGCGCCACCCTGCTACCACGAAGGTTATGAAAATGTGGGCATCAAGCGCCAGATGGTGAGTTGGTGGTTGATGAGATTAAATAATTCCCTCCCAACTATTCTTTTTAAAAACCGGATACAATATATTTGACGAACTAATAAAAAATTGTAACCGTTATGAAAAAAATTCTACCTCTTGTTTTATTATTTCCTTTTTGTACACAAGCCGCCACACTAAATGTGCCAGCACAATACACTACTATACAAAGTGCCATAAATGCTGCTGCTATAGGCGATACGGTGCTGGTAGCACCCAATAATATGTATGTAGAAAATTTGGATTATATGGGTAAGGATGTGGTGGTACGCACACCCAACCCGGTAACAGACAGGTTTACAACTATTATTGATGGTAACCAAAGCGGGAGTGTGGTAAAGTTTATAAGTAATGAAAGCAATGCAGCCAAGTTAGAGGGCTTTACACTGCGCAACGGCACGGGCACGGTTAGAGATTGGGGGTATTATTTAATTCAAACCGTTTTATCGGGCGGTGGTATATTATGCGATAGCCCTATTGCTTTTGGTGGATCAAATATTTGGGGATCTTCGCCTACGCTTAGTTATCTTATTGTAGAAAATAATTCGGCACGTATGGGTGGAGGCATTGCTGCCTGGAAGGGATCTTACCCGATTATTGAAAATACCATAGTAAGAAACAATAGTTGTACAGAAATGGGTGGGGGTATTTCGGTATTTGAGGGCTTTGGGGCAACGGCCACTATACTTAGGAATGTAGAAGTGTCGGGTAATGAAGGTGGTTCGTTGGGTGGTAGCGGCATTGTGTGCAATTACTCGTCAACCATTAATATGATGAACTGTACAGTTGCCGATAACTCGGCTGCTGTTACCAATGGCGAGGCACTGTTTCGTGCCAATGGTTCAGTCTTTAATATTTTAAACTGCATTTTTTCGGGCATTACATCCGATTTGCTTTATGACCAAGGCGGCTTGGTAGCCACAGGTTCTATAGATTTTAGCAATGCCCCCAATACTAACGGATTGCTTAGTGTGGGAGCAAACATAATTACTGCCAGTCCGCAGTTTGTAAATGCAGGAGCAGGTAATTATCATTTAACTCCTCAAAGCCCCTGTATTAATGCCGGTACTGTTACTGGCGCACCTCTTATTGATTTAGATGGCAACCCGCGCAACGGCAACCCCGATATGGGAGCCTATGAAGCATTAAATACCGGCATTGAAGATGTAGATGGAAACCCAATTGCAATTTACCCAAATCCTTCAACAAATTTTTTAACCATTAACAAACAGTGCAGCAAGTGTATTTTGACAGATGCAAGCGGAAAAATTATTGACTGCAAAATAGCTACACATTCTAACAAAACAATTTTGGACGTTACTGAAGTAAACAGTGGCATTTATTTTTTAAATGTTAATGATGCTTTTTTTGTGAAGGTACTAAAGCTGTAGAAACATTTTGTAACACATGGTATTAAATACCCGGGTTGAAGTACTAAGTTTGAGTCTTCAAGTGCAAGGAATACCATTGCACTAATTTTTGCATTGGCAAATCTCTTTAAATACTAATTAGGGTTAATGTTAACTTGCATTTTTTCTTATCCTGCTTTATCATTAAATAAAAAATTTAGGTTTGCAAGAGAAAGATAATAATCCCGTGCCTCAAATAAAAGACATAATTTCAGTTTTAGAAAAACTTGCGCCTCCACCTTACCAAGAGAGTTATGATAATGCTGGCTTGCTTACGGGTAATGCTATGGATGAGGTTAACGGTGTGTTACTTTGTTTGGATAGTACCGAGACGGTGATTGATGAAGCCATTGAAAATAATTGCAATATGGTGGTGGCGCATCATCCTATAATTTTTAGCGGGTTAAAAAGTTTAACGGGAAAAAATTATGTGGAGCGGGCTGTAATTAAAGCCATAAAAAATGATGTTGCCATTTATGCCATTCATACCAATTTAGATAATGTGCTGCATGGCGTAAACAAAATGATTTGCGACAGGTTGGGTTTGGGAGGCGCCTCTATTCTTTTGCCTAAAAATAATCTGCTAAAAAAATTGGTAACTTATGCTCCTGCCACCCATTCCGAAAAGGTTCGCAATGCTTTGTTTGATGCGGGAGCAGGGCACATTGGTGCATATAGTAATTGCAGTTTTAATACCACCGGCACAGGAACTTTTAAGGCTGCCAAGGATGCAAACCCGTATGTTGGTGAAAAGGAAAAACTACATTCAGAAAATGAGATACGGATTGAGGTGGTTTTTGAGAGCAGAATGGAGGGAGAAATCATCTTCAATCTTTTGAAAAATCATCCTTATGAGGAGGTGGCGTATGATATTTATGGGTTAGCCAATAAGTTTAATACTGTTGGAAGTGGCATGATAGGTGAATTGCCGGAGGCCATGCCTGAAAAAGAAATGCTTTTACTGCTTAAAAAGAATATGAATGTGCCAGTGGTTAAGCATACTAATTTGAGAGGTAAACCCATAAAGAAAGTGGCAGTTTGTGGGGGAGCCGGAATTTTTCTTTTACGTGAGGCAATAAGACAAAGGGCTGACCTTTTTGTTACATCAGATGTTAAGTACCACGAGTATTTTGATGCTGATGGCAAAATTGTGCTGGCAGACATAGGGCACTATGAAAGCGAACAGTTTACTGCCCAATTGATAATGAACGAACTGAAGAATAATTTTTCTACATTTGCACTCCGTTTAACAAATATTGTTACTAACCCGGTTAACTACTCATAGACTATGGCAGTTAAAAAACCAGCAAAGCCGACTGCAAAATCAGCAAAGAAAAATGCACCGGCAAAAAAAACAGTAGCTAAGAAAGCTCCTGCTAAAGCAAAGGCTCCTGCAAAGGCAGGTAAACCTGCAAAACCTGCCCGTTCTGCAGGCGGCAAAGTTGCGGCAAAAAAAATTGCGGCAAAAACTGTTGATAAAGGAGTAGCAAAACCAACCAAGATTGGTAAACCGGCAAAAGTTAAAGCTGCGAAAGCCACAGAGAAAAGCAAAGTAAAAATCAGTAATAAACAAATGAACAAGACAGACGTAAGGTCAAAAAGAAATCCGGTAAAAACCAAGGAGCAAAAATTAAAAGCACGATTTGAAGAACCGGTAGTGGTAAAACACACACCCAAAGCGGTTGAGCGCAGTGGCGAAACTAGGTTGGTTAAAAAAGTAGAGAAAGAAACCGCAGCCAAACTTTCGAGCAAATACACTGTAGGTGATATTACACAGTTTACCGTAAAAATTCCAAAAAACGGTATTGAGCATGCTACCATTGAAGAAAAATTGCAAGCGCTTTTTCAGTTGCAGCAAATAGATTCTGAAATAGACCGGATACGTTACATAAGAGGAGAACTTCCTAACGAGGTTAAAGACCTTGAGGATGATGTGGCGGGTTTAGAAACACGCATAAATAACTACCATAAAGAGGTTGAGGATTATGAGAGAATGGTTGCAGAAAAAAAGCAAGCCATTAAGGATTCTAACTCTATGATTAAAAAGTACGAGAGCCAGCAGAGCAACGTAAAAAACAATCGTGAATACGAATCTTTAAACAAAGAAGTTGAATACCAGAAGCTGGAAATTCAACTTAGCGAAAAAAGAATTAAAGAATACACTGCTGAAGCTGCTGCAAAAAAAATGATGATAGAGTCTACACAGGAAATGCTTGACCACCGCAGCAACGATTTAAATACTAAAAAGAAGGAGCTTGAAACGATTATTGAAGAAACGAAAAAGGAAGAGGCTACCTTGCTTGAGTATTCTAAAAAAGCCGGAAGTATTATAGAAGAAAGATTATTAGGTGGTTACGCCAAGTTGAGGGAAAACGCACAAAACGGGTTAGGTGTAGTAACCATACAGCGCGATGCTTGTGGCGGTTGCTTTAACAAAGTACCACCTCAAAGGCAATTAGATATCAAGCAACGCAAAAAAGTTATTGTTTGTGAGCATTGCGGAAGAATTTTGGTTGATCCTGAGATAATGACTCCATTAGCTTAATAAACTGATAGACATAAAAAAAGGTCGTTTATATTAAACGACCTTTTTTATTTTATTCCTATATTGTTTCTGCTATTTTTCGTTTTCCCATTTTACTACAAACACAAAATCATTTTCAATAAGGAGGTAAGCATATTCGTAACATAATTTGTAAACACTACCTTTTTGTGTAGTATGCATTTGTGTGAAGTATTTAAAATTAAATCCCTTCTCCATTAATTTTTGTTTTGAAATTTTGCCTTTGCCGTCAACTCCTACCACCGCCTCAAGCAGTTTGCGGTTTTTCTTTAAAATGTTATTAACAATACGAATTTGTACCGAATTTTCGCTGTTTAACCGGTTGTTGTAGTTGCTACGGCACTGGTCATCGCAAAACTTTTTATCGGTTCTGCCTTTAATTGGCTCTCCGCACGAAAGGCAAAATTTTTCTTTTTCTTTTAAACCCATGTATTATATGCTCGAGAGAAATGCGTGCCTAATTTAGGAATAACTTCAAAAATCAAATTCTTAAGCCTGCAACCAACACATCATCTACTTGTTCGTTATGCTTCATCCAGGCTACAAAAAAATTATTGAGGAATTTTTTTTGCTCCGCCATTTCCATATCCTTTATTTCCAACAAAATTTCCTTGAGCTTTTTTGTCATTATTTTTTTTGAGTACTCCCCGCCAAACTGGTCGGCATATCCATCTGTAAACAGGTAAATATTTTCAAAAGTGTTAAAGGGCAATTGGTGGTTGGTAAAACCATTTGTTCTTTCAATTTGGGTACCCCCAATGGGCGACTTGTCGGCTGCAATAACAATTAGCTGACCATTTGAAATATAAACCAATGGACGGTTTGCTCCTGCATATTGCAAATGTTTATTTACAACATCAAAACAACAAATGGCAATGTCCATTCCCTGGTTAGAGTTATTTTGAGACTGCTGCAACGATTTTGATACTGCCTCATGCAGTTTGTCTAAAATTTTGGATGGGGTAATTTCATTTTGTTCATTTACAATTTGATTTAGCAACGAAACTCCAAGCATACTCATTAATGCGCCCGCCACGCCATGCCCTGTGCAATCGGCAATAGCAACTACAAGCGTGTGGTTTATTTTTTCCATCCAGTAAAAATCTCCCGAAACAATATCCTTTGGCTTATATAAAATAAAATGGTCTTTTAAATGTTCATTTAATATATCTGACTGTGGCAATATTGCCTGTTGCAAATGACTTGCATAATGAATAGAATCCAAAATTTCCTTATTCTTTTCTTCAACCAGATTTTTTTGTTGCTGTAACTGTGCTGTTCTTTCAACAACTAAATTTTCAAGACGTTCATTTTGTTCAAGTATAATTTTTTCTTTTTCTAAAAGATTTTCCAATGCTTCCTGCTGAGCCTTTGCTTTATCTATTAATGCCTGATCTAATTCTCGTGCAGCTTTTTGCCCTTCCTTTAAAAGTTTTATTTCTTCAATAGTTTTATAAATTGTTTTTTCAAGATCAATTAAATCAACAGGCTTGGTAATAAAATCAAATGCACCCCGGTTCATTGCTGTACGTATATTTTCTAAATCAGAATATGCCGAAATAACCAGGGTTTTTACAAAAAAATTATTCTCTTTAATTTTTTCGAGTAGTGTAAGCCCACTCATACCGGGCATGTTAATATCTGTAAGAACCAAATCAAACGAATCATCTGCTTTAAGTTTGTCTATTGCATCAAAGCCACTCGAAACATATTCAAAAGCAATTTTCCCCTCTCTGATTGCCGCTCTGAATTTTTGTTTCATCATATCCTCAACATAAGGCTCATCATCCACTAAAAGTATTTTACAATTCATATCGCAATCTATATACTATATAATTCTAATTCCAATAATTAATACATCATCTACCTGCTCTAAATTTCCTTTCCATTTATTAAACAAGCCTAGCAAATAATTTTCCTGCTCTTTCATATTCAAATGCTGAATTTGCATCAACTCATCTTTAAATTTTTTTGTCATTAATTTTTTTCCTTTACCCCCGCCAAACTGATCACTAAAGCCATCAGAAAAAATATAAATGGCATCACCCTTTATTAAATCTATTTCGTGTTGTGTAAATGCCTCAGTGTGGTAAACCTGCAACCCACCAATAGGAAATTTGTTTGGTTTATATACCAGCATTTCATTATTGCGCAATAACCAGAGCGGACGGTTAGCACCCGAAAATTTTAATTTGTTTTTATCAAGATCAATGGTGCATAAAGAAATATCCATCCCATCATTTGATTCGCTATCGCGCTGTTTCAATGCGTTTACTATTCCCTGGTTAAGTTGACCAAGTATTTGCGAGGGTTCGGTAATTCCTTTTTCATTAATAATCTGGTTGAGTAATGATGTGCCAATCATGCTCATAAACGCACCTGCAACACCATGTCCCGTACAATCAGCAGCGGCAATTATTACTATATTATCTTTTTGCGAAAAGCTGTAAAAATCTCCACTCACTATATCTTTTGGTAAGTACAAAATAAAAGATTGTTCTAGTGTTTTGTAAATAAGTTTCATATCAGGCAAAATGGCTGACTGAATTCTTTTTGCATACAATAAACTTTCAGTTATTTCATTATTTTTTTGTTCTATTACTTCTTTCTGTAATAATACTTCTCTGGTGCGCTCGTTAACCATTTGCTCTAACTGCACATTCTGATTTTCTAAAATTTGTTTTTTCTCCTTCTCTTGTTCAATGGTTTTAGATGAGAGTTCGGTAATTTCTGCTATTTGCATTTTTAAGGTATTGCCCATACGTGCAAAATCTCTTGCAAGGTAAATGGTCATGGATAAAGGCAGGCTTAATACAAAGGCTGTGGTTACCAGGGTAGCACCATCTATTTCTAACTTTATTCCTGCAAAATTTATTTCATCGGGCAACATGCCGGCAACAATACCAACGGCTGGTGCTAAAAAAATAATCATTGAAAATATCCATGCCCCATCGCGTCCTTTACGAATAGATTTGATAATTACACGCAGCACTTCAATAATTGCTACAAAAAAAATTAAAACGGTTAGTATTGAAATAATTTTTTCGGCACTAAAGAAAATGCCAACAACTGTGGCAACATACATGATCATAAGCAGCCAAAAAATTTTAAGCAGCCTTTGATAAAATATGGTGTGCAGCATAGCTACAATAGGTATAACCAGCAAGGGCAGCACCACTAATGCCCATTTGGATAGTGTTGTAATTACAGCATAATCGGTATAAGTTAATAGGTAGTAAACAAAAATGCCTGTAAAGAAAATGCCGAAACAGTAAAGGCTATAGTAAAGGTTGGCAATTTTTTGCCTGTAGTATGAGTACATGATAAAATGCACCACTGCCAGTGTTAAAAAAATGGCAGCAAAAAAAATCACGGGAAAATAATCGGAAGGGTCGGCTATTTCAGAAATATCGGCATTAAGGTGGCTTATGGATATGTGAAAATTTTTACCAATGTTAAATCCTTTTTCTTTAGCTCCGGCACGATGAAAGTTAGAGTACCTTACCGCAATTACATTATGCGTATCAGATAGCACTATGGCATAAGGTTTAGGATTCATGCTAAACTCCGCCACTTCTTCTCTTTCATTTTTTCCAACCTTTCCGTAGGACTTTAAAAATTTTCCGTTTAAATAAACTTCACTTGCCGAACCAAACTGTCTTAAATAAAAACCCAATGGCACATTCAACACACCACTATCTGCTTTAAAGTGCATGCGGTACCACGTTACGCTGCTGTAATTGTTGTTATCCCTAACAGTATCATTAATTACGTTCCAACTGCTATCGTTATAATCAATTTTCGAAAAAGCCGAATCATCAGCCTGTTTATACTTCCATGGATTGGTAAACTCAATAATATTTTCGGCATCTGCAATTGTTTCTATTGCCGAATCGGCATTGGCTACTTGCTCCTCTTCATCGGCTGCAAAACCGGTTAACTGATAGTTTATATCAATACTTGAATCTCTTTTAACGGTTGATACCTGTGCAAAAACAAACTGCACACTAACGCAACAAAAAATAAAAAGCCGGCAAACAAATCGCATATAGAAAATTAGTGTGGTTAAAAATAATGATTACATGCTAATGATTAATTATTAATGGTTAATGGCCAATAGTGATATGTTTTCTTTCAATCAATTTTATTATACCACAATCAATTTTAAATTTGCCCGTAACAATACTTAAATCTGTGCATGATAGACATTTATAATGTTTATAAAAGTATGAAGCGCGATGATATCATTCTTTCTTTTAAGGGTGATGTTACTCAGGATTTGCTATCAAGCGTTTACCAGATAATGGAATCGCGATTGCAAAATGCCGAAGAAGATATTAAGCGCAAGAAAAAATTTTATCACATATTGGTAGAGTGTCTGCAAAATGTGTATCACNNGTTACCTTATTGTTACCGGCAATTATATTTTAAAACCCAACGCCATTGAGCTTGGCAAAAAGTTACAAAAAATAAATGCAATGAATGCTGAGGAATTACGCACACATTATTTGGAAACATTAAGCACAACAGAATTGTCTGACAAAGGTGGTGCCGGTTTGGGCATGATTGATATTGCGCGAAAATCGGGTCATAAAATTCAGTTTTCGTTTAACGATATTTCTGACTCTTACTCATTCTTCAGCCTTGCAGTTACTGTAAAATAATTTTATAGAAAAATGGAAACGCTATCTATACAACAGGGAATAAAAACTCCCCATATTAATTTTAATGCTTCGGGCGTATTGGAAATTTCGGGAAAATCTATCCCCGAAAATTCTATTGATTTTTATAAGCCTGTATACGATTGGTTAGATGCTTACGCGCAAAACCCACAAGCAAAAACAGAATTAAAAG
>CXWJ01029889.1_pt1 | contig 14326 bp, 11 predicted proteins | sample 590841 | NCBI WGS metagenome assembly CXWJ01 (sample SAMEA3498367, study PRJEB10139) | wastewater metagenome | biome: wastewater treatment plant; material: activated sludge | place: Austria | collected 2015-01-21 | reverse complement strand
GGCAATGGCATCATTGGTTCCGTACAGTTCCCAACCCGAAGGATCTCGACTAGGCGAATCATTGGCCGTGGTTATCCGGAACGAACGAACCGCTCGCGACCCCGAGCTGGGAGTCACGATGAGGCCGGAATTCTCACGACCAAAATTCAAGTACTTCGTGTTAACGTCTCGGTCGATTGCTGACCCTGGATTTTCAGCCGTTGGATAATTGCTTTCGGGCGTTGGGAGATGAATCGCAAGGGCCGTATCGAAAAAGTTCAAGATGCTATTTCCGCTGCCGTCATTGGATTGATACATCCGGATATCAGCGATCTGCATGCTGTTTGCGCCAGTTCCCTTGACCGACGGAAACACGAGACGATACGACGTATAGCTCGTTGCATTTGCAAATGACAATACGGGGCCATCGGTAAATCGATCGTCCGGAAGTGCAACTGTATTTTGCGAGATCAAAGTCCATGGTTCGCCCGAACCATCACTGTTGTCCAGACTAGCGATCGGGCTGTTGGTGCCGAAGAGCGCCCAGGACGCAGGATCGCGCTCCACCGCATCATTTGCCGTCGTAAACTTCATGCTCTGCACCGTGGAGGTGCCGAAAATCGGAGTCACAATGATTCCCGAATTTCTTTGACCGAAATTCAAGTATTTCGTATTCGAATCTTCGTCTAAAGCATTAAATGGAGATTCTCCTCCGGGATAGTTGCTATTGGATTCTGTGTCGAAATCGAAGGCAATGATGGGATCGCCAGGCTGTAAAATGCCTCCCGCATGAACGTCCGGCGCAAGTAGCGTAACACCGCAAACCACGAACAATATGAGCAGACACCGCTTCATTGCTCAGACCTCCCAACCATCTAAGAAGTTTAGACGAGTACCTCGCTGGCTTCTCAACGCTGGCGGATACTCGTTCCGCTCCAGTGCGCAAGCCTGCACAGCCCGTAGTCTTAACACGAAAATAACACCGATTCAAGCAATTCTCTTGAAAAAGAGGCGCCAAGAGTGACGGGAAAACGGTGGTCTGCACAATCTGAGCTGAATTCCAAACCCAGTTTATGCCAAAAGCTCGGATAACCGCACAAGGCGCGATTGGGTCTCACGTTTCGTTGCTTCCAGATTCGTGATCTGGCCGGGCGGGATCGATGCAAACAAGTAGTATTTGACCTTCGGTTCCGTTCCCGACGGTCGAATGGCGATCCGGTTTCCCTCGGATTCAAGATCCAGAATGACCATATCGCCGGGCACACCCTGGATTGGTAAGGGGTTCATGCCGCCGCCGAATTCACGCAAGTTTAAGTAGTCAAGCACTCGACGCACGGCATACTCGCCGATCATTTGCGGAGGATTTGTTCGTAGTTCGGTCATCAAAGCCTTCATTTTGGCCATCCCATCCGAACCTGGCATTTGGACATTTAAGAGGGCTTCCGCAAAATAGCCATGTTCCCGGTAAAGCTCGTTCAAGCGGTCCCAAACGGACATCCTCCGTTCCTTTAGTTCCGCAGCGAGTTCCGCCATCAGCATCGCGGCAACGGCTCCGTCCTTGTCCCGAGCATACTGCCCTACGAGATAGCCATGGGATTCTTCGGCGCCGAAAATAAAGTCTTCCGGTCCCTGCTCATCGATCAATCCGCCAATCCACTTGAACCCAACCTGCAGATCGCCAAACACGCGGACGCCGTATGCGGTTGCGATTTTCGAGATCATGTCCGTCGTGACCATCGTCTTTACCACGTAAGAATTGGACCCCAGCGTCCCACTCTCCTTCCGTTTGCGGAGTACATAATCTGTCAACAGGACACCAATCTGGTTTCCATTCAGTGTTTGCCATGCGTCCATCGCTTGGAACGAAAGGGGGGCCGCACATCCTAAGCGGTCGCAATCTGGATCACTGGCGAGCACTAGGTCGGCATTCTCCTTGCATGCCATTTCAATGATGGGGGTAAACACCTGGGGATTTTCTGGGTTGGCAACGTTCTTATAGACGTTTGGAAAATCTCCGTTCGGCTCGGCGTGTGGAGGAAACAAATCGACCATTTTGAAGCCATCGCCCATGAGGGCTGGCATCACAGCTGTCGCTCCAACTCCGTGAAGTGGCGAATAGATGATCCGAATATTGCGCGGGCCCGGAAATCGTTGAGTCAACACCGCCGCCTGATATGCGCTATCCGATTCTGAAGTGCAATCCAGGATGTTCCCTTCTCGAACGGCCTGTTCGAACGAAACGCGCTTAATCTCATCCACATTAAGCACGCAATCGATAATCCCCTTGTCGTGCGGTGGCAGGATTTGACATCCAGCGGACCAATAGACCTTTACGGCGTTGTCACTGGGTGGATTGTGACTTGCCGTTACCATGATCCCACACGTGCATCCGAAATGACGGATGGAAAACGAGAGCTGTGGGGTGCTGCGGTAGGGATACAGAAGATAAACTCGAAATCCCGCAGCGACCAGAATTTCCGCACACAGTTTCGCAAAAAATTCTGAGCGATGGCGTGTGTCAAAGGCAATGGCACACGAATGCCTTCCGGCAACATTCGCCTGGATGTAGTTGGCCAACCCCTGAGCGCTTTCGCCAATCGTGCGTTCGTTAATGGCGTTGCAGCCAATAGGATACATTTTTCCACGACGTCCGCCGGTACCAAAGGGTATTACCGTCCAAAAGACATCGTCCAAAACTTGCCAGTCGCCCCGTTCTATATGTTCTAGAATGGCCGGAACGAATTCGTGGTAACGAGACTCGTGCAGCCAGAGTTGGATATTGGCGGCTGCTCCCGCCGTGAGTTTCTGGCCTTCGACCGCAAGCAACAGTTCGTCTTGAGCCTTCTCAACGGATGGACTATGGTTCATGGAAATCTCGTGCGGGCTTAAAGGAAGTCTATGAAGGTCATCACGTACAACACTGATCAAATCGAGGGAGTTCCTCCGATTTAAACCCCCATCTCGCGACGGCAACCAAACCATTGGCTGATCGCGGAATATGAATCGTATTCAGATATCCGTCAAGGTAATGACGATGAACAATCACTCCGCGAACCTCGAGCCGATCATTTCCGTTTCGGGGCTGCGCGGCATCATCGGCACGACGTTAACACCGGACCGCGTGATTCGGTATATCGCCGCGTTTGCGTCGTCCCTACCCGACGGCTCCATCGTGGTCACCCAAGACGGCCGTTCCAGCGGTGAATTAGTCGCTCAACTCGTACGCGCTACAGCGCAGGCCTGTGGCTTGTCGGTTGTCAACGGCGGGATCGCCGCAACGCCAACCACGGGTCGGCTCGTGCGACATTGGAATGCAGCGGCCGGAATTCAAGTTTCCGCAAGTCACAATCCGGCTGAATACAATGGACTCAAACTCTTCCAGAGGGATGGCCGCGTTATCCCGGCCGCGCAAGGGGAAAAGGTCCTCGCGACGTATCGCGATCCAGCATCTGTGGCACCTTGGGTCCCCTATTCCAATTTAGGAACAATGACTACCGTTGCGGACTCGATCCAAGATCATTTGCAGGCCGTGCTGAAGCTGGTGGACGTGCAACGTATTCGCGAACAAAGATTTCGAGTGCTCCTCGATGCCAATGGGGCCTCCGGAAGTCTCCTGGGATTGCCGCTCCTGGCCGAACTAGGGTGTGAGGTTATAAAAGTGGGATGCACTCCCAATGGGGATTTTCAACATCCTCCCGAGCCCACACAAGAAAACCTCGCCCACATCGGCATACGCGTTCGTGAGTTCGGGGCTTCGATCGGCTTTTGCCAGGACCCCGACGCCGATCGGCTCGCTCTGATCGATGGTCATGGCACTTACGTTGGTGAAGAGTTTACTCTCGCGCTTTGCGTCGACCACATTTTACGACAAGGAAATCGAGGGGCGATCGTAACGAATTGTTCGACAAGCCGCATGAGCCAAATTTTGGCCGAAAAGTACGGAGTCCCTTTCATTCGCAGCCGAGTAGGCGAAGCCCATGTCGCGGATTGTATGTTGCAACACCAGGCGGTGTTTGGGGGTGAAGGAAACGGCGGTCCCATCGATCCGCGCGTGGGTTTGATTCGCGACAGCTTTGTTGGAATGGCCCTCGTCCTGGACGGACTCGCGAATCAACGTGTTTCTTTGGATGAGTGGGTCCGCATGATGCCGCAGACTGCGATGCACAAATCCAAGGCCAATGTCCCGCGCGATCGACTCGAACACGTTTACCAGGAGATACGAAATCTCTTCCCGGAAGCGACCGTCAGCCATCTCGATGGCCTGCGGCTCGATTGGCCCGACCGTTGGCTCTTATTGCGTGGAAGCAATACAGAACCCATTGTTCGCATCATGGCCGAAGGGCCGACGCCTGAAGTTGCCGAAAAACTTTGCCAACGCGTGTTAACACTGTTGCAGTAATGCGACGGTACCGTGCGACGCGTGAGTTACCTTGCCATTCGAACGCGGACCCGTACGCAGTTCCACTGCAATCGTTTGTTCAGGAGCGAACGGTTCGGGCAAGGCGGCCGAGGGGTTGACTTTGCCGAGACAAGCGAGCCAATCGGCCTAATCTGGTTCGTGTTGATCCGTTCTCTCGTTCTTTGGTTCTCACAAAGGCACGGAGGCACAAAGAACGAACTTATTCACATTGCGCCGTGAATGGTTTCAAGCCATGCCGTCTTTCATTCGATAGCTCGCAGCGCCACGGAACTTTCTCCATAAAACCACTCCTGCCTACCTGAAGAACCAGTACCACCACCTCAAAAACCAGCTAGGCCAGAGTGCGTTCATGTTTTCAACGGCGGCCCGATTTCGCGAATGCTTCTGCGACTGGCTTGCGAGTGACTTACCAAGTAGCTGTTCCGAGTCGAAATTGTGCCGTCCACAGGCAGCGCAGAATCGAGTTCCGTTTTTCATCGGACATCGGCACAAAATACATCTTGGCCCATTCCATTCAGGCTCAACGACTACTCCTGGTTCGAGTGGCTTAAGATTTAATTCAGATGCCTCATTTTTACGATCACCGCATGCGTCTGACATCGCGTTTGCTCGACTTGTCCGTGCTCCCGTCATGAGCGAACTATCTTAAGAAGACGACCAAGTACCGCAGCAGCTTCCGTTGGGTCGTTATGCGTCGTGCGTCTCTAGGGGATGGTTTTTCTTGTGGGGGTGACCGTTACCACTTTCCGCCGCGAGAACACGCTCGATGTCGGCGGCCGACATGCCCATTTCTAGCATAGTGGCTTTCAATTGCGCATCCATTTCTGCTTTCTTGGCCTTGTACCAATAGGTACATGCCATCGGCACGACCGAGATCACGACGATTGCCAGCCAAAATACGGTTGCTGGATTTCCAAACAACGCCTGCATGTGAAGCTCCTCGAAACAGAAATGAACGGGCTACCCTCTAGTTCGCTATCCGCATCCTTTTCTTGGAAGAAAAATCTGGCGGGCGAAAAGTTTGTTGTGCGGCTACTCCGCCAGCTCTTTTGCGTGATAACTGCTGCGAACAAAGGGTCCGCTAGCCACTTTCGAAAAGCCCATCCCTCGTGCCAAGACCTTCAGTTCATCGAATTCCTCCGGCGGAACGTAGCGCTCGACAGGTAAATAGCGATCCAAGGCGGGCTGCATATATTGTCCCAAAGTCAAAAAATCGCAACCAACGCTACGGAGATCCGCCAGCACGTCAAGAAGTTCATCGCGCGTTTCTCCCAGACCCAGCATCAGACCACTCTTGGTTTTTGTTGCCGGCTGCAAATCCTTGACCCTCCGCAACAACTCAAGCGTCCAGCGATAATCCGATCGTGGTCCTCGCACTGTGCGATATAAGCGCGGGACTGTTTCCGTATTGTGATTAAATACTTCCGGCTGAGCCGACATCAAATCCGGGAGGGCTTGCGGACAGTGGATGAAGTCGGGAGTTAGAACTTCCACTGCTGCACTACATGCTTTGCGCACTGCCAAGATAGTCTTCCGAAAGTGTTCTGCACCGCCGTCCGCTAAGTCGTCACGTGTCACAGAAGTGACAACAACATGTCGCAATCCGAGACGTCGTGCTGCTTCCCCGACACGTTCGGGTTCATCCGCTTCCAGCGGTTCTGGGTGGCCGCGATCCACGGCGCAAAAGCCACACGGTCGCGTACAAACGTTACCCAGGATCATGAAGGTTGCTGTCTTTTGAGAATAGCACTCCATGCGGTTAGGGCACTTCGCGTTTTCGCAGACGGTTTCGAGCCGCAGCTCGCGAAGGAGTCCATCAGTGAAGTGCTCCGCGTTACCGCGTGGTACTTGACGCCGTAACCAATCGGGCAAGCGCTGCCGAGAAGNNCGAGAAGGGACAGCTCCGACGGAGTCTGCTTGGACGACGGGCAATTCAAAGGTTGAATTTCGATACATAGCGCCACGAACCCCATCAACTGCACGGCTTTGTCCATCCAGTATTGCGTCTAGCCCGATGGACTCCCAGAGCCCCATCGGGATTTTGTGCCTAGAAGACTATCTGTAAGGGGTGCGGTGGGTGGGTCCGGAGAGCATTGCTCGGCGATATTGCAAGGGGCCGACCGAAAAACTTTGCAAATTACGACCAAATAAAGAGTTAAGAATCTGGCCCTATTTGCGCTGACGAACAGGGGAAAGCCGGATAGAATGGAGTCTGGCGGTTCGATCTTGTGACGAGTCCGCGACTTCGAAAACGTACGGTGCGGTTTTCCGTCTGTGAATTCCTCGAATCTACCTTCGGCCTCGGCCGAATCCATCGCTTCGCGAGGCGATCGTCCTTCCAAAACATCAAGGCGACATCGGTTCCTGCATGCGCTGAAGGGGAGCCGGCATGTCCTCCCTTCGATGCTCCTTTGCGATTTCAGTAATTTGGAGCGAGAGATTCGTCTTCTGGAGGTGGCTGGAGCCGCAGCTTTACATTTGGATGTGATGGACGGTCGCTTTGTTCCCAACTTTACTTATGGGATAACCGTTGTCGAAGCCTGCCGGAAGGTGACGGATCTCCCCCTCGATGTCCACCTCATGATGGTCTCGCCCGACGATTACTTGGTTCAATTTGCTGAGGCCGGTGCAGATCAATTGACGGTCCATGTAGAGGCGGTCAAGGATTTGCCTTCGGTGTTGCAACAGATTCGCGAGCTGGATGTGGCCGCAGGCCTGGCGTTCAATCTGGGAACGGCGACGGATGTCCTCACACAAGCCATCGGGCGATGCGATACGGTTTTGGCCATGAGCGTTAAGACGGGCTTCGGGGGGCAAAAACTCGATCGGCGAGCATTCACGACGTTGAAAGAGGCTCGCAGCATACTCGGTCCAAACGTCCTCCTGGAAATAGACGGCGGGGTCAATTTGGAGACTATCGGCGAGTGCCGCGATGCTGGGGCCGAACTCCTTGTGGCAGGTGCGGCGATTTTTCGAGCCCCAGACTACGGAGACGCTATTNNGCCGCTGCCCCGACAAATACTCTCCGCACTTAGTCAAAAGTACATAACATTTCGTTCAATACTTAAATATCGGAATAAAACATGAATTTTGGATTTAGAACAAAGCGTGGCACGGAGCCTCCGCTAAAAATAATACTCGTGCGGCCCGGGGCGACGGACTTCGATGATGAAGGACGAATCCTCGGTCGGTTGGATGTGCCGCTCAATGCTCGAGGGATTGCGCAAGCTGAAGAAATTGCTAAAAACGTGGGGCCTTTGACCGTGCGAGCCATTTATGCCGCCCCGGAATTGTCGAGTGCACAAACGGCCGAGATCATTGGCAAGCAAATAGGGATTTCCATTCGCGAAACGCAAACACTGCAAAACTTACACCATGGACTTTGGCAGGGACGCTGCATTGACGACGTGCGAAATTGTCAGTCCAAGGTATACCGCCTTTGGCAGGAGCAGCCAGAAAACGTCTCACTCCCTGAAGGAGAAATGATTTCTGACGCGCGAAATCGCGCTCGTGAGGCGTTTGACCGCATTGCCAAAAAGCACGATACCGATTCTGTTGTAGTCGTTTTACTGGAGCCGATTGCGAGCATTTTTCGTGCGATCGCCAGTCAAACGGAGCTTGGTGATCTGTGGGCCGCCCAAAAGCTTCATGGTACGTGGGAAATTATTGACCTCGAATTAGTCCCCGTAAAAGTCAAGGTTCGCTAACTTTTCAGAAGGTGCATGGTGGCGATAAATCTGAAACGCGGCGTACCCGAAGGACTCTGGCAAAAGTGTCCGGGATGTTCCCAGACGATTTATCGCAAAGAAGCCAGCCGCCGTCTTGGTACGTGTCCGGAATGCGGCTACCACTTCTATATCTCAGCTCAGGAACGTATCCGGCAAGTCCTTGACGAGGGAACCTTCGAAGAATGGGATACCCATTTGATGCCGCTGGATCCACTCGGATTTTGCGACCAACGTCCCTATCACGAGCGTCTCGTAAAAGAGCAAGAACGGACCGGACTAAACGATGCCGCAATGACGGGATCAGGCATGATCCGAGCCCGCCGCGTTGCCTTCGGTGTTACCGACTCAGCGTTCATTATGGGTAGCATGGGCTCGGTCGTCGGAGAGCGCCTCACCCGACTATCCGAGCGGGCAACATCCCAAAAGTTGCCGCTCATCATCGTAAGTGGTTCGGGTGGCGGGGCGCGGATGCACGAGGGCATCCTGTCACTCATGCAAATGGCAAAAGTCAGTGCCGCTTTGGCTCGGCATCATGAAGCGGGGGGCTTGTTTATCTCGGTTCTGACCAACCCGACGATGGGGGGTGTCGCTGCAAGTTTCGCGTCCCTTGGGGACCTTATCTTTGCGGAGCCTCGCGCAATGATTGGATTTGCAGGACCTAGAACGATTAAGGCGACGATTCGCGCGGAACTCCCGGAAGGGTTTCAGTCGAGCGAATTCTTGCTGCAGCATGGCTTTATTGATCGCATTGTCCCGCGCGACAAGCTCAAGACAGAAATTGCGCGTGTCATTGACTATTGCTGCCGAGATTAAGCGGCATCTTTTAGCCAACCGTCTTACGCAATGTAGTTCGAGAATGCTCCTATCTTCGTCGTCGTGCGAAGTTATTCTAAGTCGATAGATCCTAGCGCTAGATCTCGCGGGCGAATCACGTCGATCAACTGCCAGCACCCTCGGCAGGTTGCTGCTTCAGCCCAGTCGTCCACGTCGAATTCTAATTGCGCTGCATTCGCCGTTGTGAATTCCACCGACTCGCCCGAAAAGTACTCGACCGCATGTTGCCAGCCTGGATTGTGGCCGAGGGCAAGCAAAGTCGTCAATTCAGTCGGAACACGACGCAAGATTCTTGATAGCGCGTGATGCCCGGCGTGGTACAAGTCCGCCGTGAACTCGACATCCCCAATAGGAGGAAGCTCTGGTTGCATACGAGCAAAGGTCTCTCGCGTGCGNNCAATATCAGGAGCCCAACGGCGACGAAGTAGCTCGCGAGCGACAAGAGGTGCGGCAAGCCGTCCCCGCTCATTTAGGGGGCGTTCGTGATCTGTTTGAGCCGTGCTATTCCAGTCGCTCTTGGCATGCCGCATGATGATCAGCCGCAGCGTCATTTATCACTATCCTTAAGTTCCGCCGAAACCTTTTCCACTTGAGCCATCACGCGCAATAAGTTTCCGCCGAGTATCTTCTTAATATCTTCGGCGGCATACCCGCGATCCAACAGACCTTGGGTAATCTTCGGATAACATGAAACATCTTCGAGTTGTTTGGGGACGGTAGGAATTCCATCAAAGTCCGATCCAATCCCCACCGATTCAACGCCTGCAATTTTAACCATGTGATCAATATGGTCGAGGACATCATGAATCGTCCCCGCTGGTGCCGGATGCGTGATATCAAACCTTTGTAACTCCGCTTGGATTCGATCGGGTTCCTTCGGATACTTTTTCTTTAGTTCCATCTTGAGAGCGAGATATTCCTGGCCCAGGCGAGCTGCCTCTGGCACGACGAAGCCGGAGTAAAAATTGACCATCACGAGACCGCCATTCGCTGGAATCTGTTTCAAAATGTCATCTGGGACATTCCGCGGATGATCTGCTACAGCTCGTGCAGACGAGTGTGAAAAAATAACCGGGGCCTTCGTAATCGTGAGCACGTCTTGCATGCATTCGGGTGAAACGTGCGAAATATCCACCATCATCCCCAAGAGATTCATTTCTCGGATCACTTCTTCGCCGAAGGCAGAAAGTCCCCCGTGTCGTATTGCATCCGTCGCAGAATCTGCCCAATCTAGCGTATCCGAATGGGTCAGTGTCATATATCGCGCACCACGCTCAAACAACTGATGGAGTACACCGAGTGAGTTCTCAATCGAATGTCCTCCCTCGACACCAATCAGGGAGGCGATCTTTCCTTGAGCGACAATGCGTTGGATATCGCCCGATGTGAGCGCCATCTCGAATGTCTTTGGATATTTCTCGAGCATCCCTTTTACGATGTCGATCTGTTCGAGAGTTGTTTGGAGCGCCGTGCCATCATAGGCCGTCGACGCGGGAACCCAAACGGACCAAAATTGTGCATCAACCCCTCCTGCATGAAGTCGCGGAATGTCCGTATGCAGCGATGGCTGAGGGTTCTCTATGTTTAGCTTGTCAAATGATCGCGAACTACGCTCGCGGATATTCCAAGGAAGATCATTGTGCCCATCGACTAAAAGCGCAGCCTGATGGATTCGCATGGCCTCTGGAGATACCGTGATTTCGCCACGATCACCCGTCCGAGCAGATTCATTCGACTTCTTAATTTCATTCCATGCCCATCGGTATAAATTTCTGGAATCGGTGTATCGAGCAGCGGATGATTGCGCACCTAAGACGGCTACGATCAGTCCTCGTCCGTCCCGCCAACCGCGCGAAACTAAACATGCCCCGGCAACATCCGTCGTCCCTGTCTTAATCCCATCGTATCCTTGTATGGCTAAGAGTTGGTTCGTATTTTCCCACAAGACATTGCGCGTATAGCCTTCGGCGCCGTGAATGCGATACCCGTGTTTCGAGGTCCCAACACATTTCCGAAACGTGTCGAATTTCATCGCTTCCCATCCTAAACGCGCTAAATCACGAGCGCTCATCCCGTGCCCTTCTTCGGTCAATCCGTGCGGGTTCCTGAAGGACGAGTTCGCGAGTCCGAGTTCTTGCGCCGTTCGATTCATCTCTGCGATGAAGGCCTGATAGGCAGTCAATGGGTTGGCGTTGCGGGTAGGCGCATTTGCCAAGAGCCGCGCACCCACATTCTCGGCCAATGCGTAGGCGGCGTCATTTCCCGAAGGTAACAACAATCCAAACATCAGCTCTGAAAGCGGCAGTGCCTCGCCAGCACGAATCGCGGCGGTAGAACCCTCAACCGCGTCGGCCTGGGACGAAAAGGTGATCGGCAAATCCCACAAAAGCGGTTCCTTGTCCGCGAGACGACAGACGACGACAGCCGTCATGACCTTGGTGGTACTCGCATTATCGAGACGCTGGTTTTCATTTGATCCCCACAGANNGTCCGCAATCAGGGTGCCGAGGGCACGCCAGGTAAGTTCGTCAACGGTTCCGGTCGCACCGAGAGAATTCTCTTGCTGAAATCGCTTCACCGCGGCCTCGGTCATTTCTCCAAACTCGCCATCCACGTTGAGCTGGGGCGAAGGTATAAGGCGGGAATTTAGTGTCCGTTGAAGAGCCTCCACTAACGATCCATTCGCCCCCTTCTGAAGAGGACCAGCGACCTTTGTGTCCTTAACGACTGTCTCCAATCCCACTTGATCGATCTCAAGCTCAGATTGGGCATGGGTCATGCCGCTGGGCAAAGAGATCAGCATGCTCGCCACAAGACAAAACCACGTCATGGCAAGGTGTGCGGAAAATGGAGGAAAAGCACTCCGTTGTTCAAGTCGAATGACGCGTTGGTTGATACATATCGGAACTTCAAGCGGACGCACATTCATCATGAAATGTTTCCTCTACTGGATTTCGGGGAGATTTCGTAGTTTAAACTGTCAGCGCGGAGCATAATTCCGCTCCCTGGACCGGGTGGAAAATGGCATATGCCGCGATGGATCCATGCTCCGTTCGCGATGTCGGCAGCTAGGAGAACGGCTCCGTCCATATCCACGAAATCAAGCTGCGGCAGGAGCTGAGCGATCGCAGAAATTCCAACAGTCGATTCCGTCATACAGCCAACCATCACGGACAATTGACGCGCGTGAGCATTTGCGATCATTCGTCTCGCTGGAGTTATTCCGCCACACTTCACAAGCTTGATATTGATGCCGTGAAAATGGTTCTCGCAGCGGGCAACATCTGTTTCCATGAGACAGCTTTCGTCCGCGATCAACGGAAGGGGAGATTTCAGAAATAATNNGCAATTCACGCTGCTCCTCCCAAAGCCCACAGGCGAGAGGCTGTTCCACAAACTCAACTCCCAGTTTGGCTAGTTTGGGAATAAGTGCGAACGCTTGCTCAAGACTCCAGCCGCCATTGGCATCAACGCGAAATAGCGCTGACGTGTGTTTTCGCAAGTATTGCACAATCTCCAAGTCATACGGCGTCCCAAGTTTGATTTTATATATGGGCCAATCAGGCATTTCTCGAAGTTTGGCAAGCATCCCATCGAGCGAATCGATTCCAAGCGTATAGTTTGATGCCGGAACTTTTTCAATGGACTGTCCCCAGATCTGATATAGCGGCTTGCCGACAAGTTTGCCGTGAAGGTCCCAAGCGGCTTCGTCAATCGCGCATAACGCAAACGGTTGTGACGCGAGTTCCGGACGCAAGCGATCCCAGAGTTCGTGGGGATTTTCTGCATTATCATTTGCAAGTATGTGGCGTACCGCCTCGATCGATTGTTGCAAATCCGTTAATGAAGCCTGATAGTAGCTGCTAGCAGTCGCCTCGCCATAACCATGGCATTCTCCGAGCGAGAGGTCAACGATCATCGTCCGCTGGCTCGTGCGCGAACCTCGAGAAATCCGAAACTCATGTCGTAACGGCAATTCGTAAGTGCGCAGCACTAATTCCATGGCTTGGGTAAGTCCTGCCGAAACTTGAGTACAGCGTCGACTAGTTCATGCGGCCCATGTCGAATCACATCGCACGCCGGGAGCCCCATTTGAGATTCAATGGATTTCTTTTCAGCAACTGCGGTCTCCGCGTCCACCTGACGACTATTGATCGCAACCCCCAGAACTCGAGTAGGAAATACCAATCCGGCAATGGTCTCGTAAGCCAACCGAAGCCGTTGAAGATCGAGGAGCGGAGCGTGCGGCATATTGTGTACCTGGGTTCGCCCTATCTCATAGCACAAAATGAGCCCATGAGGCCGACCTCCGTGGAGAAGTCCTAAGGTCACAGGGGAATATCTAGGGTGTGAGATAGATCCTTGTCCTTCGAGCATCACGATGTCATGGTGCTGGTGCTTTTGCACGAGTTTCTCGACGGCCCCATTGAGAAAATCACAAATGACATGATCTACCGGACACCCATCTCCTTCAATCATGATCCCTGTTTGACCCGTTGCCAAGAACTTGCAGGTCAAGCCCCGTTTTGGAATGGCTCGAGCAAGCTCTAAAGAAGCGACCATTTTCCCAACAGAACAATCGTTTCCGACGGTGTGGATTCGCAAACAACCCTCGCGGAATCCCGTCCCCGTGGCAACATCGAACTCATGATTGTCGCGCACATCCACAAGCTGAACACCCCGTTCATTCGCGCGAGATAACAGCTCAGCGTCGTCTTTTAACATCTCGTGCATGCCGCTGACAATATTCATGCCGCGGCTTACGGCCTCGAATAGCACAGAGCGCCATTCAGGAGGGATTTTTCCGCCCGATGGCGCGACCCCCAGGACGAGCGTATCTGGCGATTCAGCATCCGCAAGTCTTCCGACGATGGGGATTCCGTGGCCTACGCCAAGTGCAATGTGGGCCGATTCACCTGCCCGCGTGCTATCGAGCAATGCCACTACGGTGTCATGGCTATAGCGAATCAGGCATGCCGCTGTTTTCGCCGTAACGGGATCCGTCCGTCCCTCCGTAAGGACCAGCAGCCGACGTGCCACGATCTTCCTTCCCATTCCGGTGGAATCAAATAGGAGTTTGCCACTTTGTGAATGCTCCTATCGTAGCTAAACGAGACGGCCATTTCCTCCCTTCTGCCCCACCTTTCGTGCAAGAGGCGCTCATCTTCCTCCCTTCTCACCCGGCTCTTGTGCAAGAAGTGCTCATCTTCCTCCCTTCTCACCCGACTTTGGGGGAGAAGGGTTGGGGATGAGGGGGGGCTATTCTCGCACGACGTGCCGCCGCGCTTGCCTCAGAAATCTTGGGGCGGTCGCTGCGCTCCCATCGCAAGAAGCTATTCCCTTCTCGCTACGGTTAGGGCAAGAA
>CXWJ01006077.1_pt1 | contig 14331 bp, 11 predicted proteins | sample 590841 | NCBI WGS metagenome assembly CXWJ01 (sample SAMEA3498367, study PRJEB10139) | wastewater metagenome | biome: wastewater treatment plant; material: activated sludge | place: Austria | collected 2015-01-21 | reverse complement strand
TTCAGCCAGGGCGACTCGGCGCGCGAGCGCCAGAACGTGGAAGACCTGATCACCCAGGGTATCCAGGTGTTGATCATCACCCCCCACGACGGCACAGCCGCCGCCGCCGCCGCCGAGTTGGCGCGCGACGCGGGCGTGAGCGTCATCTCCTACGACCGCCTGATCCGTGACACCGAGGCCGTGGACTACTACGTGACCTTCGACAGCATCGCCGTGGGCGCGCAGCAGGCGCAGTTCCTGGTCGATAACGCNNGAAGGCGCGTGGCAGGTGTTGCAGCCGAAGATCGCCGACGGCACGTTCCGCATCGTGAATTCGAGCGAAGCGGTGGCGTTGCAGGACACGGCTGAGTTGAGCCGCGATCAGATGGCGACGATCATCGACCAGATCACGACCAACTGGGACTTCAACACGGCCCGCAATCTAGCTGAGGCCAATCTGACCGCCGCCGCCGCCGAGGACAAGGGCGACGTGTTCATCCTGGCCCCCAATGACGGCACGGCCCGCTCCATCGCCGACGTGTTCGCCGCCGACCCCGACGTAACCAGCTTCCTGGTGACCGGGCAGGACGCCGAGCAGGCTTCGGTGCAGTACATCATCGACGGCCGCCAGTCGATGACCGTGTTCAAGGACGTGCGCACGCTGGTGGACGACGCTATCGCCGCCGCCGTGGCCCTGTTGTCCGGTGGCGCGCCCGAAGCGTCGGGCAGCTACAACAACGGTGTCATCGACGTGCCCGCCGTGCAGTCGCCCGTGGTGACCGTGACGGCTGAGAACCTGGTCGAGGCTCTGATCGACTCCGGTTACTACGCCGCCGATCTGTTCACCGGCCTGCCGTAGTCAATTATGAATGACGAATGACGAATGACGAATGAAGAACGTAGTTCCCAATTCGTCGTTCGTCATTTGGAATGACGAATGACGAATTACGAATTACGAATAATGTATGAAGAGCGTGTCTCTTCATGCATCATTTGTCATTCGTAATTCGTCATTCACCTTGGAGTTGCAATGAGCGATAAAGTCATACTGGAAATGCGGAACATCTCGAAGGAGTTCCCCGGTGTGAAAGCTCTGGACAACATCAGCTTTCGCGTGAAAGAAGGGGAGATCCACTGCCTGGTGGGCGAGAATGGCGCGGGCAAATCGACCCTGATGAAAGTCCTGAGCGGCGTCTACCCGCACGGCGAATATAGCGGGGAGATCGTCCTCAACGGGCAGCCACAGCGCTTTAACAACATTCGCGACAGCGAACATGCCGGCATCGGCATCATCTATCAGGAATTGGCCCTCGTGCCGGAGATGACCGTCTACGAAAACATCTTCCTGGGCAACGAGATCCGCAAGGGCATGCGCGTCGATTGGAACGAGACGATCAAGCAAGCCACGGCCATCCTGAAAAAAGTGAAGCTCAACGTCAACCCCGAGGTCAAGATCATCGAGTTGGGCGTGGGCAAGCAGCAATTGGTGGAGATCGCCAAGGCCCTCAGCAAGGACGTGCGCCTGCTCATCCTCGACGAGCCGACCTCGGCCCTCAACGAGTCCGACGTGGACAACCTGTTCGACCTGTTGCGCGACCTGAAGGCCAACGGCGTGTCGCTGATCATGATCACCCACAAGCTGCGCGAGGTGATGGAGATGGCCGACACGGTGACGGTCATCCGCGATGGCAAGAGCATCGCCACGCTGGACGCCAAAAAGGGCGAGATCACCGAGGCGTCGCTCATCCGCAACATGGTCGGCCGTGAGATCGACAACATCTATCCCCCCCGCGCCCATAAGCGCTCCGACGAAGTGGTGCTGAGCGTCCACGATTGGGACGTGTATGACCCGGCCGTGGAGCGCAAAATCCTCAAGAAGAACTCATTCAATTTGAAGAAGGGCGAAATCGTCGGCTTCTCCGGCCTGATGGGATCGGGGCGCACCGAACTGGCCCTCAGCATCTTCGGCAACCCGGCCCACTACAAGATCGAGGGCGATCTGGAAGTGAACGGCAAGAAGCAGCGCTTCGGCCATCCCGAAGAGGCCATCCAGGCCGGCGTGGCTTATGTGTCCGAAGACCGCAAGCGCAACGGGCTGATCCTCATCCAGGACGTGCGCCAGAACACGACGCTGGCCAATCTGAAGGCGCTGGCCGCCCGGCTGGGGGTCATCGACGCCAACGCCGAGATCAAGGTCGCCAACGAATACAAGAAGTCGCTCAACATCAAGACGCCGTCGATCCAGCAGCGCGTCAGCAATCTGAGCGGCGGCAACCAGCAGAAGGTGTCGCTGGCGAAGTGGCTGTTCGTCTCGCCCAATATCCTCATCCTCGATGAGCCGACGCGGGGCATCGACGTGGGGGCCAAGTTTGAGATCTATACCCTGATGAACCAGTTGGTGGAGCAGGGGCTGAGCATCCTGATGATTTCCTCGGAATTGCCGGAAGTGCTGGGCATGAGCGACCGCGTCTACGTCATGTCGGTCGGCGAAATTACCGGCGAGTTGGCGGTCGAGGAAGCCAATCAGGAAAAAATCATGCATCTGGCGACAAGGAATTAGGAGGCCGGAATGAGCGCTGTCAAAGAACTTCCCGCAAAAGGCCCCGCCGGGGCGCCGCCGGCCGGTTTTGCCGGCCAACTATCCCAGGTTTTGCGCAAGAACATCCGCGATTACGGCATGTTCATCGCCCTGTTTGTCATCTGGATCGCGTTTTATTTTTTGACCGATGATGGTGTTTTCCTTTCATCGCGCAATCTGAGTAATTTGCTGAACCAGTTCGGCTACATCGCCGTGCTGGGCATCGGCGTCACGCTGGTCATTGTCATCCGCCACATCGACCTGTCCATCGGCTTTCTGGCCGGCTTCATGGGCGCGGTGGCGGCCATCGCCATGAGCTTCTGGGGGCTGCCGGTGTGGGTGGTCATCCCGGCCGTGCTGCTCATGGGGGCCATCCTGGGGCTAATCCCGGGCTACATGGTGGCCCAACTGGGCATCCCGGCCTTCGTCGCCACGCTGGCCGGCTTCCTGGTCTATCGCGGGGCCATCCTGGTGGTCACCGGCGGTTCGGGCACGATCATCATCGACAACGACGCCTTCAACGCCATCGGCAACGGCTTCATCCCCGACATTCCCGGCGAGCTTTGGCCGGGCAAGCATCTGCTGACGCTGCTGCTGGGCGTGGCGGCGGTCATCCTGTTTGTCCGCAATGAGATCAAGAGCCGCCGCACCAAAATGGCCTATGAGTTCGAGGTGCTGCCGAGCAACATCTTCATCCTGAAGCTGGTCTTCGCCTCGCTCATCATCGCCGCCATCAGTTGGATTCTGGCGAGCTACAACGGCCTGTCGTGGACGGTGGTCGTGGTGCTCATCGTGCTGGCGATCTACCATTTCGTGACGACGCAGACGGTGCTGGGCCGCCACATCTACGCCGTGGGCGGCAACCCGGAAGCGGCCGAATTGAGCGGCATCAACGTCAAGCGCATCACCTATCTGATCTTCAGCCAGATGGGCATGTTGGCCGCGCTGTCGGGCATGTTGTTCGCCTCGCGGCTGCAATCGGCGACGACGACGGCGGGCACGCTGTTCGAGCTGGACGCCATCGCCGCGTCCTACGTGGGCGGTGTGTCGGCCGCGGGCGGCGTGGGCCGCGTCACGGGCGCGGTCGTCGGCGCGCTGGTCATGGCCTCGCTGACCAGCGGCATGAACCTGATGGGCATCGGCATCAGCTACCAGTACATCGTGCGCGGTATCGTCCTGGCCCTGGCGGTCATCTTCGACGTAGCCACGCGCAACCGTTAAGAGAGGAAGATGATCCGCAGATTACGCAGATTACGCAGATTAACAAGAAAAATTTCTTCATCTGCGAAATCTGTGTAATCTGCGGATCACCCCTCTTCTCTTCTCCCCCACGAGAGATTCAGGGTCAGCAGCCGCCCCAGAAGCGCCTCATCGCTCAACCCCTCCGGCCGGCCAAAAACGCGCCGCACGGCCGCGTCGNNTTGGTGTGGATAAGGTCGGGCCGTGTTGTCTGGAAACCTAGTTTTTTTCTTGAAAACTCGGTTTCTCTCCGCCGCTCAATTTCGGGGGGGAGAGGGGCAATTGTCGCTTGACGCCCACTAGACCAGTCTATATAATACTCTCATGACTGCCAAACGTGATGAAATCATCGCCACCACCTGCGAATTGCTGGAGGTGCAGGGCTACCACGCCACCGGGCTGAACCGCATCCTGCAGGAGAGCGGCGCGCCGAAGGGGTCGCTCTANNAATATCGAGCGGGCGCTGGCCGAGGGCGACGACGCGGCCGAGGCGGTGACGGCCTTCATCCGCGCCCTGGCCGGCCACGTGGCGGCGTCGGGCTACCGGCAGGGCGGGCCGATCACCGCTGTGGCCCTGGAGGCGGCTTCCACCAGTGAGCGGCTGCGATTGGCCTGTCGCGACCAATATCGCGGCTGGCAGGCGCTGTTTGCCGCCAAGCTGCGGCCGGGCTATGGCCCGGCGCGGGCCGAGCGGGTGGCGGCGCTGATCATCGCCGCCATCGAGGGCGGCATCATCCTGGCCCGTAGCGAACGCAGCCCGCAACCGTTGTTGGATGTGGCAGAGGAGATTGAGGTGTTGTTGGGGGCGGGTGGGGAGTGGCGAGTGGGGAGTAGCGGGTAGCGGGTGGGGAGTAGCGGGTAGCGGGTGGCGGGTAGCGGGTGGCGAGTGGCGAGTGGTGGGTGGCGGTCTGTGGTCAGTATTCAAGTAAGGAGCATCAATGAGCGGGGTCATTCTGGTTACCGGGGCGACGGGGAATGTCGGGCGCGAGGTCTTGCGCGAACTGTCCGCGCGGGGGGCGGTAACGCGGGCGGCCGTCTATAACCTGGCCGACGCGCCGCAGGTGACGGGCGGCGCGGCCGAGGCGGTGCGCTTCGACTTCCGCGACCCTACGACTTTCCCGGCGGCCTTCGCCGGGGCCGACCGGCTGTTCCTGATGCGGCCGCCGGCTATCAGCAACGTCAAGCGCGACATGCAGCCGGCCATCGACTACGCCGCCCGCCAAGGCATCAGCCATATCGTATTTCTGTCCCTCATCGGCGTCGAACGCAACCGCATCGTGCCCCACGCCAAAATCGAGAAGCTGCTCATGCATTCGGGCGTGGGCTGGACGATGCTGCGCTGCGGCTTCTTCATGCAAAACCTGGACACGACCCATCGCGCCGACCTGGTAGAAGCCGATGACATCTTTGTGCCCGCCGGGGGTGGCCGCACCGCCTTCATCGATGCCCGCGACATCGGGGCCGTGGCCGCCGGCGTGCTGACCGAGCCGGGCCACGAAAATAAGGCTTATAACCTTACCGGCAGCGAGGCGCTGAGCTACGGCGAGGTGGCGGCGATTATGGCCGAAGAGTTGGGGCGGCCGATCACCTACAGCGATCCATCGCCGCTGGCCTTCGCCCGCCGCTTTCGCCGGCGCGGCTACCCCGGCGGCATGGTCAACGTGATGCTGGGCATCTATCTGACCACGCGGCTGGGGATGGCCGCCGGCATCAGCCCCGACGTAGAGCGGCTGCTCGGCCGCCCACCCATTACCATGCGGCAATATGTGCGCGATTATGCGGCGACTTTTCAGAAGTGAGGAACGACGGGTGACGAGTATGGATGAAGAATTGGCTACGGATAAATACGGAAAGGACGGATTTCTTCTATCCGTTTCTTCCGTTTTTGTCCGTAGCTAATTCTTCACGAATGGGGCATTGAGGTTTTTCATTGCCTCGTTAAAGGTAAATTATGTCAACTATAGCGAAGAAAGTCTCGAATGGAGTGAACCGCAGCAAGCTGCCCATGGCCGGGCTGGCGTCGGTGGCGGCGGCCGTGGCGGCCAATCTGCTGGCCTTCTTCCTCATCCGTGCCCTGGTCGATCTGCCGGCCGATTTCATGCCGCTGTCGGTGGGGGCCATCACCTTCTTCACCATCCTCGGCACGGGGCTGGGGGCATTGGTGTTTGCCTGGCTGGCCGGGCGGTCGGCCGCGCCGTTTCGGGTCTATCGCAACGTGGCCGTGGTGGCCTTCGTCGTGTCGATCATCCCCAACGTGCTGGCGGCGCTGAACCCGGCCATGTTCCCATTCCCCGGCGGCACGACCGCGGCCTTCCTGGTGCTCATCCTGTTCCACGTTGTGGCCGCGGTGGTTAGTGTGGCGGTATTGTTTCGTCTGGCGCGGTAGGAATGAATGAGACACGGATCGACACGGATAGCACGACCCGCGTTTCCGGCCGGGCGAGGCGGCTATCGCCATCGACGCCCGGCCCATCGCCCAGCCGTTTATGCCGGGCTATCTGAACCGCGCCGGGTGGTTGGCCTATCGCCGCGACGGCCTGACCTTCACCAAGCGCTGGACGCCGCAACCCGACCGGCCCCACGTCGATTTTTGCGGCAATGCCGAGGTCTGCACCAGCGGCAACCCCATCGAACTGGAGACGCTGGGGCCGCTGGTGCGCCTGTGGCCGGGCGAATGTGTGAGCACGTGGAGCAGTGGCAGGTGGAATTAACCCCCTTAACCGATTGATTCGGCGAAATCCATCGCCTCAACTATTGACGATTGCCCGCCGATTCATTACACTATCCTTGTTCTTTGCTGCCGGATTGTGGGTAGGAGCCAATTGGGATCGTCCGTCAAACGCCCCGGGGTCGGGGCGGGCCATTGGGACAGAAGTGCTAAACCGAGCGAGCGGGGTAGCGCTACTGCTGGCGGTTGCCTGTTGCCGCAGCCGGATTGATGGATGGTCGGATCGCGCGGTTCACATGTTGTGGCCGCGGCGTCGCCTCCGCATCCTCCCGGCTATCCCGCAACCGCGTTTTGCTGGTGATTATTCCGTACACTTCATCGAACGGAGGTGGCTATTGCCGGAGTGATAAGCTGATTTCCTACGAAACAGAACAAGCCTGCGGAGGAAGATCCTCCGCGCCATCCATTGATCGAGTAGAACCAATAGAGGAAAAACTATGCATCGCAAGCATTTTGCGGTTTTATTGCTGGCCCTCGTGATGATGCTCAGCCTGACGTCGCTGGCCATGGGTCAGGGCGACGACTTGCTGGCCGAAGACCGTGCCCTGCGCGGCGGCGACGGCGACAACCTGCCCCACCCGTTGGGCAAGCAGCAGAGCGGGCAGCGCCAGTTGGCCCTGCAACAGGTATTGCGTACCGCTACCCCGGCGGGCGTTGTCCAGCTTGGCCCCAGCGTCTTCGTTGAACTGGAGCGCGAAGACGAGGACTCGATCCTGACGATCCTGGCCGAGTTCGGCAATCGCGCCCATCCCAGCTATGGCGGCGCCAATGGCCCGCGCCACAACCAGATCCCCGAACCGGATCGCAGCGTCGATAATAGCACGATCTGGGAAGAGGACTTCAACCGGCAGTACTACCTTGACACCCTGTTCTCCGAGGAACCGGGCGCCATCTCGATGCGCAATTACTACATCGAGCAGTCGTCCGGCCGCTACGCCGTGAACGGCGACGTCTCCGACTGGGGCCGCGTGCGCTATAACACGGCGCGCTACGGCAACAATGCCTGCGGCAGCAACGTCTGCTCCACGGTGTGGTACTTCGTTCAGGATTCGGTCAACGACTGGTACGACAACATGCGCGACAGCGGCATGTCGGCCGAAGAAATCAATGCGTATCTGGCCTCCTTTGACGTGTGGGACCGCTACGACTACAACGGCAACGGCAACTTCGACGAGCCGGATGGCTACATCGACCACTTCCAGTCGGTCCATGCCGGTGAAGGCGAGGAAACCGGCGGCGGCGCGTTCGGCACCGATGCCATCTGGAGCCATCGCTGGTACGCCTTCTTCAACCTGATCGGCTCGGCCGGCCCGTCGTTCAACATGTTCGGCGGCTTGCAGATCGGCGACTCCGATTACTGGATCGGCGACTACACCATCGAGCCGGAGAACGGCGGCGTCGGCGTCTTCGCCCACGAATTCGCCCACGACCTGGGGCTGCCCGACCTGTATGACACGGCCGGCGGCGAGAACTCGACCGGCTTCTGGACGCTGATGTCGCAGGGTTCCTACGGCAACGACGGCACGGTCGACATCGGCCGCAAGCCGACCCACATGGGCAACTGGGAGAAGTTCCAGCTGGGCTGGCTCGACTACGACGTGGCCTTCGCCGGTGAGCGCTCGCGCATGATCCTCGGCCCGGCCGAGACGACGACCAATCGCGCCCAGGGCGCCTTCATCGTGCTGCCCGACAAGCAGGTTGACCTCGACCTGGGCGACCCGTATGCCGGGGAGAACTTCTACTACAGCGGTTCGGGCGACGACCTCGATCACCTGATGTACCGCGAGTTCGATCTGCCGGCCGGGGCCATGCTGACGGCCCAGGTGCGCTACGACATCGAAGTGGATTGGGATTACGCCTACGTGATCGTCTCNNGGCCAGAACTTCGGCAACGGCATCACCGGCGATTCCGGCGGTGAGTGGGTCGAGCTGACCGCCGATCTGTCGGCTCACACCGGCCCGACGCTGGTGGGCTTCCGCTACTGGACCGACGGCGCGGTGGCCGAGCCGGGCTTCATGATCGACGAGATCGAAGTCACCGGTTCGCCCGTCGATGGCGCCGAGAGCGACATGGGCTGGACGTTCGACCCCGAGGGCGGCTTCCACGTGACGACCGGCTCGTCGACGTCGTTCTACTTCAACGCCTACGTGCTGGAGTATCGCCAGTACTGGGGCTTCGACGACGCGCTGCGCACCGGCCCGTACAACTTCGGCTTCCTGGACGACCCCAACCTGCAGAACTGGGTCGAGCGCTTCCCCTATCAGGACGGCCTGCTCATCAACTACTGGGACGGTTCGCAGTCCGATAACAACACCAGCGAGCACCCCGGCGAAGGACTGGTTCTGCCCATTGACGCCCACCCGGCGACGATGTACCGCGCCGACGGCGTGCCGTGGCGGCCGCGCGTGCAGTCCTATGACTCCACCTTCGGCATCTGGCGGACGGATGCCATCACGCTGCACCGCAACAGCATGCCTTCGACCCATCGCAGCCTGCGCCCGGTGCGTCTCTTCAACGACAACATGCAATACTGGAACCCGGAAACGCCGACCGCCGGCGTGATGAACCCGCACACCAACACGCGCGTGCGCATCATCGGCGTCAGCCATACCGGCGCGTTCATGTCGATTGAAATCCGCTAATCGAATGTAGGGCGGGTTGGCAACCCGCCCTTCTACCCTCATATCGTTAGCCATGGGGGCGGGTGAATAACCCGCCCCTTTTTGTTGTAGGTGGAGCTTCCAGCTCCACCTTGGCCCGGCGAGTGGAACTTTCAGTTCCACCCACGATCTCAATGTTAAACCGGCCAAATGATCCTAGACAATCAGCCGGTATTTATTTACTTTTGGGGGCATGAGTAAAAAGCAACCGACCCCCAAAGACATTCCCCCGCAGACCCAACGGACGCAGCCCGGCCGCGAGACACGCATGACGCCCCGGCCGCAGTTTGCCGCCCCCGACTACCGCCCGGCCGACAAGCTGGCCGGCAAAGTGGCCCTGATCACCGGCGGCGATAGTGGCATCGGCCGCGCCGTGGCCGTCCTCTTCGCCCGCGAGGGGGCCGATATCGCTATCGTCTATCTGAACGAGCACGAGGACGCGCAGGAGACGCAACGGCTGGTGAAGGCCGAGGGGCGGCGCTGCATCCTGATGGACGGCGACGCCGGCGACGCGACCTTCGGCCGCCAGGCCGTGGCCCGCACCGTGCGCGAGTTGGGCGGCCTCAACGTGCTGGTCAACAACGCCGCCGAGCAGCACCCGCAGGAACGCTTCGAGGACATCACCGCCGCGCAGTGGGAGAAGACGTTTCGCACCAACATCCATGCCTACTTCTACCTGACCCAGGCCGCGCTGCCTCACCTGGGGCAGGGGGACACGATCATCAATACCACCTCGGTGACGGCCTATCGCGGCAGCCCCCATCTGGTCGATTACTCGGCCACCAAGGGGGCCATCGTCACCTTCACCCGCTCATTGGGCATCCAACTTGCCCAGCGCGGCACGGGCATCCGCGTCAACGGCGTGGCTCCCGGCCCCATCTGGACGCCGCTTATCCCCAGCACGTTCACGGCCGATAAGGTGGACGAATTCGGGGCCGACACGCCCATGGCCCGCCCCGGCCAGCCGGAAGAGTGCGCCCCGGCCTACGTCTTTCTGGCGTCCACCGATTCGTCGTATATCACCGGGCAGGTGATACATCCGAATGGGGGGGAGATCGTTAACGCCTAAGGAGCGACGAGTGACGAGTAGCAAGTGGCGAGTTGCAGGTGGCGGGTGGCGGGTTCACAATTGCGCTTGTGACTTGTTGCTTGTGTGGTCACCTCTTACGCGATCGTTGGTAGGGGCCAGGCAACCGGGAGGCAGGTAGGCCGATAACTGAAGCCCCCCTCTCCCGGTTGCCTGGCCCTCTTCGCTTTTCCTAAGTCAGATGACGCGGAGGGCGCGGAGAGCAGACGCGGAGAGCATGGAGAGTAACTATCTTCGTTTGTTCCGTGGTCTCCNNTCATCACCCGCCATTGACATTCAGGCGCGGGCTATCTACACTACCTTCAGGGCGACCGGCCAACCCGGCCCCAGCGGAGGGTATTCGCCATGCTCGTGATCGATCCCGTAAGGCTGCGCGACCACATCCTGAACCACTTCGACCCGGAGGAACTCAATAGCCTGATGTTTGAGTTGGGCATCCGCAAGGGGGATATTGCCGGGGCGACGGTCAGCGCGCGCGTGGAGGAGCTGGTTGCCTATTGCCGGCGCCAGGGCCAACTGGAGGTTCTTTATGCCGAGTGCGCCCGTTTGCGCCCGGCGGTCGATTGGCCGTCGGTGCGCGTGGCAGCGAATGGGCCTGGCCCGGCCGCCGACCCGCGCCTTGTGGCCGCCCTGAGCGAGGTGCGCACCTTCAAAGCGTTGCTGGATGAGGGGCGCGAGATCTATCTGCGCAACAATGCCCAACGCGGCCGGCTGCGTGATCTGATCCACGCCAACCATGCCGGGGATATCCCGCCGAACAAGGGGTATGACGATCTGTTCTATAAGATGTACGACCGGCTGAACGAGGAGGAGATGGCCCTGTTCCGCATCGTGCGCGGTAATACGCGAGTGGGCATGCACCGGATCAACGCGCGTATCTACGACTGGGCCGACACGCACAACGTGGCGGCCATGTTCCCGGAGCAGACGCCGCCCGTTCTGGCGCTGGAGCGCGAGCTAAAGGAGTTGCGCAGCCACCTGTCCGAGTGGTTCAGCAAATACGAGGAGACGTTTAAGCCCGACCCGAAGCGGACGCTGGTTTATCTGAACGATGAGAATCAACATGGCACGCGTTGGCCGCCGGGATTGAATGGAGCGGTGGCGGCTGTGCTGGCCGAGGGGATGAACTGATACTCATGAAAAAGTCACTCGCTTTCCTTCTTATAGTTGCTACGTTACTAACCGCCTGCTCCGAATCCTCCCGCGCCGCCATCGGCTCCTGGCTGCGCGACAGCGGCGGCCCGGCGGCGGCCGAGGGGGCGCGGGTGGCCCTGACGGCGGCGGTCGAGGCGGCCCAGACCAACGTGCCCCGCGCCCAGACGGCGGCGGCCGTGGCCGCGGCCACCGGCGGCCCCATCGCCCGCACGCTGGTGGCCGAGGGGGCGGTGGCCGGCGGCACGCTAAGCGCCGAAATCCTGGCGACGGGCGGCCCCATCGCCGGGACAGCCGTGGCCGGAGGCTTCGCCGCGCTGGGCACGCGCGCCGCCCAGGAGCCGGGTTACCGCTGCCCGGCCGTGGTCTATGATACCAACAGCGACCTGAACGTGGTGGTCGACATCAGCGGGGCGCAACTGGACGCGGCCATCGCCGCCTCTGTGCCCGGCAGCCCGCTCATCGGTCTGGGCGGGGCGTTTGTCGATGCCGGGCGCAACCACGGTCTGAGCGCCTACTATCTGGCCGCCCATGCCGCCTGGGCTTCGGCCTGGGGCACCAGCGCCTTGGCGACGGCCAAAAACAACCCGTTCGCCTATGGGGCAACGCCCGCCTGCCCCTATGATTGCGCCGTGCCCTTCAACTCGCGCGAGGAGGCGATCAGCTTCATCGCCCCGCTGGTGAAGGCCGACTATCTGACCCCCGGCGGCCGTTTCTACATCACGCCGACCCTGGCCGGCATGGAACCGATCTTCTCCGGCGACCCGGCCTGGGCCGAGGGGATCAGTTCGGTTATGAATTTGTTGCGGCAGAACACACCGTGTCCGTAAGGATGAAGGATGAAGGATGAATTATGAATGAGGAGCGCGTTCTTCATTCATAATTCATCCTTCATAATTTGTATTACTGTTGACTTTTCAATCACATCCACTAAAATTATGGACGGAGATGGAAGGAGCAGGCCATATTTGGGCTGCTCCTTTTTGCTTGGTGGCCGGTTCCGGCCATCGAAGGTTGTGCAGATGCTTCCGCGCAACGGGCGCCGTATCGTTACAAATCGTTAGAGGAGAAAACATGTTCCCATCCACTGTTCCCCTTCGCCGCGCGCTGGCGCTGGCGCTTGTCTTATTATTGGCCGTGCTGGTCACGCCGGTCTTTGTGGCCGGGGCGGCCGGCCACGACAACAACGTCCAGTGGGCCGAGCTGGGCCACAACAGTCGCGATGTGCTCTTCCGCAGCCCCGGAGCGGCCCAACCCACCGGCACGGCCGTCCGCCTGCGCTTGCGCGCGGCCGACGGCGACCTGACCGCCGCCCAGGTGCGCGTCTGGAACGACCGCATCGACCAGCAAAGCCTCCACAACATGACCAAAGTGGCCTCCGGCGTATCCTTCACCGGCGACCCGGCGGTCTACGAGTTCTGGGAGGTCACCCTGCCGGCCCCGCCCGACCCGACCATCTTCTGGTATCGCTTCATCGCCACCGACGGCAGTGACACCGATTTCTACGAGGATGACGCGGCCCGCACCGGCGGCTGGGGCCAGGCCTTCGACGAAAGCCCCGACAATAGCTGGCAGTTGACCTACTACGACCCGGCCTTCCAGACGCCCGATTGGGTCAAGAATGCCGTCATCTACCAGATCTTCCCCGACCGCTTCCGCGACGGCAACAGCGCCAACAACCCGCTGGCGAACCAGTTCTTCTACGGCGCGTTCGACACCATCGTGCGCAGCAATACGACCGACTGGAACACCCACATCTGCGACCCGCGCAACAACGCCGGCAGCGTGGCGACGTGCGAACTCAAGTACAGCCAGAACTTCTACGGCGGCGACTTGCAGGGCATCATCGACAAGCTCGACTACATCGACGGGCTGGGCGTGACGGCCCTCTACCTCAACCCCATCTTCGAGTCGCCGTCGAACCACAAGTATGACACCAAGGACTTCCTGGTCGTCGATGACAATTTCGGCGATCTGGCGAAGTTCCAGCAGTTGGTGACCGAGGCTAACAACCGCGGCATCCACATCATCCTCGACGGCGTGTTCAATCATAGCTCGTCGGACAGCACCTACTTCGACCGCTACAGCCGCTGGGACGCCAACGGCAACCCGACGACGCTGGGCGATAATGACGGCAGCGGCGCGTGCGAATCCACGGCCTCGCCCTTCGTCGATTGGTACACCTTCTTTGAGTACACCGGCCCCGGCCCGGCCCCCTGCTCCGACGACCGCGACTATCCCAAGTGGTTCGGCGTCTTCGACTCGCTGCCGGTCTTCCAGCACGACAACCCCGAAGTGCGCGACTACTTCATCGACAACGGCACGGCCGCCGTCGGCCCCTACTGGATTGACCAGGGCGCGGAAGGTTGGCGTCTCGACGTGGCCGGCGAGATCGACCACGGCCAGATCAACGACCCGGCCGACGACTACTGGGAAGATTTCCGCGCCGCCGTCCATGCCGTTGACCCCGACACCTACATCGTCGGCGAGGAGTGGGGCAATGCCACCTCGTGGACGGTGGGCGACGAGTGGGACGCGACGATGAACTACCAGTTCGCCGCCGCCGTCCTCTCCTTCTGGCGCAGCGAAGCCTTCACCGACAACGACTTCAACAGCGGCAGCTCGGCCGGCGTGCTGAACCCGCTGGACGCGACCGGCGTCAGCGAGCGGCTGCTGAACCTGGAAGAGCGTTACGCGCCCGAGGCGTTCGCGGCCATGATGAACNNGGGCGCGCTGATCATGCAGATGACGCTGCCCGGCGCGCCGACGGTCTACTACGGCGACGAGGTCGGCACGGTCAACCCGCCCGGCCGCGACGGCTCTACGTGGCAGGACGACCCGTACAACCGCGCCCCCTTCCCGTGGCTGGACGAGACGGGCACGCCGTTCTATGCCCACATGCAGAGC
>CXWJ01000728.1_pt1 | contig 14331 bp, 19 predicted proteins | sample 590841 | NCBI WGS metagenome assembly CXWJ01 (sample SAMEA3498367, study PRJEB10139) | wastewater metagenome | biome: wastewater treatment plant; material: activated sludge | place: Austria | collected 2015-01-21 | reverse complement strand
GTTGTGACACAGTATGGTAACGACACATGGTCGAGTGAGGATCAGTTTTATGCCGATACGATTTTAAGGAGGTGTCATATGGCGATTCGATTGGGCGATGACGCGCCGAATTTTACGGCGGAGACGACAGAAGGGACGATTAATTTTCACGAATGGTTGGGGAACGGGTGGGGCATTCTGTTTTCCCATCCCAAGGATTACACTCCGGTCTGTACGACAGAGTTAGGCACGGTCGCCAAGATTTCTCCGGAATTCAAGAAACGAGGGGTGAAGGTGATCGCCGTGAGTGTGGATCCCATGGATTCTCATAAGGGGTGGATCAACGATATCAACGAGACGCAAAAGACGACGATGAACTATCCCATCATTGCTGATCCGGATAAGAAGGTCGCCACGCTCTATGACATGATTCATCCGAATGCGATCGATAACATGACGGTACGGTCGGTCTTCATCATCGGTCCTGATAAGAAGGTGAAGCTGACATTGACCTACCCGGCCTCCTGTGGTCGGAACTTCGATGAGCTTTTACGTGTCATCGATTCATTGCAGCTCACTTCGAAGTATAAAGTGGCCACTCCGGCAAACTGGAAGGACGGCGAAGATTGCATCATTACTCCCGCAGTAGGTGATGCAGAAGCGCAACAACTGTTTCCTAAAGGCTTCACGACAGTGAAGCCATACCTTCGTTACACGCCTCAGCCGAACCGATAGACTCGCGACGGCCTACGTAGAGAAAACCAGGCAGACGGTGATGGAAATCATCTGCCTGGTTTTTTATTTATCAATACGTTATGGCCTCAATCCTTTCTGTAATACGGGCATAATTCTCACATCCGTTTCGTTCTGGCGCGCTCGAATTGCGGACGTGCATACACGTTGACGATACGAGGTATGAGGATTGCTTTAGACCGGGCGGGACTCTAGGGCGTGAGTGCCGTGGTCGACTGGGTGCAACGAACAGAAGCTTGTTCACTGTGGAGAATGTGCCGAAGTGAGAGTTCAACACTGTGTCCGTGTCGCACCTGTCGGTTTTCGTGATCTGTTTGGACAAGCAGAACTACTGATGTATAGTCGACACAGATGAGCTACATACGAAAAGTTTCTTGCTTTGTTTCGAGGACTTAGGCATAGTCGGCGCCAACTTCCGAGGGGGCAAGAGTTTCTACTCATGGTTTCAGGTGGGCAGTGGTTTCTTATTACTCACAAGGGAGGGCATCAGTATGAAGGGACATAATGTGAGGCGGTGGAAACAATTTGTAGTTGCTGGGGCCATGGTGGCACTGGTGGCTGGAATGGGATCCACGGTGCCCAGTGCCTTTGCTGGTGGCATGATCAAGGCGGATGAGGACAAGTGGATCTCGATCGGGATGGGCGTCCGAACCAGCTTCAATTCCATCGAAGGGGCTTCGCCGGCCGGGCATTATAGCAATGATTTTACGATCAACAATGCTCGGATTTACGTCAACGGGCAAATTCACAAGTACATCAAGTTTGAGTTCAATACGGACTGCTTCAACTGCGCCGTCAACGGGGGGGCCGGGGCGTTCGGCAATGCGGCGTTGACCACGACCTCGCAGAACTTCGGCGGCAACTCCTCGATCGGCTTGCTCGATGCGATCGGGAAGTTCGAGTTCAATGAGATGGTGAACCTCTGGGTCGGCCGCATGTTGCTGCCGAGTGAGCGCGGGGAGTTGAACGGGCCGTTCTACCATGCCACGTTCGATGGCTTTCGCACGCCGTTCTTCCCAGCCGACCAGAGTGCGAATTTCAACGGAGTGAGTGCACTGGGGGGCGGCGCCGGTCTCTATGGCCGTGATAATGCGGCCACCTTCTGGGGCAAGGTGCATCCGGGCGGCACGCATCTGTTGTATGTGGTCAGTGTGTCGCAGGGGTTGCGCGGGGGGCCCAACACCGGCAGCAGTCTGATGTACACGGGACGGTTACAGTGGAATCTGTTGAACGATGAGGTGAATCCGGGCTATTACACGTCCGGGACGTACTATGGGACGGCGGGAGATATTGCGGCGATCGGAGCCAGCGTGCAGCACCAAAAGGATGGGGCAGGGAATACCGCGACGGGGAACGTGTCGGATTTCACCGGAGCCTCCATTGATGTGTTGGTGGAAAAGGTGCTGCCGAATAACATGGGCGTGTTCACCTTCAACGGGGAATTTAAGCGGCATTGGGCCAACTATGGCGCGGGGGCGTTCACGAACGTGGGCGGGTTTAATAGCTGCTTCTGCACGTTCAATGGGCATTCGTGGACGGTGTACGGCTTGTATCTGATTCCTCAGGAAGTGGGGATCGGACGGTTCCAGCCCTATGTGCGGTTCACGAGCATCGACCCACGGTACAGCGCGATGCGGCAGGAGTGGGAGACCGGAGTGAACTATATTATCTCGGGGCATAATGCCCGGGTCTCGGCGTTTTACCGGTATGGGGACATCAATACGAAGGGGTTTGCTGGGGGCTTCGGGCCTGGGGTAGCGGGCGATAAGGTGGATTCCTTCCACGTCGCCTTGCAGCTGCAGTACTAACTTGGATGCTATGGGGTCGAAGTAGCTTCTTGAGAATGCTGCATCTTCTGCACGGGGAGGTAGTCATGTACCCGCTATCGAGCGGAGAGGGTGTGGTGGAAGCGTCAGAGAGATAACAAAGGGTAATAGCGGGCATCTATACACGCGGGTACTGAAGCGAGAGCTTGCTGTCTCTCAATTTTATGCGAGGTTCCCCTGCTTTCCTGGGGGCCTCGCCCCTCTCCTCCTATAAAAACAACCAGATTTCAGAAGCCGTTATTCACTGGGTTGGGATCCCTTTCCTCAACCGTCCGGTAAATTCATGAAATCTCATCAGTAATGGCTGTCTCTGTATTCAGGGTATTCCCGATGGGCCTAGTCCATTTCTTCCACTATGCTGGAAGTTATGGGAAAAGGTGGTGATGGGCTGTAAACGATGTAATGGACTGATAAAGCCGGAACCGTGGATGGACTACGGCGACGAAAGAGCACTCACTCGAGAACGGCGAACCGGCGGAAACGTAGCGGGCTCAGTCAGTATAGGGAACCGAATATGGTGTTGAGCGATGCAACAGTTCCCACGGCTTTCGCAGTGTAGGTGAAGACAAGACATACTGCAGAGCTAGGCATGCCTGGATCGTCACGTCTGAGAGGGAAGTGAGGCAATATGAACGTGAAGGGATTCATTATTGAAGATGACGAAGGAAGAGAATTCGTGGTCGTGTGTGAGCGTCCCTATAGGCAGTTGGGTGGAGCCTTCTTGCTTCGAGGCTGGCAGCGACGGCGACTGGTTCCCTTGCATTATTCGGAACGGGAGCTTCGCCGAATCGTTGGAAAAGTGTTGATCTCGCTCGACGACCTCTTTAAAAATCTTCCGAGATTTTCGAACAGCGCTGAGATGCATCTTTCCCTTGGAGAAGGTGCGACGACATCACGGTTGAGAAAGCCGATGGTCTTGAGGAAGGTGGGTCGGGACGAGAATTGTATCGGGAAAATGAAGTGACCTGCTTCGATCTCAGTTCTTCAGGGGCGATTCTTGGCGTCTCGCGATAGGATTTGAGCCCACGATAATCTATTGAGTAAAACCTAGTTTGCTGCTGCTGATCAGTTCGGAAGACCCCGTGGGATCGTGATTGTGTCGATTCTGCGGCTCGCCTCTTCTCTCTTAATCTTTCTCGTAGAAATAAGTTACTTGGTGGTCGCATGTCTCACCGGAGGCCTGACTCGACGTAGGATAATTCCTCGACCTCGTTGAGAAATGTGCTCGCAGCACTTGATTCTCTTGCAGTATGATACGGCTTCTTTGCCTAAGGGGTGCCGGGTGTTGAAACAGCGCATCGAAGCCGTCACGAAAGCCAATCAGAGATTCTACGAGGCGTTTGAAAGTCTCGACATCGTTAAGATGGACGAGGTGTGGACGCATCAAGAGTATGTCACTTGTATTCATCCAGGCTGGACGATTCGTTCGGGATGGCCTGCCGTTCGCGACTCGTGGGTACTGATCTTTAACAACACGTTCTCGATGAAGTTCGAGCTGAGCGATATCATGGTTCAGGTGGCAGGCGACATGGCCTGGGTCATCTGTGTAGAAAATCTTGTGACCCAGCAAGCAGAGGAGCCACAACAGGCTAAAATTCTTGCCACCAACCTTTACGAACTCATCGGTGATGAGTGGTTGATGATTCACCACCATGGGTCGCCGGTGATGGGCTAGCGCGTGGGATGTCTCCGTGCTCGCGCAGCCCGCACACAAGTCGGATTAGATTTTCACTGGAGGATGGTGTGCTCGCTGCATGCGCGCAGGTGGAGGCATCCCACGCACTCGCCCTGGGTTAGGAAAATGAGGGAGCGATGGGCGGTGTTCGCTCAATGCGCGGCTATTGGGAAAGTGGACATCTCGATGTCCACGGGGTAGGCGGGTGGGATTGGTGGCCCAAGTTGGATGTGCGCGGTGAGGAGTCTACCAGGCCACTCACTTCAGGTCGTGCTAAGAAAGAGAGACGCAATGCCGTGGTTCGGTTCACGAGACAGCTTGTGTGGAATGCGCAACGAAGCGTCTGGCTGGCAGGGGGATGTACTCTACTCTATGAGAGGATGGCCACTATAGTTTCGGTGCAGGAGTCGGGACTTCGTCGATCCGTATGGTTTTCATCCATTCGGCGGTGATGGTGTCCCGTTCCACCATCGACATGCCGGCATAGGCCGAGAACATCTGTGGCCCACGACGCCGTCGCCACGTCAGAAAACTGAGGAAATGGTCTTTGCAGACCGATTGCGTGCCGGCCGGCGCATAGGGATTTGCAAGGCAGTTTGTCACGCAACAATGAGTATCGTGCATCTAGGCCTCTTCAAGTTTTGTCAGTATGCCGGTCAGTCCGGCTGAATTTCAAGCCCAATGCCGGGTCTATGGCAAGATCTTCCAAAATGCTTAACAGAGGGGATTTCTGATGCGTCTCTTGTTTCTGTTCGTCGGACTCTTTGCGGTCTGCTCTGTTTTGGGTGGCTGTCCTGCATGGTTTGGTCAGAGCATTGGGTCTCAAGGTTCATCAGAGGTGACCCCCGTGTCAGGCTCGGGACTTCTACCCCAGGGTGTTGCGATCGGCGATGTGACCTCACAGGGGGCTTTGCTGTGGTTACGTACCGATGAGGCTGCCGTGGTGCGAGTGGAGTGGGCGCCGTTGTCGGTGTGGAAGCAGGTTTCAACATCGGCGACGGTCGTGGTTCCGATATCGAGGACGGCACTCCTCAAGACAGGCGCAGAGACAGATTATACGGTGACGATTCCTCTTGTCGGCCTGACTCCCTCGACTCGCTATCGGTATCATGTTGTGGTCGGCCCTGCAGAATCATCGCAATCGCAGCTTCCTGAGAAGCCCGCAGCGACAGGTGAATTCGTCACACTGCCGGATGAGACAACCTCCGCAGTGGTGAGCTTTGCCTGGAGCGGAGATCTTGGCAGCGCGGGACGATGTCGCCGAGGAGTGGATGGCTATCCGATCTTTGACGTGGTCCATCGATACCATCCTGACTTCTTTCTGTTCCTTGGCGATACCATTTATGGCGATCATGTGTGTCCCTCGCCTCCGAACGAACCTGGTGCGGACTTCAAGGCAACGACATTGGACGCCTATCGATTGCGCCATCGCTATCAACGGAGTGCTGACGCATTGCGACGGTTCTTGGTGGAGACGCCGGTCTATGTAGTATGGGACGATCACGAGGTTCGAAATAATTTTGCCGGTCCATACGACGAGCAGATGCCTGCCGGCCGGCAGGCACTGCGTGAATATTGGCCGATTGCGTCTCCACGTGAAGACCCGCATCGCCTCCATCGGACTGTTCGGTATGGTGCCGATCTTGAACTGTTTATCTTGGATGTTCGGCAGTATCGGAGTCGCAACGTGGATCAGGATGGTGCGTCCAAGACCATGCTCGGTGCTGTGCAATTGGCATGGCTGCTCGACGGACTTCAAGCTTCAACCGCGACATGGAAAGTCATCGCGACCCCGGTTCCCCTCTCGATTCCGAAGGGCGGTGATAGTTCGGTTCCAGGCAACGATGGGTGGGCCGGTGGGCCGGATGGGACCGGATTTGAGCGAGAGCGACAGGTGATTGTTGACACCATTCTCAATCGCAAGATCAAAAACGTGGTCTTTCTCTCAGGCGACGTGCATTGGGTGCAAGCCAATGCCTATGATCCCAACCAAGACGGGGCCGTCGATTTTCACGAATACATTGCAGGTCCCCTCTCCGCACCGTCGGGGAGATTCGCTCCCACTCAAATGGTGCTTCATCCCACGGAATTGTTCTATGAGACCGGGTACCATAACTTTGGTCTTGCGAGGGCCACGAAGTATGATTTCCATGTGAGTGTGGTGGATGAGACGGGTAAGGAACGAGTGTCCCACCGCATTGCAGCGCAGTAGCATACGTCGAGATCTGAACTTTGCCCCTTGCAATCCGGACTTGGTGGCGGGTACGGTACAGATCTTTAGAATATTTGGTATGTTTTCGTCAACGAGATAGAAAGGAACACCATGTTAGGATTGATGTCCGCCGATGATATTTTTTCGAGAGCGGAGGCGGCGGCCGTAGCAGCGACGGGGCCGGATGAGAAGGCCTTACAGATCGATTATACGGAGTTGAAAGAAAAATTTCGTCACATGTTGGGTGATCGTAAGATCGCGCTTTGCCACGTCAATAAATTTCTGCCGGAAGGGTATGAAGACCAAGGGCGGTTCAATTTGGCACTGCTGACTGCGGGCCATGTCGTGTTTGACGTCGTGATCGGAGACTCCTACTTCCGATACGACGTAGTGTCGGTCGGTCAATTGGATAAGGTTCAGTTGATCGATGCAATGTGGGACAATCGGGAAAAACGCCGAGAAGAACCGTTCTTAAGCCTTCGCCTGATGCATGGTGAGGAAGCACATTTGTTATTGGCGTTGGACGACGAGGAACGGGCCAGCCTGCTGAAATTTGCCTCCGCCGTCACGATTGCGAGAAATCCAGAGCGGTAGGTTGTGTTCAAATCGTTGCCTGAGTGATTCGTACAAGAGTGTTTGCTGATGTGTCAGCTGCCCGGTCTTAGATCAGAACGCTACTCGGGGTTTCTTTGGTCTATGCTGGTCAGAAGCAAATGCTGTAAATAGTCCGTGCTTTGTTGGTCTTTCTTTGACTGTCCCATTCCACTCCTCACAGCGCAGAAGATCATTCTTCGAAGTCTCTCGTCAGTGTTTTTATGTGAGTCGCCGACCATGAGTTGTTGTGGGTGCTGATCTCAGAATCACGATAATCTAGCCTCTGCCTTCCGCCTTTCATACCTGATTTCTCCTTTGAAGAAAAGAACCAGTCCTAATTTACCTGGTTACTGACTTCTGGCTGTTGGATGAGGCTGTCTGGGAGGCCGAGCTTCTGTCACGAGAAGACCGCAATGCATATCTGCCATTCAATGAGAGCAACCTTCTTGTGACTCACCATGGCAGAGTGTGAAACGGCCTGATCCTACTTTCGTCCAATCCTTACCACCAAACGCATACTGTTCAAGTTACCTTTGGAATGCTATCCAGGCATACCCTGATTTCCCAATTCAATTCTGTCCTATTACACCAAGTTGTGCTCAGGGGAAATCCTGATGTGCAGACTACCACTATGGATGGGGAGACGGTGCTCTTGGATCTCAGTACCGGCCGATACTATACCCTCAACCAGATAGGGAGCCTGATTTGGGAATGCTGTACCGGCCACAGACTATCAGCGACATTCATGCAATTCTCTGTGACCGTTTTGAAGTCGCTCCCGAGCGAGCCCTCGACGATCTCGTCACCCTGGTCAATCAGCTGACCCAGGATGGGCTACTTCACCAAGAAAGGAGGTAAAACAATATGACGAAAGAGACATATGTGCAGCCAGCGGTTGCCAAGCACGAACTCTTGCGGGACATCACCGCCAAGAAGTCAGGCTACTGTGGCCCCAAATCTTGGAATTTTGGAGGGTTTGGCCAAGGATTTGGACGTGGTCGCGGCTAAGGCAGTGAAGGAGATGTTGGGGCTGGCTCGTACGAAAGTATTGGCCAGTTCCTCCCTCCAAACCAACCTTTTGGAGCCAAGTGAGCCAGAAGGGCGTGGGAAAACAGAATAATGAAGATGGCCAGCGAACAGTGTGCTAATGGACTCCGCCTCGAAGGCAATGTGGGGCATGTCAATGGCCGGGATGGGCATCGCTGATGTGACTTTGAAGGAGGGAGAAGGTGAAGCCTACGGACCCTACTTTCTTTCATGTCCTCTCCCCCGAAAGCATAACTGCCACGGCAGTTTCTCCATGCTACACATGTCATAGCAGCTGTGAAATGAGGCGATTGAACAAACTGCGTCATCGCTAAGGGAGGAAGCAGCCATGCCGGACACATCACAAGTCCAGTTAGCTCATACGGTGGTCCCCCACTATGACTCCGCTCTGTTGCACCAAGTTGTACTCAGAACAAATCCCGATGTGCAGGCTACCACTATGGATGAGGAGACGGTGCTCTTGGATCTCAGTACGGGCCGATACTACACCCTCAACCGGGTAGGGAGCCTGATTTGGGAACGCTGTACCGGCACACAGACTATCAGCGACATTCATGCGGTTCTCTGTGACCGTTTTGAAGTCGCTCCCGAGCGAGCCCTCGACGATCTCGTCACCCTGGTCAGTCAGCTGACCCAGGAGGGGCTACTTCACCAAGAAAGGAGGTGAAACAACATGATGAAAGAGATGTATGTGCAGCCAGCGGTTGCCAAGCACGAACTCTTGCGGGACATCACCGCACGCCGTTCCGGACACGGTAATAATGGCTATGGTAACGGCGGTTACGATGGCGTGCCGGGAAAATCAGGATTCCTGGACCACAATCGTTAACTGAATTGGTAGTTCTGGCTGGCCAATCGTAGGCCAGCCAGTTCTTAACCCTGTCTGGTACGAGGGAAAGGGGGCGAGACGACATGACGAAAGAGACATATGTGCAGCCAGCGGTTGCCAAACACGAACTCTTGCGGGACATCACCGCTAAGAGGTCAGGCCATGGTGGTGGAGGGCATGGTATGGGCGGTGGGCGTTTGGCTCACCACTATAATAGGTTCGGTCATAGACCTCGGTAGAGAGTATAGGGGCGACGATCATCAGATTGTCCAACGGGCTGGTTGGTCCCATCGATCATCCAGCCCACCCTGTAATCCGTGTTGTGCAGAGGGAGTCGCAAGGAACGAGATGAGGAAACGATGACGATGAACATGATTGAACAGCCTCTGACCGAGTATCTTTTCTCGCTGTACGGCACGCAGATACGATATGTGACAGCCTCGCCCAGGCTCGCTTCCCCAGTGAATGAATTTCTGAGTCATTTTCGGCAAGAGGTGTGTTGTTCGTCCATGCCGCTCACGCTGTATTTCCATGCCGTTAACCATCAGGCTGATATTCCAGTGACCATCTCATCTTCGGCACGCCAACTGGCTGTCAACATGGGAGTCGCGGGTGCAGATTGTGCGGAGACCGATTTGCCCTATGAGGTAATTCTTGACGGCGAGCTGTTAATCGCCGATTTTTTCAATATCGGGGTGTTGGTGGTCGATAGTGTGCAGGGAAGAGCCGACGGCTATCTGATCAATCCTCAGATGATGCCGGACAGCTTGATCGAATACTTGTTCCATCTCGCCTTGATCGAACTCTTGCGACGCCGAGGACTCTACACCATTCATGCGACAGCGCTGGAGAAGAATGGCAAAGGCGTGTTGATTCCAGGCAATAGCGGACGGGGGAAGACCACCACCTTCATTTCATTGCTTCGGTCAGGTTATCGCTATCTCTCTGATGATCACCCCTTGCTTCGAGATGCTGGAACGCATGTTGATCTACTCCCATTTCCGATCAAGATTAATGTGACCGAACAAACCGTGGAATTTTTTCCTGAACTGAGAACTGCGCCTGCTCAGGTGCTTCAGCCTCGATTTCCGAAGCGAGCCTTTCATGCGGAAGACGTCTATCCTACTTCAATTGGCGAGTGTTGTCGCCCAGCTCTGGTGCTGTTCCCTCATGTCATTGATGCTCCGCACAGTCATCTCGAATTACTTCCCAAGAGTCGCGCGTTAGAGATGCTCCTTCCTCAAGCCCTGTTGGTCTATGACTCGGAGGTTGCAAAACGAGAATTTCAGGTCTTGGCAAAACTTATTCAGCAGGTGGATTCTTATCGCTTGCACTTTGGCCGAGACATCCTCGAGCTTCCTCAACTCATCACACCACTCCTTGAGGAGGGAATACGATGACAGACTACTCCAATACCCGGCAGATTCCGTTGGGGACAGAGGCGGAACTGCTTGTCTGGTGTGCTCGTACAGGGATCACTGAGGAGCTCATGGCGCGAATCCGCCAGAAACTTCAGGAGTCATTGGACTGGACGAACCTTCTTCAGATGGCGGAATACCATGGTGTGGAGCCGTTGTTGTACGCAAGTCTCTCAAAAATAGCGCACGATCTGGTGCCTGTCGAGGTGCTAGTCCGATTGCGGCAGAAGGTCCAAGTCGGAGGCTTGCTGAATCGATCACTGGCGCAGGAACTCATCAAGTTGTGCGATGAGTTTGCCTTGCGAGGAGTCTCCATGATTCCGATTAAAGGAGCCACTCTTGCGACGGTGGCGTATGGTGATTTGAGGCTTCGTGACTTTACCGATCTTGACTTGCTCATTCCTGAATCATCCGTTGGGGAGGCGCAGACAATTCTTTCCGCACTTGGTTACGAGCTTAGAGGCGAGGTCGCTGATCAGGCCGACGAACATGATGATGGTCCGCACAAGGTGTTTATAAAAAGAAGTAGCCTTTGTCGTGTCGACCTTCAGTGGGTGATGGCCCACCAACACTTTGCCTTTCGATTGGATCGCCCAGAGTTCTGGGCGAGACGGGTTTCAGTGGTCTTCGAGAACCGGATGGTTCCCGGATTGGCACCAGAGGATCTACTTATTGTGTTGTGTGTGCATGGGTCGAAGCATGCCTGGGAGCATCTGAAATGGGTTTGTGATGTGGCGGAAATCCTTCGAACCCATCCGGACCTGAACTGGACCTCTATCATGTCCAGTTCATCGGCATGGGGCTGTCAGCGACTGGTCATGATGGGTCTGTTGATCGCCCATCGACTTCTGGATGCCCCTCTACCTGATGAAGTTCTGGTACGGCTTGAACGTGAGGTAGAGATAGCGGTTCTGTCGCATCGCATGCCGGCCACGCTATTGGAAGATGGGCGGGAGGGAGTTTGGGAAGAACAGTCAGCTGCGCTCTACTTCTCACTCAAAGATTCATGGTGGGAGCGCTGGCGCTTTGGACTCCTGCTGTGTCGTCTCCAGAGCCCTGTGATCGTGACTCCGCCCATATGGTTTCGATGGCGGAACTCATTGGTTCGTTTTGCTCGCCTTATTCAACCGGTGCATCGAATGATGAAACGGTTCCTTTCTTCTGGAGTCCGAGGGGCCATCAATCGATGGGTACCGCATAGTGCTTAAGTTTCTGAGTCAGAGACCTCAGGGACAGTTCTCTAATGGTATCAATTTCTAGCCCAATAATGATGTATTGGCGGACTCTAGCTAGTGCTCATCGCTTGAGACAAGGCTCTGCTACACTGAAGATGGACATGACGGCATGGGTAAACAAATATTGGAATGTGCTTCAGACCGGCCTGTTGGTCCTATGGGTTCGGGTTCTTTTGCGCCTGAGAAGTCTGCCAGGTGTGCTCGCTACATTGAATTCTGGCTCAGCGAGGGGAATCCCTGACGAGGCTGAGATAAGGAAGATGGCGTACTATGTCGATCGGTGGCTGCGACTATTTCNNCATTGTGGAATCAGAAAAGACCCGTCTGGTCTGGAAGGCCATGCCTGGCTGACACTTGAGTCCAAGACGTTTCATGAGCCAGGTACACTTTGGCGAGACTTCACGATCACTTTTTCCTATCCTCCTCACCCAAAGCCGCAGAGTCTTGGGCTGAATCAGGACCTTCAGTCTCACAATCGATGGAATTCCAAGGTCAACTGCTAGGGTGGTATTGCCGATCATGAACACGATACTGAATCGCATAGGGCCTTTCTTGCACACGATCCGACGAGCTCTATCGTTCGTATGGGAGAGTAGTCCAAGTCTGGGTAGTGCAAGCGTGGTGATACGTGTCTTCCAAGGACTTCTTCCTCTCGGGGCGTTGTATTTGACGAAGCTTTTGATTGACGCTGTGACTGAAGGGTTAAAGACACCCTGGGATGATGCGTCGTTGACCCATATCCTTACAATTCTCGCCGGCATCGCCGGGGTGGCTGCGATCAGTGCCCTTCTCACCGCTCTAGCAGGGCTGGTTTCAAAAATACAGTCCGAGGTCGTGACGGATCATATGTACGCGATCCTTCAGGCGAAGTCAGTTGAGGTTGACCTTGAGTATTATGAGAATGCCCGCTATCAGGACACCTTGCATCTGGCGCAGCAAGAGGCACCCTATCGACCGACCGCCATTCTCAATGCGTTACTTCAAATGGGGCAAAACACCATTTCCTTGCTTACGATGGCCGCCCTGCTCTGGTGGATGCATTGGGGCGTGATTCCGATCTTAGCCCTGACGGCCATTCCATACTTCATCGTCAAGCTGAAACAGTCCAATCAACTCTATTCGTGGGAACGGGAGCGAGCGCCGCTTGATCGAAAAGCCTGGTATGCCCACATGTTGTTGACCCAGGCCGGTGCGGCGAAGGAGGTTCGGCTGTTTGATCTTGGCCACCGGTTGCGGCAGTGGTTTGCCGACGCACGGCTGGTATTGCGTCAAGAGCGAATTGCCTTAGAGCGGCGATGGGTGTTTTCTGGATTTGTTGCACAGATTATCGGTGTCGCTGGGGTCTTTGGGGTCTGCAGTCTGCTGGTCGTGAGGACCATCGACGGACTGCTGACCATAGGTGATCTTGTCATTTGTCTTCAGGCCGTACAACGTGCGTCAGGTTTCCTGGAAGGCCTCGGTCAGAGTGTGTCCAGCCTCTATGAGAGTAATCTTTTTCTCGCCACGCTGGATGAGTTCTTGGGATTGCAATCTCGATTGAGAACTTCAGTATCTCCAAAAACTTTTCCTCGACTAATTAGCGAAGGGCTGGTGTTTGATCATGTGTCGTTCCAGTATCCGAATGAAGAGCGTGTGGCGATTCGGGACTTCAGTTTTTCGATCAAACCGGGGGAGCATGTCGCATTCGTCGGGGCGAACGGTGCGGGAAAGACAACATTGGTGAAGCTCTTGTGCCGTTTGTACGATCCGACGGGTGGGCGTATCACGATCGATGGGACGGATCTCCGTGACTACCCGATTGCTGATGTGCGAGGCGCAGTCAGTGGAGTCTTCCAGGATTTTGTGAAGTTTCAGTTGTCCGCGAAAGACAATATCGCGCTGGGTGTGAGGGCTTCCGGTGTTGCCCCATTCACCATTGTTCAGGCAGCGAAACAGGCAGGAATCCACGAGGTCATCGAACGATTACCGAACGGGTATGAGTCGTTACTTGGAAAACTCTTCGATGGTGGACATGAATTGAGCATCGGTGAATGGCAGAAAGTCGCTCTTGCCAGGTCAATTCTGCGAGATTCACAAATTCTTATTCTCGATGAGCCCACCAGCGCGATGGATGCCAAGGCAGAAGCAGAACTGTTCGAACGGTTTCATGAACTTGCTCAGGGACGGATGGCGATCTTAATCAGCCATCGGTTGTCCACGGTGAAGATGGCGGACCGAATCTTTGTCGTGGATCAGGGACAAATTGTGGAGCAAGGGACACACGACGACTTGATGGCACAGGAAGGCCTCTACAATAACCTCTTTCTGACTCAAGCCCAGCACTATCAGTAACAGCGATACTCTAAAGTAGATACCATATTTCTCGGACACTATTATTTGACAGTGTCCGAGTTGTTGGTGAGCAGGTTCGGAGGTGGCCCGATCGGGTCAAAATGCTTCAGTAACGGAACATCCTCCTTCTTTACCCACATAATGTCGTGATTATACGAATCACGAGGGCCCGAACCGCCCGTAAAGGTCTTGCCGTCCGGTGTAAAGGTCCAGCACATGTCTTCGCCAGCCGTGTTGATGGTGTCGCCAAGGTTCAGCGGTTCTTGCCATTCCCCTTTGGGGTTCTGGTAGGAAATCCACATGTCATGTCCCCCTCGCGAGCCCATGTCCGGACGCGTACTCGTGAGAATAAGACTCTTGCCATCTTTCGACAGGCCAGTCCAGTGCATATGGTCACGGTAGGGTGAATTGATACGCGGTCCAAGACTCTCC
>CXWJ01008982.1_pt1 | contig 14336 bp, 9 predicted proteins | sample 590841 | NCBI WGS metagenome assembly CXWJ01 (sample SAMEA3498367, study PRJEB10139) | wastewater metagenome | biome: wastewater treatment plant; material: activated sludge | place: Austria | collected 2015-01-21 | reverse complement strand
ACGATGGCACCTATGCGCGCGTAATTTCTTTTTTTGCAAGCCGTTAGAGATGAGCCGTTAGTCAGATAACAAGGAGCAAAACGTGTAATACTACGTAGTCAACAGAAAATGTTGCGAAGTCGTCAAACGCTCGCTCCGTCAAATTTGAAATAATTCACGACCCGGTCGGAGGGCCCGAGGGCGATGGCATAAATCCGCCTAGCCTGCGCGGCCGCCGGAGCCCATTTTCGCCTCAACTTCATAGTGTTGATGGAGTTTTACCGGCTCGGCCCCTTTTCTCAACCGCAGATTCAGCATTTCCACGACGAGCGAAAAAGCCATGGAGAAATAGACATACCCTTTGTGGATGTGCATGTGAAAGCCTTCCGCCACCAGCACGACGCCGATCATGATCAAGAACGAGAGTGCGAGAATTTTCATGGTAGGGTGACGTTCCACAAAAGTTGCGATTGCCCCGGCGAACAGCAACATCACAAGCACCGCAATCACAATGGCGGTCACCATCACGCTGATGCCCACCCACTTGGCGTCTGNNGCGCTGACCATGCCGACTGCCGTGATCACTGAATCGAGCGAGAAGACGATATCGATCAGCACAATTTGTACAATCACGGCGGCGAACGAAGTGGGGACGCGGGCTTCGCTCGTCTCATGCGATCCTTCCAGCTTTTCGTGAATTTCCGTGGTCGCCTTGCCGATTAGGAAAAGTCCTCCGAGAAGCATGATCAGATCTCGCCCGCTGACTCCATGGGCATCTCCCGGATCGCTGCTCCAGAAACTCGGTATCGTAAACAAGTCCGACGTAAGCCCCATCACCCAGCTAATCGTTAGCAGCAAACAAATTCGCATCAGCATCGCCAGGCCGAGGCCCACTTGCCGAGCGACCGCCTGCTGGCCCTGGGGCAGTTTCCCGGCCAGAATGGCGATGAACACGACATTGTCGATGCCCAGCACAATCTCCAGCCCGGTGAGTGTCAACAGGGCGACTAGATTATCAAGCGTAAATAGCAGTTCCACAGCGAGCTCCTGCGTAGTGATTGATGATGCCGAATCGCGATTGTAATTGAGGACACGCAAAATGCGTACCTCATTCGCGCGAAAGTTCCGCGGCTGTTCAATCTCCTGCCGAATCGTGACCAGTCCGCACAACGGCAATCGAGGCTGGCAAGCTCAGTGCAGCACAGGTTTCAACCAACTCGGAACGGCCCGTTTTCTAAGGAGCCGTTGCGGGCGTCGCCTCTTCTGCTCGTTCGTTTTCCGGTGGCTTGGTCATGCGATCGACCATTTCTTGCACCACCTGCGGCATGTAGATAATTCCAGAGTAATGATTCGCGGGTAATTCGACGTGATGCCCCTCGGCAAGCCGGGCAGCCTTGGCCAACGCGAGCGAACAGCTAGGCGGCACGACGTCGTCAAACTTGCCGCTGTAGAGCCAAGTCTCATTCGGGTCGATTCGATGGGCCAGCCGCAGGGGCTCCACCTGGTAGGCCGCGTCCTTAATCTGCTCGTCCGTCACGCCCGCGGCGGCAAGCTTCTCGCGCGTCTTGGCCGCGTCCTTCGCTCCGCTGAGGACCACTTCGTGCAGATTGCCACCCGCTAAGAGAATGAAAACGCGATCGTAACCATGATCTAGCCCGGCAACCGTCGCTGTGACAAAACCACCGAGGCTGGTACCCTGCAGCCCCACCACGGATCGATCGACCATGGGGAGTGCCGCCACGGCGTCTCGCGCACGACGCACGTCCGCAATCGCCTGTTTCAGCGCAGGCATGACGCGCGTGACATCCTTGATTTCCTCCGTACGGCGCACGCCGTAACCAGGCAGTTGTAGCAAGAAGGCATGCAAGCCTTGCGCATTAAAGCCTCGCGCGATCAACCGGCCCACCGTCATTTTGCTCCCCGACTCATGTACGATCACAATCGCCGGCGCTTGCCGAACTTTCCCTTCATTATCGCGGGCCATGTACCATTCCATCGCCACCATGTCATTGCGGCTGATTCCAACCGGTCGCGCCGAGGGGAAACGGACCAGCCAGTCGCCATATCCCGGGGCGGCCGCTTCCAAATGAACGCTGAACTTGGTTGGCGGCCAGGATAGTTTTTCGAGACACTCCTGGGCGTCATCAGTGGCTTCGGTCCCGCATGACAATGTGTCCATCGCCTCAAACTTGTTGCCAACTTCAAGAGCAGGGGGCGCAGTCTCCTTCCCAGTCGCAACCGCGTGACAAAGCAACAAGACGAGTAAGCATCGGAAGAGTGTCATCTGCGGCCTGCAAATAATGAGGTGAAGTAGTGCAAACGGAGTTTTGATCGTATCAGAGGATCTCGCAAACTGCCAGTTCATGCTCCGCCCTGTTCGAGCGAAGCAACCCTTCGGCAATCACACTGCTAGCTCGATGCGAGAATCATCCGCTGGCCGGCTTGTGAAACCGCCCATTTCAACACGCCCGTCTGGACCCCGACCGAACAATTACAACCGTTCCCGACGTATAGCCCAACCGAACCTCAGAGTGGCCCGTGTCTCGCTCAAAATGTATAACAGGTTCTCCACACGCTCGGAAGCAATGTCAGCGCCTGCGAGGCCACGCATGTCACTCCTCATCAAGAACGGCCAAATCACGACCGCTTCGGATCAGTACATCGCGGACATCCTCTGCGAAGGTGAAACGATCTCTGCCATCGGTCGCAACCTGGCCGCGCCAGCCGGCGCCGAAGTGATCGACGCCAGCGGAAAGTACGTCTTCCCCGGCTTCATCGATCCCCACGTCCACATTTACCTGCCCTTCATGGGCACATTTTCCAAAGACGATTACGACTCCGGCAGCCGGGCCGCTCTCGTCGGCGGCACCACCACGCTCATCGAAATGTGCTGTCCTAGCCGCCTGGAAGAACCGATCGACAGTTTGAACCTCTGGCTCTCCAAGGCCGAGGGCATTTCGGCTTGCGACTTCAGTTTTCACATGGCCGTCTCGCGATTCGACCCCTCCGTGGAAAAGCAGCTCCGCGAGATCGTGCAACGCGGCATTGCTTCCTTCAAAATCTTCCTCGCCTACCAAGGTGCTTTCGGCATCGACGACACCGAGCTCTACCACACCCTCCGCCTCGCCAAAGAACTCGGCGTCATCGTCACGGCCCACTGCGAAAACGCAGAACTCGTGAGCGAGATACAAAAACGGCTTATCGCTGAAGGGAAGACCGGACCTGAATGGCACGAGCCATCGCGGCCAGTTCGCGTTGAGGCCGAAGGAGTCCATCATCTGATGACGTTTGCTGAAGTGACTGGCGCACACGTCTACATCGTCCACACCAGCAATAGCGATGCCATCCGGTGCGCGGCCGCCGCCCGCGCCCGCGGCGTCCACGTCTGGATCGAAACCGTCGCTCCGTACCTTGTGCTTGATGAAACGTACGCCCAGAAGCCTGACTTCGAAGGCGCGAAGTTTGTTATGTCCCCGCCACTGCGCGCCAAGCGCCATCAAGACGCGATCTGGAACGCCGTCGCCTCGCGGACCGTCAGCACGATCGCCACCGACCACGCCCCATTCGATTTCAAAGGTCAAAAGGAAATGGGCCGCGGGGACTTCACCAAAATCCCAAACGGCATTCCCAGCATCGAAGACCGGGTCAACTTGGTCTATACCTACGGTGTAAAGCGCGGCCGCATCGATTTGCATACGATGGTCGATACCTGCAGCACGCAAGCGGCCAAGCTTTTCGGCCTCTTTCCGCGTAAAGGCACGATCGCGCTGGGCAGCGACGCCGACCTCGTCGTCTACGACCCCGACTACCGCGGCCAGATCTCCCAGAAGACGCAACTTATGAACGTCGACTACAGCGCCTTCGAGGGCTGGCCAATCGAAGGTCGCCCCAGCCTCGTCACAGTCCGCGGCCGCGTCATGGCCCGCGACGGCAAATTCGTCGGCAAAGTCGGCCAGGGCAAATTATTGAAGCGTAATCCGACGCATTTCTAATCACACAACCACAAAAACGGTGATCTACGCATCTTCAGGCCGGCACAAGTTGAGGTGACCTGTGTTCCCCACTTCTCAATATTCTCTGCTGCTCTACGCGACATATACGACTGCGTTCGTTTACGTGCTTGCCACGAAACCACCGACAATGAATTGTACACTGACCAAATTACTCGGTGCAACTTCCCCACCCACTGCTTTGCGGAATTGATCCCAGAGTTGTTGATTCGTCAAGCCGACGTAGGACGGAGGAACGTCGTCCCGAGGGCTGGGAAATGGAATCGCTGTGGCTTGTTGGTTCGCATAGTATGCCCGTTGATTGGTAAAGGGGCCGAAGTTCAGCAGCACGATGTCGCGAACGAAAAACACCTCGGCCGAGCTCGTCGGAAAAAACGGCGGCCGCAGGTCGTTCAGCAAGATGATCTTGGGCGTGCCTACGTTGCCAGTGATGAGAACATTACGGTCGCGCCAAACAGCATTGGGAATCACCAGGTCTTGGACGTTGTTGTAACTGCCTCCGTTGACCACATTATTGCCCCAACGGGGGAGTTCGATTCCGCGTTCGTATCCGGCCACGGTGAGATTCGTGTAGAGGATGTTGCCCGTGATGAGGTTGGATTCGATGCCGACCGACGGTCGAACGCCTGCAGCATGGAGGACTGTTATATTTCTCAGTTCCGTATTTTGCGCGTAGTGGAGCTGGACTCCGTGCACGTTATTCCAGAACTGAGAGTTTGCGAATAGGCTGTACTGCGAATGAATGGCATTTTCAAGGTGATAACGGACGGTAAGTCCCTTAGTCGATGCATACCCCACATTGTCGCTGAAATTCTCCATGGGCACTTGCCCGATGGGAATCGTCTCCGCGCCGTTAGCAATTGCGGGATTTGACAAATTGGCGGATAAGAACCGTGCCTGCTGAGCGGATTCGTAGAGGCCGCGATTATAAAACACGAAGGCATGTCCTTGATGGCCGGCAGAAAAGTTGCCGACAACATTCACGCCAGCCCCCTGGAACCAGAAACCGTCCCCTTGATGTCCAAAATCTTGATTTGGTTCGCGTCCGTTGATTGCCTCTTTTGAGCCGATGGAACCAATCGCCAAATTCCTGTAGAAGCCGCCGATTTCATCCCCCACCTCGGTCGCAAAGGCGGCCCCTGTCACATCGTAAGCCACGTTATCGATCATATCGACATTACTGCTGTGATTGACAAATCCCCAGCCTGGGCTGTCCACCACCGCGCTACCGGAAATGACGGCCGGATTTTCGTCGTACGAGAGGCCGTTGCGATGGAAGTGAACCGCATACCGACCGCGCGGGTTGGTCCCCGTCTCGGCCTTCAAAGTCCAATCACTGTTCACTACTGAATCATTGATGGGTACCAATTTATTGGTGCGACCCAGTTGGTAAAATCCTGCGGAGGCGATGTTGACATCGCGGCTGTGCATGAACATGACATGTCCGCGACGATCAATTGCCGTATTCTCAGATTCGATGACGGCATTTCTGGTGACGTTCGCGATATGTACTTCAAGATTGGCACCTGCAGGCACGTGGCTGTAATTTAACGGGCGGTCAAACAAGACTACTTTTCCCAATACGGACACAATCTGACGCACCTCGTTCTGATCCACTCCCGCCGTCGAACTAGCGACGACGATCGTGTCACCCACTTTCCAGCCGGTTGGAATTGATTTGAGTAGTAAGGCATTCGTACCGGCAACTGCAGAACTGAACAACGGCGCATAGGAACTGACGTTCATTCCATGGATCGAGACCGTGCCATGACTGATCAAACCGCGGCTGATCCCAAACGGATCCCAGCTGCGATCAATTGCGCCACTATCGGTGATCAATAGCCGAGCCCGTACTCCGTTCGCAATGGGCTGTGCGGCGCTGCCCATTTCAAAAATTCCGCTACCGGAGACAACAACTGTATCGACCCGCAATTCTGTGTTATGAGTCGTGTCGAAATTCAGCGTTCCATCAACGCGAATTGTGGCGATGCGCGCGGCAATTAAGTCATTCACACTTACTTCAACGCCGATGGGGATAAGCACTCGAGCGCCATCCGTCGGAACATGTCCATTTCGCCATGTCGTAGGGTTGGTCCAATCGCCGCTATTAACTGCAATGTCTGTGACCTGGTCGTAACGTACAAGCTGAAATAGAGAAAGATGCTCGCGTTGAAGCACGGGATTGTCAGCGTGTGGCACGAGCGAATGGACCGCTTCGTCGGCCTGTCGATCGCTCAACTTGTCAAGCGAATCAATGAAGGCGAACCCTTCGAGCTCTGGAAGATCTTCTGCAATAATTTGTGTATGCACATGACCTGTAGCGGCGGGATGGTCGTGTTCGTCGTGCGAGTTGACATCAACTGGTCTGTAAGTGGCGAGGTAGCCTGTTTCGAAGAACCAATCTTGGCCGGCGGCACCGTATAAAGTGTCTGCAACTTGATCGTCAAAAACAGTGTCTTCCGATTGGAGTCGGGAGGCAAAGAGTTCGTCCTCAATCTGCTCGATACGGTTGGAATGCGGCGTACCGGCTGCCCACACGGCCATGAGCGCCCGAAGCTTCACCGTGTCAAGGTCATGATTCGTACTGCCCCCGATAAGAATATCCTCATCTTTTTCTCCCTGAAGCTCGTCTTTACCGAGACCTCCTATCAGAATGTCGTTTCCGTCTGAGGCAAACAGTAAATCATCGCCGACTCCACCATCCAGCAGATCATTGCCCGTAGAACCGGAGAGCGTATCGTTGCCGACATCGCCATGCATTTCGTCGTCGCCACCATCTCCGGCAACCCAGTCGATGCCACCACCTCCTGAAAGATAGTCGTTGCCCGATCCAGCTTCTAAACGATCGTCCCCATTACCGCCGTAGAGCGAATCGTTCCCATCTTCGCCATAAAGCTCGTCATCGCCTTCATCGCCCATTAACACATCATTGCCATAGCCAGCAACAAGGTAGTCGTCAAAGGAACCGCCGCTAAGTAGGTCATCCCCCTGTCCGCCGTAGAGCGAATCTACGCCAACTTCACCATAGATCGTATCATTTCCGTCGTCCCCAGCTAGATAGTCGTCGCCGGTTCCACCGACAAGGCGATCATTTCCAAGGCCGCCGTAGAACTTGTCGTTACCGGCCGCGCCATAAAGAAAGTCATCACCCGCTTCACCAAACAATTCGTCCGCGTCGTCCCCACCATTTATCCAATCGTTGCCTACTCCACCGATTAGATAATCGATACCCACAGCGCCAAAGAGCAGGTCGCTGCCAACTCCACCATTTAGCTCATCGTCTCCAGCTTCGCCATGAAGTTCATCATCGCCGTCTTCGCCATTGAGTTGATCGTTGCCGGTTCCCCCCACGATGTAGTCATCGGATTGGCCGCCTAAGAGCTTATCATTTCCATCCCCACCATAGAGTGAATCGTCGCCGGCCTGGCCATAAAGTTGGTCGTTGCCAGCTTCACCATTCAGCCAGTCGTTATCGTCGCCACCGACAAGGTAATCTTGATTAAGTCCACCGATCAGCGAGTCGTCGCCGCTGCCGCCGTAGAGATTGTCGTTGCCAGCTTCGCCGTAAAGCCGATCATTGCCGTCGTCGCCGACTAAGTGATCATCCCCCAGTCCGCCCACCAGGTGATCGTTGCCGACAGCTCCGACGAGCTTGTCATTGCCATTGCCACCGTAGAGCGAGTCGTTGCCGTCTTCGCCATAAAGTTGATCGTCGCCATCGTCACCACCACTGAGCCAGTCATTCCCATCGCCGCCGATGAGATAGTCGTCATCCACCCCACCGTTTAAGAAGTCATCGTCGCTGCCGCCGTAGAGCCAATCATCGCCAGCTTCGCCGTAAAGTTCGTCGATACCGTCTTCCCCACCACTGAGCCAGTCATTTCCGTCACCGCCGACGAGATAATCGTCATCCAGTCCACCGTTTAAGGAGTCGTTGCCGATGCCACCGTAGAGCCAATCATCGCCGGCTTCGCCGTAGAGTTCGTCGATACCATCTTCCCCGCCAGTGAGCCAGTCATTTCCGTCCCCGCCAACGAGGTAGTCGTTACCCATTCCGCCGTTTAATAAGTCGCCACCGACGCCCCCATAGAGCAAGTCGTTGCCTCCTTCGCCAAATAGCTGGTCGTCCCCGTCTCCACCACCACTGAGCCAGTCATTCCCATCGCCGCCAACGAGGTAGTCGTTACCCATTCCGCCGTCTAATGAGTCGGCACCGACATCCCCATAGAGCAAGTCATTACCACCTTCGCCAAATAACTCGTCCATGCCTTCCCAGCCACTAATCCAATCGTTCCCTGTACCTCCAACGAGATAATCGTTATCCAATCCCCCAAATAGAACATCGTCGTTGTTGCCGCCGTAGAGCGTATCACTACCTGCTCCGCCATTGAGCATGTCACTTCCCGAATTACCGATCAGAATGTCGTTCCCTCCCTCTCCCCACGCTTGCGACGAGAGCTCAGTATGGTTGGTGAACTTGTCATCACCATCCCCACCCAAAAACCTAATGCTCGAGACGGCTGTCCTAGAGAAAGCTGCGGTGAACCATCCGTCTGAGGTCGTAAGCTGCACACGGTACATATTTGCGGCATCTATCGACACGATTGCCAAATCATTGATGCTCGATCCTTGAATAACAATGGCTGACGTGATGCTATCCAAGGCGATCTGATTGGCAGACAACAAGCGGCGCTGTTCCAGATATTCTGCGTGGAGCGGTAGAAAGCGTGCGTCGCGCCGTTGCAAGAACCGCCGTCGCGAGCGCGTTATCATAAATCGAGAGCTGATAAAATCGCGAACAGATGCCCAAATATTGCCAATCATGTTGTGATCCTCACCGATATTGCGATCGCATGGTTTGCGATTAGTCGCCGCAAGACCTGAAGTTGAATGCGTGTAGCCCTGAGAGCGCGTCGCGATCGGACATGATAAGCCGTGGCGCAGGCCACCGACTTTAATCTTGCCCGAAGCCATCCAAGATTGTTCAAACGATAAGGTGCAGTACGAATGTCACCGTTCAATGGCGACACAGGTATCACCAAGCGTTCTCTATCAAACGCTTGATGAAACGGATCCCTCCAGACACCTGCTTACACCTTCGTCTCAGAATAGAGACGTCCGAATTGCTTTGCGCCTCGGCGTAAGAGGGTCGAAATGCGACCAGTTAGTTCAATTCCCTGGTAATTAGAGCAATGCTGTCGAAAAAATCAAACTGGAATTTACATATTCTCGAAAAAGCTTCGCCGAAAATCCCCCTTTTTCTGATTACTGAGCATTCTCCGCCGCGTTTGCCAAAATTTTTCTGAACTTGTAGATACCCCTATGGAGGTGTTTTTTCTATTGATTTGGTGTGGGTGGCCTTAAGGGAAAGAGACGCTATGCTCCGTTTGATTCGCTATGGTTAGTAGAGAGAGTTTGGTTAGTGGAACATGGGCTTAGGGATTCCAAAGAGAGCAATTAATCGGACCTCAGACAATTAGTCGCGGTAAACTGAGCAGCGTTGAATTAGACGGAATCGGCGGCAGACACCTTTGGAGAGTACCGCAAAGCACCCAATCTCGGTGATGTCTTTATCCCCGCGCGAGCGCATCGGTCTGCGTGACAAAGTCGTCACCTAGCCAATCTTCATCGCTTTTGACAACCTGCTTGCGGCCATGCTCGGCCTTTTTGGCGGCCCGTGCTTCGGCCTGCCGCTTGACGAGGTTGGTGTGCGTCGTGAAGAACTGCAGGCTGTAACCTTTGAAGTCGTCGAGCGTCTGGAATTTGTGTTTCTCCATGAATGCCAGAAGTTCTTCCTGCATTTCCTTGACGATCGGGTAGCCGAACTTCATCACGCCGGTGCAGACTTGCACGGTATCGCATCCGAGCAAAATGAACTGAGCCGCGTCATTCCCGGTTTCGATGCCGCCGATGCCGCTCAGCGTGCGACCGGGGAACTCCTTCTTGATTACGGTCGCGATCTCCATGCACATGCGTAGCGCAATCGGCATCACGGCCTGGGAAGAATAGCCGCCGGGCGTCGTAAAGCCTTCGACCGTCGGCTCCGGCCGCAGTGTCTCTAAATCGACGCCCAGCACGCTACGAATCGTATTGATGGCGGCGATGCCGTCGCAACCGGCTCGCAGCGAAGCCCGCGCCGGGTCTTCGATGTGCGTGACATTCGGCGTCAGCTTGGCCCATACCGGTTTCTTGGCCACTTCCATCACCCACCCACAAACTTCCTCCAAGATGTCCGGGTTCTCGCCCATCGCCGCGCCCATCTTCCTCTCGGTCAAGCCGTGCGGGCAGGACATGTTGAGCTCGAATCCATCAATGCCGGCGTCCTGGCAGCGTCCAACGATGTCATGCCACGCGTCGGGATTGTATTCCTCCATGATTGAGGCGATCAGCACGCCGTCTGGGTACTTGTCTTTCACCTGCTTGAATTCGTCGATCCACGTGTCGAAGTTGCGATCGCTGATTAACTCGATGTTTTCCCAACCGTAGATTTCCCCGGACTTGCGACTCCGCAACCGCGCGTATCGCGGCTGCACGTTAATCACTTTGCTGGCATCGAGGCTCACCGTCTTGCAGATCACCGCGCCCCAACCCTCCTCGAGCGCTTTACCAATGACGTTGGCGTTCGTCCCCGGCGGCCCGGAACCGATAATAAACGGATTGGGCAGCTTCAGGCCGTTAACGGTTGTTGAGAGCGTGGACATAGGAGTGCTATAGTTGAAGATTAGGGTTTCACATTCTGCGGATTCGTAGAGTCTACTGCGCTTGCTCGCTCGCGCGATTCATTGAAGCGGGTTTGCGCCTGATAGCTTACAGGCAACTGCAAGGCAATGATCAGAATTGCCAAAGCAGTAAGCGCTGACACAGTCCTTCCCACAATTCCTTCGATTGGACGTCCTCCGATACCGTTTCGCACAAAGCAGATAGCTATCGAAAAGCTGAGTAACAATATCCCACCAATGCCATTGCCAAAGGGTTGCCCATTTAAGAATAGCGGCAGTGAAACACCCAGCAAAAAAATAATACCGATAAGGTGTCCATCACAGCTCACCTGTTGATTGAATTTCCCTCAATCTCCGTCAGCGTCTCATCCAGCATCGCCACCAAATAATCCGCGTCATCTTTCGTGATGCACATCGGCGGTTTGATGCGAAGGGTGTTGCCGAACAGGCCTCCTTTGCCCACCAGCACATCGCGCTCTTTCATCTGCTCCATCACGTCGGCCGCTTCCGTGTTGGCCGGCTCTTTGGTCTTGCGATCTCGGACCAGCTCGACGCCCAGCATCAGCCCGAGCCCACGGACATCGCCGATCATGGGATGCTTGTCTTGGAGATCGACGAGCGCACTCTTCAGATGAGCGCCCACTTCCACCGCGTTCTGCTGGATGTTCTCTTCATCGATGACTTCGAGTGTGGCGAGGCCTTGCGTCATGCTGATCGGGTTGCCGCCAAAAGTATTAAAGTGAACGCGATTCTTCATCACCTGCGAAATTGGCACCGTGGTAGTCATCGCTCCTAACGGTGCCCCGTCGCCGATCCCCTTGGCCATGGTGATCATGTCCGGTACAACGTCCCAATTCTGATGCGACCAATAATGATGACCCGTGCGGCCGAAGCCACCTTGCACTTCGTCCGCGATGCAAATGCCACCATGCTCGCGCACGATATCATAGATGATGCCGAAGTACTCTTTTGGCGGAACGACCGTGCCACCTACTCCCTGGATCGGCTCGCCAATGAAACAGGCGATCTCGCCAGGCGTCTCGTACTGAATGACGTTCTTGATGTCCGAAGCACACTTCACCCCACACGATGGGTACTCAAGTCCGAAAGGACAGCGATAACAATAGCCAGCCAGAGTGTGATGAATGTTTGTTCCGTTATTGGTTTTAAACTTCCACGTGCCGTGGGCCGTGAGGCTCATCGGCAGCGAGGTACCGCCGTGGTACCCATTGCGCAGCGCAATCACATCCTGGTTGCCCGTAAACTCGCGGGCAGAAAGAATCGCAATTTCATTGGCCTCACTGCCGCTGTTCGTGAAGTACGACCGCGTCAGCCCCGCCGGCATCTTTTCCGCTAGCTTCTCCGCCATCTGCACGATGGTGGGATGGAGATAGATGGTCGTTGTGTGCTGCAGCCGGCCCGCCTGTTCGCGAACTTTTTCAACCACTTTCGGGTGGCAATGCCCAACGCTGATCGTCACGATCCCCGCGAACGCGTCCAAGTACCGGCGACCCGTTTCGTCCCATACGTACTGCATATGGCCTTCCACAATCATGAGCGGATTGCGGTAATACGTAATGATGCCGGGCGACAGATATTGATGCCGTAGAGCTAGCACTTGCTCGCGCGATGGCCCGTCGTACGGCTCGGGCGTGTGGTCGCAAATCGGCAGAGAATGAGTCAATTCAGTAGCCACGGGCAGACTCCCGGCGGGTGAGTGGCGATGAATAGATCAGGATTTCAAGAGTAATTTTACCGACTGACGTTGACGTTTACTAGCACACTCCATTTACTGGAGGCCGCCCAATAGGAATCCTTCGCCTGCGCGTATGCATGCTTCAGCCGGCGATGAGTTGATCGCAGCACAGACTACTTTCGCTGTAAGAGTGAGTGGCCGTGATGGCAGCAACCAAAGTTTCAGCGAATTCTCCTCCCAGCGGCATTCAAGATCTAACAGCCGATCTCTCCGGCTCGCCGTACTTTAGTCCGGATATGGCGCCGGTTCCGTGCGCGGAACGGCGCTGGAGCATGAAAGACATCGCCGTGCTGTGGATTAGCATGTCGGCATGCATCACAACCTATATGCTCGCCTCCGGCTTGATTTCGGGCGGAATGAACTGGTGGCAGGCCGTGCTGACGATTTTTTTGGGCAATGTCATCGTGTTGATTCCGATGGTGCTGAACGCCCACGCGGGAACCAAGTACGGCATTCCGTTCCCCGTTTACTGCCGCGCGTCCTTCGGCATCCGCGGAGCAAACGTGCCGGCCCTGTTGCGGGCGCTAGTTGCCTGCGGCTGGTTTGGCATCCAAACCTGGATCGGCGGCGATGCGATTTACACGATTATGAAACTTTTCCTTCCCTCTTGGGGACGTCTGGGAAGCCTCCCCCATATCGGCATCAACCCGGCGCAGTTGGGGTGCTTCTTGTTCTTTTGGATGGTCAACATGTGGGTGGTTTACAAAGGAATTGAATCGATCCGCTTGCTGCTAAATATCAAAGCGCCGCTGCTGCTTGCTTTGGGCCTGATACTCCTCGCGTGGGCCTATTTCGCCGCCGGCGGATTCGGAGACATGCTTTCGCGACCGTCGCAGTTTGACCCCGGCCAACCGAAAGCGGGTGGCTTCTGGCCGTACTTCATTCTGGCGCTCACCGGCAACGTGAGCTACTGGGCAACGCTCGCCCTCAACATTCCTGATTTCAGCCGTTACGCGCGCTCGCAACGAGATCAAGTGGTGGGCCAGGTTGTCGGTCTGCCAACCACGATGGGATTGTATTCGTTCATTGGCGTGGCCGTGACATCGGCCGCGTTCGTAATTTACAAAGACCTACCTCCCGAATTGATGACGAAGTTGTGGGATCCCGTCTTTTTGCTTTCACAATTCAAGAACCCATTCGTATTGATCGTTGCGATGCTTGCCCTCTGCATTGCGACGCTAGCGACTAACATCGCAGCCAACGTGGTCAGCCCAGCGAACGATTTCGCCCATCTCTGGCCGCGGCATATTTCGTTCCGCATCGGTGGCCTCATTACCGGGCTGATTGGCATCCTGATTCAGCCCTGGCGATTGCTGGAAAACGCCTCCGTCTACATCGACAAGTGGCTCGTCGGCTATTCGCTGTTGCTGGGCGCGGTGGGCGGTGTCCTGATTGCCGATTACATCGTCATTCGCCGAACGCGGCTCGATCAGGCTGGGCTCTATCGCAAAGAGGGGCCTTATTGGTACTCCGGCGGCTTCAACCTCCGCGCGTTGCTTGCGCTGACGCTAGGAATCGCAATCTGCATTCCCGGCTTCTTGGCGGAGGTCGGTTTTCTTGCCATCGAAGGCGATCCTCACGCGCCCGCAAATCTCACCCAGATTCCGGCCATCTTCGGCCATATTTACAACTTTGCTTGGTTTGCGAGTTTTGGTGTTTCGTTTGTCGTGTATGTTGCGCTGATGAAGCCCTTTGCGGTTTATGATTCCAAACAAACATAGATCTTTTGGCGGAATCTGTCATGACGGATGCTCGCTCGCTTTTAAACCGCACGTTGATTACAGTAATCGCCTGCACGTTCGCGGTCGTCTTTTGCTATTATTTCGTCGATCGCCAAGTCGCGTTCTTCGTTCAGCGCCATACCTTGAACCG
>CXWJ01006835.1_pt1 | contig 14340 bp, 11 predicted proteins | sample 590841 | NCBI WGS metagenome assembly CXWJ01 (sample SAMEA3498367, study PRJEB10139) | wastewater metagenome | biome: wastewater treatment plant; material: activated sludge | place: Austria | collected 2015-01-21 | reverse complement strand
AGACCACCGCCCTCAACCGAGAAGCGGCATAAGGAACCCTCCACGGTTCGGGGTGAACCTCACCACGCTTGCTCGCGCAGATTGGCTCCGTGAGCCTGACAGAGACGTCTCTCGAGGTGGACGGTCGTTTCCATCTCCTCAGTCAGGGTATCCATGCTCGACTGGAGACGAATGGAACGCTCCACGTCTACAGCGACGGCTCGGGTATAGACACTCGCGAACTCTACTTGGCCATCGCAGGACCTACCTGGCAGGAATCGGTCCCACTCGACCCGAGAAGTGGCGCGGCGGCTCGCCAGTTCGCGGCGGCTGTGAACACGGCCACCCACCACGCCCGCGCGTACGCTGCGGCTTTCGAGGCCCGAGTCAACCTGGCCCAGGATGCTCATCGATTGCAGATCGCTGACAAGTCCGCACTGGAGGCTGCCCGAAACGCCCGCGCGGTACTGGAACTGGATCCGCTCGTTGAGATGCGGGCAGCTCGCAAGCAGGAGCGGCGTGGTGGGAGTGATGGGCCCAAGACAAGCGATTCCTCATCAGATATGGGGACTGATGCAGGCGAATGGCCAACTCATGACTCAACCGGAGCGTAGCCAGGAAGCTTCCAGCTACGTGACGCCGACAGCGTGGGGTCCCGCGGGCGTATCGCTTCGACGAACGGGTAGGCGTGGGCGCCAGCATCGACGGGTGTCCGCGGAGATGCCGAGATGCTGGAGACGCAGACTCGCGGTCGTGGCGGTGGCTGTTGTGCTGGTGGCGACGTCCGGATGCGTCATGGAGGGCCACGCGCGAGGCGAGGGGTCGGTAGTCACGGCAAGCCCAGTTCCCTCGGGGGAGNNGTAGCTCGGATAGTAGATGGCGACACGATCGACACTGCCAAGGGCAGGGTGCGGATCATCGGCATCGACACCCCGGAGCGGGGCAAGTGCAACTACCAAGCAGCAACGGCGTACTTGGCGGCTCTGATTCCGGTGGGTGACGAGGTGAATCTGGGTCGGGTCGAGACAATGGCTGATGAAGATCGGTACGGGCGTCTGGTTCGATACGTTGACACGATGGATGGCATTGACGTCGGCTCAGAGCTGATCCGCGCCAGTCTTGCGATCGCGCGCTATGACAGTAGGGATGGCTATGGCGAGCATCCGCGGGAGCAGTCCTATGCTGAACTTGAGCAGTCTGCGGGCGTAGTCGACTGCGCGGCGTAGACCACAACCACTCCACCCACTTTCCTTCTGCGCGGCGTACACTCGGCGCATGACGTGGACGGCCGCTGAACTCTTGGAGAGCGCGAAGGCGCTTCCGCGCGAGGAGCGTGCGGAACTTGCCGAGGGCCTGATCGCTACGCTCGGCACGCCAGACATCACCGACGAAGCACGGCTGGTAGCGCTGAGAGCGGCAGTCGACGCGGCCGAGGCGAGCATCGCTGCGGGGCGGGTTGTTCGGATTCCGGCAGGTGGGTTGCGCGACTACATTCGCAGCCGTGGGGAGCGGGCTGCTGAGATCGCGGACGCGCAGTCAAGGTGAGTTTTGACTACGTCCTGACCGCTGAGGCCGAGGCGGATCTTGACGAGATTCTGATCTGGTCTCATCGCCGATTCGGGCGTTCTGTTCGCGAGGCCTATGAAGCCTTGGTCTTCGCTGGGATAGAGGATGTTGCAGCGCAGCCCGATCGTGTCGGTTCTCGTCGCCGCCCTGAGTTGGGTGCTGCTGTCATGAGTTGGCATCTGGCTTTGAGTCGTGAGCACGTCGATGAGCGAATGCGCCGCATAGCTACGCCGAGGCATCTCGTGATCTACCGGGTCACTGCCGGTGAACTTCACGTCCTACGACTGCTCCACGACGCGATGGATCTGCATCGGCAGTTCATTCCCCAGTCCGACCGGTAGGTCTCGCCGGACTGTGCGAGTGGTAGCCCAGGGTCGCGCCTGCACTCGGGAGCGCGGGGCGGGAAGGTATCCTGCCCGGGTGCTGTTAGGGGAGTCGGTGACGGTCACCGTTGTGGTGATCGTCTGTGCGCTGGTGCTGGTGGCGTCGGTGATCGGCATCGTCCGGCTGACCCGTGGCAAGAAGGAGTGAGATGTTCGAGATCCCGTCCGACCTGAACCCCGCCCTGGTGGGGCTGGCCTGGCTGCGCGGACGCTGGGAGGGCGCCGGGTACCGGCAGTGGCCCGGCGAGGAGAAGACCTCCTACGCGATCCAGATCGACTTCGCCGACAACGGCGGCGACTACCTGCACTACCTCTCGCAGAGCTTCGAGGTGGACGAGGAGCGCCGGCCGGTGAAGGCACTGGCGATGGAGACCGGGTTCTGGCGTCCGCTCGCGGACGGGACTGTGGACGTCATGATGTGCAGCCCCGACGGCTTCGCCGAGATCTGGTACGGCAAGCTGCAGCCGGGCCGGGTCGACCTGATCACGGACGCGGTCGCGCGCACCAAGGACGCCGCTGTCGCCTACACCGCCGGCCGCCGGCTCTACGGGCTGGTCGAGGGCAAGCTGATGTTCTCCTTCGACCGCGCCACCGCCGAGCACGAACTGCAGCCGCACGTCTGGGCGACCCTGGAGCGCCGGTGACCATCGTCCGGCACGACCAGGGCCCGGACGCCGGGGCCGTCCGGCACTACGGCGACCCGCTGCGTGAGCAGCGCCGGCTGGCGGCCGGGGAGGCCTCGGTCGACCTGTCGCATCGCCCGGTCTTCGCGATCTCCGGTCGTGACCGGCTGAGCTGGCTGAACAACGTCTCCAGCCAGGATTTCGCCGCACTCGCGCCCGGCGTCCCCGTGACCGCGTACGTCCTCGACCATCAGGGACACATCGTCCACGTCCTGAGCGGGGTCGACGACGGCGAGACGCTGTGGGCCCACACCGAGCCCGGCCGCGCTGAGGCCTTGCTGGCCTGGCTGCGCCGGATGGTCTTCGCCGCCCGCGTGACCATCGACGAGTTGCCGGATCACCGGCTGATCCTTCCCGCAGGCGGCACCCCCGAGATCGTTCCCTCTACTGATGTAGAGAGCCGGCTCGGTGAGGTTCGCGCGGGCACCTGGGCGATGGAGGCGCTGCGAATCGCCGCCGGCCTGCCGCGCACCTTCCTCGACACCGACGACAAGGCCATCCCCAACGAGTTGGCCAACCCCGAGGGCGCCCTGCTCGGCCCCGCCACCCACCTGGCCAAGGGCTGCTATCCCGGCCAGGAGACGGTCGCCCGCATCTACAACCTCGGACGCCCGCCCCGCCGGCTCACCCTGCTTCACCTCGACGGCACCGCCAACGCCCTGCCCGAGGTGGGCGCCGAGATCCTCGCCGACGGCCGCGCGGTCGGCCGCATGGGCACCTCCGAGCGCCACTACGAACTCGGCCCGATCGGCCTGGCCCTGCTCAAGCGCCAGCTCCCCACCGACGCCGAACTGACCGTCGACGGCATCGCCGCCGCCCAGGAGGTGCTGGTCGACCCCGAAGCTGGCCTGCACTGGCGTCCGGCCCCCGGCCTGGGCCGAAGGTGACCCCCGGCGAGCGCCGATGAAGCGGGCGCTCAAGATTGTCGCGCTGCTGGCGGGGTTCGCGCTGGTGTTCGCCATCGGCTGGGCCTGGCCGATCCTGGTGCGTCTGCCGCTGGTCGTGGGGCAGGACGCGATCACCGACGCCGCCTCGGCCCAGGTCGAGGTCAGCGTCGAGGACGCCGGCGGCCGGACGATCGTCGCGCGACCCTCGGCTGGAGTGGCCGAACGCGACGTCCTGGTGATCCTCTACCCCGGCGGGCTGGTGCGTCCGCAGGCTTACGAGTGGCTGGCCCGCACACTGGCGGCCGACGGCTGCCTCACCGTGATCCCCGAGTTCTCCTTCGACCTGGCCGTCACCGACTCCGGCCGGGCCGGCGCCCTGGTCGAACGGTACGGCGAGGGGCGGCGGGTGGTGCTGGCCGGGCACTCCCTGGGCGGCGCAATGGCCGCGCAGTACGCCGCCGACCATGCCGCCCAGCTGGCCGGGTTGGTGCTGCTGGCCGCCTACCCCGGTGACTCCGCCGACCTGTCCGCCAGCGGACTGCCTGTCCTGAGCCTGACCGGCGAGCATGACCAGGTGATCAACGCCGCAGCGCAGGAAGCCGCCTGGGCCCGCCTCCCGGCGGACACCGCCCGCGTGACCATCGCGGGCGGCGTCCATTCCTTCTTCGGACGCTACGGTCCGCAGAACGGCGACGGCGTCCCCACCGTCTCCCGGGCGACGGCGGAAGCTCAGATCAGCCAAGCGATCGAGGGCTTCCTGGGCGAGCTCGGCTGACCGGCAGCGACTCAGGGCCGCCGCGCCAGGACGTAGAGCCGCTCGGTCTGCGCCTCGTCCGGGACGGGGGAGCGGACGTACCACTCGGCGACCTCCAGGCCCGCGGCGGCCACCGCAGTCAGCACTTGGTCGCGGTCGTGCTGGACGAAATCCACGTCCACCGCGACGCCGAACAGTTCCTCGGCGTGGACGATCCGGCCGCCCAGGTGCACCGCCAGCGCCAGCAGGCCGCCGGGACGCAGGGTGGCGCCGACCGTCCGCAGCGTCGGGGCTAGTTCGGAGGGTGCGAGATGGACGAAGGCGTACCAGGCGACGATCGCGCCCCACGCCGCGACGTCCCGGGGGCGCAGCAGCTGGTGGAAGCGGCCAACCTGGAAGTCGAGGTCGCCGAAATTGGCGCGAGCCTGCTCGATCATGGCTGGCGAGGCGTCCAGGCCGTGCACCTCGGCGCCGGTGTCGGCCAGGAAGGCGGCGACCTGGCCCGGGCCGCAGCCCAGATCCATGATGGGTCCGCCGGCCTCGGCCGCCATCCGCTCCAGTAGCCAGATGTCGAAGGGCTTCTCGATCAGCTCGTCCAGCAGCGCCTCGGAGTAGGCGGACGCGGCGGCGTCGTAGGCGGCGAGCACCCGAGCGTCCCGGGCGGCGGCGCCTTCCGCGATGATCTCCTCCAGCGAGGCGTCGTCCGCGGCCGCGGGGGCGGAGGCCGCCGGAACCGGGCCGAGCAGGTGCACCCAGCGGCGGTCCTGCTGGCCGCGCTGCAGCGGCAGTTCGCGCACCAGCGGCTCTTCGCGCGCAGCCAGCCCGCCCAGGCAGGCGGCCACCGCGGAACGGTCGGCGAAGGGGTGCAGCCGTTCGGTGCGGGTCTTCAGCTCGCCGGGCGCCTGCGGTCCGCGCAGCAGCAGGACGGTGAGCAGCGCCCGCTCGGCGTCGTCCAGCTCCAGCACCTCGTCCAGGGTCTGGTGGTACTTGATCACCCGCGATCCGGCGCCCGCCCAGACCAGCCGCACCAGGCCCTTGTCCTTCAGCGCCCGGCCGACGTCCTGAACCGTGCGTTCGGAGTAGTCGACCACCGGTTCGCGGCTGGAGGTCTGGTTGCACGCCAGCCGCAGCGAGTTCAGGCTCAGCGGATAGCTCGCGGGGACGGTCTTCTGCTTCTCCAGCAGGCAGCCCAGCACCCGCTGTTCCTCGGCGGTCAACTCCGGCAGTGGCATGGCCGCCAGCGTAATCCTTTTGTCCCGTTCGCATCGTGAGCAGGTGCATCCACGCTTGTCGAACCCGTATACTCAATCCCCGAGGGGAGTACTTCCCAAGCCGTTCGTGGTCATTACGAGCATCCAGCGATGCTCCCGCGGGCGCACCGGACAACCGGTGAAGGAGACCTCACAGACTCAACTGTGAGGTTCATCCATGGGTATCGGTTCACCTGAGCTTTGGGCGATCAGCCTGGCTGCCGTGGCGGCGCTGTTCGTCCTCGACTTCATCGTCACGCGGCGTCCGCACGAGGTCTCCATGAAGGAGGCCATCGGCTGGTCGGCCTTCTACATCGCGCTGCCCATGATCTTCGGGCTGTGGATCTGGTTCGGGTTCGGCGCCGACCTGGGCCTGCAGTTCTACGCCGGCTATCTGGTCGAGAAGTCGCTCAGCGTCGACAACCTGTTCGTGTTCATGCTGCTGCTGAGCTCGTTCGCGGTGCCCAAGGAGCTGCAGCAGCGGGTGCTGCTGATCGGCGTCGCCGGGGCCCTGGTGCTGCGCGGCGTGTTCATCGCGCTGGGCGCGGTGCTGATCTCGTCCTTCTCGTGGACCTTCCTGCTGTTCGGCGCGATCCTGCTGGTCACCGCGGTCAAGGTGCTGAAGGACGCGATGAGCCCGGAGGAGGCCCACGTCGACGTCGCCCACCTGCGCAGCGTCCGGCTGATCCGCCGGTTCTGGCCGGTCACCGACGGCTACCGCGGCCCGCGGATGACCGTGGTCGAGAACGGACGCCGCGCGCTCACCCCGCTAGCCCTGGCGACCGTCGCGATCCTTGGCACGGACGTGGTCTTCGCGGTCGACTCGGTGCCGGCGGTCTACGGCATCACCGGCGACCCCTACCTGGTCTTCGTCACCAACGCCTTCGCCCTGCTGGGCCTGCGCGCCCTCTACTTCGTGCTGGCTGGCGCGCTCAGCTCCCTGGTGCATTTGGGCTTCGGCCTGGCCGCGATCCTGGCCTTCATCGGGGTCAAGCTCGTGCTGCACTGGGCGCACGGCGTGTGGACCTGGGTGCCCGTGGTGGAGACCGGCGTCTCCCTGCTGGTGATCGTCGGCATCCTGGCCACGGTGGTGGCCACCAGCCTGATAGCCACCCGCCGTCGCGAGACAGCCAACCGCTGAGCCTTCGCGGCCGGTCCGCGTTGGCCCCGCTCAGTCGCCGAGGCCGTCCAGCAGGGTGCGGAGCTGCCGCAGGTGCTGACGCAGCGTGGCGGCGATCGCGTCCGGACGGGTGTCGCGGCCGGGGTTCCGCATCGCCGCGGCGATGCTGATCGCGATCATGGCGAAGGCCTGGATAGCGGTCTCCCGGCTGCCGGTGCGCTGCTCGATCAGGTCGATGATCGGCTGCTTGCGCAGTTGCTGCTGCTGCCAGAAGGCCAGTCCGAGCTCGGGGTCGGACTTGGCCAGCTGCCGGATCTGCGGGTAGTCGGCGGAGATCTTCACGCTGGCTGAGACGAGCTCGCAGACGTCCGCCATCAACGGGCCGGTGCTCTCGCGGAACCAGGCGGCGGTGGCGTCGCTGATCTCGACCAGGAACAGGTCGAAGGCGGCCGCCACCTTGCTCGGGAAGTAGTTGAAGAAGGTCCGCGCCGAAACTCCCACCTCGGCGCAGATCTCCTCGACCGTCACCTGTTCCAGCCCGCGCTCGCTGATCAGCCGCAGCGCCACCGCGTGCAGGGCTTGCCGGGTGGCGAGCTTCTTGCGCTCCCGCAGCGAGCCGGACGGCTCGGTCACCCCAGATCCCATGCCGGCTCGGCCTCCTGTTCCTGCAGGTTGTCGGCGCGCTCCTGCAGCGCCGAGCGGGTCCGCAACGCGGGCACCCGGTAGAACAGGGTGACCGCGAAGGCGAGCAGCATCACCGCCAGCCCGCACCAGTAGATGGTAACCACGGACTGATTGAAGCCCACCATGAACGGCTTGGTGAGCCGAGAATCGGCGCCGCTGAGGAAAGAGGTGTCGGACGCGCTGGTGTCGGTCTGCACCTCGTCACCGGTGCCGCTGTTGAGCTGGTCGATCAGTTTGGGGGTCAGCTCGTCCACCATGGCGGAGCGTTGGACGGGGTCGGACCAGTCCACCGCCAGCCGTCCGTCGATGACGCTGAGGTGCTTCTCGTCCGCCACCTTCACCAGCGCCTCGTCGATCGCGTCGGGGAGGAGTTCCTTCACCTTGTCGTCGATGGTCTGTTCGATCGTGGAGAGCTTGCCCACCCCGTCGCCGAGCTTGGCGCTGCCGTCGGTCACCTTGCCCAGGCCTTCCGGGATCGCGGCGCCGGAGTCGGCTGCGGTCTGCGCGCCGGTGGCGAGCTGACCGGTGCCCGTGGCCAGCTTGCCCAGGCCGCCGGCCAGCTTGCTGGCACCGGTGGCCAGGCCGTCCGCGCCGTCAGCGAGCCCCGAGAGGCCGGACGCGATGCCCGGCTTGGAGTCGCTGCCGTTGAGGTAGCCGCTGGTGGTGTTCACGCTGGTGCCGAGGGTCTTGACCGCGTCCTGCAGGGCGTCGGTGTCGCCGCTCTCCTTGCTGCAGGCGTCGGCGTCCCCGGCTTGGCAGTCGTGTTGGTCGGCGGTCAGGGCGTCGAGGGCGTCCTGCACCGCGGCGTAGTCGCTGGTCGCCTGCTTGGACTGCTTGGCGGCGACATCGGTCGCGCTGCTGACCTGCTTGAGCCCCTTGGCGAGCTGGGACGCCCCGCCGGCAAGCTGTTTCGCGCCGCCGGCGGCCTGGGTCGTCCCCTTGGCCAGGGCTCCGGCTCCGTCCCCGAGCTTGCCGACGCCGTCGACGAAAGCCGAGGTACCGTCGGTCAGCTTGTCCAGGCCAGTGGTGAGACCGTCAAGGCCTTTGGCCAGCTGCTTGGCGCCCTCCTCCGCCTTGGCACGGGCGGCCTCGGAGACCTTCTCGCGGACGGTCGCCTCGACCTGCTCCTTCAGCTGCTTGGTGGCGTCGGCCAGGTTGGTGTCCACCTGGTCCTTGACCTTGTCGGTGATCGGCGTCCACATCTTCGCCATGATGGCCGCGTTCGCCGGGTCGTTCGCGACCGCCGGGTCGAGGGCGGCGTCCAGCGCGGCGCGGGTGGTGCCCTCGTCCGTCAGCGAGGCGGTGATGTTGGCAGGCAGGACGCTGAACAGCAGCGAGAGCATGATCGCGGTGCCCAGGGTGCCGCCGATCTGGCGGAAGAAGGTGCTGGAGCTGGTGGCGACGCCGATGTCCTGTGGCTCGGCGGCGGCTTGCACGGCCATGGTCAGGGTCTGCATCAGCTGGCCGAGGCCCGCGCCGATCACGAACATGGCCAGCGCCAGGTACCAATACGGCTTGTCGGGGGTCATGAAGGTGAGAATCAGGAAGCCGCCGGCGGTGGTGGCCGTTCCGGTGATCGGGAAGGCCGCGTACTGGCCGGTCCGGGCCACCAGCTGGCCGGTGCCGACCGAGGCCAGCATCAGGCCGAACATCATCGGCAGGGTCGCGAAGCCCGACTGGGTGGGGGAGAAGCCCAGCACGATCTGCAGGTAGAGCGGCAGCGTGAGCATCGCGCCGAACATGCCGAAGCCGACCAGGACGCTCAGCACGACGGCGGGGGAGAAGCCCTTCGCGCCGAACAGCCGCAGCGGGATGATCGCGTTCGGGCCCAGCGCCCGCTCGACCAGCAGGAAGGCGACCAGGCTGACCGCGCCGATGACGTAGCAGACGATCGCCGGGGTGGAGGCCCAGCCCCACTCGCGTCCCTGCTCGGCCACCAGCAGCAGCGGAGCGAGGGTGGCGACGACGAGCCCGGCACCCCACCAGTCGATGCGGGCCTTGCCGTGCGGCAGGTGCGGCAGATGCAGGAAGGAGAAGACCATGAACAGCGCCACGACGCCGACCGGGACGTTCACCAGGAAGACCCAGCGCCAGCCGGCGATGCCCAGGATGGTCTCGGTGCCGGCGAACAGGCCGCCGACCAGCGGACCGATCACCGAGGCGACGCCGAAGGTGGCCAGGAAGAAGCCTTGGTAGCGGGCGCGCTCGCGCGGGGCGAGCATGTCGCCGATGATCGCCAGCGGCAGCGACATCAGGCCGCCGGCGCCTAGGCCCTGGAAGGCGCGGAACGCGGCCAGGCCGAGCATGGACGTGGCGAAGCTGGAGAGGAAGGAGCCCAGCACGAAGATGCTGATGCTGGTGATGAACAGCGGACGCCGTCCGAAGATGTCGGAGAGCTTGCCGTACAACGGGGTGGTGACGGTGGCCGCGATCAGGTAGGCGGTGGTGACCCACGCCTGCTGGTCGAGGCCGTGCAGATCGTCGCCGATCGTCCGGATCGCGGTGCCGACGATGGTCTGGTCGAGCGCGCTCAGGAACATGCCGGCCATCAGGCCGTACATGACGAACATGATCTGTCGGTGGCTCATCAGCGGAGCCGGCTCGGTAGCGTCCGAAGTCGGACGCTCAGTGACAGCGGTTGCCATCGGGTAAAGACCTCCACAAAGAAGAAGCGCCGCTGTTCGCAGCGGCGCACTTATTTACAGTACTGCAAGTTTTCAGTCATGCAGATTTCTTTGTGGGGTCTGAATTGCGTAGCTACGCAGGGAATAGGAGGCGCAGGTGCCCTCCGTCGCTGCCAGACGGTGGTTCTGAACGTCTTCCCCGCGCCCACGCGATGCGTCGCTGCACGATGGTTGTTGTGGCGTCCTGTGAGGTGCTGACAGTGACCATCCTGCAGCGAAACGCGTCTGCCGCTGGGTTCGCCCCAGCCAGAACGACCAGGTGGCAGCGAAGCTCGGTGATCTGGCTGCGGAGGCGGTCCCTTCGAGGGTCACCGCGATGGCGGCGTGGAGAGCGCCTCGATGGCGCGACTGCAGGACCAGGCCACGCCGTTGACGAACCGGTCACGAAGTTCGTCAATGCCGTCGGTCCCGATCATCTCCCGGCAGGCGTCCGCGACTGCGTCGGGGAGTTGCTGGGCGTAGCGCGACAGGGCGTCGAGTCCCCACTGTGGGTCAACGGAGTTTGTGGCAAAGAACCTGCGCCAGTGGTTGACCCCAATAAGGCCGAAGGTGCGCTCGCCACCGATCGACATCGCGACCTTCCGGAGGTGCATGATGCCGTCGCCCTCAACGTCGTAGGGCAGCGAACTGGCGATGTCGTACAGCGGCGCCAGTGCCGACTGCTGGCCACGAAGGTAGAGCGAGTAGTTGCGGGCGTGGCCGTCGGGGGCGCCTATGAGATAAGTGCAGATGAGTGCTTCGACGAAGCGGCGCCGGCTCGTTTCGCCCGCGTGGGTGCCGAGGAGTTCCAGGATCTGGCGTGCGGTAGGCCCGCCGTACCGTTCGTAGGTGGTCTGATTCGCCAGTGCCTGGCAGAGATCCTCGATGTGGAGCCGGTGCACCTCCGGGCCGGTGCGTTCGCGGTCGAAACGTTCGACCACTAGGGCGGGCTGCCCGTCGAAGTTCAGGTACCGGGTTCGCGCGGTGGGCAGGCCGACCTTGCGGAGCGCTTCGAGGCAGAGGTGTTCGTTCAGAGCCTGGTATTTGGCGGTGGGCACTCCCGTCTTGAAGATGTGGGTCGATGCCGCCGAGCCTCGGGGGTCGTACCAGCCGCCGTCCTGCGCGAGGGTGAGCGCGAACTTCGCTTGACCGCCGCCCAGGCTCCAGCGCTCGTCCGCGACCTGCCAGGAGGCTTGGTCCCTGCGTAGCCGGCTGAGCCGTTCCGAGATCCAGGAATCGTCGACCGGGACGAGGGTCGCCTGCTCCGTGAGGACTTCGTCGGTGCGGTCGGCGTCGCACGCCTGGACGGCGCCTGGGCAGTCAAGGCCGATGGCCGACAGAAGTGCCGCTGGGTTGGTGGCCTTCACGCCCGTGCGTTCGGCAATGCGCGATCGCACGTCGAAATCGGCGGGAAGCAGTCCGTTGATCCAGGAGGTGACGGGACGTCCATTGTGTGCGGCGGGCTGCAGCGGCAGAGACAGCGAGAGGGGCGTGGGGTCGTTCAGTGCAAGGTAGCGCTCGTCGTAGGTGAATCGGATGCTCGCGTCTTGCTGGATGGTCCCGGCGCGGACCTTGTTCAGAAAGACGGCGAGTGGCTTCACCGGAGGAAGGATTCCGTGAGGTCGTCCAACTCGTTTCGGACGACAACGGGGGCGGGCGCGATCTCGATGGTCAGGCCTAGGCTACGAAGGGTGTGCAGCACCTTCCCGAGTTGGGCGTTGCTGTGGCCCTGCTCGAGTTCGATGAGCCACTTGCGTGAAACGGCGGCTCGGCGTGCGGCCTCGGCTTGCGTGAGCCCGGCGGCGACGCGGGCCTCGTGCACGACGGCGCCGAGTTCGGCTGACGTCCCCACCATGATGCGACCTCCGAGACACCGATCCGTGACATGTGGAGATGTGTCCTATCGGTTACTTTAGCAGGTGTAACCGATCGGTGTCATCGAATCTATGGTCGGCTGATGGGTTATTCGGCTTCCTGGACGAGCTGCCGAACAACTACGACATTGGTCGCGGGTGAGCGCCCGTTCAGGCGTTCTTCGCCCTATTCCGGGCCTTGGCGCGGTCGTTGGCGTCCAGGATGGTCTTGCGGATGCGGACGTCCTTGGGGGTGACTTCCAGGCACTCGTCGCCGCGGCAGAACTCCAGGGACTGCTCCAGGCTCATCAGGCGGGGCGGGATCAGGCGCTCCAGTTCGTCCCCGGTCGAAGAGCGGACGTTGGTGAGCTTCTTCTCCTTGGTGGGGTTGACGTCCATGTCGTCCTGGCGCGGGTTCTCGCCGACGATCATGCCCTCGTAGACCTCGTCGCCCGGGGCCACGAACAGCGTGCCGCGCTCCTGCAGGTTGAACAGGGCGTAGCCGGTGACCGTCCCGAGCCGGTCGGCGACCAGGGAACCGGTCAGCCGGGTCTTGATCTCGCCCGACCACGGCTCGTAGCCCTCGAAGACGTGGTGCATGATGCCGGTGCCGCGGGTCTCGGTGAGGAACTCGGTGCGGAAGCCGATCAGGCCGCGGGCCGGGATCAGGTATTCCACCCGCACCCAGCCGGTGCCGTGGTTGACCATGTCGACCATGCGGGCGCGGCGGGTGCCCATCAGCTGGCTGATCGTCCCGACGTGCTCCTCGGGGACGTCCACGGTCAGCCGCTCAACCGGCTCCTGCAAAACCCCGTCGATGGTGCGGATCAGCACCTCGGGCTTGCCGACGGTGAGCTCGAAGCCCTCGCGGCGCATCATCTCCACCAGCACGGCCAGCTGCAGCTCGCCGCGTCCCTGCACCTCCCAGGTGTCCGGACGGTCGGTCGGCAGCACCTTGATCGAGACGTTGCCGACCAGCTCGGCGTCCAGCCGGTTCTTCACCAGGCGGGCGGTCAGCAGCTTGCCGGCGCGGCCGGCCAGCGGCGAGGTGTTGATGCCGATGGTCATCGAGATCGACGGCTCGTCGACGTGGATCAACGGCAGCGGCTTGGGATCGGCCGGGTCGGCCAGGGTCTCGCCGATGGTGATCTCGGGGATGCCCGCGATCGCCACGATGTCGCCCGGGCCCGCCGAATCGGCCGGGACGCGCTCGAGCGCCTTGGTGATCAGCAGCTCGGAGAGCTTCACGGTGCTCACCGAGCCGTCCCGGCGGCACCAGGCGACCTGCTGGCCGCGCTTCAGGGTGCCTTCGACGATGCGGCACAGCGCCAGCCGGCCCAGGTAGGGGGAGGCGTCCAGGTTGGTGACCAGGGCCTGCAGCGGGGCGCCCTCGGTGTAGGTCGGGGCCGGGATGGTGTCCATGATCAGCTGGAAGAGCGGCTCCAGGTTCTCCGAATCCGGCAGGGTGCCGTCCGCCGGCTGCTCCATCGACGCCCGTCCGGCCTTCGCGGCGCAGTAGATGATCGGGAAGTCGAGGTGGTGGGCCTCGTCGTCGTCCAGCAGGTCGAGGAAGAGGGCGTAGACCTCGTCGGTGACCTCGGCGATCCGGGCGTCCGGACGGTCGACCTTGTTGATCACCACGATGATCGGCAGGTTCTTGGCCAGCGCCTTGCGCAACACGAACCGGGTCTGCGGCAGCGGGCCCTCGGAGGCGTCGACGAGCAGCAGGACGCCGTCCACCATCTCCAGGCCGCGCTCCACCTCGCCGCCGAAGTCGGCGTGGCCGGGGGTGTCGATGATGTTGATGGTGACCGTCGAGCCGTCCGCCAGGGTGTGATCCACCGCGGTGTTCTTGGCGAGGATCGTGATGCCCTTCTCGCGCTCCAGATCCATCGAGTCCATCACGCGGGTGTTGACGTCCTGGTTCTCGCGGAAGGCGCCGGACTGCCACAGCATGGCGTCCACCAGGGTGGTCTTGCCGTGGTCGACGTGGGCGATGATCGCGACATTGCGCAGGTCAGCGCGAATAGACATGCGGGCTCCGGGTTCTATAGACAAGCTTGCCGATTTTACAGTGCGGACGGACGGACGCCCGACGCCGCCCATCCCACCGGCGTCAACCACCGAAATCGGGGGCCTCCGGCGGCCCGGCAAGGGGTGCTAGCGTTCGTGCTGCCGGAAGGAGTTGCGGATGGGCGTCTGGGAGTTCATCGACTCGGTCGGCCGGGCCTTGCGGGGAGTGTGGGCGCTGGACGCCGAGAACACCCGCTGGCTGGCCGACGACGCGAACGCCTCCTGGATCGCGATCACCATCGCCCTCCTGGCCGGCGCCTCCACCCTGCTGGGCAACAGCGTGGTGTTGTTCCTGAACCAGGTGCGCGGGGTGCGGTTCGGGCTCAGCCTGGCGTTCAACGGCGTCGGCTTCCTCGTGCTGTACACCGTGCAGGCGCTGATCATCGCGCTGGTCGCCTACCTGGTCACCGGTCAGGCCCCCGACATCGGCCGATCCACCTGGGCG
>CXWJ01003214.1_pt1 | contig 14353 bp, 12 predicted proteins | sample 590841 | NCBI WGS metagenome assembly CXWJ01 (sample SAMEA3498367, study PRJEB10139) | wastewater metagenome | biome: wastewater treatment plant; material: activated sludge | place: Austria | collected 2015-01-21 | reverse complement strand
ACCCTGTTTGCGTTTGATAAAGAGCAAGAGTTGAGCGAACACACCGCGCCGTATGACGCGCTCGTGTATGTGTTAGACGGCGAGGTCGAGATCACGCTTGCCGGTCAACCGTTCCACTTAAAGACTGGCGACGCGATCATCATGCCTGCGAATACGCCGCACGCGGTGAAAGCGGCCACGCGTTTTAAAATGTTGTTGACGATGATACGGAAGTAGCGTATACACGGATACAAGTAAACAGGTACACAAGGAAGGAAGAATTTCCTTGTGTACCTGTTTTTGTTTTTGCCGATCTGCGTATTTACCTGTTTACTTGTCTACTTGTTTCCCTGTCTACGTGTTTACCTGTCTACCTGTCTACATTTGCACTTGCATCCGCGTCCCCCTCATATATGACCACGCCATAAACAACGGCACGAGAGCCAAAATTCCCGCAATGACCGCCATCATCGTGTAACTCGAGGCGTCGAAGATGAATCCGCTGGAGAGGCTGATGATCGCCGAAGCCAGCCCCACGAGGAAGTCGCTCGTGCCTTGCGTGCGCGAACGCTCCACCGGTGAGAGTTGATCCGAAAGCAGCGTCGAGCCGCCGACGAAACAAAAGTTCCAACCCGCGCCAAGTAAAAATAACGAAATACCTAATGGCAACACATTCGGAGAAAGCGGGGCGGTGATACAGGATAACAGCAAAGTGAACGAACCGATAAAAATCATCCTGCCGCGTCCGATCTTATCCAACAACCAACCGGAGATGATCGAAGGCGCGAACATGCCGAACGTGTGCGCCGAGATCACGGTGTAAATATCGGCGCGCGCGTGCTGATGGTCTTCCATGTGCAGCGAGGTGATGACCATGATCGCGACCATCACCACTTGCCCAAGCATCATCGCGGCGACCGCGGTGACCGCCGCGGGCTGACGCAGGATCTGTAAAATAGGACGCGCCTCGCCATGCGGAATCTCGGATGGATATTGCTTTGCCACTTCTTTGCCCACATCGCGCGGGTCGGGGCGCAGACCGGCAAAGACAAGAACGGCGGCAATAGCAAACAGAATTAGGGTGGTTGCGTATGCGCCGGCGAGTTCATCCATTCCAAGCGAAACAACGAACCCGCTCATCGGCACGGCGGAAACGCGCGCCAGAATCGTCCCGATCACGCCGCCCAGCACCACCATCGAGATCGCCCGTCCGCGCCGGTCCGGTGGATTGACTTCCGCCGCGGCAAAGCGGCCCAACTGCACCGCCGAGTTGGTCGCGCCCATCATCATCAAGCCGAGGATGACCAACAAGAACGAAGCATGTTGAATGGCGAACAAAACTAAAATATTTCCAAGAATGCCGATCAACAAACCAGACACGATTCCGTTGCGCCGCCCAATGCGATCCATGATGATGCCCCATGCCGAAGCCGAAAGCGCGCCGCTCAACAAATACGCGGCGGTCGGCAGAGTTGCCCATGAGCGGTCTGAGGCGAGTTTCGCGCCGAGGATAGGGTTGATCGCCGCGGCGGCGATGAATCCCGCCGACGCAAAACTTTGCGCGAGAAATAACACCCACACTGTTTTTTTAGCAATACGATTGAAGTCTGTCATTTAAATTCCTTACTGTTCTCAACGCCGTCCTCCGCGAAGCATTCTGTGACGGCGATACGCGCTGTAGTCTGTCATGAAATTGACCACTTTGGACGGGCGGATTATACATGGGATGCGGGTAAAATTCGGCGCATGGATTTCGACCTGCGGCCCGCTTCAGACCTGCGCCTGCCTGATCTTGTCCAGACGCTGAATCGCGGCTTTGAAGAATATCCCGTCCCCATCCATCTCAACCTCTCGCAATTCCTCGGCATGGTCCGTAAAGACAGCATCGACCTGACCGCGAGCCGTGTTTTATTCACAGACGATCAAACGGTAGGAGTCGCCTTGATCGCGCGGCGAGGTTGGACGAGCCGCCTCGCGGCAATGGGCATCGCCATTGAATCGCGCAACAAAGGCGCCGGCTCATGGCTGATGGACAAGTTGATCCGCGAAGCGCGCGAACGCGGCGACCATGCGATGACTCTTGAAGTCATCGAGCAAAACGATCCGGCGGTGCGCCTTTATGAAAAATTCGAGTTCCAGATCGTAAGACGGTTAATCGGTATGATCCGCCGGGAGGCGGTGGAGCTCGAAGACGGCGCGTTGCAAGAGATCGACGCGCGCGACGCGGGAGCGCTGATCTCACAATTCGGGTTATCCGATCTGCCGTGGCAGTTAGCCGGCGAGACCATCTCCCAACTGACCCCGCCTGTGCGCGCCTTTTGCAAAGGTCCAGCGCTCATTGTGCTTTCAGATCCAGGCGCCAACCACGTGGTGGTGTGGTCCCTGTTGGTAAAGCCCGAAGCGCGCGGAAACCATCATGGCGCTGATCTGTTGAAGCAGGTGATCGCCAATCACCCCGGTAAAACATGGCACGTGCCGGCAATCTACCCCGAGGAACTGGGCGCGGTGTTCGAACGCGCTTGCTTCGAGCGCGAGCCTCTCTCGCAATGGCAGATGCGCCTCCCGCTTGCCGCCTCCACCTGAGAAATTTGTAAAGAGCCGAATCAGGGTTGGCTGGGCGTGAAGCGATATACTTTCCACGCGAGATAAGCCGCCTGCGGCAATCCTAACTCATATGCCAACATCTACGAAACGCAAAACGATTGGTGTCTTTGTCTCCCAGGTGGGCCGCGCCTGGGGGTCGGAATTCCTCGCGGGTATTAACGACGCCGGCGAAGAGAACAATATCAATGTTGTGTATTTTGTCGGCGGCACGCTCAAACTATACATCCAACCCAAGCCGTCGTTCGGGTTTTATGATCTTGCCCGCGCCGAACAGCTGGACGGTTTGATCGTCACCGGGGATACCGCGTTCGGCGTAAGCGCGGAAGACTTGAAAATTTTTCGGGAGATGTTTGGGGAATTGCCTCTCGTCACGCAATCGGTGGACCTGGATAACGCCTCCATGTTCATTCCGGATAACACGGAGGGGATGCGTTCGCTGGTGCGTCACCTGATCGAAGAGCACGGTTACAAACGCATTGCTTTTGTGCGCGGCATTCGCGGGCAGATCGACGCGGAACAGCGTTTTAACGCGTATAAGGAAGAACTGAAGGCGCAAGGCATCCGCTTCGATGAACGCCTTGTGGTGGACGGGGACTACTCGCCTGACAGCGGGCGGGATGGAATTCAACTATTGCTCGACGAGCGCAAAGTTCAGTTCGAGGCGCTCGTAGCGGCAAACGACCGCATGGCGTTTGGCGCGCTCGAAATTCTGCAACAGCGTGGAATCCGCGTGCCCGATGAGATTGCCGTGGCTGGCTTCGACGATCTGCGCGAGGCGCAAAGCACCGGGGTTTCACTGACCACCGTGCGACAGTCGTTTTACACGGCGGGGAAACAGGCATTCGAAGCGTTGATCAAGCGGATCGACGGCGACACAATTCAAAAAGTGACTGTTACCCCAACGCAGTTGCTGATCCGCTGGTCGTGCGGGTGTCTCCCGGAAAACATCAAACAGGCGGCAGTAGCGCCGCGCGAAGTGGCAAAAACGGGGCGGTTGGAAAATAAGCGCGAAGCCGCACTGCGGGCGTTGATGGCTTCCACCGGTGTGATGGAGAACGACCCGGCGCAGGCCTCCTTCCGCGATTCATTCAGCCTCGCCTGGGATACGCTCCTTTCTGCCCTGCGCGAAAACACAAACGGGGATGACTTCCTCAAAGCCGTCAACTCCATGATCGAATTGATGGAAAAGCGCGATCTACCAGCCAATGCATGGCACAGCGTCATCTCTGTTATGAGGCGGTACGCGCTGGGCGGCATCAAAGAACACGACACGAAGTTGCTCGCCGAGAATATGTTCCAACAGGCGCGTTTGCTGGTGGGCGAACTTTCTCAACGCTCGCAGGCATACCGTCGCCTGATGCTCGAACAACAAGAACATATTCTGCAAGGGTTCAGTTTTTCGATGGCGCCGGTCATGAGCATGGATCGACTGGGCGCGGCAATTGAAGAACGCTTCCCCGAAATGGGCATCGAACGCTGGTACGTGATGTTCTTCAGCGATTCGACCTCATCGCCGCAACTGGTTTCCTCCGCCCCGCCTGAAAACTATAATCTATTGTTCCAATATGAAGGCGCAAAGTTCGAGGTCCCATCACAGCGCACCTTCGTGGGCACCGGTCAACTGGTGCCGCGCGGAAAAACTCCCGAGGGGCGGCGCTACACGGCGGTCATCATGCCTCTCTCGCTGGCGCATAACCGCTTCGGATTCATGTGGGTGGAGATGGGTCCCCGCGACTGGGAGGTGTACGTGCGCGTGCGCAACCTCGTCAGTAGCGCGCTCCTGCGCGTGATGCTCTCGCAACAAAAGGAACTGGCACAGCGCGAGGTGGAACGCCTGCTCAAAGAATCTAAGGATCGCGCCATCGAACTTTCCATCGCCAAGGAATGGTCCGAACAAACCGCTGCCGAGAACGCGAAACTGTACTCCAGCGAACAAGCCCGGCGTCGCGGGGCAGAAGCGCTCACCAAAGCCATGCGCCTGATCTCCTCGCTGGGCAAGGTGGACGAGGTGCCGGCGCAGATCGTCGAACAATTAACCAATGTAGTGCCGCACGACCGTTGCGCGCTGTTCCTCGAGGCGGTGAACGGCATGGAACTTGTCGCACATCGCGGCTTTCCTGAAAATGCGCCCATCGAGGAACTGAATTACAACATCAACGGCACGAACATCCTGCACTTCGTTGCCAAGCAGACCGACCCGATACTGGTCAACGACATACAGCAAACGCGCGGCTGGGGGCAATCGGAATGGCTTCCGCTCGACCGTTCCGTGCTGAGCGTGCCGCTGCAATCGAAAAAGAAATTCGTCGGCATGTTGACAATGACCCGCAGTGACCCTTCCGCGTTCAACCCCGACGATGTCCTGCTTGCCAGCACCTTCGCCCTGCAAGCCTCCATCGCCCTGGAGAACGCAAAACTCTTCGACGAGGTCACGCGCTTCAACGAAATGATGGAGCGCATGGTCGAACAACGCGTGGATGAACTCGGCGTGGCGCACGACACGCTCAAAAAACTCGACAAGAACAAAAGCGACTTCATCAATGTCGCCGCGCACGAACTGCGCACGCCGCTCACGGTCATCAAAGGCTACATGGGCATGGTCAAAGCCGCGCCCGCTGTTAAGACCAATACCGAACTCGCCCAAGCCGTAGACGGCGTGCTGCAAGGGAGCGAGCGCCTGCATCAAGTGGTCAACAGCATGTTGGATGTGGCGCGGCTGGAGAACCAGGTGCTGAACCCGCATCTGGATCAGACCTCGCTCGGTCCCATCCTGCGACTCGTCCAAAAGGATTACGCCGCCGACCTGAAAACGCGTCAACTCACATTGGAGCTTGATCCGTCCATCTCAGCCGCTCCTCCGTTGATGGCAGACAGCGAACTCCTGCAAAAAGCGCTCGACAACGTGATCGTCAACGCCATCAAGTTCACTCCCGATGGAGGAAGAATCACCGTCAGCGCGACAGTGGTCCATGAGAGCGGTGTCGGGGACATGTGCGAGATCTGCGTCCGCGATACCGGCATCGGCATCGACCCCGCCGATCACAAGATGGTGTTCGAGAAGCTCTATCAACTCGGCGACGTGGAGTTGCACTCCTCGGGTCGCACCAAATTCAAAGGCGGCGGACCCGGTTTGGGTCTTGCCATCGCGGCGGGCATCGTCAAAGCGCACAAGGGAAAGATTTGGGCGGAAAGCCCCGGTCACGATGAAGAAAAATTGCCGGGGAGCGCGTTTTTTATTCATGTCCCACTGGCGAAGTGATTTTCTTCTTTTTGGGCTCATTAGGAATCGCCGTAATTAAACCTTTTTGGTACACGGAAGTCACGGAAAACACGGAGAAAGAATGGGACTTAAAGGTTTTTCCGTGAAACTTGTACTGAGCCTGTCGAAGTATCCGCGTAATCCGTGTGCCAGAATCACGGCAACTCTCAGAGAGCCACTTTTTGGGCAGTTAATGTATTCGCTTGACTCCTTTCCTGATAGTAAAGACTCCTAACAAGCCTGTTGATATAAATGATATAACTCGCGGCTACAATGTTGCCGCATTATCCATTTTCATTCATTCGACAGGGAAACCATGCGCGGCAAATCAGATCTCATTCGCATCAAACGTAAGCCATTCTTTGTTATTCTTTTCATCGATTGCGGGCGATGGTGAGACACTCATTGTCACAAATGCCGACAACTCAGGATTAGTGGGAAATGTTTATGTTGCACATGCAGGAGGGATTGTCGCGGATTGCCAGTGGTGGGGGATTTTCCGGTCTGGTCGCGCGATGGACAGTGGCTGGCATATACTTGGGCAGATGGAATCTATATCGTTCAAAATAGCCTGAAAGCGGAACCTAGGCTATTGGTCCATCTTGAAAGTCCGGAACCGAGCATTTCGGTTCCGGTCCCGGTATATGAATACTACCCTGCTAAAGAATATTATCCTCCGATCGCTTCTTGGTCGCCAGATGGGCAATGGCTTGTATATCACGCGCATAACACCAATCCTGTAGATACCCATGCAGGATCTTGGGCAAAATATTATTCCATCTTCAAAGTCAACGTGAATATTGGTGAAGTGACGAAACTTCTTGACGGCGGTTACTCTCCCTTCTGGCGTTGGCCTGTTGAAGAACCGTAGCGTGATTGATGAAGGAAGGCTTTGGCATGAAATTGATTGCTCTTTTACTTCTTGTAGCGATGCTGTTTTCGATATGGCGGCTTCCCACCCTCATGCCAGTTTTAGGTGTTCTCTTCCTCTTATTAAGCCTCGCAATCTCCGTCTCATCCATTCTAAAGAAACACAAGAACGCTGAAAACCCATATCGGAAAATACTAAAGATATTCTGATCTTGTTCATTACCCTTTTGCTGGTAACTGCTCTTGGCGGGATTGCGGGAATGTATGCGAATCAATATGTGAGTCTGCAATTTGGGATAATTGCAGGCATCCTCTCCGCGCTTGTTGCGAGCTTTGCCGTAGGCTATCTGGTCAGATGGGGAATGGGAATGGTTGCAAAATATTAACTCCCCGTATGCCTCGCGTTTCCCGCCGCGAACAATATCGTTTCATGTTTTCAACAAAGACCTCCGAAACTCGGAGGTCTTTGTTCTATTTCACGCCGTTCCAATCCCCGCCGTTCAACTCCGCGAAGAAGTTAGCTCAGTCTTTGTCGTTCTTGATCTCTTCGCCTGCCTTCTTCGCCATTTCGAGGAACTTCAACGACTCTTTTTTATCCCCGCTGACCGCGTAGGCGCGCGCGACGGCTTCGTACGCAAAGGCGGTGTCAACATCGTCCATTTCGCTTTTATTGTCTTCCAACAGTTGATAGCAAAATTGCGCGCGCTTCAACGCGGGACCCCCCTTGCCCAACACCGCGTGGACGCGCGAGACCAGCCATTCGCCGCGTTGCTGTCTCACGGTTCCGCCAACCGACCGCCAGTGCGCGAGCGAGCCGTAGGCAAAATCCACCATGCGGATATCCTCCAGGCGAGTGCGGTTCTTTCGTTCGAGAAATTCCCAAGTCTGGTTGCTGAAATCCACCGCGAATTGGTAATGCGCTTGCGAAATTCTATACCTTCGCCAACTTCTACATAAAAGCATAGGCGTTTTGAAGCTCAAGTAGCCTAATTTGCGGCTAAAAGCCAGTCCACAGGCAATTAAAATTACTTGTGGGCTAGGGCGCAGGGTATTTAAATTCGTCTACTTGACTACTTGTCTCCAGAAACTCCCGAAAAGGATTTTGCTAGCCTGTAAAACCTTGGAGAATAACCGTAAAAGTCTACTTCGCGGGTCGCTCGTCAATGGCTTTGGCGAAGGTATTGGAAATTGTATAAGTTTTCTCTTCGGTCATCGTATGCTCCGGAGCAGAATAATACCGCCCGGTTGATTACCTAAAACTTTCAAATTCGTGACGCTAACCGAGAAACCCGCAGACCCTTGTACGGCTTAAGCCGCACGGTAGAAGAGTCTGCGTCCCAAAACCATTGCGCAAGATAATTAGCCCGTTAACCTTAGTATCTGTCCGAAAAACTCCGGAACGCGGACTTTTGCAGATTAACAATTAAATCGAGCCATAGGGAAAATGTTTTTAGCCACAGAGACGCAGAGACTCTGAGAAAAACAATAAAAAAACTCTGCGACTCTGTGGCAGAAATTTTATTGCCTGACTAATTTCTCAAGATCCAATAGTCCGCTCTTCAGGCGGACTAAAGTCCGCAATCCGGTATTCGGATAGGCTTTTAGATATGAATCGGACTTCCCTCCGCGCCGTGCGCGGCTTCCATCAACACTTCTGAAAGCGTCGGGTGCGCGTGGACGTTGCGCGCGATCTCGTGCGGGGTCAACTCCATCAGGTGCGCGAGCGTGAGCTCGGGGAGCAACTCGGTCACTTCGGGACCGATCATGTGCGCGCCCAAAATCTCGCCGTATTTTTCGTCCATGACGATTTTCGCAAAACCCATGTAATCCCCGAGCCCCAAGGCTTTGCCGTTTGCCTGGAAGGGGAAGCGGCCCACTTTGATGTTGTAGCCGCGTTCCTTTGCCTGCGCTTCGGTAAGCCCGAACGACGCGACCTGGGGGTAGCAATATGTCGCGCGCGGCATCATTTCATAATCTAGCGTGATCGTTTCCGCGCCTGCGATGTTTTCCGCGCAGATGATGCCCATCGCCGAACCGACGTGCGCCAGCATGAGTTTGCCGGTCACATCGCCGATCGCCCAAATGCCCGGCACGTTCGTCTGCATCTTTTCATTGACTTCGATAAAGCCGCGCTCGCTGATTTTGACGTTAATATCTTCAAGCCCGAATCCTTTGGAATTGGGACGGAACCCGATCGCCGCCAATGCCTGATCCGCTTCGAGTGTCGTTTCCTTCCCCTCAACCGAAACTTTCACCTTCACGCCCGATTTCGTCGCTTCCACCGATTCGACTTTATGCCCGACGAGACATTTAATTCCGCGCTTCTCGAACTCCTTCTTCAACTCTTTCGATACTTCCTCATCTTCGAGCGGAACGAGACGCGGCAACATTTCCACGATAGTGACTTCCACGCCATACGAACTCCACACGGTTGCAAATTCAACGCCAATCGCGCCCGAGCCGATGATGACAACCGATTGCGGAAGTTTCTCCTGCAAAATGGCTTCCCTATAGGTAACAACTTTTTCGCCATCCACTTTCCACACTGGAGGGACCGCCGCGCTCGCGCCCGTGGCAACGATAAAATTCTTTGCCTGCAATTCAGTCACTTTTTTATCGGCATCGGTCACAGCCAATGTGTTGTTCGATTTGAACTTTGCTTCCCCCATAAAGACCGTAATGGCATTCTTTCGCATTAGAAAGCCAACGCCCTTCACCAAACGGTCAGAGTTTTGACGCGAGCGTTTGACAGCCACGCCGTAATCAAGCTTCAAATTATCGAACGAGAAACCGAAATCCTTGCCGCGTTCGCGCAGGGTGTGAGCCACCTCGGCGTTCCTCAACAGCGACTTGGATGGGATGCACCCCACGTTCAAACACACGCCGCCCAGCCACTGCTTATCTACAATTGCAACCTTCTGCTTCAGTTGCGCGGCGCGGATGGCGGCAACATATCCCGCCGGTCCCGCGCCGATAACGATCACATCGAAATTTTCTGGCATTGAAATCTCCTTGAATATGTCGCTGCGAGGATGACCTTAGCCCGACGAAGCAATCTCCTCATGAAACTGGGATGGCTCCGGGTAGGTGAACAACAACGCGTCACAACGACATTGTTTTCGGCTATTTTACTATTAATAAGGCTTTCGCTCGCAGGCGGTCTGCCTGCGCTGAGCCGAAGGCACACGTGTGACCGCCGTAATTACCAGCGAAACGACGGTCACAGACCGTCTTAGAACAGTAAAAGCGAAAATCCTGTTAAAGTACTTTTCGATAACTGCTTAAACTGAAAGAGCCAGGCGCTCCAAGCCCGGCTCTTTCAGTATCAAAAGGAGGAGAAGAGAGCCCAACTGTATCATCAGCCTGTAAACCATGCTTGTCGTTCCCCCTACGATAAACAAACGTTTGAGCCACGATCCGAATGAGCATTTACTCATAGTTTATGGGCAATCAAAAGTTCCCGCCGCAGTGATACTGCGGCAGGAACGCGTTTACTATGGGCACTCTGCGGATGTCTTTTCCGCCGGCAAGCCGAAGGCTTCATACACGGGAACTCCGTCCCATTCGGCGGGGATGGGCAGTCCCAGAGCGAACGCGGCTGTGGAGGCCGTATCCATCGTGTGAACGCGCGTCGTCAACACCTTCGGCTGGATGCCCGCCCCCGACGCGATCCACGGGATGGTCATATCTTCAGGGAGCGAGTAGCCGTGCGTCGTATCATGCCCGCCATGGTCGGCGGTGACGATGATGAGCGTTTCGCCGCGTAGACCTCTCGCGTCTACTTCGGCAAGAATTAATCCCAACGCCTCGTCCGCGCGGTAGGCAACGCTGAGTTGTGGCGACGAAAGCCACCCGAAAGCGTGTCCCATGCCATCCACCAGCGGGAAGTGAACGAACATCACGCCGAAATTTTCAGGAAAGTCCGCGATCAATCGTTTCGCAACGACCAGGTCGCGATCGTTGACGTAGGTGAAGATGTCGAGGCTGGATGGGTCTGTGATCTGTCGCAGTTTTTCCTTGCCCACGTGCATCACGGTTTGAAAGCCCGCCGCGTGCGCGATGTCGAATAAGTCAACGCCTTGCGCGATTCCTTTTTCGGGAATGTAATCGTTCCAATCCACGCCGTGTTTGGATGGGCATAGCCCGGTCAACATGGATGAATGTGAGACCAGCGTCACGCTTGGGTACACGGTTTGCGCGGATAAGGTGTACGCGCTGTTTTGCATTAACGCCAGCAGATTCGACATGGGCGCGAGTGAAATGATCTCAGGACGGAGTCCGTCAATGGAGAGGATCAACACCCGGCGGGCGAGGGGCGCGGGCGTGGATGTAACTGTCGGCGCAGATGTCTCGGTCGCTGTGGCAGTGATTGTCGGAGCCACGGTCAGCGTTGGCGCGAGGGTCGCGGTGGGTGTGGATGTTGGGGAAAAAGGCAAGCCCGCAACATTCGGCATTTGGCAAGCGAGCAAGAGGAGAAACAGAAAAACAGGTAAAAGTTTTGTGCGATTCATCAAGGTCAACTCTCGATTGAAATTTCTTCGGCGTTCACCGACACATCCACTTCGTCGCCATAGCGGATATCTTTAATTCCCATGGCGATCACTTCCAACAGGGATGGGTTCTGAAAATGCCGCAGTTTCGTTTCGGGATGCGGATAATACACCCAGCCTTCATATTCAACTTCCTTGAAGACAATTTTGCAACGAGAAAATGAAAAGTGTTCGGGGGGATGCAAGTCTGTCCATGCGATGTTGTAAAAAGTGAATTCAGGTCTGATGAGTTTGAATGCGCGCGGGCTGAGGTTAATATTGAGCGTGCCGTTGTAGTACTTGCCGAGGTCGAGTCCGCGGGAGGCAAAGAGAGGTCGCTGGCGGCTCAAGGCTCCATAGGGGTAATCAGCCGAAGGTCCGGAGGCGACGCGGTAGCCTTCCGTGATTCGTCCATGAATACGAATCCATTGCATCATCGAATTGTACCCGCTTGCAAAAAAGAACTCCGAGATTTGCTCGGAGTTCTTTTTGAATTACTTTGTCTTATAGTTTATCTTCAACAACCTGTATAGCGCTTTTGCCAGTTCGATTCCCTGAATGATGAGGATGACGATCAGGGTGATCGAGGTAGTGTAGTGAGCGGCGAGCGCAACATTACCAGCCTCTCCCGAAATTTTTATGAAGCTCAATAGCGACTCGCTCGTGAAGAGGGTGATGTCAGGCGTGCGTATGAGCATGACGGTGACTGCAATGCCGACCGCTTCGATGATCACTTTTGCAACCCGCCCCAACGCGTTCCATTTCGCGGTGAAGAGCAAATATATATCGAGAACGATATCGGCGAGAAATACTGCGTTGATCCATGGGATGAATTTCGAGAACTCACTGGTAAAGATGGGCAGGTTGAACAGCCCGTTCAAGAACGCCAGCCCAAGCACGGTAAAGACCACTTCCGCGATTAGTTCGCCGCGTTTCACCATATCGGGATCGGGTTGCCTTGCGAGTGAGGCGGGGTCCCAGCCCTTTTCGTTGGAAAAGTCGCCGATCTCTTTATCTGGCAAGACGCGTTCGAGGATGGCGAAGACGATCACCACATTGCCGAATGCCGCGACGGCGGCGGACAGCGCGTTTCCAAATCCTTGCATGATGATCTGCATAAAGTCTGTCGCGAATAGTGGATAAGCCGCCACTGCTTTTATCGAAGCGAGCGCAAACATGACAACCACCACGACCGCCAGGACGATCTTCAAGACCATCAGGAAAAACGGGAACATGCGCGGACCGATCAAATACGGATGCGGGTTGTAACTGGAGGCGATATTCTGCGGCGAACCGTATTCCTTCAGCAGTTCGATCTCCATCGCTTCATCGCGCGGACGCCCAGCCTGCTCCGCTTTATCCTCGAGCATATCCTCCAGTGTGGATTTCAATTCTTTTTCTACATCTGCGCGCCCTTTGAGAAGCGGGAGGTGTTTGCCGACCTCGGCAACATATTTGTCAATCAGATTCATTTTGTTCTCCTTAACTAGTTTCTTTGCAGGTTGACGTTGGCGAACGTCAACTACGCGTTCTTCACGATAACATTTTCGTGATGGTCTCTGTCATGACAGACCACTCACGTTTGAGTTTTGTCAGCACAGCCTTGCCTTGCGCGCTGATCACGTAATAGCGGCGCGGACGCGCTTCGTCCACGATGCGCCAATCGGACTGTAACAGTCCCTGCGACTCGAGCCTGCGGAGCAGGGGATAGAGCGTGCTTTGGTCAATCTCCATGCCTTGATCAGAGAGCGCCTTGAGCAGGGAATAACCGTATTGCTCCTTGCCCAACTGGCTCAGCACCGCAAGAGACAGACTGCCGCGTCGCAGTTCCAACAACATGTTTTGTACGAGTTCGTCATTTTCCATATGTCACCTATAGTCACATGATACTGTATAGTATACAGTATGTCAAGAGCGAAAGTATAGGGTGATTTAAACAAAACATCCCGAAGAACGTCTTCGGGATGTTTGCTCTTTGACTTTCTAACGAGCGAAAACTATTGTAGGAGTTACGCGGTTAAGCTCGTTTCGTCGAAGTTGCCCTACGCGGCGGCAGTACAACTGCCCGCCAACTGCGTAAGTCATACTATTGATTGGGATTTATCGGTAATAGGCCGAACAAAGCATTTTGGGTCTGTTGAACGCAGAAAACGAAGATTTTTTTCTTTGCATCAGCATTTTTCTGCGTCCTCGTTTTTATTTTCGATTGAGTCTATTACGTGCAATCAATCTCGTACAATGCTTCTGCAACCAGACTATTCGGGCTGGTGACCACCAATCGCACCCAGTATTTTCCGGCGAGAACCGGCAGCACATGAGTATATTCACCGGAGACTTCTTTTATACCGAAGGCGTCAAAGTCAGCGCTTTTGTTCGATTGGACTCCGCCTTGCTGTGTCTCAAAATGCCATTTAACCTCGGCTGGCCCGTTGGTTTCGATGGAGCCGGTGAATTTCACCGGAGGGACTACGCCGATACACAGCAGAACCAGATCGATGAGTTTAGGCTCCAGTTTGATCGTCACGTTGGTTACTGAGGCGGCTTGAGTCTGCGCCACTTGCAAGCCGGAGAGGTTGCCCGACGCGCTCGTTACGCTAGCGGCAACCCAGCAGTTCCGCCCGGGGCTGAGCGGGTCTTGAATCAGCCACCAACTCGTGTCTGAATTTTTCCCAACGATCTGCGAACTTTGCCCGAGGTTCAGCGCGCTGGTCGCCAGCCATGCCGTGCCGGGACCCAGCCGACAATTCACCGGCTTATCGAGTGTGGTGATGGTTGGCACGCTGGGGGTGAAGGTCAGCGTAGGGAACGGCGTATCGGTGGGCAGGGGTGTGCCGGTTGGCGCCGGGGTGTCGCTGGGCAACGCCACCGTTTCGGTGAATGGAGGCGTTGCCGTCGCTTCCGGCGCGCTGACCGGCAAATTGCACGAGGTGGCAACGAACGCGGCTAATAAAACCAAAGTAAGTAGTTTGTGTTTCATTCGATCTCCTTGGAACATGGTTGCGTCAATCTTATTGGACAAATGCAGTTTTCGCAATGGAAGAGTGTTCGCTAACCCCGACAATACTCCCGCGCCGTGTCGCGGATCATCCGCTCTTCGTCGGTGAGTTGGTCG
>CXWJ01000245.1_pt1 | contig 14354 bp, 12 predicted proteins | sample 590841 | NCBI WGS metagenome assembly CXWJ01 (sample SAMEA3498367, study PRJEB10139) | wastewater metagenome | biome: wastewater treatment plant; material: activated sludge | place: Austria | collected 2015-01-21 | reverse complement strand
GGCCGGGACTGAGGGCGTTGATTCGCACGCCGCTTGGCCCCAGGTCGTTAGACAGGTATTTGACAACCGAGTCGAGCGCCGCCTTGCAGATTCCCATCACGTTGTAGCCGGGCACCGGTCGCTCCCCACCATAGTAGGTGAGCGTAAGGATGCTGGCATTCGGCTTGAGAATGCCGCGAGCAGCGTGGGTGAGCGCGATCAGGCTATACGCGCTAATTTCCATCGCCAGCTTGAAACCAGCCCGGCTCGTATCGATCGTGTCCCCCTTCAAATCGTCGGGCAACGCGAAGGCGATCGAGTGGAGGAGAAAATCGAGGCCCCCTAGCTTCTCTTTAGAAACTCGCATCAAGTCGGCGACTTGTTCATCGTTGGTGACGTCCATCGGGTGCAAAAACGCCACGTTTGAATTGCCATCGGTCAGCTTGGTGAGGCGGCCGAGGTTCTTCTTCCGTTCGTCGTCCGGCTTGTCCGGCATGTAGGAGAAGCCGCAGGTGCCACCCTCGTTCAGTATCAGCTCCGCGATGGCCCACGCGATCGACTGCTTATTGAAAACGCCGGTGATGAGGCCACTTTTGCCGGCAAAGAGAGGTTCCATCGAATTAACTCCTTCATATTGGTCTCACGCTCGGTGTGAACCACATTTCACGTCTGTATTGTCGCGATTCCGCAACACTGTGCTGTTGTAGAATTGATGTCAGTCGCTATAATTCTCGACCAATCTGCGTCTCAATGCTACCCCGATCCGCCGTTACTTCCACCGGCTTTTCGCGATCTTTTCCAATGCCAGACATCGTAGCGAACCTGCTTCATCTGTCTAGCGAGGCTGCGACGGTCGAGAGCCTTCTGGGACCGGCCTTGGATTTTGTGATTTCGGCCACAGGGGCCGATGCGGCGGCGGTGGCCTGTGCGGCAATGCCGGATTGGACCGTTGAGGCGGTGCGGGGAATTGCAGCCGAGCGGGTGCCTCTCGATTTGGCGGTTGAGGCGCTTGAGACCGAAGAAGTAAACAGAGACGATCGCTGGCAGGCGGCCATGCTGCGTGCATCGCAGCGCGAACGGGGAGATGCGGCCGAGGCTGAATTTGTGCTTTTAGTGCGAGGGGACTGCCCAAGTGTTCGCTTCGCGGCAGTGGCCCGCCTCCTGGCCGAAGCACTCGCCATCGTGCAGCGTCGGCAGCGTTTGGCGCGGCGTGTGAATCGCTTAGAGGCCATCCTCGATATCACGCACGAGTGGCATCAGACCAACGAGATGGAGACGCTGCTCACGCGGATGGCCGAGGCGGCCACGCGGTTACTGGCCGCGGATCGGGCCAGCATCTTTCTCTGGGACAAACCGAACAGGACGATTGTCGGCCGGCCGGCGCTCGGTCTGGAAGCTGGCGAGTTGCGCCTGCCGGATGACGCGGGCATTGTCGGCCAAGTGATCCAAACGGGCGAGCCGCGGCGCGTAAGCGGTCCGCGAGATGCGGGCGAGATCGATCGAGCTGTCGATCGCCAAACGGGATACAAGACGCAAACGATTCTGTGCGTACCGCTGGTTACGCCGCAAGGGGTGCGGCTCGGCGCGTTCGAGGTTTTGAACAAACGTGGCGGCTCGTTCACTTCCGAAGATCAGCATGGTCTGGTGGAATTGGCTGCGTATGCGGCCGTGGCACTAGAAAATACGCAGCAGTTCACAGAATTAGTATCCCGTCATGAAAAATTGGTCGAGCAGGCGGCGCAGGAATCCCCCTTGGTCGGCAACAGTCCCGTGATTCAAGCGGTCCGTTCGACCGTGGCTCGGGTGGCCGATACGGACTTGGCAATTTTGCTGTTGGGTGAAAACGGCACAGGTAAGGAAGTGGTCGCGCGTGCCATTCACTTCGGTAGCTGGCGAAGGAAGGATCCGTTCATTGCAGTCAACTGCGCGGCGTTGACGGAGACGCTCTTGGAAAGCGAATTATTTGGTCACGAGAAAGGCGCTTTCACTGATGCGCACGAATCGCGAGCCGGCAAGTTCGAACTGGCCTCTGGCGGAACGCTGTTTCTGGACGAAGTCGGGGACATGAGCCTTGCCGGGCAATCGAAGCTACTCCGTGTGCTGGAAGACAAAACGATTGTGCGCGTCGGCGGCAGCAAGCCGATTCATACAGATGTGCGTGTGTTAGCGGCGACGAATCAAAAGCTGGCTGATATGGTCCGAGCCAAACGTTTTCGGGAAGATTTGTATTTTCGGCTCAATGTGGTGACGCTGGAACTACCGCCACTGCGCGATCGGGGTGAAGATATTTTCTTATTGGCGGAGCATTTTCTACAGCAATTTTGTCGGCGTGCCGGACGCCGCGTCCCGAAGTTCACGGCCGCAGCGCGAAAACGGCTGGAAAGTCACACTTGGCCTGGCAATGTCCGCGAGCTTCGTAACCTGATGGAACGATTGGTCTACATGACGCAAGGGGACAAGATCGAGGCCGAAGATTTGGCGTTCATCCTCTCGCCGTCGAGCGGTTCGACTTCGATTTTGGACGCCGGATTGAATCTCAACGACGCCACCCATCGGTTTCAGGAAAAATACATTCAGCAAGCGATCGAACGCGCCCGCGGAAACGTTAGCCAGGCGGCCAAAAACCTGGGCGTCCATCGCTCGAATCTCTACCGCAAAATGCGGCAGTTAGGAATGGAAACCGACGAAGAGGACGAAGGGGAAGAGTGAAGCACAGAGCGAAGCTATTCTCTCGTCACTTCATCAATCGCCGCCACTAGCGTGTCCATCAGAAAATCAATCTCGTCGAGTGAGATAGCCAGCGGTGGTATGACATAGAGAACGTCGCCAAGCGGACGGAGCCAAACCCCTTGCTTCAGAGTTTCGCGACAGACTCGCCAGCCGCGACGTTCAGCGGCAGGGTAGGGGAGGCCAGTGGCTTTGCTGGGCGTGAGTTCCAACGCGCCAATCAATCCGCGTTGACGAGTCGTGGCGATGTGCGGATGTTCGGCCAATCGACAGAGGTGTTCGCCCAGCCGAGCGATCTTAGAAGGCAATTTGGCCAGCGTTTGCTCTTCATCGAACACGTCAAGCGTGGCTAGCGCCGCCGCGGCCGCCAGTGGATTTCCGCTAAAAGTGTGGCCGTGGTGGAGCGTCCGCTGGGTAGAAGAAGCGCCTAGAAAGGCGTTGTAAATTTTGTCATGCGAAAGCGTGGCGGAGATGGGCAAGTAGCCGCCTGAAAGTCCTTTTCCCAGGCAGAGAAAATCGGGGACGACCTCTTCCTGCTCGCAGGCGAACATTGTTCCAGTCCGACCGAAGCCGACGGCCACTTCGTCGGCGATCAAGAGCAAGTTGTATTTCTCGGTCAACTCACGCACGCCGCGCAGGTAGCGGGGGGGGTGCATGATCATGCCAGCGGCGCATTGAACGAGTGGTTCGATGACAAGGGCCGCCACTTCGCTTTGGTGAATGTTAATTAGATCTTCCAACTCCTGGAGGAAGCGTCGCGTTGCCTCCTCCGAAGATGTATCCCACGGAAATCGTCTTGGATCAGGAATAGGCGCGCGGACCACCTCGAACAGAAGCGGATCGAAGATGGAATGAAATCGTGGGATGCCGCCCACGCTCGCGCTGCCGATCGTATCGCCGTGATACGCTTCGCCGCNNCGCTTCGCCGAGTGCGATGAATTTGGTTTTCTTTGACTGCGGCTTGTCGCATTGCCGCCAGTATTGGAACGCCATCTTCAGGGCGACTTCGACCGCCGACGAACCGTCGCTGGCAAAGAAGACGCGATTCAAGCTGCCCGGCGCTACGTCCGCCAGGCGCTTCGCAAGCCGGGCCGTCGTGTCGTTCCCCATGCCGAGGGCCGTGCAATGGGCCACGCGATCGAGCTGTTCGCGAATGGCTGCGTTAATACGCGGATGATTATGCCCGTGGACGTTGCACCACATGCTGCTCGCGCCGTCCAGATACCTGCGGCCGTCGATATCGAAGAGATAGCAGCCCTCCGCCCGCTCGATCACCAGCGGCTCGTACTCGGCCATCTGCGTGAAGGCGTGCCAATGATGCTGGCGGTCCCAGGCAATCAGTTCATCTCGGGTCGGTCTCGCGGACATTGCTTTTCGGCGATCGGCTGTTCGCTTTCAGCCATCGGCCAAAAAGGGAGATCAAAACCTTCCCCTTCCGCCCTCCGCCTTCCCCCTTCACCAACTGACTTGTACCGGCGCGCCCGCCTTGACGCCCAACATCATCGAGGCATTTTCGTCCACAATCGCCAGCTCTAAATTGCCGCTGGAGCTGAGCAATGCGACAAGCGTCATCGCGGGCTGGTCGCTATAGGCTTTGAAAATGCCTTGGGTGGCATGCTCATCGCAGGTGACGGTGACCGATTCGTCGGTCGGCACTCCCTTGAGCATGTCGCTGGTGATGTTGGTGATTAGATTGCCGAACGAGTCGACCTCGATCACTTCTCCGTCAATTCGTTGCGCCATTCTCCGCACCTCAGGCCAGGTCAATTCGCTCAAATGTTCGATCGGTAGCCCTAATTCGTCCGGCGACAGGCCGAGGCTCAGCCGCGCGGCCACCGGGGCCATGATATCGCGTCCGTGAAATGTTGACGACACATTGGGCAACCAAAACCGTGGGTCGTCGATGGAGATTATCTTAGACGGATTGGTCCGCGCGGCCAAGCGACTGAGTAGACCGTTATCCGGGGCCACGAATTGTTGCGGGCCTATGCGGGCGTACACGATGCGGCGCTGGCTCCCCACGCCGGGGTCCACGACCGCCACATGAATTGTCTCAGGCGGAAAAAAGGGGGCGGTTTCCGCAAGAGTAAACGCGCCCGCACGGACATTTTGCGAAGGGATTGCGTGGGTCAGGTCAATCAGCCGCACCTGCGGATTGAGCGAAAGAATGACACCTTTCATCGCGGCAACATAGCGGCTAGAAGGGCCGAAGTCGGTGGTCAGCGTAATGATTGGCGAGGTCATTGCGGCTATCGCAGTCTGCGTGAGACATGACTTTCGATCGATCATGCCTCGACCTGAATCAAGTCCAGGCAGATTTCTCTCACGCGATTGGGATCGGCGTTCGGATTGGCTTTCTTGGCCTGACCGACGAGTGCGCCGAGCGCTTGTTGCTTGCCACCTCGGACATCGGCCACGATCTTTGGGTTCTTGGCCAACAAGTCGCGGCAGAGTGTGATGAGTTGTGATTCATCGACGGCTGCAATGCCGAGCGATTGCATGGTTGCGCCGACGCCGTCGCCCGTATCGACCATGTTTTGGAAAACCTCGCGGGCGCGTGCGCTGGGCAACTCGTTTGATTTGATTTTTTTGATCAGCTCAACGAGTGCCGAACTCGTCACACTCAACTGCTCGATCGACAGGCCGCGTTCTTTCAGCGTCCGCAGCACGTCCTGCGTGACCCAATTGCTGGCCGCCTTGCCATCGCCGCAGCCTGCGGCCACGGCCAAGTAATAGTCCATGACCGCGGGGCCTTGATTGACGAGCACATCGGCATCGTAAGGGGAGAGGCCGAAGTCAGTTTCCAGTCCCTTACGCAGAGCGGCCGGCAAAGTGCCGAGCGCAGCGCAAACCTCTTCGATCTCAGCGGGCGTCACAGTCACTGGCACCAGATCGGGCTCGGGGAAATAGCGGTAGTCGCTCGATTCTTCCTTGCTGCGCTGCCCGCGCGTGACGCCGGCCACATCATCCCAGCCGCGGGTTTGCTTGGGGGCGCTCCCCATCCGCTGATGAGTTTCCTGCCAAACGTCGAATTGTCGTTTGGCCTCATAATCGAGCGCCCGTTCAACGGCCCGGAAGCTGTTCATGTTCTTGATTTCAACGATTGGCGTCGCGATCTGTTCCCCTTGCTCCTCAAGATGCAGGTTTACGTTCGCGTCAACCCGCAAGCTACCCTCCTGCATATTGCAATCGGAGACGCCAATGTACGTGAGGAGCAGCTTCAACTCGTTGAGAAATTCCTTCGCCTCGGCCGAGCTCGACATATCTGGCTCGCTGACAATCTCCAACAGCGGCGTGCCAGTGCGATTCAGATCAATAAGGCTGTCTCCCTTGCCAGCAACTTCATCATGAATGCTCTTGCCTGCGTCTTCCTCAAGGTGGGCGCGGCGGATGCGGACGCGCTTCGGTGCGAATCGACCCTTTAGGTCGCTAATGTCCAGGTGGCCATTCTGCGACATCGGCAGATCATACTGGCTGATCTGGTAATTCTTCGGCAGGTCGGGGTAGTAGTACTGTTTGCGATCCCACTTGGTGAACGAGGGGATTTCGCAATTGAGGGCGACCGCCGTTTTCAACGACAGCCGAAACGCCTCGCGATTCATCACCGGCAGCGTGCCGGGCATGCCGATGCAAACTGGGCACGTCTGCGTGTTCGGCTCCGCCCCGAACCGCGTACTGCAACGGCAAAATAGCTTGCTCGCCGTTGCAAGCTGCACGTGGACTTCAAGGCCGATGACTGTCTTGTACGGTTCACTCATGATCGAACAACAGAACTAACCGCGAAGACACGAAGGGCACGAAGAAAATGACGTATTGTATTGAACAGGAGGACACGGAGAAATCAGAGAACCAAACAGACGATCAATTCAATCCTCCGTTCTCTCTGTTTCCTCCTGTTAATGTTCTTCTTTATGCTCTTCGTGTCTTCGTGGTTAAATATTCTGAAATCTAAAGGTTCGGATGTTGCTTATGCCAGTCAGTTGCCTGTTCGTACATGCGAGCAGCGCGTAACAGCAGCTCTTCCGCCAGCGCCGGCCCTTGGAGTTGCAGTCCGATGGGCAGCCCCTCTTTGCTTTGTCCACACGGCAAACATAATCCCGGTATGCCGGCGAGGTTTGCGCTCACGGTATAGAGATCGACCAAGTACATGGCGAGTGGGTCGCCCGCCATTTCACCAAGCTTAAACGCTGGCTCGGCGGTGATCGGGCCGGCGATAACATCCACTTTCTCGAACGCGCGGTCAAAATCTTGCCGGATCAAGCGGCGAACCTTGAGCGCCTTGAGATAGTAGGCATCGTAGTAACCGGCACTCAACGCATACGTGCCGAGCATGATCCGCCGCTTCACCTCCGGCCCAAAACCTTCGGCCCGCGTGCGACGGTACATGCGAACCAAGGCCGTGTCTAAATTGTTCGCAGCTTGTTGATCGCCCGCCGCCTGCAGCTTCTTGCGCTCGTCCGCCAGTTCGGCCAACATTTCCTTTTCGTTGGTGCGATAGCCAAAGTGGACGCCGTCGTAGCGTGCCAGATTGCTCGAAGCTTCGCTCGGGGCGATTACATAATAAGTGGCCACAGCGTATTTGCTGTGAGGCAGTGAGATTTCGTGCAGCGTGGCCCCAAGAGATTTATAAACAGCGAGCGCCGTTCGTACGGCCGCCTCTACTTCGGCGTTCAGCCCTTGGCCGAAATGCTCCCGAACCCAACCCACCTTAAGTCCGGCGAGCGGCTGATTCACAGTTTGTGAGAACGCAGGCACCGGCACGTCGAGCGAAGTGGAATCGCACGGGTCGTGGCCGGCAATCGCCTCCAATAACAGCGCCGCGTCCTCAACCGTCTGGGCAAACGGGCCGATCTGATCGAGGCTGCTGGCGAACGCCACGAGACCATAACGGCTAACGCGCCCATAAGTCGGCTTCATGCCCACAACGCCACACAACCCTGCCGGCTGGCGAATGGAGCCGCCCGTATCCGTGCCGATAGAGAGCGGGACCATATTCGCGGCCACACAAGCCGCTGAACCGCCGCTGGAACCACCAGGGGCCCGTTCTAAGTCCCACGGATTACGCGTAAGCTGAAACGCGGAGTTTTCGGTCGATCCCCCCATCGCGAACTCATCCATGTTCGTGCGGCCGATCAGTACCGCATCCCCGGCTCGCAGCTTCGCGACGACCGTGGCATCGTAGGGCGGGCGAAACTTAGCCAACATCCGCGAAGCGCATGTGGTCACCTGCCCGCGCTCGCACAAGATATCTTTCACCGCGATCGGCAAGCCGCCCAGCGGACCAATCGCTTGCTTCTTTGCCCGGCGAGCATCAATCTCCGCGGCCTGCTCCAGCGCGCGATCCACGTCCACTCGCAAGAATGCGCCAATGCGGCCCTCCACTTCCTGGATGCGATCGAGGTAGGCTGTCGTAAGCTCGACCGACGTGATACGGCCCGACTGCAAGTCTTGCAGTTGTGCGGTGGCGGTTTGCTGGATAAGCGACATGATAAAGCAAACAAACGCCTAAAAAGCTAATCGCCCAGCACGGCCGGCACGAGATAGCCGCGATCGTCATGGTGGGGCGCGTTGGCCAATGCCTCCTCACGCGGCAGACTATCGGCGACCACATCATCCTTGAAGACGTTGGTCAACTCAATGGCGTGAGCCATCGGCTCGACGCCGGTCGTATCCACTTCCGCCAACTGATCGACGTAGCCGACGATCTGTCCCAATTGCTCGGTCATGGTGCTCAGCTCAGAATCGGTGAGCTGGAGGCGCCCAAGAAGCGCGACCTTTTCAACATCTTGGCGCGAGATGCTCATGCCGGAGCGTGGTGAGGGGCCAGGCCAGGGACAACTACTTTGCCTTGGCCACTTCGTGGGGAACCTTGAACGGCGCGGCACGGACAACTTTAGTCACAGCCCCGCTACGAAGACACTGGGTACAAACAAGTACCGATTTGTTGGAACCGGTGGGCGTGCGGATCTTGACGCTCTGCAGATTGGGCCGGAACTTCCGCCGGCTGATGCCGGTGACTTTCGTGCCGACGCCGCCCAAGTACTTCTGCTTACCGCGAGTCCGAACCGTGTTGCCGAGCTGGGCACCCTTACCGCACACATTACATTCCCGAGCCATCGCACTACCTCTTGCGAACACCGTTATCTGTGATGGAAACCGTAAGTATACCGCATTTAGGCCCTGAGACAACGCCCAATACAGGCCACCAATTCACCAGCTGAACGTGGTTGGGGCGTTTCCACGCAAGCAAGATACGCGGGCCTGGCCCCGTGACGAACCGGGGGCGGGACGGCTTTACGAAGAACGTGTGATTGCGAGCACCTGCTCCGCAAGCAGGCCATTGGTCGCGATTGATTCGCCGGCGTGAATCGTGGGCCGGCCGTTCCAATCAAAAAAGTGTCCGCCGGCCTCTTCCAGAATCGTTTGCAGCGGGGCCGCATCCCAAAGGTTCATGATCGGATCGATGGCTACGTCGGCTCGACCGGTGGCCACCATTAAATATCCGTAGCCATCCCCCCAAGTTCGTGCCAAACGAACGGCGTCTTGCAATCGGAGGTACGTGCGGATTGCATCGCCGCTTTGGCGGGTCGAAAAGCTGGCAACCTCGGAGGTGAGAAGCAAGGCTTCGTCCAGCCGATCAACCTTCGAGACCTGAACCCGCTGGGGCTGCTGGCTTTTATCCGTAGCATACCAACAGCCGCCTCCCACGGCGGCAAACACCATCTCGTCGAGCGCTGGTGCGTTGATCACTCCCAACACAGGTTTTTCTTCCTGCAGCACGGCAATCAACGTGGTATAGAGCGGGATACCATGGATAAACGACTTAGTTCCGTCGATCGGATCGAGAATCCATTGATAGCCGGAAGTGCCGTCGATCGTGCCATGCTCCTCGCCCAAGACTGAATCGTGGGGGTATCTCTCATGAATGCGCTCGCGCAGTAGTTCTTCGGCGGCACGATCCGCAACCGTAACGGGAGACTTGTCCGCCTTGCGATCCACCCGCAAGTCGCGTCGGCGAAAGTGTTGCAGCGTGAGCGTCCCAGCTTCGCGCGCAATTTGGACGGCAAAGTCGAGGCGGTTGCGAACAGGCTCGGATCCATCATTTGACATAGTGACTCCAAGCTAGCAAGTCCACGGCGTGTGGCAACAGCAAAGAGCAGAGCAAAAAGGGAGATCGAGTCGATTGTGGGATTGCGTCGATGGATCGATCCCCCCACAAATAGGCCCACTGCCGTACTCTCCACCTAAGCCCGATCTTGCTGCTGCTATGTTCACTCGCTAGACTCCGCCGCCCCGCGGCGTTGCGCGAAATGGCTCCTTGAGCCGAGCAATTCCGCAAGTGCCTACCTGGTAATGGCTTACAGATAGCCCCTGGGACGGCAGACCGGAAGCACACTTGGTCGGCTACACGGTGGCTGGTTCATTTGTAGCGGAATTGCAGGCCAAATGGGCCGAACCGTTGTAAATGCTGGCGGGGGATGGATTTAGCTTGAATCGGGATGCGGTGCTTTTAGAATGGGTTTTAGAGGCGCCGGATTCCTCATTACCCGATCACCCCGGTGATCGAAGGAGGATGGCGATGGGACGTTCCTTGCTCGGCGCCTTGTTAGTTGCAGGCTTGGTGATTGCGGCGACGGCCGATCGGGGCGCAACCGAACCCGCCTACGTGGCGCGGACGGAGCTACCCGCGTCCTTTTCCCAAAGCAGCGATTTAATCACCCACGTGACTACCCAGGAAGGGCAGCCACCCATGATCACGGTGATTGATCCGCGGCAGCGAGTGATGGGGATTTACCTCGTCGATCGCGGTACGGGAAAAATCATGCTCAAGAGCGTGCGCAATTTCACCTGGGATCTGCAAATGACCAATTACGACTGCGACGATCCGCAGCCACAGGATATTCGCAGCGGGCTACAGCACTGACAATTTCACCAGGCAAAAGGAGTTGCCGGGCCATGAACTGTCCGGTGCCGGCGTGCCTCGCTGCTAGACCGAGTTGGGTCTCAAGGACAGCGAGAGGCTTTCATGGCACAAAAGTTCACGAGCTTGGAAGAAGCAGCCAAGCTACTTGGCGTATCCAAGGATCGCTTAACTCAACTCCGCGAAGCGGGTAAGGTTCGCGGTTATCGCGACGGCGCGAGTTGGAAGTTCCGCGCGGAAGATATCGAGAAGTTCGCCGAAGAGGGTGTGCCGCAACTAGACCCGGAAGCCAGCGGTCTCTCACTCGATCTGGATGACGACGTCGAGCTGCCGATGCCGGCGACCAGCGGCTTGGACCTCGATCTCTCCGACGACACGGCGGCCGGTCCCGTCAGTGGCCTCGACCTTGATCTGGCAGAAGACGAAGAGTTGCTTCCCGGTCCTGCCAGCGACCTGAACCTCGACGAGATCGACGAGCCAACCGTTCCGGCCAATATCGAAGCCGACGATGACGGCTTGGCGATCGATCTCGACTCGGAATCAATCGACCTGTCCGATTCAATTCTCCTCAGTGAAGCGGAAATTGGTTCCCCTTCTGATCGGCCCCCCAGCACGATCATCGGCAAAATTGAATTGGATCCAGACGGTGATTTGGGTATTTCCAGCCCCCCCAAGACCAAGGCCAGCGCCAAACCGAAGCCCCCTTCGGAAATCATTGCTGCCGAGCTAGACGACGCGCTCGACATGGATCCACCCGGCCCATCCGCCAGTTTCGAAGGCCTGGAAGAACTGGAAGTCGATCTCGAAGCCGAATCAAGTCGAATTCTCTCTCCCGAAGATCTGGCACAAGCCAAGAGCGCGGCCGCAGCAGAAAAAGCAGCAGCCGCGGCCAAGAAGTCGGCCGAGTTGAGTGATCTCGAACTTGCACCCACCGACAGTGACCCGGCCATCGGAGCTTCTGACATTGGCCTCGGTGGCGACGCCGCGAAAAGCGGTTCGCTTGCGTTAACGGGTCTCTCCGCGCTTGAACTGGAAGACGACGACGATGAGGTGCTGGGCGAAGGGAGTGACGTGACACTCTCTAGCGAAAGTAGCGGTATCAACATCATCTCCCCCTCTGATAGTGGACTGGCCCTCGACGAAGTAGACCTGGGTGGCGCCTCCGCGATGGGATCTTCGCTCGACTTGGGCAACCTCGATGACGAGGAAGTCAGCTTGGATCCGTTAAGCATTGACGCGGGTGCGTCGGACGCCGGCGCGTTTCAGCTCACGCCATTGGGCGAAGATGGGGGAGACGACGAAAAAGATNNCCGGAGGAGCGATCCTGGGAAGTGGTTTCGGCGCGGGAGATGAATCCCTCTCCGAAGGCTTTGCAGACGTCGGCTTGGCGACGGGCGTGGTGACCCAGCCCGCCTCCGATACGCCTTTCTCGCTTGCGAATGTCCTCTCGCTCAGCGGTTGCCTTTTGGTGCTCACGCTGTGCGGCATGATGATGTTCGATCTCCTCCGCAACATGTGGAGCTGGGGCGAAGTGGCATCGTTCAATAGCTCGTTGATGGACGTGCTGAAGTTCTAGCGCCTGGGTTCTCCACATGAACCCAAGGCAAATTTGAGGCGGTTGACGGCTAAATTGTCCGCGGAAATTGCCGTTGGGGGGACTCTACCGCGAGCAGTTTCTCAGAATCTGCGATACCGCCGGGCCCCAGGTCGGCTATAATTCGGAAAATTGGCCGTCGTGTCGTGACTTGCCCCTGGCGGCTATTCCGGTCCGGCCAATTCCCACCCACCTCGCCACCCCAGATACGGCGGGGGCCAATCTCCCCGCCTTGCCATGTCACTTTTCTCAATCCATCTTCCGCGTGTCGCCGTAGTCGCGATCGTGGTCGTTACGCTCAGTTGTCAGAAATCAGACCAGATTCGCTCGTATGACGCGCCCAAGGAAGCCGCGCCTCCAGTCGTGTCGCAGGCGCCCGCCGCCGAGGTGGGCGAGCCGACCGACCGCATGTTGGCGGCCATCCTGCCGGACGGTGGCCAGGCGTGGTTTTTCAAGGTCGTAGGACCACTCGCCGCAGTCGAAGAATCTGAAAAAGCCTTCAACGAGTTTTTGACCGGCGTGCGACTCGCCCCCCAGCAGGCGCGGCCAGAATGGAAACTACCAGAAGGTTGGACCGAAAAACCGGCAAGTGCCATGCGGGTCGCTACGCTCGTGATCCCGACGAAGGAGAAGCCCCTCGAAGTCTCGGTAACGATGCTGCCCTGGTCGGGTACGTCGTCGGACCTGTTGAACAACGTCAATCGCTGGCGTGGCCAGATGCAATTGCCGGATGTAGCCGCCACAGGCTTGGGCGATACGGTCCGTGAGCTTTCGGCCGGCGATGCAAAGATAACCTTGGTCGATTTGCGCGGTCGATTCAACGCCGGCAGCATGACGCCGCCGTTCGCAGGTGGCGCGGGGCCATTCAGCGGCGGCGCGGGCGCACCACCCGCCACGCCCGCAGGTCCGGATGGCAAGGCAAGCTTGCCGCCCGGTCATCCACCCATAGACTCCAATCCCAGTCCTGCACAGGAAACTCCAAATCCCCCAGCCGGCGCGCCTCAGTTCACAGCCCCCGCCTCTTGGAATTCCAAGCAGGCCACGGGCATGCGTAAAGCGGCATTCGATATCGCCGACGGCGAGCGCAAGGCTGAAGTGACCGTCATGGACTTCCCCGCGAATGCCGGTATGGCAAACCCTCTGTCCAACGTGAACCGTTGGCGACGAGAAGTCGGTTTGCCCGAGGTGGCGGCCGACAAACTACCGGAAGCCTCCGAGGCGCTCGAAGTCGACGGCAAGCAGGCCACCTTGGTCGTAGCGATTCCCGATGCGGCCGATCCCGCACAATCCGGGGCCGCTCGCGGAACCTTGGCGGCCATGGTTCCGCACGGGAATCAAATCTGGTTTTTCAAATTGACCGGCAGCCGCGATCTGGTGGCCGCCGAGCGTGAAAATTTCCTGGCATTCTTGAAATCGGTGCGGTTCTCCGCTGAAGGTGGTACAGGCGATGGCAACAAGTGAAATCTCCCGGCCGGGCGTTATCGTGCGTGACGCCACCGCGGCAGAACGATTCGATCTTTTAGCGGGCCTGCAATGGGCTCTCTCCGCGCTCGCTTCGCTAAGGCTGACGCTTGTCCTCTTCTCACTCAGCATCCTGTTGGTCTTCTTCGGCACGCTGGCCCAAGTCGATCACGACGTCTGGGAAGTCGTGAACAACTCCTGCTTTCGCGTTTGGTGGGCCCGGTTCGATTGGGTGATCTTCGAACGGCTGGCCCACATATTCTTCCGGCAGATCGAATGGGGCCTGACGGGCGGGTTTTGGTTCCCCGGTGGCAAGCTCCTCGGCTCTCTCCTGTTGGCGAATTTGCTTTCTGCGCACGCCATCCGTTTCAAAGTGGCCGCCTCCGGCTGGCGGCTGAAGATTGGTATCGGCGTGATTGCCGCCGGATTGGTCGCTACCTACCTGGCAATCACAAGCGGCATCAGCACGACCGTGGCCACGGAACTCTCCCCCAAATTCTGTGATATCCTCTGGCAAAGCGTCCGCGGAACATTAGTCGTCTTCTCCTTGGCTGCTGCCTACGGCTTGACCTGGGCCTACCCGCGAATGCGGCTGCCGGAATGGCTCGTGTTGTTGGGTTTTGGCGTCGTGTTGGCCGTGCTGAGCCTCTATCTGCTGGCTCATCCGGAGGT
>CXWJ01005736.1_pt1 | contig 14357 bp, 16 predicted proteins | sample 590841 | NCBI WGS metagenome assembly CXWJ01 (sample SAMEA3498367, study PRJEB10139) | wastewater metagenome | biome: wastewater treatment plant; material: activated sludge | place: Austria | collected 2015-01-21 | reverse complement strand
GCATCATGGCATTAACAGCCTTGCTGTAGATCAATACATTCAATCGGCTGCACGTGCCGAAGGTTACATCTCCCCTACCATTATTGAAGAAAGGCAAATGAACGTGGCATCTATGGATGTTTTTTCGCGCCTGATGATGGACAGGATTATTTTTCTTGGCGTAGGTATTAACGATTACGTAGCTAATATAGTGCAGGCACAACTTTTATTTTTAGAAAGTGCCGATGCAAAAAAAGATATTCAAATTTACATGAACAGCCCAGGCGGAAGCGTGTATGCAGGTTTAGGAATATACGATACAATGCAGTACATCAATCCAGATGTGGCAACCATTTGCACTGGCATGGCTGCGTCTATGGCTGCTGTATTACTATGTGCCGGAACAAAAGGAAAACGCTCTGCACTTAAACATGCACGTGTAATGATTCACCAGCCAATGGGTGGTGCTGAAGGACAAGCAAGTGATATTGAAATTACAGCACGCGAAATACATAAACTTAAAAAAGAACTGTACGAAATTATTGCCCAACATTCGGGCAAAGATTACGAGCAGGTGTGGAAAGACAGCGACCGCGATTACTGGATGGTAGCCGAAGAAGCTAAGGCTTATGGTATGGTGGATGAAGTTTTAACCAGGAAAAAAGGTTAACTGCTGTAAGCGTGTTATAAATTTGAAATGTTTTTCCAAAATTGTTTCAGGTTTAAGAAATACGATTTATAAATTAGCATAAAATTTTAGCAACCACTTTGAAGAAACAACAAGAAATAAAATGTTCGTTTTGCGGAAGAGATAAAAGCGAAACCAATGTTTTAATTGCGGGCATGCAAGGTCATATTTGCGATACCTGCATTGAACAGGCTCAACAAATTATAAAACAGGAAACCACCGGTGAACGTTCAAAAAAATTCAACTCACCTCTAACCCTTTTAAAGCCTGCCGAAATAAAAAAGTTTTTAGATGAGTATATCATCGGGCAAGACGAAGCTAAAAAGGTAATGTCTGTTGCTGTTTACAATCATTACAAAAGATTATTGCACAAGGGCAAACCCGAAAAAGATAAAGATGTAGAGATTGAAAAATCCAACATTATAATGGTTGGCGAAACGGGTACAGGCAAAACATTACTTGCGCGCACCATTGCTAAAATTTTAAATGTTCCTTTCTGTATTGCTGATGCAACTGTATTAACCGAAGCCGGTTATGTAGGCGAAGACGTAGAGAGTGTTCTTACACGCTTGCTCCAATCTGCCGATTACGATGTAGCCGCTGCCGAAAAAGGAATTGTTTATATTGATGAGATTGATAAGATTGCACGTAAAGGTGATAATCCCTCAATTACGCGCGATGTAAGTGGCGAAGGTGTTCAGCAAGGTTTATTAAAAATGCTGGAAAGCACGGTAATAAATGTTCCCCCACAGGGAGGCAGAAAGCACCCCGAGCAGAAAATGACTCCTGTTAATACTCAGCATATTTTATTTATATGTGGAGGAGCATTTGATGGAATTGAAAAAGTTATTGCCCGCAGATTACACACCAAAGCCATTGGCTACTCTGCCAAAGACNNCTGCCAAAGACCGTGCTGCAGGTATTGACAAAGACAACATGATGCAGTACGTTGCTCCTACCGATTTAAAGTCATTCGGATTAATTCCCGAATTAATCGGGAGGCTTCCTGCGCTTACTTTCTTAAATGCGTTAGATAAAACCTCATTACGCAGAATATTAACCGAGCCCAAAAATGCTTTAACAAAGCAATACGAAAAGCTTTTTGAATTGGAAGGCATTAAACTTTCTTTTGAAGAAGATGTGCTTGATTATATTGTTGACAAAGCCGTTGAGTTTAAACTGGGAGCACGCGGCTTGCGCTCCATCTGCGAAGCAATAATGATTGATGCAATGTTTGAATTACCCTCGCAAAAATCAATTAAAGAATATACGATTAGTCTCGATTATGCAATGGAAAAACTTAACAAGAGCAATCTTAACAAGTTGAAGGTTGCCTAACCAGATATCACTCAAAAAAAATCCCTTCGCAAAAAGCAAAGGGATTTTTTTTATTTGGTGGGCCTTGTTGGAATCGAACCAACCACCCACAGATTATGAGTCTGTTGCTCTAACCGAATGAGCTAAAGGCCCTGCTTTAAAAAAGCGAGGCGAAAATATACTTTTGCCTTTTACAAACAAAAGATAGTGGCAGTTAAAAATATCATTCTCGATTTAGGCGTTGTGCTCCTGCATGTTGACACAGCAAAAACAATTTCAGCATTTAAAAACTTAGGCATCAAAGATTTTGATGAGTATTACACTTTAAAAAAACAACAGTATTTTTTTGATGAGTTTGAAAAGGGTTACCTCACAGCACAAAAATTCCGCCAGGCAATAAAAGACGCAAGCGGCATAAACCTACCCGACCAACAAATAGACAATGCATGGAATGCCATGCTTGGAGAAATGCCTCCACATCGTTTTCAGTTATTACAACAGCTAAAAGAAAAATATAAGCTGTTCCTGCTTAGCAATACCAACATTATACACTGGCAGGCTTTTATCAAATATTTTGATGAGACGTATGGCACTGGAAATTTTGAAAACCTTTTTGAAGGTGTTTATTATTCTTTTGAAACAGGTATGCGAAAGCCTGATATGGAAATTTACGAATTAGTATTAGAAGAAAATTTTCTCAACCCTCACGAAACTATTTTTGTGGATGATAACGAACAGAACATTTTAGGAGCAACACTAACTGGTATACACTCTCACCTGCATTTACCGGAAACTGATATTGAAAAATACTTTCATGTACTCGTTAACAACTACAATAACATAAATTGATCAGGTTGTATTTATCGTCCCTCATTTTTAAAAGCCGCAGTTTCATTAAGCATTTCGAGAGATTTAATTACCGGTGTCCATTCTTTACCATTGAAAATAAACTTAAACCACTTTTTGTGCATATTCTCCGCTTTAATGTTAATGAACAGCCACAATGCCAAGTACAAAAAACTAAACGTGATTAACAGTTGAAAGAAAAGTGCATAAAAATTACTACCAAGCAGCATTCCTTTACTAAGATAAAAAGTAGTCCATAAAGGCAATTGCAGAAACAGCAAACGTGTAACCCATAGTGTAGAAGATTGTAACCTTGCTAATTTTTCCTGGGTTTGCAAAACCGGTTGACTGACGTCAATCTGGTGAATAATGATAAGTTGATAGAGATAAATAAATATTGCCGCCTTGGTTAGCAATACCTGTAGTCCCATTGAAACAATAAAGAAAGGGCTTGCAAAAGAAAAACTCGTCAATAGAATAACGTCAACCAAAATAACCCACAAAATACCACAGATAATGGTAAAAATCTTAATGGGTTTCATTGAAAAAACGGCAGAGCGAATTTTAAGATGTAAAATATCTTCTGCATTCTTACGGTTAAGGTGTAGTGTTTCGTCAAGTTTTTTATCATAAGACTTCCAAAGGTTTAAAATTTCAATTTCTTTCATATTATGATTGTTTAATTGCTTCAAATTTTTGCCTGAGTGCTATTTTTATCCTGCTGATTTTTGTTGCCACATTGGTTTCAGTAATCCCAATTATATCAGCAATTTCTTTATAACTTTTTTCTTCAAGGTACAGCAACATCAATCCCCTGTCAAGTTCTTTCAATTCATTGATAAACCGCTGTAGCAAATTAAAATTCTCCTCAGACTCCTCATTCTGATTGATTTCAGAAAAATTAAAAATATTACTTGTAAGTGGATAAGCCATTCTGCTTCTTACAGTTTGTTTCCTGTACCATGAAATAGCAACGTTTAATGCAATCCTGTAAATCCAGGTTGAGTATTTATACTCATTGTTATATTGATCAAACGATTTCCAAAGTTGTATTACAATTTCCTGTATAATATCTTTTCTGTCTTCTGCATCCTTACAGTACGAATTTGATATTTTATAGATAATACCCTTATGGGAATTTATTACCTCCAAAAAAACTTCTTCCCCATCTTTGGATCTCATCTGTTAACTTTAAAATGCTGTTTGGTTAATTATTCGCAGGTCATCACAAAAAATCACACTTGAAAAGTAAAAAATTCTTAACTCTGGTAATTATTTAAATTTTTCTACAGCAATAAACTTATTACAATGGACAGTTTCGTCTTTAAGATTGTTTGAGCAAATAATAATGATGCGGTTTTGTTTGTTTTGTAATATAAGATTATTTAACCAATCCGCACCTCGTGCTTCGCGCGCCTCCCTTATACCCTCCGCCTTTGAAAGCCCGGTCATTCCCACCAAAAGGAGGAATCTCAAAAAAATTATCGTTAAATTATTAAAGAGGTCTAATAGAGAAATAATTTAGAATGAGCAACTTTTGTTACCTGAAAATATATGCTTTGTACTCTGAAAAAGCTTTTAGTGCAAAATAAATTTCCCGTATTTACTCGGCTAAACCCGTATGCTCCCGCACCTAATCGAAAATCATCCGACTAACCTATAACACCCATCAGATATTTGCACCATCAAATTTGATCAACACCAATAATTAAACGAATTAAGTCAAACAATTAAAAAACAAATTATCATGAACAGTTTAAGAAACAGCGTACGCTTAATAGGAAATTTAGGCGCAACACCTGAAGTAAAAAATCTTGACAACGGTAACAAGGTAGCCCGCATAGCTATGGCAACCAACGAAACTTACAAAAACGACAAAGGCGAAAAGGTAACAGAAACAACCTGGCACAACTTGGTTGCCTGGGGCAAAACAGCAGAAATTGCTGAGAAGTATTTAGCCAAAGGAAGCGAAGTTGCCATTGAAGGAAAACTAACTTCAAGAAACTATACCAATAAAGAAGGCGAGAAAAAATACGTAACAGAAATTGTCATAAACGAATTTTTAATGCTTGATAAAAAAGCATAACCTGCTTTAAAGCCGATTGCCACAAAGGCACCAAGGCGCAAAGTTTCTCTAAGCTGGCTTTGTGTTTCCTGGTGCCTTTTGTGGCTTAGCGGAAAAAATTTCAGTTATAATACTTTGTTAGTTTTCAATACTTCAAAAAATCATTCTTAGTAGCAAAGTGCTGTTTGTTTTTTTGCAGCACTACCTTTAAACTTGTTTTTACAATAGCGCCCATGCTTTTTGCTCTTAAAAAAAGTTTGCTCTGATGATATTCTGCAAGTTCGTTGGCAAGGCTGCTAATTTTTTCGGGCTCACTCATAGGGTCGTGCATCATGGCATCTAACAAATCTTTTATCATATAGCGGGCAGCCTTAATACGTTTTGAAATAAGCGTATGCTCTTCTATTTGGTACTGTGTAATAGTTTCTGGCGTCATTAACTTTATACAAAGGTTAACTATGGCGTTATTTTCCTTAAAGTATTGTGGCAGATATAAATTTTTTCGTCCCTCGTAACTCTGCTGATCAAAGTCAATAGCACGAATGCGGTAATGTACATCTTCAAAATCGGGTGTAATATCAACTACATAATTATAGCTGCGCATATCGCCAAGCAATCTTATAAAACAGCGTTCATTAAATTTTACAAACTCTTTAGCAAGGCGCACTGCGTTTAAATCGTTATCGTTCAAATAATTTTTAATAAACATATCACCGGGTATTCCCATAATATGTTCTTCAATTAAAGTTTGGTTGTTTACAAAATAACTTATGCGGTTGGGCGAAAGAATGTGCTCCAATTCCAATCCGTAAATTCGTGATGCATCAGCTTTTTTTATGTAGAAATAATCAAAGTTATCGTTGTAATTATTTTTTATGCGAATACGGAATGGATTGGAATTACCAAACGTGCAGTAATCAATTCTGTCAACAAATAAATGCTCCATTACACTTATATCGCCACCTGTTTTAAGCAAAGCATAAATTCCGGTTAGCGCTTTGTGCAGGTGGGTAGAATCTGTTGAGCTGTAGATTACACTTTCCCACAAAGAATCTTTTCCATACCTGTCGTATAATGGAAAAGCGTTTGTGTAGCGCAACAACTCATTGTAATCAATTTCAATTTTTGCCTCGCGCCCATAGTGTTTTAAAAACTTACGCAATAGCGCATTAATGGGATAAGAAGGTTTTTTTCGTGATATTGTCATACTACAATTTCTGCATTAGCATTAAGCCGTCTCTCACAGGCATCATCACATTTGCTACGCGCGCATCATCCATAACTTTTTTGTTGAATTCAATCAGCGCTTTTGTTTCCACATCTTTTTTATCGGGTACGGTTAAAACTTTTCCGCTCCACAAAACATTATCAGCAATAATAAAACCGCCCTTATTTACACGGTCAATTATCAAATCAAAGTAAGCTGAGTAGTTTTCTTTATCAGCATCAATAAAAACCAAATCAAACACGGCATTAATTGCCGGAATAATTTCAGCAGCCATTCCTATATGCAATTTAAATTTGCTTTGAATATTTGCCTCTGTAATAAATTTGTTGATGATATGCTTCAACTCTTCGTTTATCTCAATGGAGTGAATCATTCCATCATGCTGCAAACCTTCGGCAAGGCAAATAGCAGAATAGCCCGTAAATGTTCCAATCTCCAAAATGTATTTTGGCTTTATCATTTTACTGAACATGCTTAACATACGTCCTTGTATGTGCCCGCTTAACATGCGAGGCATTAGCAAGTTGGCATACGTATACCGGTTTAAATTTTTAAGCACTTCCGTTTCGGGCGAGGTATGCGCTTCCGCATATTCAAGAATTGGCTCTGGGAGAAAGTCCATAGTGAATTGTCAATGGTGAATGTCAATGGTGAATGTCAATGGTGAATTGCTAAATACAAATGAATGTTTCAAAATGTGAAACTAATTTTATATGCTACATTCTCCATTCACAATTCACCATTGACCTTTCGGGTAACAAATTTATATTTGCGTACGCATGTTAAAAGCATTTCTGCATAAATCTTTTACACTAGTAATGGCTGTTGCTATTTTATTTTCGGCAACGGGTGTAACTGTTTTTAAAATGGTTTGCAGCAAAAGCAATTCTTACAGTGCTTCGCTCAGCCAGTTTGACGATTGCTGCAAGAAAAACAAATGTAATGCCTGCACAGTAAATGATAATTGTTGCGGCTTTTTAAAAAGTACGGTTTCATCCGTTCAGCAATATCTGCATGAGATTACTTTTAGCTTTAACATAGCGGTAATTGATGTTATTGATTTTTTTATTCCCTTTTCTGTTACAACAGAATCAAATCCGGTTGCTTTTTGCGCGCATGCTCCCCCTGACATTGCCGGAAGAGATATTTTGATTTTGGTAAGCCGTTTCATTATTTGATTTTATTAAACAGTATTTGTCCTGTTACCTATAACATGAATAATTTTTTTACGTTTAATTAAATCAATATTAGAATGTACTCAATAAAAAAATATAGTTCAGTTTTAAAATTCAGGTTACGGTATTTAGTTATCGTGCTTCTTTTATCGGCATTTAAAAACATAAATGCCCAATCAATTATTAAAGGAACCGTTAAAGATAACACTAACGAAACCTTGCCCGGTGTAAGTGTTATAGTAGCAGGCACAGGAAGCGGAACAACAACCGACATCAATGGAAAATTTGAATTAAATACAACGCAATCTTTTCCACTCACTTTAGTATTCAGCTTTGTTGGCTTTACCACCGACTCTCTTTTTTTGCATCATTACAATGGCAAGGAAATAAACATCGCATTAAAAAAGTCGGTAACACTTAAAGCGGTTGATATTAAATCAAAGCGGGAGTCAACAACTATATCTACCATTAATCCAATAAACACAACTACACTCGGTAAAGAGGAATTATTAAAAGCTGCCTGCTGCAACCTGAGCGAAAGTTTTGAAACCAACCCAACAGTTGATGCCAGTTATACCGATGCTGTTACGGGGGCAAAACAAGTTCAGATATTGGGATTGGATGGCGTTTATTCACAAATACAAACCGAGCTGGTTCCGTTTATCAGAGGCTTATCAAGCAATTATGGTTTAGCATTTATTCCGGGACCATTTATTGAATCTATTCAAATAAATAAAGGCGCAGGCAGCGTGATTACAGGGCACGAGTCTATAAGCGGGCAGGTAAACATTGAGTTGAAAAAACCAAGCGAAGCCGAAAGATTTGCTTTAAACGGATATATAAATAACGAACAGCGCATGGAACTTAATACCCAGGTTGCAGGAAAAATTAATAAGCATATTTATACCGAATTACTTTCTCATGGAAGTATGTTACAAAACAAAGTTGACCATAATAAAGATGGTTTTTTAGATTCTCCGCTTTATCAGCAACTTAATTTATACAATCGCTGGCATTTTATTTATAATCAGGTTTTTGAAGCACAGGCAGGAATTCGTTTCGTTTATGATGATAAACAAGGAGGACAAAATCAATTCAGTTACGCCAATGATTATGGCACACAAACCCTTTATGGCATTGGCATTAAAAACAAAATGTTTGATGCTTTTGCGAAAACAGGTTTTTTGTTTAAAGAAAAACCTTGGAAGAGTATAGGCATTATTCAATCGGTCAGGTACCATGAGCAGGAATCTTATTTTGGTTTAAAAACCTTTGATGGCATACAAAAGAGTTATTATGCCAATGCCATTTCGCAGGGAATTATTGGTGACACTCGCCATACTATTAAAAACGGTGTAGCATTTGTGTATAACGATTATGCCGAAACATTTAGTCAGTTAAAAGAAAATACCATTGAAACTACACCCGGAGTTTTTAGTGAATACACTTATAACAACAGCAAAAATATTTCAATGGTGGCAGGTGTTCGTTACGATTATCACAATGAGTTTGGCAGCTTTGTAACTCCGCGCATTCACTTCAAATATAATTTTACTCAGCTATCTGCTTTAAGATTAAGTGCGGGCAGAGGATGGCGTACGGCAAGGATTTTTGCAGAGAATCCTAAAATTTTTCCAAGCAGCCGATATGTTGTTGCGGCAAATAATTTAAAACCTGAAGATGCCTGGAACTACGGATTAAGTTACACACGCAAATTCCGAATGTTCAAACGCGATGCTTCGTTTAATGCCGATGTTTTCAGAACCGATTTTATAAATCAGGTAGTAGTGGATATGGAAGACATACACACCATAAGGTTTTATAACCTTAACGGAACATCGTATGCAAACAGTGTTTCTCTTGAAATAAATTTTACCCCCATTGAACATTTTGATGTGCGCCTTGCCTATAAATTTAACGATGTAAAAACAACTTACAGCGGAACGTTGCGTGAAAAACCATTATCGCCCCGAGACAGAGCATTGGTAAATGTTGCTTACAAATCTCACAACCAAAAATGGAAGTTTGATTTTACCACCAAATACAATGGCGTAAGCCGCATACCTGCTGCCGGTGTGGTGCATCATGGTTATCAAGTGCCTTCTAAGGGAGATGCTTTTATTCAAATGATGAGTCAGATAACATTCGTTCAAAAAAACTTTGAAGTATATGTTGGCGGAGAGAATTTAACTGATTACACACAGCACCATGCCATCATTGAACCCGAAAATCCATTTGGCGATAGCTTTGATGCCTCGTTGGTTTGGGGACCGTTAATGGGAAGAACAATTTATATGGGGTTTAGGTATTTTATTAAATAGTACCAAGCCTGCCTGCCGGTAGGCAGGTATTAAGTACAAAGCACCAAGATATGTAACAATTCCCCTCTGTGTGTGGGTACGTGCAAAGGCGAGAGGGGTTAGGGGTGTGTAAAAGAAACTTAAAAAAGATAATCAAACATAAAAAATGAAAAAAATAATTTCCATCATATTAATCCTTATAGGCATTAATATAAACGCAAATGCACAAACAGAAGTAAAAATTAAAACTTCGGCCGAATGCGATATGTGCATGAAAAAATTAGAGCGCAACATTATTTATGAGAAAGGAGTAAAGTTTGCCAAGTTAAATTTAGAAGATAAAGTGCTTACGGTAAATTACAATGCAAAGAAAACTTCGGCCGAAGAAATTAAAATGGCAGTGAGTAAATTAGGTTACGATGCTGATGAGGTAAAGGCAGATTCTGCTGCTTACATGAAACTACCGGAGTGCTGCCGAAAGCCGGGCATACCGCACAATGAGTAGTATTGGAAATAGAGCGCGGATAATGTTGAAAAACGGATTTAGCGGATAAAGATGACTATCATCAACCTTTCCGCATTATCTTAGTTCAATCAAAAATCATCCTGCTATTTTATACCACAAGTTAATTTTTGTTAAGCGAGGCAATATTGTGCCTCGCTTTTTTATTTCTTTTTAGTTTTAGGGCAAAATAAAATCTTATGCGCAAAAAAATATTATTAGCGGTTTTTACATTTCTTTTTTCATTCGTAAATCTTAAAGCCGATGAAGGCATGTGGTTGCCATTTCTTTTAAAACAACTGAATGCAACCGATATGCAAACACGTGGCTTACAAATTCCTGTTGACAGTATTTACGCTGTAAACAAATCAAGCCTTAAAGATGCTGTTGTATTGTTTGGCGGAGGTTGCACCGGAGAAATTATTTCGGATAAAGGATTGTTGCTTACAAACCATCATTGCGGCTACGGACAAATACAATCTCATAGCACCGTAGAAAAAGATTATTTAACTGATGGCTACTGGGCAAAAACTTACAATGATGAGTTAGCGTGTAAAGGATTAACCGCTTCTTTTATTGTTCGTATAGATGATGTTACCAACGACATTATTCCTGCCTTAAATTCAAAAATGACTGAGGCGGAGCGTGAAGCAACTATCTCTACAATTGCATCAGCATTAGAAAAAAAGGCAACCGAAGGAACGCACTACGAAGCGCGGGTACGACCATTTTTTACAGGCAATAAATATTTTATGATTGTGAGTGAAACATTTAAAGATGTTAGATTAGTTGGAACGCCACCATCCGCCATAGGAAAATTTGGTGCCGATGCCGACAACTGGATGTGGCCACGCCACACAGGTGATTTTGCCCTCTTTAGAATTTATGCCGGCAAAGACAATAAGCCTGCTGAATATGCTGCTGATAACGTGCCATACATTCCGCGCTACTCTTTCCCTATTTCTCTAAATGGCGTAAGTGAAGGAGATTTTACTATGGTGTATGGTTTTCCCGGTCGCACCAACGAATATCTTTCATCGTATGCGCTGGAACTAATTATGAATCATACCGACCCCATTCGTATTGCTTTGCGCGATGTGCGTTTAAAAAATATGGCGGAAGTGATGCGCGATAATGACACGGTTCGTATTCAGTATTCAGCAAAATATGCAGGCATTGAAAATGCGTATAAAAAATGGAAGGGCGAACTGCGAGGTTTAAAAAGATTAAATTCTATTGAGAAAAAAAGAAAAACCGAAAGCGCTTTTGGCGGTTGGTTAGATGGCAGTGCTGATAGAAACAACAATTACGGAAGATTGATGAGTGATTTAAAAAATGCCTACAAAGAATTAACTCCTTACAGTATTGCATCTGATTATATTAACGAAGGCGCATACGGAATTGAGTTGCTTGCTTATGCAAGAAATTATGTTGCCTTAGCTGATTCGGCTGCAAACAAAACTACAAGTAAGGAATGGATAAAGAAGGAGTGCGATAGGTTGATAGATGTTTCAAAGGGATTTTATAAAGATTACCATGCTTCTTTAGATGAAAAAATTGCAGCAGAATTATTAGAAGCTTACTTCAAGAAAACAGACAAGCAGTTTCACCCCTACATATTTGATGAGGTAAATACAAAGTATAAAAATGACTTTGCAAAATATGTGAGTGATGTTTTTTCCAAATCGTTTATGACTACACAACAAGAGCAGGAGGCGTTTCTCAAAAATTTTACTGCAAAAAAATTATTGGCAGACCCTGCTTACTTGTTAATGAAAAGTTTTGAAGATGTAAACAAAGAAAAAGTTAGTGGGCAGTTTGCAAAAGCTGTTGCAGCTATTAGCATACTGCAACGCAAATACATGGCAGCGCAAATGGAAATGCAACCCGACAAAAAATTTTACCCCGATGCCAACTCAACTTTGCGTGTAGCTTATGGCAATGTAAAAAGTTATAAACCCATGAATGCTGTTACTTACAATTACTTTACCACTGCCGATGGTATTATAGAAAAATACGACAGCACCAATTACGATTTTAATGCTCCTAAAAAATTGTTGCAGCTTATTGCAAAAAAAGATTTTGGCAGATATGCAAAAGATGGCGAACTACCATTGTGTTTTATAGCCACCAATCATACTACGGGCGGCAACTCCGGCAGCCCGGTTTTAAATGCAAATGGTCAGCTGATAGGAACAAACTTTGATCGTGTATGGGAAGGTACCATGAGCGATTATATGTTTGACCCAGACCAATGCCGCAACATTACACTTGATATACGCTACACACTTTTTGTAATAGACAAATTTGCCAATGCTCAAAGATTGATAGATGAGTTAAAGATTGTACAATAACTTATTTGTTTTGTGGTACATTTGATTTTGCAAAGCAACTTTCATGAAAAAAATCTTAACCTGTATAGTCTATTTATTTACAACTCAAATTTTAAATGCCCAGCCGTTTGGTGCTAATAACGCAACGTGGCATTTTAACATTTACAATATTCTTTTCAATACAATTGACCCTGTTACAGTAACAAGTTCTGCTTCGTTTGTTTTTATGGGAGATACTTGTTACTCACTATCCTCCAATAACACAGGGTGCATGACGGTAAATCCTTTTACAGTTAAAGAAAGTAACGATAGTGTTTATTATTATAATACTGCATCCAACAGTTTTGTTTTGCTCTATAATTATAATGCAATGGTTGGAGATACACAGACTATATATGTGCCGGATTTTTCAGGAACAAATTTAAGTATTCAGATGGTTGTAACTTCCACTTCAACAATACTTGTGAATGGCGTTTCAAAAAAACTTATAGCATCACATACCTTGATCCATCCTTTCACTACTTTGATTTTGAAGGTACAGTCATTGAGGATATTGGCAACACTTCCTTCCTATTTCCTCAATATGGTTTTTGCGACCCACAGATATATGGATTCCGTTGTTTTGAAGATTCATTTATAGGTTTGTACAATACCCAACCATTCATTGAATGCGATTCGGTAATAAATGTTGGCATAAACAGTTTGCATGATGAAAATGATCTAAAAATATTTCCAAATCCGTGTACTTCTATTTTGAATTTAGATTGGCGTTACCAATCAAGTGGCAAAATTAATTACAAGGTTAAAAATGTTTTTGGGCAAACGGTGCTTTCAGGAATTTTTAGTTCAGAGAATAAAATCAGTACCAATGAGTTAACAAATGGTATTTATTTTTTAGAAGTTTCACTAAAAGAAAAAGACTTCACCAGAAAATTTCTGAAAGGAGATTTTTAATTCTTCTTCTACAACCTTATCCCCATTTCTTTATTTGAAAATGGATGTATAAAAGATAATGCTGTTGCGGCAAGTTCAATTTTGTTTTCTTCTGATTTTGTTTTAGCGCCATAAAGAACATCGCCAATTATAGGGCAACCAATAAAAGCCAACTGCGCTCTTATTTGATGATAGCGCCCGGTGTGCAATTCTATTTCAAGCAATGCGGTTTTGTTTTTGTTTACTTTTTGCAAATGATAAGTGAGGCTACATTTTACAAAATCCTTTTTGGGACGCTCGCTTATCAATGCCTTTTTAAGTCTTGAATCTTTCTTTAAAAAATGCGTAAGTGTGTCTAATTCCTTTTCGGGTTTTTTTTCTACAACAGCTTCATACATTTTTTTTACGGTGCGCTCTTCAAATTGTTTGTTAAGATGAGTGAGTGCAGTTTTTGTTTTTGCAATTAAAACAATTCCGGCAACAGGCCGGTCAAGCCTATGAACTATTCCAACAAAAACATTTTTCTTTTTAGGGTGCTGTTGTTGTATGTGCTGATGCGCCCACAACTCTAATGATGGGTTTCCAAAATTATCAGCTTCGGTTTGTAAACCGTAAGGCTTATTCAGTACTAGCAAATAATAATCTTCAAAAATAACCTGTGGTTGCAGCATGGCTAATTGCTATTTAATTTTTTTCATAGGGAAAAACTCTTTTCTGAACTCTCCAAATACAACACCTTCAATAGACGCAACAAGAGAATCGGTAGACGATTTGCGATAAACGATGGCTTTAGGAAAATCGTGTTTCTCGTTTACAAACCAGTACTCATCTCCCTTTTGCTGCGTAAAAACAAATGGTACAGCTTTGCCTTCGTTTTGGTCTTTAACAGAAGGGCTATATGCAATAACACCATTGCGCTCGGTAAGCGAAACCTCCTCTTGAAAAAGGGTATCATTTGCACTGTTGATAGTAAAGGCATGACCAACAAAAG
>CXWJ01007237.1_pt1 | contig 14371 bp, 10 predicted proteins | sample 590841 | NCBI WGS metagenome assembly CXWJ01 (sample SAMEA3498367, study PRJEB10139) | wastewater metagenome | biome: wastewater treatment plant; material: activated sludge | place: Austria | collected 2015-01-21 | reverse complement strand
GAGCCCAGCGCCGCGACGGCGGCGGTGACCCCTGCCGAGATGGCGATGGTCTCGAGCTCAGGTCCCATGGGCGGCTGGTGTGGACGTGGTGGTGACCGGGTCGAAACGGTAGCCGCGGCCGAACACGGTGACGATGCGGGTCGGCATACCTGGCTCGGTCTCGACCTTCTCGCGCAGGCGTCGCACATGCACGGTCACGGTCGACTGGTCACCGAACTCCCACCCCCACACCTCACGCATCAGCTCGTCGCGCGAGAAGACCCGCCCCGGGTTGCGCAGGAAGAAGGCCAGCAGGTCCGACTCGCGGTTGGTGAGGGTGAGCGGCCGGCCGGCCAGGGTGGTCGAGACGGCGGACGGGTCGAGCACGAGGTCTCCGTCGACCAACACCGCCGGTATGGCGTTGGCGTCCGGTTCACCCGGGGCCCCGGAGCGCCGCAGCACCGACGTGATCCGCAGCCCGAGCTCGCGCATCGAGAAAGGCTTGGTGACGTAGTCGTCGGCGCCGAGCTGCAGCCCGAGCACCCGGTCCTGCTCCTCCCCACGCGCGGTCACCATGATGATCGGCAGGGTGGGCGCGTTGCGACGCAGCCGTCGGCAGACTTCCAGCCCGTTGATGCCAGGCAGCATCAGGTCGAGCAGCACCAGATCAGGGGTGAGCTCGACGGCGGCGGCCAGCGCGGCCGGGCCGTCAGTCACCAGCGTGACGTCGTGACCGGCGTGGCGCAGGTAGTCGGCAAGGACGTCACCCACGGTCGGGTCGTCCTCGACGAGGAGCAGCGTGGGCACGGGGCCAGCCTATGCGGCGCGGTCCGGGCCGTTGTGGCTGAGCCGACCCCACGTCATACCGACGTAAGGACCCCATGTTGACGACCGAGCACGCGTTAGTTCCCGTTCAAGTGCCTTTCGGCCCGTGAACGGGAACTAACGCGTGCTCGGTCGGGAAAACCAGCAACGCGTGCTCGGTCGGGGACAACGAGCAATGCGGGCGCGTCTGGCAGGTGAGGCATTCACGCCTACCCCAAATGAGGCAGAAACCCGCTCGAACAGCCCGGTAGACTTGCCCCAACGACGTTCGAGCCGTCATCAGCGGCGAGTCTCCGGAAGAACAGGTCAGCGCCGGCACTCATGCCGGGCCGGCCCCACTAGACCCGGACGGGTCGGCCCGTCACAGCCGACACGAGCGGTCGCGCAAGCACCCGGCATACCCCGAGGTATGCCGAGCCGGCGCGGCAAGCGAGGTGGTACCGCGGTGCCGCCCGGGCCTCACCGAGGCACCTGGCGTCGTCGTCCTCGTGGACAGAGCACGACACGAGCGAGCGACAGAAGAGCACTGACGGACATGACCTACCCCAAGGCTTCGGCCCAGCACACACCCGACGGCGCGCCGGCGACGGTCGGGTCGAGCCCGTCCTTCCCGCGCATCGAGGAGGCCGTGCTGGCCTACTGGGAGCAGGACCGCACGTTCCTTGCCTCGGTCGAGCAGCGCGATGCCGGCATCGACGGCGACAACGAGTTCGTGTTCTACGACGGCCCACCCTTTGCCAACGGCCTGCCGCACTACGGCCACCTGCTCACCGGCTACGTCAAGGATGTCGTACCCCGCTACCAGACCATGCGCGGCAAGCGCGTCGAGCGCCGGTTCGGCTGGGACACCCACGGTCTGCCCGCCGAGCTCGAGGCCATGAGCCAGCTGGGGATCAAGACCAAGGACGACATCCTCGACCTGGGCATCGCCGCGTTCAACGACGCCTGCCGCGCCTCCGTGCTGCGCTACACCCAGGACTGGCGCGACTACGTCACCCGCCAGGCCCGCTGGGTCGACTTCGACAACGACTACCGCACCCTCAACCTGGACTACATGGAGTCCGTGATCTGGGCCTTCAAGACCCTGCACGACAAGGGCCTGGCGTACGAGGGTTTTCGCGTCCTGCCCTACTGCTGGAACGACGAGACCCCCTTGTCCAACCACGAGCTGCGCATGGACGAGGACGTCTACCAGCCACGTCAGGACCCCGCGGTCACCGTCGGGCTGCGGCTCGACACCGGCGAGCTCGCCCTGGTCTGGACCACCACTCCGTGGACCCTGCCCGCCAACCTGGCCATCGCCGTCAACCCCGACGTCACGTATGCCGTGGTGCAGGCCGAGCACGCCGGGCGCACCGAGCGCTTCGTCCTGGCGGAGGCCCGACTGGGCGCCTATGCCCGCGAGCTGGGCGAGGACGCGGAGATCCTGCACCGGATGACCGGGCGCGAGCTCGTCGGCCGGACCTACCAGCCGGCGTTCACCTACTACCAGGGTCACGCCAAGGCCCACGTCATCCTGCCCGCCGACTACGTCACGACCGACGATGGCACCGGTCTGGTGCACATCGCCGCCGCCTTCGGTGAGGAGGACAAGCACGTCACTGACGCCGCTGGGATCACGCCGGTCATCCCGGTGGGGCCTGACGGCCGGTTCACCGCTCCAGTCCTGGACTACGAGGGGGTGCACGTCTTCGACGCCAACGCCCTGATCATCGACCACCTCAAAGCGGCCACCCACGGCGGAGCACCGCAGGGGTCGGTCACGGAGGGCACGGTGCTGCTGCGCCGTGAGACCTACGACCACTCCTACCCGCACTGCTGGCGGTGCCGCGAGCCGCTGATCTACATGGCCGTCTCCTCGTGGTTCGTCTCGACGACCGCCATCCGTGAGCGGATGCTCGCGCTCAACCAGGAGATCACCTGGGTTCCCGAGCACGTCAAGGAGGGCCAGTTCGGCAAGTGGCTCGAAAACACCCGCGACTGGTCGATCTCGCGCAACCGGTTCTGGGGGAGCCCGATCCCCGTGTGGAAGTCCGACGACCCGGCATACCCACGGGTCGACGTCTATGGCTCGCTGGCCGAGCTCACGCGTGACTTCGGGGTCGAGGTCACCGATCTGCACCGCCCCTTCGTCGACAACCTGACCCGGCCCAACCCCGACGACCCCACCGGTCGCTCGACCATGCGCCGGGTCACCGACGTGCTCGACTGCTGGTTCGAGTCGGGGTCGATGAGCTTTGCCCAGGTGCACTATCCGTTCGAGAACGCCGAGTGGTTCGAGCACCACTTCCCGGGCGACTTCATCGTCGAGTACATCGGCCAGACCCGCGGCTGGTTCTACACGATGCACATCCTGGCGGCGGCGCTCTTCGAGAAGCCGGCGTTCTCGACGTGTGTCAGCCACGGCATCGTGCTCGGATCCGACGGGCTCAAGATGAGCAAGTCGCTCAAGAACTACCCGGACGTGCGAATGGTCTTCGACCGAGACGGCTCCGACGCCATGCGGTGGTTCCTCATGTCCTCGCCGATCCTGCGGGGCGGCAACCTCGTCGTGACCGAGGAGGGCATCCGCGACGGAGTGCGTCAGGTAATCATCCCCCTGTGGAACGCCTGGTACTTCTTCGCGCTCTACGCCAACGCCGCCAACGCCGGCCACGGGTATGACGCCAAGGTCACCGCGGGTGCCACGGGCTCCACCGGGCCGCGGGACGTGCTCGACCGCTATGTGCTCGCCAAGCTGCACGACTTCGTCGCGACGATGACGACCCAGCTCGACGGCTACGAGATCGCCTCCGCCTGCGAGACGATGCGCGGCTTCCTCGACGTGGTCACCAACTGGTACATCCGTCGCTCGCGCGACCGCTTCTGGGATGCCGACAACGCCGGCTCGTCGGCCACGACCGAGGCGTTCGACACCCTCTACACGGTTCTCGAGACGCTGACCCGCACGGTGGCTCCGCTGCTGCCGCTGGTGACCGAGGAGATCTGGCGTGGGCTGACCGGAGAGCGCTCGGTGCACCTGACCGACTATCCGGCGGCGGCCGACATACCTGCTGATCCTGAGCTGGTGGCCGCCATGGATGCCGCCCGCGACGTGTGCTCGGTGGCGTCGTCGCTGCGCAAGGCCGCTGGCCTGCGCGCGCGGCTGCCCCTGTCGACGCTGACCGTCGTCACGTCGGACCCAGGGGCTTTGGCGCCCTTCGAGGGTCTGGTGGCTGACGAGGTCAACGTGCGCGAGGTGCGACTCCTGGACGTGGCGACAGCGAGCCAGGCCGACTTCGGCATCGTCACGCGACTCACCGTCAACGCCCGTGCGGCCGGTCCCAGGCTCGGGCGCGAGGTCCAGACCGCGATCAAGGGATCCAAGACCGGCGACTGGTCCGTCGGCGACGACGGCATGGTCACCGCCGGCGGGCTGGCCTTGGCCGAGGGGGAGTACACCCTGGACCAGGTGGTGCAGGCCGGCGCAGACGGGGGCAGTCGGGCCGTCGCCATGCTCGGGTCCGGCCGTCACCGTGGGTTCGTGGTGCTCGACACCAACGTCACTGCCGAGCTGGCGGCCGAGGGCGTGGCCCGTGATCTGGTGCGGGCGGTGCAGGAGGCTCGACGGGCCGCCGGACTCCACGTGAGCGACCGCATCGTGCTGGGCGTCTCGGGCGTCTCGGGCGTCTCGGGTGTCTCGGGTGGCGCAGCGGTCGCGGCTGAGGACCCGGTGGGTGCGGCCGTGCGGACGCACGGGGACCTGGTGGCCAGCGAGACCTTGGCCATCTCGCTCGGCGACGTCGACGCCACCCACTCCTACCAAGGGCGGGCCAAGGTCGGTGACGGTGTCGACATACAGATCAGCCTGTCCATGGCCGAGACCGCCGGGGCAGCGCGATGACCGACATCGCCAACCGGCTGCGTGAGGTCGAGCGCGAGATCCTCGGGCGGGCTCCCGAGCACGACCTCGAACCCTCGCTGGACCGCATCGCCGCCGTCATGGAGTTGCTCGGCGACCCGCAACGCGCCTTCCCGGTGATCCACCTGACCGGCACCAACGGCAAGACGTCGACGACCCGCATGATCACGGCCCTGCTGGACGAGCTCGGCCTGACGACGGGGCGCTTCACGTCACCGCACCTGCACGACATCCGCGAACGGATCGCCATCGGTGGCGACCTGATCTCGGCTGTCGACTTCATCAGCGCGTATGACGAGGTGGCCCCCCTGATCGACATGGTGGACGGCCGCTCCGCGCGTGAGGGTGGTCCGCGGATGACCTACTTCGAGGTCGTCGTCGCCATTGCCTACGCAGCCTTCGCCGACGCAGCCGTGGACGTCGCCGTCGTCGAAGTCGGCATGGGTGGGCGGTGGGATGCCACCAACGTGGCCGATGGCGCGGTGGCCGTGGTGACGCCGATCGGCATGGACCATCAGCACTTCCTCGGCGACACGATCGAGCTCATCGCCCGCGAGAAGGCCGGCATCATCAAGGCTGATGGCATCGCCGTCGTGGCGGTGCAGGAGCCGGAGGTCGTCGACATCCTCACGGAGCGTGCCGAGCAGGTCGGGGCGATGGTCTACTCCGAGGGGGTGACCTTCGGCGTCACGACCCGCGAGGTGGCATTGGGCGGTCAGTTGGTGACGCTCAAGGGGCTGGCGGCGCAATACGACGAGATCTTCCTGCCGCTTCATGGTGAGCACCAGGCCTCGAACGCCGCGCTGGCGCTGGCGGCAGTCGAGTCGTTCCTGGGGGGCGGCGAACGGCGGCTCGACGCCGAGGTCGTGACGGCGGGTTTCGCCAGGGTGACGTCCCCGGGCCGACTGGAGGTGGTGCGTCGCTCGCCCACCATCCTGGTCGACGCTGCCCACAACCCGCACGGAGCGACCGCGCTCGCCAAGGCACTCGGTGACGAGTTCACCTTCACCCGACTGGTCGGCGTGATCGGTGTGTTCGCCGACAAGGACGCGGCCGGGTTGCTCGAGGCGTTGGAGCCCGTGTTCGACGAGGTCGTGGTCACGCGGAGCACCTCGCCGCGGGCGATGGACCCGGCTGCCCTCGCCGAGATCGCGGTGGACATCTTCGGCGAGTCTCGGGTGAGCACCGTGATGGCGCTGCCTGACGCCATCGAGCGAGCTGTCGAGCTGGCTGAGTCGGCCGGGGTGGGCGGGGGAGTCGTGGCCACTGGCTCCGTGGTGACCGCAGCCGAGGTGCGCTTGCTGCTCAACAAGACCGACTGAGGGTTGGCGTCACGCCTGCCCGCAGGGGTGACCGCAGGCCACGTCGGGTTGGACGGCACACGAGCGACGCGGGGGAGGGGTGGATACCCGCCTCGCCCCTCGCCCCGTAGGGTGGGCGCTCTGGCGTGGTCGAGTCGAGCGGAGCAACTGTGTCGCCCCTGTTGTATGGCAGTCAGGGCAAGTTCACCTGGCGCATGGGTGCCACGGTGCTCGGTGGCCAGTCGCTCGCGGTGTTCTTCGGCTCGCTGGTGGCCAGGTCCATCGCCGACGCTGACGGCGGGAGCAGTGGCTCGGCATACCTCGTGGTGGGGTCGGCCCTCGCCGTCGCCTGCCTGCTTGGCGCCGGTCTGATGCGCCGTCCGTATGGCGTGACTGTTGGCTGGATCCTGCAGGGCGCCACCCTCGCCAGTGCCCTCGTGGTGCCGGCGATGCTCCTCGTGGGCGCGATCTTCCTCGCCCTGTGGGTGTGGTGCCTCGTCTCGGGACGACGCATCGACGCGCGGATGAGCGCGAGCGAACAGGCCGCCGGACCTGTGGGTCAGTAGGCTGCGGCGGGTGGCTACCGAAATCTCACGCACCCTCATCCTCGTCAAGCCCGATGGTTTCGCCCGCGGCCTCACCGGTGAGGTGCTGCGCCGCGTCGAGGCGAAGGGCTACACGCTCGTCGCGCTCGACATCCTCACCCCGTCGGTCGAGCTGCTTCACCAGCACTATGCCGAGCACGTCGGCAAGCCGTTCTTCGAACCTCTTGTCGACTTCATGTCCTCTGGACCCGTCACCGCCATCGTCGCCGAAGGACATCTCGTCATCGAGGGCTTCCGGGCGTTGGCCGGGGCGACCGACCCGACCAAGGCGCTGCCCGGCACGATCCGCGGGGACCTCGGACGAGACTGGGGTAGGCCGGTGCAGGCCAATATCGTGCACGGTTCGGACGGTCCTGAGTCCGCGGCCCGCGAGATCGGCCTCTGGTTTCCCGGGCTCTAGCCCCCCGCCCCGGCTCTAGCCACCCCGCCCGGCTCTCGCCACCCCGCCCGGCTCTAGCCATCCCGCCCGGCTCTAGCCATCCCGCCCGGCTCTAGCCACCCGGACCTTCGCCCGCAGACTTCGCCCTCCGATTGAGCACTTCACCCCGGTTCGAACCAGGGTGAAGTGCTCGATCGGAGGGTGAAGACGCAGGGTGAAGTGTTCGATCTGCGGGTGAAGACTCGGGGCGACGTGCCCCATCACAGGGCGAGGGGCTGCGATTGTCGCTTGCCTGGCGTCGCTACGGCGTGAAGAGCGCCTCGCGGGTCGCGGTTTCGACGTCACCCAGCGTGCGGATGACCCCGACCTTGCCCTTGACGGCCTTGGCGATCGTGCGCAGCGCCGTGAGGTCGGCGCCCGCGCCATAACCGATGAGGATGACCTTGACCGGGCGCCGTGGATCGGCTTCGGACCTGAGCGTGGCAAGCAGCTGCTTGAGGCTGATCGACCCGACAGCATCCTGGTTGGCCCCGTCGCTGAGGACGACGATCTGGTTGACGTAGTTCTTGTCCCACTTGGCCTGAGCCTGTCGATACGCCAGCCGGATCGCGTTGTAGAGCGGGGTGCCGCCGCTGGCCTTGACGGCGTCGACGGCCTTGACCATGCGCTCGGAGTGCACGACACCCGCACGCACCGAGCCGTTGCGGGCGAGTGGCACGGCAGTGCGGATCTCGATGCGGTTGAGGGCTCCGCTCTGGAAGACCACGAGCCCCGAGCGGGCGTTGGGCGAGCTCACGGTCAGGGTGGCTCGGGCTAGTCGGCGGACGAGGTCGATCTTGCTGACCTCGCTGCCTTGCACCCGGTCGGTCATCGAGCCAGAGGCGTCGAGCACGACCAGGCTCGAGATCCGCTGGTGCATGAACGCGAAGGTCTGCGTGAACGTGGTCACCTGCGTCGCGTCGTTGACGACCGGAGTGGCAACCGCCGGCGTGGTGGCCAGCCCGGCAGCAGACAGCACCGCCGGATCAGGAGCGCGACCGGCCGCCCGCAGCCCAGCATCGGCGACAGCCTGTTGTCCCGCGTCAGAGGTGAGGTAGGACGCCAGGTCGCCGATCTCTGCGGCGCGCGCGGCGCTGACTGTGACCAGAGGCGAGCTGATGCCGAGGGCCCCCTCGCCGAGGTGCAGCGCCACGAGCCCCCCGGCCGGTGACGTGCGGGCGTGCGCCACGAGGGCGGCCTCGGTCGTCACGGTCACACCTGGACCCTTGGGGTCATCGGGGGCCACCTTGGCTCCAAGCGGGCCGAGCGCGCGCAGCGCGGCGAGGTCGTCCTTGGCGGTCGCGGCGATCCCGTGCTCGGTGAAGATGACCCCGCGTTGCGCCTTGGTCGGCTTGGCGTAGTCGATGGTCGACGGCAGAGTGCCGCCCGCGGCGGCTGTGGCCAGGGCAGCGAAACCGAGGGCACCAGTGACCGAGGTCGTGGGCTCGGGGATCGCCACCCGCAGGTTGCCCCACGACGCGTGGCCGAAGTCGGCCCACGACTTGTCGCGGCGCAGCAGCGGCACCGCCGCGGTGATGTCAACCGAGCCCGTGCTCCCAGCAAGGGCCGCGGCCATGGGTGCCGGGACGGCCAGCACCAGGGGACTGGAGGCGACGATCGGGGGTGTCGCGGAGCGGATGCTCTCGTTGGCAGCCGCCGCAACCCACGTTGAGTCCTCGGGGATCCAGGCATCGACATCGGGAGCGGCGTCAGCCGCGACTGCGCGGCTCGAGACGGCTGTCAGGTCGAGGGCCCGGCAGGGGGCGGTGCCATTGGCGGCATACGACTCGGCGATCGACGTCCACTGTGTGAGGTAGCCGGGAGAGACGGCGACGCGCAGGGGCGGGCAGGCAGCACCGCCGGCCGACGAGGCGAGGGGAGTGGCGCGGCTGGCCACCTGAGGCAGCTCGGTGTCTGGGCGGGTGATCTGCCACGCGAGCCCGGTCACCGCGACGATCGCCGCCACCCCGGCTCCGACGACCACGCGGCGTCGCGTGTTCGCCGTCGCGCGACGGCGTCCCTCGTACCGCGTCATGAAGCCCCCAAGCCCAGTGCCCACCTCGTCGGACTCCCCAGTCCGCTAGGCGCATGCTAGTGGGTACGCGTCGACGGTTCGGGCACATTGACCAACTCGCGCGCGGCGAGGCCTGGGCGGGTCGCGGCGGTCTCGACGGCATACGCCACCTCGTCGTGACACAACCCCCGTCGTGGGCAGGCCGCCCCGAGCCCCGATCGTTCACGACGCCGCGAACGGCGCGAAGCCATCACCGCCGCGTCGTGAGTGTGATCCGGGCTACCGTCAGACTGAGGTCCGTCGGATGCCTCATGCCACGGCGGGATGCGACGATGAGCCTGTGCAGCCCGGTCGTCCGTCAGGCGAAGTCACCGCGCGACTCGACGCCGTCGTGGACCGGGCGTGGCGTCGCGGCAAACGCAGCGCGACCGTGCGGGTCGGGCGCCTGCGCGACAAGCTCTGGTATGTCGGGCAGTGTGCCGTCGCTGCTGGCCTGGCCTGGTTCGTGGCCAGCACCGTGCTCGGTCACGAGCAGGCGTTCATCGCGCCCATCGTCGCCGTCCTGTGCCTCGGGATGAGCTACGGTCAACGGCTCCGGCGGGTCATCGACGTCTCGATCGGGGTATCGCTCGGCATCCTCGTCGCCGAGGTTTTCATCGGTGTCGTCGGGGCCGGGTTCTGGCAGCTCGTCGTCATCGTCGCCGTGGCCATGGCGATCGCGCTGGTTCTCGACGGCGGCCCCCTGCTGGTGACCCAGGCAGCCGTCCAAGGCATTGTCATCGCCACCCTGCTCCCCGACAGCGACGCCGCGTTCACCCGCTGGATCGACGCCCTGGTAGGTGGTGGCGTGGCGCTCGTCGCGGCCACCGTGGTGCCGACCTCAGCCCTGGTGCTTGGCCGTCATCAGGCGGCCAAGGTGCTGCGGGTCATCTCCCGCCTGCTCGGCGAGGCTGCCGTCGCTGCGGGGACCGATGACGTCGAGCGCGCCGCCGAGGCCCTGGCCGAAGCCCGGCGGACCGACCCGCTCATCCGAGAGCTGCGAGACGCCTCCGAGGACGGCCTGTCAGCAATCGCGTTCCGTCCGTTTGGCCGGCGAGCAGCGGCCGAGGTGCACCGCATCCACGCGCTCATCGACCCCATCGATCGCGCGTTGCGTGCGACCCGCACCATCCTGCGCCGGGTGGTGGTGTCGACGCAGCGGGGCGTGACGACCCCACCGGCATACGCCACCGTGTTGAGCGACCTGTCGCTCGCGGTCGACGTCATCGCGCGGGCGTTGGCCGAGAACGCTGCCCCGGACATCGGCCGGGCCGAGCTGGTCCGGCTGGCGGTGCTCACGTCGGATCTCGAACGCACCCACGACCTGGCGACGGAGGTGCTCCTGGGCCAGATGCGCACCGCCATCGTCGACCTGCTCGAGGTCACCGGTCTCGACGTCGACGAGGCCCATGCGCTGCTGCCCCCGTCGACGGGCCGGTTCGAGGCCTGACCTCGCTGGGTGTATCAGCACCTGGGCCGCCCGCCTCCGTTGAGGCATGAACCGCAAAGCCTGGGCACTCGTCGTCAGCCACGGCCTCGCGGCAGTCGGCATGTCCGCACCATGGCCTCTGCTGGCCGTCCTCGTCTGGGACGCCACCTCCGACAGTCTGCTCCTCGGGTTGACCGCAGCCGCGCGGATGCTGCCCTATGTCCTGCTGTCCTGGTATGCCGGACACCTCGCCGACCGCTGGGCGCGTCATCACGTGATTCGCGCTTCTTTGGCCCTGCGCGTGGCCTGCCTGGCCCTGGCGACTCTCGCCCTGGGCGCCGACGCGATCGTGGCCGCCGTCGTGCTGTGCACGGCCGCCATCGCCGCGGGGACACCTGCCTACCCGGCTGCTGCGGCTGCCATGCCTGGCCTCGCCCCGCGGGAGACCGATCGCGCGACGAACCTGCTCGTGACTGTCGAGGTGGCCTCCTTCGTCGTCGGACCGGCCATCGGCGGGCTGGCTCTGGGTCGGTTGAGTCCGGTCCTCATCCTGGGCCTGAGCACGGCGACCGTGGTGCTCGCGATGATCATCATGCGGGGGCTCGTGCTCGCCAAACCCGCGCGGTCCGAGGCGGTCCCCGAGCGCGGCTTGACCCGGGCGGTGCTGGGCTACCGGCCGGCCCGTCGCGCCATCTGGCTCGGCGTGGTGGTCAACGCCGTCCTCGCCGGGCTCGGCATCTTGCTGTTGCCGCACTCCGAGGCGCGCTGGACCGATCTCGAGGGCTTTGGTGTCGCAACCGCCGCCCTGGGCTTCGGCGCGCTGGCGGCCCCCCTCGTCATGAGGTTCATGCGCATCGCCAGAGCCGGTCAGGGCTTGACCTGGATGGGGGTTGCGGTCCTGGCCGCCGGGCTGGCACCGACTGTCGGTTGGGGGGTCGTGCCGTTGGTGCTCGTGGGCGCCGTCGCGGTGCGCGTCGAGAGTGTCGCGACGCGACAGCTGCAGGAGGCGCTGCCCGACGGGCTCCGCGGCAGCGGGCTCGGACTAGCGGACACGGCCATGGTCGGGGCCGCACTGCTCGCCTCGTTCCTGGCGCCCGCCCTTCTCGCCCTTGCATCCGCTACGACCTGGATCCTCGTCGGCGCCGCCGCCATCATGATCGGAGTCAGGCTTGTCGATCGTCGCGCCCCGGCTGTGACACCGTCGCCACGGTCCGTGGCGGAGGCAGGCGGTCACCTGTGACCATCGTGCATGCCCGCGAGGCCGAGCCTCGCGAGGATCGAGCTCACCTGCAGGTGCCCGACGTCACGGGCTCGACCCCGCGCCTCGAGCTCGATGTCACCGTGGCACTCGATGCCCTGCGTGAGTGGCAAGCCAGGCTGCCCACGACCCATCTGCACTACGCGGTGAAGGCGAACCCGCACCCTGCTTTGCTGAGCGCCCTCGCCGCGGGAGGAGCGCGCTTCGACGTCGCCAGCCCGCACGAGATCGAGCTCGCGGTGTCGGCTGGGGCCCGCGCCGGCGACCTGATCTACAGCAACCCGGTCAAGCGGGCCGAGGACATCGAGGCGGCCGCGGCACGTGGGGTTCGCGTGTTCGCGGCCGACTCGCCCAGCGAGATCGACAAGCTCGCGCGCATCGCACCCGGCGTCGGCGTCCTCGTGCGGCTGATGACGAGCGGCGACGGCTCGGCCTGGCCGCTGTCGCGCAAGTACGGCGTGGACCCCGCGTTGGCCACGAGCCTGCTCAGGTTGGCCGGCGACATCGGCCTGGACCCGGCCGGACTGGCTTTTCACGTCGGCTCCCAACAGCTGGACCCGACTGCGTGGCAGCCTCCGGTCATGGAGGCGGCCCGCGTCTTCGACGACCTGCGCGCACTCGGACTGCGCCCGTGGCTGCTCGACCTCGGTGGTGGCTTTCCGGCTGCCCACGGAGACGACGTCACGCCGCCTCGCGTCCAGGACTACGCCCACACCATCCAGAATGCGCTGCGCTCGGCATTTGGAGACCATCTCCCGGCGACCGTGATCGAGCCGGGCCGAGGCATCGTCGGCGACGCCGGCACGCTGGTGACCCGAGTGATCGGCGTGACGTGGCGCTCGGGCGTTCGATGGGTCTACCTCGACGCGGGAGTCTTCACAGGCCTGGTCGAGACGCTCGACGAGGCGATCCGGTATCGGCTGCGCACCGAGCGGGACGCCGAGCCGATGGGGCCGGCTGTCCTCGCCGGACCCACCTGTGACAGCGCCGACGTGCTCTACGAACGCAGGCCGGTGCTCCTGCCTCTGACGCTCGTCGAGGGGGACGAGGTGCGGCTGCTGTCGGCGGGCGCCTACACCACGTCATACGCGACGGTCGGCTTCAACGGGTTCGCCCCACTGCCGACGCGCCTGGTCTGATCCTGAGCTCTGCCGTCTGCGGCAGTCGCTGGCGTCCCTCGCGGCTTGGTGGCGTTGCACGCCGGCCCCCGGCATACGAGTGAGGCGGGGCACCATCCGCGATGGATGATGCCCCGCCTCGGGTTGAGGTTGAGTCCTCGGCTGGTCAGCCGGTGACGAGGGTGGCGCCGCGCTCGCTCAAGGCGACGTCGATCGGAGCGAACCAGCCCTGCCACGCGCAGGACCGCGTCGCGCTGGCCGGGACGCCGGTGCAGGTGACTGCCGTGTTGAGGTTGATCGCGGTGTTCGTGCCGCGAGCGTAGGTCTTGCCGTAGTCGAACCAGGCGAGCGCGAACACCGGGCCACCGGAGTCACCGTTGCCCATGAAGTTCGTGCGGTTGACCTGCTCGGCGAGGACCGTGGGGTAGTGCCAGCTGTTGTTGAACCAGACCCACTGGTTGACCCCGGTGACCTTGATGTTGCAGGTCGCGCCGGAGCGTGAGCCCGACTGGCACAGGTAGTCGCCGACGTAGTTGTACTGCCAGCCGATGACCGGCTTGCTGAACTCGCCGACGCCAACGCCGCCGTCGTAGATCCGACCGGCGCTGCGAGCGTCGATCAGGAGCGTGTCGCGGAAGTCGTTGTCGCCGTAGACGCTGCCCATGTACTGCCCGCCACCGTCATAGGCCGCGTTGCCGTTGTTGGCGCAGTGTCCGGCCGAGAGCATCCGAGTCCAGCCGGCGTGGTTGACGGCGAAGCCGGTCGAGCAGCCGTTCCAGCGTGCTCCACCCCAGTAGGGCGCGTAGTCGTCCCCGCGGCTCGATGGCCCCGGGTTGACCGCCTTGGTGTCGACGAAGAGCTTGACCGACGAGCGCAGCGCCGAACGTGACTCGGTGCTGGGCGCCGACAAGCCGACATCCAGGCCGGTGCCGTCGTGCTTGAGCGAGATCGACGTGACGCCCTTGGTCGCGGTGAGCGACTTGGCGGCGGTCGTGAGCTCGGACTTGCTGTATGCAGCGCTCTTGACGACGACCTTGACGCTGGTCTTGGCCGTCGAGACCGCGGCCTTGGTCTTGGCGTCCATCGACCCCTTGTAGAAGACCTTGAGGGTGCCGGTCTCGGGTGAGACCTCGACCCCAGCGAACCCGGGGCCCTTGGCCGCGGTGACCAGGCCGGCGGCCTTGTCCAGCGTGGCCTGCGCCTTGAGAACCTGGGTCCACGAGGAGAACCCGGCGGGCGGAGCGTCCTTGGTCGGGAACCCCTTGGGGGCCACCGAGTCGGTGCGCGATGCCGCGCTTCCTTCGTCGCCAGCCGTCGCGACGGTCGAGACCGACGCCAGGCTGGCTGTTGCGAGCAGGAGTGAGGCGATCCCCAGTCCAGCACGCCGCGTGTTTGTGTGCATTGGCTTCTCTTCCCCTGTGCGGTGCGCCGGGTCTGTCGGGCGACAGGCTGTCACGGCGACCGGAGTCAGCTGCCCCGGTGAC
>CXWJ01026519.1_pt1 | contig 14373 bp, 9 predicted proteins | sample 590841 | NCBI WGS metagenome assembly CXWJ01 (sample SAMEA3498367, study PRJEB10139) | wastewater metagenome | biome: wastewater treatment plant; material: activated sludge | place: Austria | collected 2015-01-21 | reverse complement strand
GACTACACCACAGGAAAACCGGCAACTAGGGGCAGAGATTGTGAGGAAGCTCTCGCACTCAGCCTGTCCTGCTGCCATTCTGCTGCCGTTGCAAGGTGTCTCAGCGATTGATCGCGCGGGGCAAGCCTTCGATAGTCCCGACGCGCGGTTGGCGCTGTTCGATGGCATCCGGAATGGGTTGGCGACGATCGCCACCGATTCTGCCTCTACTGGCAGAGCGCCGCACGTCGAACTAATCGAGCTTGATTGCCATATTAACGACTTGGCCTTTGCCGAAGCGGCCGCTCATAAGCTGTTGCAACTTATTAGTTCCCAGTCTTTAGCCCTTCCTTGCTAGTTTCTTTCTTATGGCTCTCCACTCTCGCTCGGACATTCTCGCTCGGCTCCATGCCAAAGTCGCTGCTGGACGCCCAATCATCGGCGGCGGAGCCGGCACCGGGATTAGTGCTAAGATGTCTGAGTCAGGGGGTATCGATCTGTTGGTGATCTACAACTCAGGCCGCTTTCGCATGGCTGGTCGCGGCTCGCTCTCAGGCATGATGCCTTATGGCGACGCCAACGCAATCGTGCTGGAAATGGCCCGCGAGGTGATTCCGATCGTACCCGATACGCCCGTATTGGCCGGAGTGTGCGGTACCGATCCATTTCGCCTCATGAAACTGTTTCTCAAGGAGATTGACGCCGCCGGCTTCTCAGGTGTGCAGAATTTTCCGACCGTAGGGTTAATCGATGGTGTGTTTCGACAGAATCTCGAAGAGACGGGCATGGGGTTTGGGCTGGAAGTCGACCTCATTCGCATTGCTCACGAATTTGGCCTGTTGACTACGCCTTACTGCTTCGATCCTGAACAAGCCTCCGCCATGGCCCAGGCCGGCGCAGATATTTTGATTCCCCACATGGGTCTGACCACCAAGGGAACCATTGGCGCAACGACGACCGCGACGCTAGAAGAGGCGGCCAATCGCATCCAAGCTATGCACGATGCTGCCCGGATAGTGAAAAAGGACATCCTCGTGCTGTGCCACGGCGGACCCATCGCAGAACCGGCAGATGCTCAGTACATACTCGATCACACGGAAGGGATCGTCGGCTTCTACGGCGCGAGCAGCATGGAACGATTGCCGGTGGAGCCTGCAATTCGTGATCGAGTCAAGGAGTTTTCGCAGTTACAATTCAGAAGGTAATCGGATCCTTCAAGGAATGTAGAGTGTATTTCTCTGGCAACATGGCATCTCTAGAAGCTCTCTCGATCCCGATGGAGAAAATCCACGCACAGAGCAATTCGGATCGTTTCCGACTCACCCTCTCCATTTCCTCAAGTGCCAGGGATGGAATGCGCCCTTGTTCCCAACCGTGTCAAGCCATTGCTTTTGGCCACCCAAGTAGCCAAATTTTCTTGTTGAATTTAGGCCACGACTTGTGCTAGGGTTGGGCCGTCCCCCTTTCGCGCTCCCTCCTAACGACTCACGCCTTGCCCCCTCCTGCCGTCACGTCAAACTGTTCAATTTTGCATCAGGTGCGCTAAACTAGGTGGGGGGAGTTTTGCGCATCTGATAACTGAGGCCGATGACCCTCCTGGTGACTCAAGGTGCGCAAAATTAGTGGGGGGAATTTTGCGCACCTTGACGAAAACGCCGGGAATCAGCGCCCATGCCAGGGGGGAGGGATTTTGCGCACCTTCAGCCATGTCGAGCGACCTCTGGTTCCCGAAGTCGTATTGGAAGCGAACGACACGACAGAATCCACGCTACATGCACACGAACCTGGGAGAACAGATTCCTAAAATCAACTCCCGTGCTCTACTGGGATATCTGTTGGGCCTGCAAGCCGTGCAAGTAAGGCAGTGACGCCAACTGCAGCTGAAGCGATTGTGGTAGACATGATACACCAAACCAAGCAAGGAATGAACAAATCCATGATCCATCGAATCATTGCCATGATTGCCGTGTTGCTCCCAGTGTGCGCGAGCGACACGCAGGCCGCTGAAACTCCGGTCAAGATCTTGCTCATTGGTAAGGACCGCGACCACCCCTTTAAGACCCACGAATACATGGCCGAGTGCAAACTGCTGGCCCACTGCCTGGAACAAACTTCTGGGGTCGAAACGGTTGTCAGCAATGGTTGGCCCATGGATCTCGGCATTCTCAAAGACGTCAAGGCGATCGTGCTTTACACATGCAACGGCGGCGATGTGCTTTTAGCCGGCCCACATCGAAAGCAAGTCGAGGACTTGCTCGAGAATGGCGTCGGTTTGACCGCGCTACACTGGGGTACCGGAGCGAACAAGGATGTGGGCGAAGCTTGGCAGCAGGTGCTCGGGGGTTGGTTCAGCACCGATTTTTCGAAGTACCTCGTTCGAACGACAAGGTTACAAAAGGCCGATCCCCCGCATCCCATCGGTCGCGGCTGGACTGAATACGATCTGAGAGACGAGTTCTATATCCAGTTGAAATTTCAGCCCGAGACAAAACCGGTTATGAAGGCAGTCATCGACGACCAGGAATATGTTTTAGGTTGGGCCTACGAGCGTCCGGATTCGAAGAGAGGCCGCTCATTCGGCTTTGTATGCGGGCATTTCCACGACAACTTTGGCGAAAAGCCGTTCCGTCAGGCCATCGTCAATGGAATTCTCTGGACCGCAGGCCGGGAAATCCCGGAAGCGGGTGCCCCCTGCGAGATCACACCTAACCACATGGAGTTGCCGCCGGATACGCGACCGACAAAATGAAACGCGATTGACCGCGCGTGCGCGACGGTTCACGACCTCACTGAATGCCGTTCCTATTAACCACCTACAAAGCGGTTGGCAACATCCGTCAATTGCTGCTTCGTCGACTATTCGATCCAGATTTTCGCCAAGCCATCCCCCAGAGACCCAGAGATAAAGTCATGGTCAAGCTGCTCGTGCTCTATTCCCATCCCAAAGATCCGGTGGCGTTTGACAAGTACTATCGACAAGTACACATCCCGATTGCAAAGCGAATGAAGGGATTGAAGAAGTGGACGATTGGTAAAGTCCTCGGCACTCCCGGCGGCCAGCCATCTCCGTACTATTATCTAGCGGAGCTTTACATGGAGAGCCGCGAAGAGTTTGAGACAATGTTGGCATCACCGGAAGGCCAAGCCGCCGTCGCTGATGTTCCGAACTACGCCACCGGCGGCGTGACGTTCCTGTATTCCGAAGTGGAAGAAGTATTATGAGGTAGGTTCAGTAGATTCAGTCGCACCACTATCGACCTTGCATAAAATTGACGCTTACAAATTTCTCAACGGTTGACTCTAGCCGACAACCCACCCGCTGAACGGGGCCCACCCTTCTTGAGTACTATCGCCGTCATACGAAAGCGAGGGTCATGCAACAGCTGATAGCGCGGTGGACTCCCGCACTTCTTACCGGGCAGTAACACGTCAATGTCCGATGCCAAACGGTATCAGCCAAGGCATTAGCAACACCGCTGCGACGCACCAGTATGACACGTTACAAGGTGCGACATCGACGACACGTTTGCAACCCTCACACCAGCCGCGGTTCTCAAGGTTGCGGTAGAATACTTGGCGATGACAATAGGAACAGAACATGGCTGACCTCCGGATAGTGAATGTCGCATTGAAGCAGACACCGTGGTCTCGCGCAACCGCCCCATCATAAATCTATGTCAATCCACGAGTGAGTCAAATTTATTTCTCCGTTTGATCCAGGACTGTCCTTGTCTCGGGCATCCTAGAACGGGCTGTGGATGCCTCTTTGAATTGTCGCTGCGCAAAAAGCACAACGACGATCAGAGGAATCGCAACGAAGGCCAGTCGCCAAGTGCCTCGCCAACCTGGCGCAAGCCTGCGCATCGCAGGTAATTCGGCAGTCCATGCCAGGAGCGGCGTGAGCAGAAGGCATGCCGCCAGAGCGGTTGACAGGGCGCCGAAAAGTCGTCCCATGAGCACCACCGCAAAGATACCAATCACACTCATTCCCAAGCTACCATTCCTCGGCGATTGGGGCTCTACGAAGCAGGATGCCAGCCATGTACCGGCTATTGCTCCAGCCAGTCCCAGCCCTAGTAGTCCTGCACCGTAATAGCCCGAAAGCATGACCGTCGTGGCCGTTGCCCACGCGTCGAGAGCCAAGACTCCAAGTACGGTCCGCATCGAAGTCCTTGATTGGAGCCGGCTCAGCATCGCCCAAATCAAGGTCAAAAGTGCTGTTAATCCGCTCAGAACAATTGTCGCCTGAGAGTACGACCATGCGGCCGAGTTACGACCGTTTAAGTCAACCAGATAGATCGAATTGTGAAGCAGGATCGGTGCAACAATCGCTGCCAAAGCCAGACGCACCGTCCACGCTATGCCGGTCGACGGCACAGCTGTCGCCAAAGTCTCGACGGCCAAGGTCAACGGCACCAGGAATGTTAAAAACCGTGCGCGGTCTTCCAGTGGTGGCCAATGCGGCCACTGTTCGATGGTACCGCCAGCAGCAAGAATTCCCGCACCAACGGCCCAACTCCAGCAAGCGCTTCGCGACAACGAACTCCGCGTCCGCCGAATCGTCCACCACGCTACCACAGCCCCAGTGAATGTTCCAACCAGTACGGCCTTAATCGGCAGGACGATGTCAAACATTCGCCCAATCTCTACTGATTGACGGGCTGCCAAAGGCACGTGTGGTTAGTATCTCGATTCGTTTGCGTGAGTTTCCTTACTTGGCAGCTTCGATGCCGATGAAAATCGGAACTTCGTCGCCAAGTGACTTCGACTCGGCGTTCACTCCGAAATCACTGCGCCGGATAGAGAATGTAGACACTATGCCGATTCGCTTGGTTCCCTTGGGAAATTCAACGACTTTATCACCTCCCTTGAGCGTGAATGAAACCGGCTTGGTGACTCCATGCAAGGTCAGGTCGCCGGTTACATCATAACCTCCGTCGACGGCTTTGACCTTCGTGCTTTGAAACGACATGGTCGGAAACTGCTTAGCGTTGAAATAGTCCGGAGCACGAAGGTGTTCGTCGCGTTTCACGTTGTTCGTATCGATGCTTTCGATCGGAATGGACAACGCGAACGACGACTTGGCCGGGTCGGTTTCATCGATTGTGATTTTCCCCGAGAAGTCGTTGAACCGACCATGGATGTTGCTGATTCCTACGTGAGAGATCATGAACGAAATCGAGGAATGAACAGGGTCGACCGTGTAGGTATCGCCCGCCCACGCTACAGTGCCGCATGCCACTAGTATCGTCGCCACAGTGAACTGTCGAATCGCCGCTATCATGTTTGCTCCTTTACGCGAGATCAGAGAATTGAGTGTGAGAACATCATAACGAACAGCCGCGACGAACTCCACCAATAGTCTGCGAGAAATCAGCAACGTGCCTTTATGACTCGGGGTGAAATATGCCCGAGATTACGGTCGTCCTACCTTGCTTGCTCAGCCAATCCGTCAACCGAGATACCAGTCCGCGTCTATTCGAATTCGGCTCCACGGCAAGATAAGGCCTGATTGCCGTCTCCGTTGTTTTCTTGAAATGAGGCGCTGGGGAGGTTCGGCCACCGTCAGTTCCGTCAACAAACCAACGCGTTCATCACGTTTCACCACTCTCATCACCGCAATGGTTTGTGCAGAGCGCCGGCGCCATTTGTAAAAGGGAAATTCGTCGCAGACCCACTATTGCGGTTATGTCGTAGTGCTGCAATTCTTTGTTGCACACTGATTAGCCAAAGACTTAAAATGCCACGATGCCTGCAAAGCGAAGTATCTGCAATCGCGCAAGACTGTTCGGGTCGTAAAGTCAGGTCCATCCTATGTCTCATCGCAACTTTCATGTTTGCATGGTATTACGGTGACACTTTCTTGGAAGGAGCTCGCGATGCTTTCTTTGTTTCTAAGAAAATACGCCGATCATCTCGTTGGGTTGGTGATAATTCTGACAAATGCCTCGCTGGTCCACGCCATTAACATTACGGTTCAGTACGACGATACCCAGCCGAATGCATTGAAGCCGGCCTTCGATCCCAACGGAACACAGCTCTTGGCAATTGCGAACTACGCGGCATCTTTCTATGAAAATGCCTTTGAAGACAACAATCATTCGATCACGCTTACTTTTTGGTACACCGATCTCACCAACCTGCTGGGCGATCACGACAATATTTCCGAAGATGGCAACAACCGGGAGTCGGTAGGCAATATCAAGATCGACGCACTGGATGGTATGGGCGCAGCCCGCAACTACTTCTTCGATCCGACGCCGTCGAACAACAGCGAATTCACGATGACCCAAACGCTGTGGCGAGATCTTTCGATAGCCAACCAGATTGACTGGTACAACGCAGGCGCCGGTGTTCCGGCCACCTTGGAGACATCGTTCACAGGCACGGCAAATGTCGGCAGCCCAGCGGCCGGAGCGCTCGATATGCTCTCACTCGTGTTTCATGAAATTGGGCATTCTTTAGGGATGAGCAGCGGCATCCCGCTCACTGTCACTGAGACAATGGATGGAGATTATGATTTTAACTCGACTTGGCTTTTTGGCGGCACACTGGCCGCGGATAACGTCGATCAGGCCTCGGACTTTATCGGCCACATTGATGACCCAAGAAATCTGATGTTCCCCAATTTATCGATTCCCGGCAGCGGGGGCTCGGCCGGCGTGCGGAAGCTTCCCAGTCACGTAGACCTGTTTGCGATGTCAACTGGTCACCAATACACACTCCTCGACGTGCCGAGGCGGGAGTTCTTCAACCCTAGTGGCGACTGGAACACCAATGGTAACTGGTCCGGCAATAACACGCCGGATAACGCCGACGATGTCTTCGTCCGCAATGATTCGACAGCGATCCTGTCGGGATTCGGGGCAGCCGGGAATCTTAATGTACTGGAAGGCGGGTTGGTTTCCACGCAGACTAATACCTTGTTCGTTCAAAATGCTACGACCATTGCCGGCACGCCCGGCAACGTATCGCAGATCACCGTCAACACCGCGGGCGAATTGGACACGGATGCGCTCACCATCAACGACAACGGCCGTGTTGTGATCGTAAGTACCGGTCTCCTGCAAGCCGAGAATATCAGCATTGCTAGCGGCGGTGAACTTCGCGGCTACGGAACCGTGGATATCAACAGCGCTTTCGGGGAATTAGCGAGCCATGGCGCGATCCGGGCAACCAACAACGGTGAGTTGGTCTTCACCTCGCTGAATATTTTGGCGCTTGCGCTCGAGGGCGGTACCATCGACGCGCTTGAGGGAGATATTCGATTTGAAACCGCAATGTTCACGGCGATGGGGGCTGATATGACCGTTGGCGCGGGCCGCGAAGTCATTTTCAATGATGGAGGAGGGGTCGGCGCTGGGGGATTGATCGAATTTCAAGGTACGTCCGCCAACCCAGCCACGGTCAGTGGTGGAAATCTTTCGGTAGGTTTCAACGGGGTAATCCGCGCGAACGGCGTAGGCGTCATCGAAAACACATTGCAGGTAGGAGCATTCGCCATTTTGGAGACGGAGCCAGGTGATCCAAGCTCAGAACTTAGGCTGAGTGGAACGACTTTTTTTCAGGGAGGGCGAATTCTTGGGGACGGCAAGGCGCGGCAAATCGGCAACGCCTTGGTTGAACAGGATACCGAGATCGCGATCAACACGTACGACATGGATGGCATTGCTGGGAATACGGCGATTACCATCAACCCAAATCGTACGTTTTCCATCACATCGCCGAACATCGATACGGTCGCAACCAACGACTTCGACGGAACGCTGAACATTAATAGCGGCACGCTCGACATCGAAACGGCTTGGCGGCTCGATGGGATTCTCAATCTGACCGAAACGACATCTACCAATCCCACTCTTCGCGGCGCCGGCGGCCTGACCGTCGACAGCGGAGGCCAGATCAATATCAGTGGTCAGGCGGACGTAGAGACCGCAGTGACTGTCCTCACCGGCACGATTTTTGTCGACGGAGCCGCCACTTTCACCGGCCCCACAACGCTCGGTGCGAATGCCACGGTTGACATCAATGACAACGGTGACTCACTGCAGCTGGCCGGCGAAACGACATTGTTTGGACCTAGCCTGGTAGGCAACGGCCTGTTGAGGTTCGACGGTCAGCTGAATATCCCCATCATCAACACGTTCATCGGTACCGCCGAAACCGACCTCGACGGGCTTGCTGGCAATACGCAAGTTGATGTCAGCGCCGGAGTTACATTCTCGATTGCCTCCACTACCATCGAATCCACGGCCAACGACGGCTTTGACGGCGTAGTCACTAATCGCGGCACATTTTCCGTTGTCGCGGGTTGGCGACTCGACGGTGATTTAGAAATGGTGCAAGTCGCCAGCGTTCCCATACTGGCCGGCTTAGGCACGTTCGGCATTCACACTACCGGCACCTACTCATCGTCGGGCGACTCGATCATCAATCCACCCCTGGAGGTTGCCGGCGCGATGGTGATTGCAGGTGGGGTAACTGAAGTAAATAACTCAGCGACATTCGAATCGACAGCGAACGTGGTTGTCGACGCGGGCGCCCAACTCTGGCTTGACGGCCTTTCGGACTTCGACGGCGGCAGTTTCACCGGCGACGGCATCATTCGATTCAACGCCGCCACAACGATCGAATCGAACACGACAGTTGATATGGCACGCGTCGATCTGGATGGCAACGGCGAGAATACACACATTAGCCTTAGCCAGTCGGCTCTTGTGCTTAACGTGGATGGCGTCGATTCAAACAATAACAACTTCGCCGGCATGGTTGACATTACAGGGTCGCTGTCGCGGTTGGAAGTGAATCTTACCAATCCGCTGTCAGCTTGGCGGACAACCGCTGGGGCCACGCTTAATTTCTTCACGCCGTCGGTTATCCCAGTGACGATGCTCGACGGCAGCAACCTCGCCTCCGACGGTACCATCAATGCCGATGGACGCGTACGGTTGGGCGCCAATGTTCTGCTATGTGGTCCACTCCACACGGCCGACGCCACAACCGACGTCCACTTCGCCGGCGGCGGACAGAACGTCATTTTCAATACGGCCGTCGTTGACGGTATGGGCGACGTGACCATCGACAGCGGCACGAGCATGTATCTAGGCAGTGGCACGAATGTGAGCCTCGATGTCGAAAACGCCGGGCGACTGGAAGTTGGATTACTTGAAGTTGGACTCGGCATTGACTTTACGGAAGCCGGTAGCGCCACGATCGGCGGCAACTTCATGCAAACCGGCACCGGTGTCCTCGGCTTGGAAGTCGGAGGCTTGGTGCCTAATCTCCAACATGACGTACTATCCGTAACCGGTTCGGTCGGACTAGGTGGCACGCTAGAAATCGAGCTGATCGACAACTTCTTCCCGGAGATTGGCGACGAAGTGACCTTGCTCTCCGCCGCAAATGTCAGCAACGTGTTTAGCACCGTCTCGACATTCGATGCCGCGAACATATTAGGCTTTAGCGTCTCTGTGCTCTACTCATTAACCGACGTAACCTTACGCTTTGATGACGTGTTTCTGCTCGGCGACTACAACCGTAACGGGGCGGTAGACGCCGCTGACTTCGCGGTGTGGCGCAACACGCTCGGCCAAATCGGCGCAGGACTTGCTGCAGACGGCGACGCCGACGGGATAGTCGACGCAGACGACTACACAGTGTGGCGAGCTCACTTTGGCCAAATTGTCGGCGGCGACGCGGCGCTACTTTCGAGCGATTCACTGTCAGGCGTCCCCGAACCATCGACGCTGCTTCTGCTACTTACTGGTATGCTGATTCATTACGATCGTCGACGCACGACTTGCCACAAACTAGTGCGACGGTGAGGTGTGTTGGAATCGGGCCGTAACTTACAGTGGATTGTTAGAACGTCGCACGCGCTAAGAGGTAATTAATGCTGCCAATTTCTGCCTGAAATTCCCGTATCTTCGCGAAGAAATCTCCGTTCAGGACTTCCGGTCTTGCAGTCCGATCCGCAGCGTCAGAATCTGCCAAGGGCGGTAGGCTAGTGAGATCATTCCTCGCCGGTCAACGGACAGCGTGTCAAGCGGTTGCTCCAGAAAGTCAATAATTTCAGCCTTCTTGGCGAAGTCATTCAGTTGGAGTCGAGCGGTGCCGTGTCGGCCAGCCGTTTCATGAAGTCGAAGGTAGAAGGCGTTTAACTCAGTCTCGCTCGGCGCGCACCACGAAGCGTTCAAACTGCCCAGCTCATGCCAGTGAAATCTCGCAGGGCTCGCCGTGCCGTCATAGATTAAGGCGGGACTAAACAACGCATCGGCCGACATAGATGTGCTCAGGTGCGCTTCGGTCGTCTCTAGTTGCAAGCGACCTATGGCGAAAGGAATTGTATGCGTTCCCATGTCGGCGCTGGCATCCGGCCACTTCGCCGCACGTAGCAGCGACAATGAAAGCACGCCGTCTCGCGCGGCATAACCTAATTTACTCTCAGCCACTAAGGCCAGGCCATCCGTACCGCCGTCGAACTGCACAGCCGCCCAACGGGCCGCCGGCACTTCCCACATCGCCTCGGTCGCTTCGGTTCCTGCCAACTGCGGGCGTTCGATCGCGCCAAACGGACATCCAAAGCGAGCATTACGCCCTCGATAATGCGTCGGCACAATGTATTTTAGTAGCCGATGTGATTCCTGCCAGTTAATTACTGCTTCCATTTTCAAATGTGTGCAGCCAGCTTCCAAAATGTAACGCACTTTCAGTTCGCTTGCCTGTCCAAGCGAAACCGGCTGGCTTTCCAAGACGGCGCGTGCTAGCGAATGTTCGACTACTTTCAGCTGAAGTTCCTGCCCCACGGGTGATCCCAGACGCACGGCGGGATGATCGATGTCCCAAGCATCGAACGCAGAGGGGTCGTCAACGCAAAGTACAAAGCTTGGTGTGCCATCAAATAGCATCGGCTTGCCGTCGATCGTTAGTTCTATTAACTGACCGTGCGAATCAAAGCGGGCCTTAAGCCTGCTGTGGCTGAGAATCTGCGGAGTCGCTTGGAGCACCGGATGAGCGATTTCATTGTCCGGCTTGAATGAAGCGGAGCCGATTGCCGGCAAGTCAACTTGAAACGACTTGCCCTCGTGTTGAACGATGGCGGTCCGATGGTATGGCAGTGCATTGAACGCAACGGGCCCAGCACCACCAGGGTTTCGTCTCAATTCGTCTAGAGCGCTTGCATACTCCCGATCGCCAATCGCGGCAAGTTCTGGATTCATCTCCGCGTAGACCTCACGAATGGAGCTGCCGGGGATGGCGTCATGGAAGTGCGCAAAGGCCACGCGCAGCCAGGCCTCGTCCGGCAAGGGCCCTTGTCCCTGACTCACGCGGACTGCCTCGTGCATTTGCAAGCTTTGCTCTGCGCGTCGATACAGACGTTTGTATTCACTTTGCGTCGTGTAAGTGCCACGGTGATATTCAAGATAGAGTTCGCCTTGATATACGGGCAATTTGTGCCTCAACTTGGCCATGCGGGCAAAGAAGTGATCGGCGCGAGTCCAGCGAGTTTTAGGCGCACCAGACAGATTCTCAAACCGGCGCACACGTTCGACGTGCAGCTCGGTAGGGCCGCCGCCTCCGTCACCGTAACCGGTCGGCAAGAGCAGCTCATCGTGTTCGGCAACTTGACGATGCTCAGCTATTGCTTCGTCATGAACATGAAGCAAGACTTCCCCGCTGTAGTTGGTTGTACCCAGATGCGACAACACTTCGGTCCCATCCGCTCCACGCCACACAAAGCTCGTATATGGAAATTTTGTGATGTTAGACCAAGTCATCTTGGTCGTATAAAAGTATTTCACGCCCCCTAAAGCCATGATCTGCGGCAGGCACTGGTTGTAGCCAAACACGTCGGGGATCCAAGCGATCTCGCTATGTTGGCCGGTCAGTTGTTTGATCTTCTTCTGTCCTAAGGCAATCGATCGCGCTAGAGCTTCACCTCCCGGCAGGTTCGTGTCAGGTTCCACCTCGAATGCTCCCAACACTTCCCAGCGGCCACTGGCAATGTGAGATTTGATTTGTGACATTAACTCTGGCGAATCCTCCTCCAGCATGCGATACGCGGCCGGCATCGATTGCGTGAATACGAGTTCCGGATAGTGTTCCATCAGGCGCATGACGGTGGCGAAACTATGGACAATCTTTTTGCGCGTCGCGGACTCGGGCCATAACCACACCAAATCAATGTGTGCATGTCCACAAACGGCTGCTATCGGCTGCCAGATTTCTGCCGGCCAGCGACGAAAGAAGTCCTGGCAGGCCGCACGGAGCGAGCGCAAATCACGCGACACTTGCCAGACATCGCAGAGTATTTCCAGCTCGGCGAGCAGCTTGCGCAGTCGAGGGTACGCACTCTCTAGCGCGCGACAATAGCCAACCCTTGCGGCCAATTTTAGATCCGGTTCCTGGCGCAGTGCCTGTTCCATCATCTGCACGATCGCATCCATGTCGCAGTAGCAGTCCCAAGCGATCGGGTTTCGCACGGCCAACTGGGCTGCGTCAAAACGCATGCCGTTCCGACCGATCTCTTCGGTATCCGCCATTGAGATCCAGATACCGGTCTGCCAACTGCAGCACTCAAGCCACAACGTGCACGCTTGGTCGGGCAATGGGCACTCGCGGTGTCCGATATCTAGACCGGCCCAAGGTCGTCCGTCGATCCAGACTGTCGTTTCACCTTGGCATTGCCAGCGGAGGTGGCGCTGACCGACTTCGTCGGCTGTTGCGGCCGGCACGTCAATCCGAAGCCAGAACCATGACCACTGGTTGCCCCCGCGGCCAAAATGATCCCCTGGCACTAGAGGCCGCATCGCCAGCGATGCCGCTTGAACACAATCGATCGGTTCGAATTGTTCAGCGCTGCAACTGACATTCAAGGGCTGTTCTCGATGCCAAATCTGTGTCTCGACACTCGCGAGGACGTGTCGCACACGTGCCGGAATAAGTTGTGGTAATGGGTTACGATGCGGCAAGTGTTGGGACATGCTTCTGTCTACGTCGAGGACAGGGTACAAACCGTATTTCGTTCTTCCAGCTGGTCTGACACCGGATTCGTTTGCGCGGACAAACCGCGGAATCGCGAAAGAACTGACTTTTTAACTTTCGCTTCGTAGTGCAATTTCGACCCTTTCGTCTGCGGTGTACAGTAACTCGACCGGCGATACTATACGAAGTCGCGAACGCCGACGCCATTGGTATGGGTCGTCAATGACTTTCAACTCAAGTACAATTTCAGCCGTCTGCACCTATGGTACGAGATCAAACGCCGATGAACGACAACAACCACAAGCTTTCGCTCGGCCTGGCGTCGCTGCCGTTGGTAACCATGGTAGTACTCTTTGCCTTAGGTGCTGCCTGCATGGAGATGAACACTGAGTTGCTGGTTTTGGTGATGTTGGGTGCCGCGGCGGNNGCGGCGGTGGCCACAGTGGTTGCTCGGCAAGTTGGCAAAAGCTGGGATGAGGTCCAACAATCGACGGGGGGGAAACTGGCCGCAGCACTGCCGGCCCTATTGATCTTGCTGAGCATCGGCATGTTGATTGGAACGTGGATCAGTTCTGGCACGATCCCGATACTGGTCTATTACGGCCTCAAGGTAGTGAATCCGAGTTATCTGGCCGTCACGGCATTCCTGGCGACATCCGTGATGTCCCTATGTACGGGCACTTCGTGGGGATCGGCAGGCACGATCGGAGTCGCGCTGATGGGAATGGCGACAGCCTTGGACATACCGCTTGCTCCGATGGCCGGGGCGATCGTGTCGGGAGCCTACTTCGGTGACAAGATCTCCCCGCTGTCCGACTCAACCAATATCAGCGCGATCGGCGCCGGTGCAAACTTATACGCCCACATTCGGCTCCTGATGTACACTTCGGTGCCGTCCTACTTAATCGCTGGTATCGTCTACGCCGTCGCCGTGAGAGTGCCTGGTAACGATGGCACACTGCCGCCCTCGGCGCAGCGACTACTAAGCGAATTGAGTACAGTCTATTCGCTTTCGGCAATAAACCTGCTTCCGATTATCGTCGTGATCATAGGCATCGTACGACGAACCCCGCCGGTGATCGCAATCGCTATTTCATCCGCCGTCGCGGCGCTGATCGGCACGGCGATCCAAGGGTTTTCGCTGGAGAGTGTTTTGATGTCGGCCGTTCGAGGATTCGACGTCAAGATGCTGACGGACAAAGGTCTGGACCCTCATTCGCTAGCCGCCGATACATTGAAACTGCTCAATCGAGGCGGCATGTATTCCATGAGCAACACATTGCTGGTTATCATCGCTGCGTTCTTGCTCGCCGGGGCGATGGACGTGTCGGGAGCCTTGAATCGGCTCATTCACCAACTGCTGTCCATGGTAAACTCTACCTTCGCGCTCATCGCCGCGACGATGGCGGC
>CXWJ01027236.1_pt1 | contig 14376 bp, 14 predicted proteins | sample 590841 | NCBI WGS metagenome assembly CXWJ01 (sample SAMEA3498367, study PRJEB10139) | wastewater metagenome | biome: wastewater treatment plant; material: activated sludge | place: Austria | collected 2015-01-21 | reverse complement strand
CATCAGGCCTGGGCGCAGTCCACCCGCGGCCTGCTGGTGTCGCTGATCGCGGCGGGCATCGCGGACGGATCCTTCACGGTCACCGATGCCGAGGCGACCGCCGACATGCTCACCACCTTGTGGTACGAGGGCACCGACCGGGTCTGGCTGCGTTCCTTGGAGCACCCGGAGGCCGCCGGCTTCGTCGACTCTCTGCTGCGCGGCTCGGACGCCCTGCAGCGGGCGCAGACCCGCATCCTCGGGATACCGGACGGCGCGGCGAGCATCACCCTCACCCCCGACATGACCGCCGGGCTGCGGCAGGTCTATCACCAAGTCAAGGAGCTACGCCCATGAAGCGTTCGACCCTCATCGCAGGGGGTGTTGCGCTCGCGCTGGTGCTGGCCGCCGGGGGCGGCTATGCCTATTCGCTGACCAACGCCCGCACCACGGTCGGCGTCGCCACGGCAGCCGTGGAGGCGCTGTCGGTGACGGTGAGCGCCTCGGGCACCGTGGACGCCGCCAGGCAACAAGGCGTCCACCCGGCCACCAGCGGCACTCTGGCGAGCGTCAAAGTGAAGGACGGCGACCAGGTCGCCAAGGGCGACACCCTGGCCACCCTGGACGACCGGCCGCTGAAGCTGGCCGTCACCCAGGCGGAATCCTCCGTCACCGCGGCGAAGGCCGCCCTGACCGCCGCCCGTGCCCAGCAGAAGCTGGTGGAGGACAAGTACTCGATCAAGCTGGAGAAGCAGGCCGCCGCGGAGGCGATCACCGCGGCCGAGCAGACCGTGACCACCGCCAAGAGCGTCCTTGCCCAGGCCAAGCGCGAACTGGCCGCCGCGACCATCACGGCTCCCTTCGCCGGCGTGGTCACCCTCCCCGACACCACCCAGCCGGGTGCCGGGGTGAATCCCGCGACGGCCCTGCTGACGGTGGTCGACACCTCGTCGGTGGAGTTCGTGGCCGCGGTGGACGAGAGCGACATCGCCGCAGTGGCCGTCGACCAGCCGGTGAGCATCGTCCTGGATTCCGCCCCGGACACCCCGTTCGCCGGCAAAGTGACCAGCGTCCGCACGACGTCCATCACCACTGCCACCGGCGGCATCGCCTTCCCGGTCCGAATCGCCTTCGACCCAGGCGAGGCGCGCGTCTTCCTCGGCATGAGCGGCTCGGCCGACCTGACCGTGCAGTCGATTCCGGACGCGCTCACCGTCCCGATCGAGTCGGTGGTCACCGACACGGGCCGGTACGTCTTCGTGGTCGACGCCGACGGTGTCGCTCACCGGATGGCGGTGACGATCGGCGCCGAGACCGACACCCGGGCGCAAGTGCTGACCGGGGTGAAGGCCGGCGATCAGGTGGTCACCACCGGTGCGACCACCTTGAGCGACGGGCAGCGGGTCGAGGTGGCATCGTGACCGTCGCGGCTCCCCCCGTGGTGGAGATCACCGGTCTGACCAGGGTCTATGGCGAGGGCGAGGCCAAGGTCGTGGCGCTGGACGGCATCGATCTGAGCATCGCCGCCGGGGAGTTCGTCGCGGTGATGGGTCCCAGCGGCTGCGGCAAGTCGACGCTGCTCAACCTGCTCGGCGGCTTGGACGCCCCCACCGCCGGCCAGGTGTCGATCGGCGGCGAGACCCTGGCCAATCTGTCGGACGATCGGATCACCGAACTGCGGCGGCGCCGGCTCGGCTTCGTCTTCCAGTTCTTCAACCTGATCCCGGTGCTCAGCGCGCTGGAGAACGCCTCGCTGCCGCTGCGGCTGGACGGTGACCGCGACGCCAATGCCAACGCCGCCGACTGGCTGCGGCAGGTCGGATTGGGCGACCGGCTCACCGCCCGTCCGGACCAGCTCTCCGGCGGCCAGCAGCAGCGGGTGGCGATCGCCCGGGCGCTGTCGACCGAGCCGGCGCTGGTGCTGGCCGACGAGCCGACCGGCAACCTCGACTCCCGCTCGGCCACCGAGATCGCCGAGCTGCTGCGCCGGGTGGCCACCGACTGGGGACGGACGGTGCTGATGGTCACCCACGACCCCCGGATCGGCAGCTACGCCAGTCGCCTGGTGCTGATGAAGGACGGCCGGATCGTCGATGACCTGCCGCTGGACGGCAGCCACGAGACCCCGCGCCGAGCCCTGGAGAAGTCAGGGCTGCTGTGATGCTCTCGGTCACCTTGGCGTGGCGCTACCTCATTGGACGTGGCGGACGGTCCCTGCTGACCACGCTCGCGGTAGCACTCGGGGTGATGCTCACCTTCGGGCTGAACGGGATCACCCCGGCGCTGGAGGCCGCCTTCACCCGCAGCCTGCTCTCCTCCGCCGGCCAGATCGACCTCACCGTCACCGATGCCTACAACCAGTCCTTCCCGGCTACGGTCGCCGACCGGGTCGCGGCAGTCCCCGGCGTCGCTGCCGTCAGCCCGGAAGCCCAGCGCACGGCACCCCTGCCTCCCAAGCCGGATCCCGGCCCGGACGACGTGACCCAGCTCACCGTGATCGGCATCGATCCGGCGAAGGCCGCGAAGGTGCGCGACTTCCCGCTCGCCGCCGGCCGCATGCTGACCTCGGGCGACAGCTTCGCCCTGGTGCTGCCCAGCGACCTGGCCGCCCGGCTGGGTGTCGGGGTCGGGGACGCGATCGTCCTGCCGTCCGCCCTGGGCACCGCCCGGTTCAAGGTGGCCGGGCTGCTCAGCACGCCGAGCGTTCCCGGCGAGAGCCAGGTCTTCGTCCCACTGGCCGCCGCCCAGCAGGTCTTCTCCCTCGGCAGCCGGATCACCGTGCTGCAGGCCGCCTTCGCCCCCGGCGCGGATCGGGCCGCGACCGAGCAGGCGGTAGCCGCTGCCCTCGGTCCGGATTTCGAGGTCGGCGGGCTCTCCACCCAGACCGGGCTGATCGCCTCGCTTCAGGTAGCCAACTACGCCTTCCTCATGTTCGGCGTATTCGCCCTTGCCACCGCCGGTTTCATCATTCTGAACAGCTTCCGGACGGTGGTCGCCGAGCGACGCCGCGACATCGGCATGCTTCGGGCGATCGGCACCCGGCGGCGCACCATCGTGACCATGTTCGCCCTCCAAGCGCTGCTGCAGGGGATCCTCGGCACCGCGCTGGGCATCGCGTTGGGCTGGGCGATGGCGACCGGCCTGTTCGCCGCACTGCAACCCATGGTCAGCTCCATGCTGCACCTGGATCTCGGCCAGCCGGTCTTCACCCCGGCGGTCTGGGCGATGTCGGTCGGGCTCGGAGTCGGGGTGACGCTGGCCGCCACCCTGGTCCCGGCGCGGGCGGCCGGACGGGTCACGCCGCTGGAGGCGATGCGTCCGCAACTCGGCGAGGTCTACCAGCGCCGTGCCGGAGCGCGGGCCTGGATCGGCCTGGGACTGATCGTCGCGTCCGTCTTCGGTCTGACCTCAGGCGGATCCGGGCTGGTGGGGCTGGGCGGCGTGGTCTTCCTGGTCGGAATCGCGCTGGTCGCGCCGGCGATCGTCGTCCCGGTGGCGGACGCGGTAGGCCGTCCGCTGGAACTCGTCTTCCCCCGCGAGGGCGCGATCGCCCGCAGCAACCTGCAACGCAACCCCGGACGCAGCGCCGTCACGGTCACCGCGATGATGCTCGGGCTGGCCGCCATCGTGGCCATGATCACGGTGATCGCCTCGATCTTCGCCGGCTTCTACCGGTACCTGGATCGCTCGATGTCGGCCGACTACCTGCTGATCCCGCAGTCGATCGTGCTCGGCCAGGGCAATGTCGCCGCCGGTCCGCGGCTGGCCCAGCAGGTCGGCGACGTCCCGGGCGTCCGGGCGGTCTCCACCATCCGGGTCTCCCAGGGCAAGGTGGCCGGCAGCGAGGTCCAGGTGCTGGGCATCGACCCGGCCCACTACCTGGACGTCGCCAGCTTCGACTGGAACACCGGCTCCTCCGACCAGGCGGTGAACCAGCTGGCCACCGGACGGTGGATGATCGCCAACGGCATCTACGCCGCCCAGCACAGCCTGACCGTCGGCGAACAGGTCCAGATCGCCACCCCAAACGGCCCGCGCACCTACTACCTGGCCGGCATCGGCAACGACTACCTGAACGCCAAGCTCTCCACCCTCTACACCTCTCAAGCCAACCTGGCCCGCGACTTCAACGTCACCGCCGACCTGATGGTGATGGCCAACCGCGAACTCACCGCCGACCCCGCCCAGGTCACCCAGCGCCTGCAACACCTGGTGGCCGGGTTCCCCGCCTTCCGGCTCTATGAGTCGGCGACCTGGAAGGCCGAGCAGACCGCGACCTTCAACGCCAGCCTGATCATCTTCGACGTCCTGATCGCCGCCCTGGCCATTCCGTCGCTGCTGGCGCTGATGAACACCCTGGCGATCAGCGTGCTGTCGCGCCGCCGCGAGATCGGCATGCTGCGCGCCATCGGCTCNNGCGCCATCGGCTCGACCCGGCGCCAGATCCGCCGCATGGTGATGGCCGAATCGCTGCTGCTCGCCCTGATCGGCACCGCACTCGGCCTGGTCGCCGGGCTCTGGCTGGGCTACGCCCTTGTCGCGGCGATGGCCGCTATCGGCTGGCAGATGCCCTACGCCTTCCCCTGGGACGGACTGCTGGTCACCGTCGTCGTGGGCCTGGCCTTCGGCCTGCTCGCCGCCGTCGGCCCCTCCCGCCAGGCCGCCCGCCTGAACGTGATCGAGGCCCTGCGTCAGGAATGACCAACCCTGCCTGCTGCGGATCGCCAGACGGCAGCAGTGACCATCCTCTGGGAGTTGCCAGAGCCAAGATGCTCGCCTACACCGTGGCCAAGGTCTGACCCGATCCGAGCAGATAGCCGAGTTCCAGGCGGCTTGCGGCGCCCGTTTCCGCGAGCGCCGCTGCCACCCTCCGCCGGACGCTGCGAACCGAGATGCCGAGCAGACGGGCGACTTCGTCGTCGGTGCGACCACGGCACAACTCTGCGATGGCTTGATCAGTTGCCGCCCGGGGCCGGCCGTCCTGCCATCGAGAGGCGTCACGCCAGCGCAGCCGGAACAGCTCCTCGAGTGCGGCGACGATGCTCGGCTCTCGCACCAGCAGAGCGGCGACCCCGCGGTCCTTGCCCCACACCGCCGGCACCAGTGCCGCCGTGCCGGCCCCCACGGCGAACCATCCGGTGGTGTCGCCGACCCGCACCGCGGCGCCGGCTGCCGCGAGCCGCTGCATGACGGCGGCCGCCTGGCCTTCGCGCGCCTCGGCCGGCACCAACAGGCTCAATGCCGTCTCGCCGCGCTCGAGCATGCCGAGCAGCCGATCGAGGTGACCAGGAGCGGCGCCTTCCATGAGCGCAAGGGCGTCGAGGTTGGAGAGGATTGCGAACGCCCGGCTGCCGGGACGCTCCACCAGATACGACCACCACGCGAACCAGGCACGGCCGTCCTCGTCGATNNCGCTGCCGGGACAGCCATTCGTCGAGGTACTGCCCTACCGCGGCGGACGGGTCGCGCAGCCGGAGACCGTCGTCATCGACGGCGGCGAGCCCGGCCCGCTCCCAGTCGTCCACGAGTTCACCCGCCGCGGCCTCGTCCATGCCGAGCGATTCGGCGAGCTCGGGGATCGAGCCGACTCGCGTCCGCGCGGCGTGCTGGAAGGCTGCCACGAGGGGCTCGGGAAGAACAGGTGCGCTGTCATCAACCGGCCATGTCATGCATTGACCATGGCATGAACCGGACGCCGCTGGCTAGCCTGCGGTTATGGGAGTCCGCCCGTCCGCGCTGCGACAGACCGCTGCAGTTGTCGCCGCGACCTGGATCGCGCTGCTGGGCGTCGCCGTCTCCGCCTGCACTCCGCAGCCCGTGTCGCCGACGGCCGCGCCACCGACCGAGGCCGAGGAACCGCCGGAACCGACGACCTCGGACTCGCCCGAACAATCGCTGAACCCATCCCCGGAGTCGACCGAGGGCGGCGACACCGAATGCGTCGTCGGCGTGTGGAACCTGGACGTCGAGGACTACCGATCCCAGGCGGAGGCGTACCTGATCTCGGTCGGCATCCCCGTGGAGTCCTTCGAGATGGAGGGCGGCATGATCGTCGGCATCAACCCGCTCTACTTCGACATCGCCTCCTCGCTGGTCAGCAAGGCGGTCGTCCACGGCATCCCGATCAGCGCGCCGGGCGAGTTCGCGGGCGGCGCGGACTGGCAGTGGGAGGCGGACGACGCCACCACCATGAGCTTCGACGGCTGGTCCTGGAGCGTCGAGCCCGGAGCGGCGGCGGACGGTCCCGCCGTCCCGCCGCTGATCGAGCCCGGCCAGTCGCTCACCGTCGCCTGCGAGGGCGACCAGCTCACTCTCCACGCGCCGGGAGCCCCGCTCGTCGGCCACTTCACCCGCGGCGGCTGAGCACGGTGCTGAGTCCGTAGCGTCGTGCGATGGGCCTACCGGATCCGGCAGAAGGCGTCCACCTGGTCGGTGCGTCCGGAGACGATCAACTCATCACCGGCTTCGACCACGGTCTCCGGCACGGCGTAGACGAAGTCCTGTCCGGCCCGCTTCACCCCCACGACCGTGACGTTGTGCCGGGTGCGCACCAGGGAGTCCCGCAGCGGCCTGCCGCAGACGGCCTTCGGCGCCCGGGTGCGGGCGATCCCGAACCCATCCTCGAACTCGAAGTAGTCGATCATGTAGCCGGAGACGGCGTGGGCCACCCGGCGGCCGGTGGAGGCTTCGGAATAGACGACGTGGTGGGCGCCGATCCGCTCCAGGATCTCGCCGTGCTCCTTGGTGGCCGCCCGAGCCCAGATCTCCGCCACCCCGAGATCGGTCAGCGCCAGCACGGTCATGATCGAGAGCTCCACCTTGCTCAGCGCGACCACGGCCTTGCGAATCTGGCGGATGCCGATCTGTTCCAGAGCGGTCCGGTCCGCCGGGTTCAGTTCGATCACGTGATCGAACTCGTCGGCGTACTTCACGGCCTGCTCATGGTCTTCGGTGACGGCGATCAGCGGCACCTGCATCTGTGCCAGCTCTCGGGCCGCCGCCGAGCCGAACAGGCCCAGCCCGACCACCAGCACCGTCTCGTCGGTGACGCGCCGACCACGTGATCTACCCAACAACGGGATGCTCCTCGGGGAGTAGGTACTGCCGGTGCCTGGCCCGGACGGCCAGCGCGGTGGCGACGGAGATCGTGCCCACCCGGCCCAGGTACATCAGCACCATGAGCACAATGAGCGATTCCGGTCGCAGTTGTCCAGTGATCCCGGTGGAAAGCCCGACAGTGCCGAAGGCCGACACCGCTTCGAAGAGCACCTGCTGCAGGCTGAACCGGTCCTCGGCCAGCAAGATCGTCCCCAGCAGGACCGCGGTCGCGCCCAGCGCGATCACCGTCAGAGCCGATCGGACCACCGCCGACGGGATGGCCCGCTGCGAGACCACAACCTGGTTCTCACCGCGCAGTTCCGCGATCACCACCGCGATCACAATGCCCACCGTCCCCACCTTCACCCCGCCGGCCGTGCCGGCCGAGCCGCCGCNNAACATCAACAGGTAGTTCAGCCCCAGCGTCGGCTCGCTGACCAGGCCGTAGTCGACAGTGTTGAAACCGGCGGTGCGCGGGAACACCCCGCCGGCAAGGCTTGCCAGCAGCCTGTCTCCGGTCGGCAGCGAACCCAGGGTGCCAGGGTTGTTCCACTCGAACGCCGCGAATCCGATCGTCCCGAGCAGCAGCAGGACGAGCGTGCCGTACACCGTCAGCCGGGCATGGACCGACCAGCCGACCCGCCGGCTCCGGCCGCGCACCCGGCGCGCCACCTCGAACAGCACCGGGAAGCCGATCCCGCCCACCACGATGGCCGCACAGATCGGCAGGATGATCACCGGATCGCCGACGAAGCCCATCAGGTTGTCGCCGTACAGCGCGAAGCCGGCGTTGTTGAACGCCGAGACCGCGTGGAAGACCCCGAGCCAAGCGGCCTGCCCCCAGTCGTCGGCGTGGGGACGGAAGCCGGCCGTCAGCACGAGGGCCGTCATCGCCTCCGCCGTCAGCATGACCAGCCCGATCCGCGCCGGCAGCCGCAGCACGTCCGACAGATTGCGCTGGCGTAGTTCCTGGCCGGCCAGCAGGGAACCCTGCAGCGAGATCCGTCCGGTCGCTACCAGCGTGAGCAGGCTCGCCAAGGTGACGATGCCGAAGCCGCCGACCTGGATCAGCCCCAGGATCACGACCTGGCCGAACGGGCTCCAGAAGGTGGCCGTGTCGACCGAGGCCAGCCCGGTGATGCACACCGCCGACACCGACGTAAAGGCGGCGTGGATGAGTTCCGGCGACCGCTGGTCGGCCGTGGCTGCCGGCAGTGCCAGCAGCCCAGTCCCTACCGCGATGGCCACCAGATAGGCTGCCGGGATCACACGCGTGGGATGACCGAGCCATCGGGCGAACCGCATGCGCTCGATCATAGGACCGGCTCCCAGACCATCGGATGGTGTCTGCTCCGGGAGATGAGCGCGACGCTTGCAGCGTCAACTCTTCCGTGGCCGGCAGTCGGGACTGAGGCCAGCGGTGAAGGTGCCCGTTCGGGGGCGGCTCAGGCCGCGATCGACCGGAGTCCGGTGTCATGAGCGGGGTTGGCAGGTGCAGGTGGGGCCGCACTGGCAGTCGATGCACAGGCATGGTCCTCCGGTGCGGCAGGCGCAGAGGTGGACGTCCATGTGGTTGACTAGGCGTTCGCCGAGGTCGGGCTGGATTACCGGCAGCGTCCGTAGGCCCCGGTTGAGGTTGGTGGCGTTGTCGAGCCAGTCCGAGCAGTCGGGGCAGGTCGTCAGGTGGGCGGCGACGGCGGCCACCGGCACTCCGGGCTCCTCACCGTCGAGCATCGCCGAGAGCGCGTCGCGCCAGGTCTGCTCGGTCGGCTCGGACGTCATGACGGGCAGAATACGCCAGCCGCTACGGTGTGCCTATGACCGATGAGCTCACCACGCTGGCGCTGGCCGCCGGACGCGGTGACCGCGCCGCGCTGTCGGAGTTCATCCGGGCCTCGCAGGCCGACCTGTGGCGGTTCCTGGCCCGTGCCGTGGGCGCGGATGCCGCGGAGGACCTTGCCCAGGAGACCTACCTGCGGGTGCTCGGTGCGTTGCCGGGTTTCGAGGGACGGTCGAGCGCCCGCTCCTGGCTGTTCGCGATCGCCCGCAACGTGGTGGTCGACCTGGTTCGGCGCGAGGTCGCGCGACCCCGGCTGATCGGCATGGACGCGGCGGAACTGGAGTCTCTGGCGGCCGGTAGGTCCGATTCCGGTGGTCGTATCGAGGTCGAGCAGGCGCTGGCCAGACTCGACCCGGAGCGTAGGGTCGCGCTGGTTCTCACGCAGTTGATGGGCTTCAGCTATGCCGAGACCGCCGAGATCTGCGGCTGCCCGGTCGGAACGGTGCGCTCCCGGGTGGCGCGGGCTCGCGCCGAGTTGGTGACCGGATTCGACCGGCAACCCGTATTGCGCAGCTGAACCGCCGCCGGAGGAAACAGTGATCAGTGCTTGGAGGGCACTCAATGGTCCCTGCGCCGGCTACACGATGGTGAGATCGACGAGGGCAACTGGTTTGGTGAAGGTGTCGATGCGCGCGGAGATCTGGAGTTGCCATTCGCCTGCTGCCGGGAGGGTCAGTTCGGCGCTGTAACGTCCGGTCGTCCGGTCGAGGCTGAGACCGGCCTGGAGAGGGCCGAGTTCCTGAGCAGGGAGCCGGGCGGTGACGGTGACCTGGTCGGTGGTCAGGGGTTGACTCTGGTAGGCGAGCGCGAAGGTGAGGTGGTTGACGCCAACGGTGCCGGGGCTCAGCGTTCCGGTGACCTCCAAGCCTTGGGAGGTCACGTCGAGCGGGATCGCGGTGGGCGACGGGCTGCCGGGATGGTTGTGCTCGGCGTGGCTGGGGCTGGTGTTGGTGAGCAGGCCGGTGACGGCGACGACGGCGACGAGCAGGGCGGCCTCGTTGCGGAGCGTGCCGGTGAGGGTCTGCCAGGGTGAGCGGCGGGTCGGTTCGCCGGTGATGCGGGGCAGCAGGACGAAGCGGTTCCATCCGGCCAGCGCGAGTGCGGGAGCAACGATGCCGAGCTTGAGAAGGAGGGTGCGGCCATAGGTGGTACCGGGGAGTGCGTCGAGGCTTCCGACGATGAGGGTGCCCATCACCAGCCCGCTGGCGGCTAGGAGCAGAACGCTGCCCAGCGCGAAGCCGGAGAACCGTGACACGGTGCGCGCGAGGCCGCGCAGAGTGGCCTGGTCGGGGCTCTCGGGGCGGTTGCGGGCCTGTCGTAGGTGGTGGAGGAGTCCCAGCAGGCCGCCGAGCCAGAAGGACGCGGCGATCAGGTGGCCGAGGTCGGCGGCCAGCATCAGCCAGACCGGTGGGGTGGTCTGGGTATGGCCGACCAGCAGTGGCCCGGTGAGGGCCGCGGCGGCCAGCGGGACGGCGGCCCGGCCGGGAACGCCGGGATGCCGTTGGGCCCACAGCGCCGTGATTCCCACGGCACCGATGATCACCGCGGCGGCCACCGGTGGCCACCCGACGCCGTCGGTCCAGCTCGGTGGCCAGAGGATCTCCCATGGCTGACCGCCGGTGAGGCGCACGGCGTCCCCGGGGATCAGGAGTACGGACGCGGCTACGGCGGTGGTGAGGCTGCCGCGCACCAGCCGGGGCGGGCCGGCCCGGGCCGGACGCAGCACCAAGCGATGGAACAGCACCAGCCCGGTGAAGAGCAGCAGGCCGAGGTACTGCGCGGCGGTGAGCAGGACGACCAGGGTCTCGGTCGCCGCCGATGTGGCCGGCACCTCGGCGGCCGGCATGCTGGGGGGCTGCCCGGCTCCAACCTGGAACGAGATAGCGCTGGCCACCGGGTGACCGTCGGCGGAGACCACCCGGTAGCTCACGGCATAGACACCATCGGAAAGCCCGTCCGGGAGGAGGATCGTCACCACCTCGTCCCGCGCCACGGCGGTGAGCCCGATGGGCTCGGCGCCGGAAGAGAAGAGCCGGATGGCGCCGTCGATCAGCCCGACCGGTTCGCTGAACTCGAGCTCGACCTGACGGGGCGCGGTTTCCAGCACAGCGCCGTCGGCCGAGCTGATACGCACCAACTGCGCGTGCGCGAAGGCGCGAGAGGCCGCCGGGGAGAGGAGCAGCAGCCCGCCCACCAGCGCCGCCAGCAGCCGAGCGAGGACCCGGTGGCCAGCGGTGCTGGTAGAGGCGGATGAGGTACGGGTCACGCGGTCTTGCGACCCCGCGCCAGCGCGATCCCGCCGGTGACGAGCCCGAGCGCACCCACGACCAGCGACGCCACGACCAGCGGATCCGTACCAGCGTTGGCGCCGGCCGGCTGATGGCCGGCGGGTTCGTCGGTGGTCTCGTCGTGGCCGTGATCGGCCGTCGGGCTCGCCGTGTCACCGTGACCGTGACCGGTGTCCACGGACTCGGTCACCGTCAGGACCGGCGCCGGAGCATCGAGGTCGTGGGCGTCCTGACCTTCGGCGGGGATCTCGACCCAGGCGTTCTCGCCCACCACGCAGGACTGCACGGTCGGGAAGGCCAACGTCCTGCCGGCGGCATCCGCCGGCAGGGTCAGCGACAACACGAACGCGTCCCGCAGACCGGTAGGGATCGGCTCCTTCGCGGTGTACACCACCTGGGCGACCCGCTCGGTCAGCTCGTTGCCGTGGGCATCGGTCACCGGGGCGTCGAGCTTCGCCATCACCTTCTCGATCGTCCAGCCAGGGTTGACTGTTGGAGCGACCGCGTTGATGCCCTCGGGTATCTGGATCGCCACCGTGGTCGTCGGCGAATCGTCGCAGCCGTGCGAGAACGCAAAGGTCAGTAAGGTCGACGAGCCGGCCGCGGTACTGGACCCGGTCACCCCGACATGAGCCCAGGCGGCTGTCGGCAGCCCCACCGCCAGTACGGCTCCGGCCAGCGCGGAGGCACCGGCCAGCATCAGCCGCTTGCGTGTCATCACCGTCATAACATCCTTCTTTCGTCATTCATCGTTCATCCGTCGCCACCAGAACCAGTGGAGCCGGCATAGTCAGCCGAGCATCGCCCAGCACATCGCGGCCATCCCCAGACTCATCGCCGCGCCGCCGGCCAGGTCGCCGCTGTGCCGCCGCCATACCCCTGAAGAGCGCACACAGTCGACGCCTGCGACGACCAGCAGCACCGCGGTCACCACCAGACCGGCCGTGGCGGCCACACCGAACAGAGCAGGCCACGTCGAAAGGCCCACGTGCTCGTGGCCGGACGTCCCCGCGCCGGACATCCCCATCACGGCCACCATCCACACCATCGCCGTCATCATCACCGCGTGACCGATCAACTGCCAGACCCCGTGCTCACCGACCGCGCGTCGCCGCACCCGCCCGGTGGCTCGCAACCCCGCCAGCATCGCGAACCACAAGGCGCCGGTGCCGAACACCACCAACTGAACGACCACCGCCGCCGCGCTGGGAGCGACCCACACCATCGCGGCCATGCTCACAGCCATCCCGAGGTGCAGCAGGTTGCCCACGACCAGCAGCGGACGATGCCGATCGCTCACCAGCCAGACCAGGCTGAGCAGACCGAGCGCGGCAAACAGCAGCGTGAAGCCCCCTTGCGCAATCGCTCCACCGCCCATCCCGGCCCCCTATGGCCGGTCACTTTGCCCACCACCGAACCGGCAACGCGGGTGTGACCCGGCACAGAGAGTTGTCGGACCGACCGGCCAGATAGTTCCTCTCAGAACTGGGAGTACGTAGGTCTGCGTAGTGTCGTTTCGCCTGTCGACCCTGGCATCCGGCACCACCGAAGCTGGCTACGTGGACTGATCCGAAGCGTCAATCCGATTCCCGGCGGCACGCTCGATTCGCGTCACCGCCGCGGCGATCCCGTCCTCGTCCTTGAGAGCGGTCTGGACTCGCTCGACAGCGGGCCGCAGGTCGATGGCATCCTCCAGCGCGTCGGCGAGGCTCTGTGAACTGAGACGATCGAGCGGTTCGGGGGCGAGGCCGAGGTGATGGAGTCGACTGGCCCAGAACAGCTGATCCTCGAAGGACGGCTGGGTGACCTGGGGAACTCCCGCTGTCAGGGCGACAGCGATCGTGCTGATGGTGCCGTGATGCACGACGGCGGCGATGTGCGGCATGACCGTGGGAAAGGACAGGTGGTTGGCCAGATGCAGATCTTCTGAGATCGGTCCTGGCGTGAGCCCGGACTTCCGGGCGATGATCAGGCCTCGCCGCCCGACCAGGCGGAGCCCTGCGGTGATCGCTCGTGCCAGGCGCTTGGTATCAGCACCGTATAGGTCGTCCAGCACGAACAACACCGGCGGAGCTCCTTCGGTCAAGAACTGTCGGACATCCTCCGGCAGTTCGGTGCCGGAGGATTCGGGCCGGGTCCAGAATCCCAGGGGCGCGGCCTCCGGCGGCCAGTCCGCTGGTGCCGGCAGGACGTGACGGCTCCAGGCGCTGAGCACCCCGTGGTCGGCCACGAGCTGAGCGAAGTCTGGGCATTGCGCTGGCAGCCCGAGGCGCTCGGCCTTCCAGCGGGCGATGACGGAGCGCCATCGACGCTGGATCGCGCCTGCGCTCTTCCAGGACCGACGGCGCAGCCCGCGCGGCATCCACAACGGGGCGCTTGGCGCGGCGAACTCGGAGGTTGCCGGCGCGGTTGGCGTGAATTGCGCGGGTAGAAGGGGCACACGACGTTTCTCGGCAATCGCCGGGGCACCGAAGGCACCCTGGGCGTACACCACCACATCAGGGTTGAGATCGACCAGAGCGGACAGACCGGCGAGCCACCGCCGCAGAGCGGGTTCGGCGAGGTAGGGCGTCCGTGAGGCGCCGACACCGGCAGCATCGAGTCGTTCCTGTTCGGTCACCAAGGAGTCATCCAAGCCAGCGAATCCCACGCCCGCCGTCGCCGCCAGCCGCGCGAAGTGTTTTGGTGCCGCGACCACTGCGTCATGGCCGGCCGTGCGCAACCCCTGGGCCAGCGCCACGAAGGGCTCCACCCTGCCCCGGCCGCCGGCGGCGACGAGCAAGGCCCTCATGCTGTCGCCCCCGCACGGTCTCCCCAGCCCTCTGGCGTGGCCGCGCAAGAGCTGTCGCACAGAGCAACGATGCAGCAAGCGGAATGGCGGTGAGGCGCTGGTGACACGAATCCTCCTGGGTCGAACGAGACGTCCACCCGCTAGCAGACGCCCTGTGCCGACCAGGCTTCCCGGCTCACCAGGCAGTGAGTGTACTCCTGTGCCGAGGAGCGTTCAGGTTGTGGAGTCGCGAGCAACCCCGGTGTGGAGTCGATCCGGCCTCCTCCTCGGCTCCGGTTCCCCGTGCGCCGGGACCCGCAACGGCGACGCAATGCACCGTCCGTCCGTCGGCCAGTCCGGTAGCGTGCTTAGGCATGGGTGCGGTCCTGGCAATGATGGTG
>CXWJ01004238.1_pt1 | contig 14385 bp, 11 predicted proteins | sample 590841 | NCBI WGS metagenome assembly CXWJ01 (sample SAMEA3498367, study PRJEB10139) | wastewater metagenome | biome: wastewater treatment plant; material: activated sludge | place: Austria | collected 2015-01-21 | reverse complement strand
GAAGACGTCATCCGCTATCAACGGGAATGTTACAAGGTGCTTTCGGAAGCACTCTCTGAAGGGCGGCTTGTCGCCGACGTAACCTTCGATGATCTGCTCCAAACGGCCGACCCCGGCGCGGTTCAGGCTTACCAGATCGCCCAGGCGGTGATGCGGCTGGCCCGCAATCAGATATTACTCGAATCCCGCCTGACCGGGCGAATTGACGATCACGAGGGCCGGCTGGTCACGTTGGAGGCGCAATTAGGCGATACCGGCCGGAATGTGACCCCCGATCAGGCCAGCCAGTTGAGCCAGGCAGTGAAGGCGGTGGCGATTGAACTGGGGCGCAAGAGTGGCCGGAACGAGTTCGGGGCGATCTACGGCGAGCTATACCGCAAGTTCGGCATCACCTCCTACAAGATGCTCCCGGCCCGCCGCTTCGACGAGGCCATGCACTTCCTGACCAACTGGCACGAAAGCATATCCGGAGCCGCCGCGNNTAGCGACTCACTGACCTATTGAATACCGCTTACTGAACACTGGACACCAAACTATGGGCTTCATCCTCGACGGACTGGAAACCGAAAGCTACGACCGCCAATACAGCGACCGCGATCTACTGGATCGCATCGTGTCCTACTTCCGGCCCTATCGCGGCCGCATGGTGCTTATCGCCGCCATGATCACCGGCAACTCGCTCATGGGCGCGCTCGGCCCCATCGTCATCGCCCGCGCCGTGGGGCTGCTGGAGACGAACCCGACGTCCACGACCATGATCCTGATTGCCCTGGGCGTCAGTCTGGTGGGCGCGTCGGCCTGGGTCTTCAACTACATCCGCCAACTGTTCTCGGCCCGGGTGACGAGCAACGTCGTGTTGCAACTGCGCGAGGACGTGTTCAACGCCACGGTGCGCCACGACATGTCGTTCTACGACGAGCACCCATCGGGCAAGATCGTCAGCCGGGTCACCTCGGATACGCAGGACTTCGCCGAGGTGGTCAACCTGACGCTCAACATGTTGAGCCAACTGCTGCTGGTGGTGATCCTGATCATCTATCTGCTGACGGTCAACGCCTCGCTGACGCTGCTGCTCATCGCCATGGCCCCCTTCGCCGCGGCCATAGCCCTCAGCTTCCGGCGGGTGGCGCGGCGAGTGACGCAGAACGCGCGGCGGGTGACGGCCACGATCAACGCCCAGATTCAGGAGTCGATCAGCGGCATCCTTGTCGCCAAGAGCTTCCGCCAGGAGCCGGCCATCTATGCCACCTTCGACGCCAACAACAAGCAGGGCTATCGTGTGGGCCTGACGCGCGGCCTGACGCTGTCGGGCATCTTCCCCCTCATGGGGTTGGCCTCGGGCCTGGGCACGGCCATCGCCGTCTTCGTCGGCGGGCTGGCGACGCGCGGCACGCTGTCGCCGGCCGAGTGGTATCTGTTCATGCAGACGGTGGGCTTCTTCTGGTTCCCGGTCACGAGCATCGCCTCGTTCTGGAGCCAGTTCCAGGACGGCCTGTCGGCCGCCGAGCGGGTGTTTGCCCTCATCGACCGGGAGCCACGGGTGATGCAGTTGGGGAATGAGCCGGTTGGAGCGCGGATGGAAGCGCAGGGGCGCAGGGGAGCAGGGGAGCAGGGGAGCGACGGATCACCCCTGCCCCCTTTCACCCCTGCTCCCCTGCGGCCGATCGAGACGCCAGCCGCACCACCAACGCGCGGCCACATCGCGTTCCGCCACGTCCGCTTCAGCTACACCGACCGCGAAGTGGTCTTGCCCGACTTCTCGCTCGACATCCCCGCCGGGGAAACGGTGGCCCTGGTGGGCCACACCGGCGCGGGCAAGAGCAGCATCGGCAAGCTGATCATGCGCTTCTACGAGTATCAGGGGGGCGAGATTTTGCTCGACGGCCGCGACATCCGCTGCCTCGACCTGGGGCAATACCGGCGGCAAATCGGCCTCGTGCCCCAGGAGCCGTTCCTCTTCGCCGGATCGGTGGCCGATAACATCCGCTATGGCCGGCCGGAGGCGACCGACGACGAAGTGCTGGCCGCGGCGCGCAGCATCAGCGGCGGCGAGTGGCTGGCGTCGTTGCCCGGCGGCCTGACCACCAACGTGGGCGAGCGCGGCGGCAGCCTGTCGATGGGCCAGCGGCAACTGGTGGCGTTGGCGCGGGTGGTGATGAAAGACCCGGCTATCTTCATCCTCGACGAGGCCACGGCCAGCGTCGATCCGTTCACCGAGTCGCAGATTCAGGAAGGGCTACAGGAGATCATGCGCGACCGGACGTCGCTGGTCATCGCCCATCGCCTGTTCACCGTGCGCCATGCCGACCGCATCATCGTCCTGCGCGATGGGCACATNNTACTTCCGGCATCAGTCGCTGGATGCCATACTCGATCCAAGTTGGCGCATCCCATCCCAGCCGGATGAATTGGAGGCCGGATCAATTTAGATTCGCTTCGGGCCACAGTATTTAGCGCCAATGCCGGACGGCAAGTGTAGCATCTGGAGCGATGATGATATAATGCCATCCAATTCAGGAACCTTCGGCTTATTCCGTCTCTAGGCACAGCACTATCTCATCGATGCAAGAGACTTCCATCCTATCGACGAANNTGCGCCCCTGCCGGCTATGGCAAGACGACGCTCGTCGCCCACCGTGGCAATTCGGCCAAAAACCCAGTCACCATTGCTCCGGTCCAATGACTTCTGCTCATATTTATTCAGTGAAAGCCGACACCGGCATCAGGTACGTAAGATGATCCAAGCTGTATCCCTCATTGCCGATCTGGCCATCATCATTTTCGTGGTGACCAGCATGCTGGACATGGGCCTGAGCCTGACCGTGGGGCAAATCGTTGGACCGCTGCGCAATCGTCGGTTGGTGGCCCTGGCCCTGGCGGCTAACTTCATTCTCGTCCCCCTGGCCGCCCTCCTCATTATCAGGGCAATCCCTCTGCAAGCAGGCCACGCCGCCGGGCTGGTACTGCTGGCGACGGCCGCCGGCGCGCCTTTCCTGCCCAAGCTGACCCAAATCGCCAAAGGCAATATCGCTCTCAGCGTGGGTATCATGGTACTCCTGATGGTCGTGACGGTTGCCTATATGCCGGTCGTGGTGCCACTGTTCCTGCCGGGCGTCACGGTGAACCCGCTCGACATCGCCCGGTCGCTCGTGGTGGCCATGCTCATCCCGCTGGGTATCGGCCTGCTGGTGCGGGCGCGCTACCCGGGGACAGCCGACCGCCTCCGACCGTGGTTCACCCGGCTATCCAGCGCGGCCTTTCTGGTCGTGTTCGTGTCGATGCTCTTCGTGCATTGGCGCAAAATCCTGATCGCCTTCGGCAGCAGCGCCATCCTGGCCGCGCTGCTCTTCGTCGGCGCGTCGCTGGTCGTCGGCTATCTCCTGGGCGGGCGGGAAGCCGAGGCGCGCACGGTGATGACTCTGGGCACGACGCAACGCAACATCTCGGCCGCCCTGGTGGTGGCCGCCCGGAACTTCGCCGATCCCGACGTGCTCATCATGGTGCTGACGGCTGACCTGCTGATGTTATCGGTTCTGATCGCGTTGGCCGTTGTCCTGGGCCGGCGTCGATCGGCACCTGTTGAGTCATTGAAAGAGGCGTCGAAATGAGCGACGGCGCGATAATAGCGCCTTTTTTTTCCTCTCTCGGCCCCCGCCCTATACTCAGTAGTGAGCAGGTAAGGTGGGCTTGCGNNNCCCAATCTGGACGCGCTGGCCGCCGATGGGCTGGTCTACAACAACATGCACACCACGGCCCTCTGTTCGCCGTCGCGGTCGTGCATGTTGACCGGCCGCAACCACCACTCCAACGGCCTGGCCTGCATCACCGAAGGCTCGATGGGCTACCCCGGCTCCAACGGCTACATCCCGTTCGAGAATGGTTTCCTGTCGGAAATCCTGTTGGCGCAGGGGTACAACACCTATGCCGTCGGCAAGTGGCATCTGACCCCGGCCGAGGCGACCAGTGCCGCCGGCCCCTATGACCGCTGGCCGCTGGGCCGCGGCTTCGAGCGCTACTACGGCTTCATGCTGGGCGATACCCACCAGTATTACCCCGAACTGGTGCGCGACAACAGCCAGACAGAGCCGGAGAAGACACCTGAGGAAGGCTATCACTTGACGGTTGACCTGGTGGAGAAGGCCAAGAGCATGATCGCCGACGCCAAGCAAGTCGCCCCCAACAAGCCCTTCTTCATGTACTTCTGCACCGGGGCCATGCACGCGCCCCACCACGTGCCGCAGGAGTGGGCCAACAAGTATAAGGGCCAGTTCGACGCCGGCTGGGACGCCTACCGCCGGCAGGTCTTCGCCCGCCAGAAGGAATTGGGCATCATCCCAGCCGACACCGTGCTGTCGCGCCACGACCCGGACGTGCCGGATTGGGACGCCCTCTCGGCCGACGAGCGCCGGCTCTACGCCCGCATGATGGAGGTCTTTGCCGGGTTCCTGGAGCACACCGACCATTACATCGGCGAACTGATCGCCTTCCTGAAGGAGATGGGCGAGTACGAGAACACGCTGATCATGGTCATCTCCGATAACGGGGCCAGTTCCGAGGGCGGCCCGTCGGGTTCGGTCAACGAGAACAAGTTCTTCAACAACGTGCCCGACAGCCTGGAGCAAAACCTGGCGGCCATCGACGACATCGGCGGCCCGAAGTACTTCAACCACTATCCGTGGGGCTGGACCTACGCCGGCAACACGCCCTTCCGCCGTTGGAAGCGCGAGACCTATCGCGGCGGCGTCAGCGACCCGTTCATTCTCTCCTGGCCCAAGGGCATCAAGGCCCGCGGCGAGGTGCGCCCACAGTATGCCCACGCCATCGACATGGTTCCCACCGTGCTCGACGCCCTGGGCATCGAAGCCCCGACGAGCATCCGCGGCGTCACCCAGTCGCCCATTGAGGGTTTCAGCCTGGCCTCCAGCTTCGACGACGCCGCCGCGCCGAGCAAGCACATCACGCAGTACTTCGAGATGTTCGGCCACCGGTCGCTCTACCACGACGGTTGGCGGGCCGTTTGCCCCTGGCCGGGCACGTCGTTCGTCGAAGCCGGTGTTCCTTTTGGCGCGCCGATCAGCTATGACAAGTTGACCGAACTCGACGCCCGCGGCTGGGAGTTGTACAACATCAACGAGGACTTCGCTGAAACGAACAACCTGGCCGAGAAGGAGCGCGACCGCCTGATCGCCATGATCGGCATGTGGTACGTCGAGGCGGGCAAGTACAACGTGCTGCCCATTGACAGCCGGGGCACGCAGCGCTTTGCCGTGGAGCGGCCGCAGATCGCCGCTGAACGCACGCGTTACGAGTACTTCGCCGGGACGCAGATGGTACCCAGTAACACCGCGCCACGGTTGTTGAACACCAGCCACTCCGTCTCCGTGGATGCCGTCGTTCCTGATGGCGGCGCTGATGGCGTGTTGTTCGCCTATGGCGGCAACGACGGCGGCATCAGCTTCTACGTGAAGGACGGTAAGCTGACCTACGGCCATAACTACGTGGCCGACTCCCACTTCCGGGTGGCGTCGTCGCAGCCGTTGCCGGCCGGCCGCCACATCATCAGCTTCCAGTTCGAGCCGACCGGCAAACCCGATTTTGCCAAGGGCAAGGGCACGCCCGGCAAGGTGACGCTGCTGGTGGACGGCAAGTCCATCGGCGAGGGCAGCGTGCCGGTGACGATCCCGCTGGTGATGGGATTGGGCGGCGGCGTCACGATTGGGGCCGACCCCGGTTCGCCGACGATGCCTGACTACGACCCGCCGTTCCGCTTCAACGGGACGATCAATAAGGTCTGGGTAGACGTGTCGGGTGATCGGGTGGAGGACTACGAGGAGCGAATGAGGATCTACCTGGCGCGGCAGTAGTATCGCCAGTTGTCCGTGTAGTTCAACGGTGATCCGGCCTCTCGGGGCCGGATCGCTCATTTTCTTATCAATGCCAATAAGAAGGTATAAACAATTCGAACCACCGTCGAACCGCCCGGCCTGGATGATAGCCACGCAAAAAGCAGACCGCCCCATTGACGGGGCGGTCTGTTTTTTATTATCGTTCTACCTACTGCAAGTAATCCCGCAGCGACCGGCTACGGCTGGGGTGGCGCAGCTTGCGCAGGGCCTTGGCCTCGATCTGGCGGATGCGCTCGCGGGTGACGCCGAAGCTCTTGCCGACCTCTTCCAACGTGTGATCCTTGCCGTCATTGAGGCCGAAGCGCATCTCCAGCACCTCGCGCTCGCGCTCGTTGAGGGCCGTCAGCACGTTGCGAATCTGCTCGCGCAGTAGTTCGCGGCTGGCTGCGTCGCCCGGCTCCAGGATGCTCTCGTCGGCCAGGAAGTCGCCCAGTTCGGTGGCGTCGTCGTTGTTGCCCACCGGCGTCTCCAGCGACATGGGATCCATGGCGATGCGCAGGATGTCGCGTATCTTGCTGACGGCCAGCCGCCATTTGCGCTCCAGCAGGGGGTCGATGGGGCGGCCGGTATCCTGGGCCAGCTTGATGGCCGCCGAATCCTCCGGCGTCAGATATTCCAGTTCGGGGGCCAGGGCCAGCTCTTCCGTGCTCGGTTCGTGGCCCAGCTTCTGCACCAGTTCGCGCTGCACCTTGACGATCTTGTTGATCGTCTCGTACATGTGGACGGGGATGCGGATGGTGCGGGCCTGGTCGGCGATGGCCCGGCTGACGGCCTGGCGAATCCACCACGTGGCGTAGGTGCTGAACTTGAAGCCCTTGGTGTGGTCGAACTTCTCGACGGCGCGCAGGAGGCCGACGTTGCCCTCTTGCACCAGGTCGAGCAACTGGATGCCGCGCCCCATGTAGCGCTTGGCGACGCTGACCACCAGCCGCAGATTGGCGCGGGTCAGGTTGCCCTTGGCCTCCTCGGCCAGATTGATGATCATAAACTCGTTGTATTTGAGCGACGAATCGGCCGGGAAGAGCCAATCCTCGACCTCGGCCGCCGGCGGCAATTCACTTGTCCGGCGGATGTGGCTCTCCACCTGCTCGGCCAGCGCTTCGGGCAGCAAATAGAGGGCGGTGAAGACGGAGAAGAGGCATTCGGCCAGGTCGGTCCAGGCCTCATCTTGCCCCCAGGTGCCGTCGTTGAGGTAGCGATGGACGTAGGAGCGCTCGGCGCGCTGCCATTCGCGGCGCAGCTTGCGGGCTTCTTCCAGCAACGGCAACAGTTGGGCGGGCGGCACGTGGATATGGGCGCTGCTGTCGAGCACACACTGCCAGCACTCCAGCATGTTGCGGTAGCTGAGCATCATGGCCTGGGCGCGCTGGGCGTCCTGGTTGCGCGGGCGGTCGTCGTTGAAGTTGGGTTGCGGCTCGACCGGGGCGCTCTTGCGGGGTCGGCGGCCGTTGTCGTTGCCGGCGCGGGTCAGGCCCACGTCCTGATTGAGCCGGTCGAGTACGCGCTGGGCCTGCATCTGCGTCGCCAGCCAGATCTCCTGCTCGGCCGACAACAGCGGCACCTGGCCGATCTCCTTCAGGTAGGTGTGAACCGGGTCGTCCTCGGCGTCACCCAGGTGGAGCGTGTCGTCGTCCTCGTCCAGGTCGTCGAGCCGGTCGAGCAAGCCGATGTCGCCCGGGTCGTCGACCAGTTCGCCGTCGGCGGCGACGATGCGGATGTTGAGCTTTTGCAGGCGCTCGTAGAGTTGCTCGGCCTGCTCCTCGCTGACCGATGCCAGGATCGACTGCACGTCCGACTCAGCGATGCGGCGCGAGCGGCGGGCCTTGCGAACGAGGGCATCGAGATCGAGCGGTTCGGCGCCCAGCGCCTCGTCCGCTTCCTCGACTTCCTCCTCCAGGCCGACGATCTCCTCGTCTTCCTCGGGCGTATCCGGTTCGGGGTAAGTCTCCATAGTTATGAATGACGAATGACGAATGACGAATGACGAATGAAGAGGTAGACGTTCATGGCGCGATGTTCTTTATTCGTAATTCCTTATTCGTCATTCGTAATTAATGCTTTTTGCCCTCCGCGGCGCGGCGGCGGCCGGTGGCCGACATCGCGTCGCGGGCGTGATGGATACGCTTCATCTGCTGCACCTGCTCCAGGTAGGACAGAGTCAACTCATCGGCTGAATCGGTCGCACCGCCGGCAGGGTGCAATTGCTTGAAGATCGTATTATGCTCTCTAATTTTTTCCAAACGCCAATCGAGCACGGACAGGGCCAGGGAGTCGGGCAGGCGCTCCAGCTTCGTCCCCGGCTGCGGCGGCGTCGCCGCCAAGGCTTTTACCCGTTGCGCCAGCGCCGAATCCAGACTATCGCACAATTCGGCAATCGTGGCAACAGTCGGCAACGTGGCCCTCTGGGCAATTTCGACTAGCAGCGCCTTGTCATCGGCGCGGGCGAAGTCGGCGGCCGACACTTCGGGCAGCTTATGGCGGCTCAGCAGGTAATTGACGGCCGACAGCGCGCCGGGATGCTCCAGGCATTGGCGCAGGAAGTTGGCCTCCAGTTGCGGCGAATGGCGCAGGCGGCGGGTGGCGATGGTGCTGCCGCCGGCGCTGATCGCGCCCCGCGGCGGCGGGCCAAAATCATCCGGCGGCCCTTCCGGCTCCGGCGGAACCTGACCGCTCCACTCTCCTGCTGCCCCGCTCCCCTGCTCCCTTTCGCCCCTGCTCCCTTGCCCCCTTGCTCCCTTTCGCCCCTGCTCCCCTTTACCCCTACCCGCCGGCCTATCCTTCCTCTGCCGCTCCGCCGCCTGCCGCAGCGCGGCCACCTCGATGCCCAGCGTCTTGCCCAGCTTGTTCAGGTAGTGGTCGCGCTCCACCGGGTCGGCGATGTCGTTGATAAGCGGCAGCACCTGGGTCGCGGCGGCCGATTTACCTTTGGCGTCGCCCGGCGCCAGTTCGGCGGCCACCACGCCGATGACGTAATCGACCACCGGCCGGGCCTCGGCCAGCAGCCGCGGCCAGGCCGCCGGGTCAGTGCGGATCANNCGGGCCAGTTGCAGGCTGCGCAACGTGGCCTTGGCCCCGGCGGCGTCGGGGTCGAGGGCCAGCACGAAGCGCTTGCTCTGCTTTTGCAGCAGGCGCAACTGGGCCTCGGTCAGACTGGTGCCCATCTGGGCCACGACGTTGCGGAAGCCGTGCTGCCAGGCGGTCATCACGTCCAGATAGCCCTCCACCAGCACCACCTCGTGCTTGTCGCGGATGTGGCGCTTGGCCATGTCCAGGCCAAAGATCAGGTGGCCCTTGTCGAAGAGGGCGGTCTGGGGGCTGTTGAGGTATTTGGGTACGCCATCGGGGTCGAGGGTGCGCGCGCCGAAGCCGACGACGCGGCCGTCGAGGTCGCGGATGGGGATCATCAGCCGGCCGCGGAAGCGGTCATAGCGTGTATGGCGCTCCTCGTGCTCGGTCAGCAGCCCGGCGGCCAGCAGCTCGGCCTCGCTATAGCCCTGGGCGGTGAAGTGGGTCTTGGCCGCGTCCCACGAATCGAGGGCGAAGCCGAGACGGTAGGCGGCCACGGTCTCGTCGGTCAGGGCGCGGTCGGCCACGTAGCGGCGGGCGGCCTCGGCCTGGGGGGCGTGGAGCAGCAGTTGGTGGTAGTAGAGGGCGGCCGTGTCGAGCAGGGCGACCTGGCGATCTTCGGCCGCCTCGCGAGCGGCATCCTTCGGCCGCGCGTCGGCCAGTTCCACCCCGGCCCGCTTGGCCAGCTCGGCCAGCGTCTCCTTGAAATCCCAGCCGTTCTTCTTCATCACGAAGGAGAAGACGTCGCCGCCGTCGGCGCAGGCCCCGAAGCAGCGCCAGGTCTGGCTCTCGGGGAAGATGTAGAAGGCGGGGGTCCTGGTGTTGGGGTGGAAGGGGCAGAAGCCGGCGTAGTTGCGCCCCGATTTGCGCAGTTGGACGCCGTAGTCCTGAACTACGTCGACGAGGTCGAGGCGGTTTTTGATCTCCTGTAAATCGGTCATGTCGGCCGTGCCGTGGAAGAGAGTCCACAGATTTCACAGATTGCACAGATTAAGAACCCGGCTTGCGGCGGGGTCTATGGATTGGCCTGTTGATATGGTTGTCGGAAGGGGGATTATAGCGCAAACGGGGTAGATGTTATAAAGAGTGCCGGTTATTTTATGAGATTCCGTGCCTATCATCGTTATCTCCCACCAATCAGCAACAAAGAAATTATAGCCCAGGTGACGGCGAGTTGGAACAGCCGATGTTTTAACTTCGGTCAACTCCGTAATTTTGGTTGGTATATTCATTGTGATAGAATTCACATCATGGGAGAAAGGCCGTTTCTCCCATGTGTTGTATTAGTGGCGCATCCGGCGCGGTGAGACTATGATCTCTCCGCTGGGAATCGGAGAGAATGGAGATACGGGTTTGAGCATGGGCGGAATTGGTTATCCGTATCATCCGTGTCCAATCCGTGTTTAATTATTCATCCGCCGGCACCATGACCTTACCCGCAAACAGAGCGCGATTATGGATCAAACGCTAATAGACTTTCTCCCAATCGCCGTCCTGCTGGGCATTGCCCTGTTCTTTGCCCTGCTGTTGCCCATCCTGTCGCTCAGCCTGGGGCCGAAGAAGATGGGCGCGCGCGCCCTGGCCCCCTATGAATCGGGCATGACGGCCATCGGCGAGGCGCAACGCCGCCTGCCGGTGAAGTTCTACCGCATCGCCGTGCTGTTCATCCTCTTTGACGTGGACATCATCCTACTCGTCCCCTGGGCGGTCACCTTCCGCAACCTGGGCTACTTCGGGCTATGGGCCATGCTTATCTTCATGGTCATGTTCGTCGTCGGCGACCTATGGGTGTGGAAGAAAGGAGTGTTGGAATGGGAATAGAGCAAAAATTGGGCAATATGGGGGTCGTCACCTACCGGCTGGAAGATCTGGTCAACTGGGGGCGCACCAACGCCATGTGGCCGATCCTGTTTGGGCTGGCCTGCTGCGCCATCGAAATGATGTCGTCCCAGGCGGCCCACTACGACGCCTCGCGCTTCGGCATGGAGCTAAACCGGCCGTCGCCGCGCCAATCGGACCTGATGATCGTCGCCGGGCGCGTCTCGCGCAAGATGGCCCCGGTGGTGCGTCGCCTCTACGACCAGATGCCCTACCCCAAGTGGGTCATCGCCATGGGCGATTGCGCCTCGTGCGGCGGCGTGTTCAATAATTATGCCATCGTGCAGGGTGTCGATGAGATCATCCCCGTCGATGTCTACGTGGCCGGCTGCCCGCCGCGCCCCGAGGCGCTCCTCGACGGCATTATGACCCTGCACGAGAAGATTCGTAACGAAAAGCTGGCCGATTGGGCGTAGATAATTACGAATTAGGAATTACGAATTACGAATTCAGAATACTACAACCCTCGCCTTGAATTCCTGATTCCTAATTGGAGAACGGTATGACACGGAACGACCTTGTAGTAGACAAGTTGCGGGCGGCCCTGGGGGCGGCCGTCGAGGAAATCAGCGATTTCCGCGACGAGCGCACGATCTTCGTGCCCAAGAACAAGCTCATCGAGACCTGCCGCCTGCTGCGCGACGACCCGGCGCTGCGCTACAACTTCCTGTCCGACATCGTGGCCGACGACTATTTGCCCGATTTCCCGCGCTTCGTCGTCAGCTATCACCTGCTGTCCATGCCCAANNTATGACCTGATGGGCGTGCGCTTCGCCGGCAACGGCAGCCTGCGCCGCCTCTTCCTGCCCGAAGATTGGCAGGGCCACCCGCTGCGCAAGGATTACCCCCTCGGCTATGAAGAGGTGCAGTTCTCCTTCAACTGGCAGGAGATCGACGCGAAGAAACCGTATGCGAAGCAGTGAACAGTGGACAGTAGATAGTCACTGCCTACTGTCCACTGCCCGCTAATGCATTGGAGTTTGTTATGGGAATAATGCTACCGCAAGCAAACCTAAGCCGGCAGGAACTCAGCGTCGAGGAACTGCGGGCCAAGGTTGGCACGGGGATGGACATCGNNGGCTTCCTCCACACCGGCATCGAGAAGAACATGGAGTCCAAGACCTTCACCAAAGCGCTGGTGATGACCGACCGGATGGACTACCTGTCGCCGATGACCAACAACATGGTCTACATCATGGCCGTCGAGAAGCTGCTGGGCATCGAGATCACCCCGCGAGCGCAGACCATTCGCCTGATATTGGCCGAGTTGTCGCGCCTGAGCAGCCATCTGGTGTGGCTGGGAACCCATGCCCTCGACCTGGCGGCCATGTCGGTCTTCCTCTATTGCTTCCGCGAGCGCGAATACATCCTCGACATCTACGAGATGGTGGCCGGGCAGCGCATGATGGTCAGCTATTTCCGGCCGGGCGGCCTATGGCGCGACGTGCCCGAGGAGTTCGAGCCGGCCGTGCGCCGACTGCTCGACTTTATGCCGGCCAAGATCGCCGATTACGAGGCGTTGCTCGATAAAAATCCGATTTTCCTGGCACGCACCAAGGACGTGGGCACTATCTCCGGCGAGCAAGCCATCGCCTGGGGTCTCAGCGGGCCGAGCCTGCGCGGCTCCGGCGTCGATTGGGACAACCGCCGCGATATGCCCTATGGCGGCTACGAAGCCTATGAGTTCGACGTGCCGGTGGAGCAGGAGGGCGACGTCTATGCCCGCTACCGCTGCCGGATGCGCGAGATGCGCGAATGTTTGCGCCTGCTGCGCCAGGGCCTCGACCGGCTGAAGCCCGGCCCGGTCAACATCGACAATCACAAGATCGTGCCGCCGCCGCGAGCCGACCTCGGCCGCAGCATGGAGGCCGTCATCCACCACTTCAAGCTGTGGACGGAGGGCTTTAGCGCCCCCGTCGGCTACGTCTATCAGGTCATCGAATCGCCGCGGGGCGAGATCGGCTGCTATTTGCGCGGCAACGGCGGCAACAAGCCGGCCCGCGTCCATTTTCGCGGCCCGTCCTACGTGAATCTGGCGTCGTTGCCGCTGATGTCGAAGAACCGCTTCATCGCCGACGTGGTGTCGATCATCGGCTCGATCGACATTGTCTTGGGTGAAATTGACAGATAGGTGCTAGGTGCTAGGTTCTAGGGAAGAGCGTTCTTCCCCTAGCCCCTAGCACCTAGAACCTAGCACCTAATCCGGAGAAGAGTTGTGCTAAGAGATAAGTACGCCAACGAAATCGACGCCTTGCTGACTCGTTTCCCGCAACGGAAATCGGCCGTGCTCCATCTGATGCACCTGGCCCAGAACGAGTACGGCTACATGAGCGACGAGGCCATGCGCGAAGTGGCCGATATTCTCGATCTGGACCCGACCCACGTGCTGTCGCTGGCCGGCTTCTATTCGCTGTTCTACGAGGAGCCGACCGGCAAGTACGTGCTGGAGATCTGCAACGACCTGGCCTGCGCCCTGCGCGGGGCGGACGAGTTCGTGGACATGGCCTCACGCAAGCTCGACATCCCGCTGGAGGGCACGACCAACGACGGCCTGTTCACGCTCAAGACGGTCATGTGCCTGGGGGCCTGCGACCGCGCGCCGATGCTGCAATGCAACCTGAAATTCTACGAGAACCTGGACGAGGCCAAATTTGTGGGGCTGATCGCTGAGCTGCGGGCCAAGGCCGCCGGCGACAACGAACCGTCCGTTGTCGAACGCATTATCGGCTATACCATAGAGGATCAGACCAACGCCAAGACGTAAAGTCGCTAAGTTTTCTTGATCATTGCGTCTTAGCGCCTTTGCGTTTTCTTCAAGAGTAAAGAATATGGCATACGTACTGCTGCGAAACCGCGACATACCCGACCTGCACAAGCTGGACGTCTACCGCAACAACGGCGGCTACCAGGGGTTGAAGAACGCGCTGGCGATGACGCCGGCCGAGGTCATCGACGTGATGAAGGCGTCGAACCTGCGCGGCCGCGGCGGCGCGGGCTTCCCCACCGGGGCCAAGTGGAGCTTCATCCCCAAGAATGCGCCGGAGACCTACGTCCTGATCAACACCGACGAGTCGGAGACGGGCACGTTCAAGGATCGCGAGCTGATCGAGCGCAACCCGCATCAGGTCATCGAGGGCGCGCTCATCGCCGCCTATGCCGTCAACTCCAGGCTGATCTTCAACTACATGCGCGGCGAATACATGGACGCGGCCTATCCCTTCGAGGAAGCGCTGCGCGAGTGCCGCGCGGCGGGCATCATCGGCCAGAATATTCTGGGCAGCAACTACTCGGTGGAGTTCTATACCCACTACGGCGCGGGGGCCTACATCTGCGGCGAAGAGACGGCGCTGATCGAGTCGCTGGCCGGCAATCTGGGCCAGCCGTGGTCGAAGCCGCCCTTCCCGGCCGTCGAGGGCCTCTACCGCAAGCCGACCGTGGTCAACAACACCGAGACGCTGGCCAACGTGCCGCCCATCCTGGTCAACGGGCCGGAGTGGTTCAAGACGATGGGCACGGCCGACAGCCCAGGCATGAA
>CXWJ01017071.1_pt1 | contig 14388 bp, 11 predicted proteins | sample 590841 | NCBI WGS metagenome assembly CXWJ01 (sample SAMEA3498367, study PRJEB10139) | wastewater metagenome | biome: wastewater treatment plant; material: activated sludge | place: Austria | collected 2015-01-21 | reverse complement strand
CCAGTAGGCCGTGAGTTTATGGAGCATCTGGAGAGCCGGGGGAGAATTGCCGGGAATGGTGGGGGAGGGGGGCGGGATTTTGCCGCGCGTTCGCGCTCGCCCTCTCTCTGGATCATTTGATGGATCAATTGACGGATCAGATAACGGATCAAGGGGTGTCACTGTGCTACTACCCTGGTCGCATTCTGCTACTAGGGTGGTGTCATCCTGATACCACCCTGGTGTCACTGTGCTACTAGGTAGTGGCGCTGTGCTACCACCTGTCAGCTTGTCCAGGTTGAGGAAAATGCGGTTGGACGTGTGCGAGCCGTTGCTGCGCGTCTGCGATTCAATCGTCAGCCAGCCCTCTTTTTCCAGCTTCTTGATCGCTCGCATGGCGGTGCTGCGACTGATGGCGCACCGCTGGGCGGTCTTGTTGTAGGACGGGTAACAACTGCCGTCGTGGTCGGCGTAGTCGGCCAGTGCCAATAAGACGAATCTTTGAGTTGGATTGTCTGGGCCATGATCCCAAACTGCTGCCATTAGTTTTACGCTCATGCTTCTCTTGCCTCGAAATCCGATACGACTGGATTTAGATTTGACCCTTCCACGGGAAGGGGAACTATGCTAAACTGTTCGCGTTGTCCGGCTGCAAAACGGACAATCGGCCCGGATGCCAGTCCGGCCGAATACGAGGTGAGAGCACAACATGAATAGCTTGAATCTACGCGAGACCGTCGAGGAGTTTTTGGCGGCGCAGGCGGGAGAAGTGTCTGATTCCACGCTGCTGTGGTATAGCAACCGGCTGCGTGACTTCGCTGCGTTCGCCGGCGATGACTTACCGCTCAAAGACGCGGTGTCGGTCATCCGCGCCTACAAGGCCGGCCTCAAGAAGAGAATGACCCCATCCTCTGTCCACGGCTATCAGCGGGCCGTGCGCCGGCTGTTCTCATGGTTGGTCGAAGAGGGGACAATCCAGTGCAACATCGCCCGCAACGTGCCCCTCATCCGGCTGCCTGAGCAACCTCCCCTCGCCATTCTCGAAGACGACTTGCACCGGCTGCTGAATCAGTTACCGCTTGAGTCGGTGCGCGACCGGGCCATCGTGTTGTTTTTAGCCGACACGGGGTGTCGTGTCGGTGGGCTGTGCAGCTTGACGCGGGCTTCGTTGGATTTACCGAATCGCTGTGCTCTGGTGATCGAGAAGGGGAAGAAGAGTCGGCGGGTGTATTTCAACGACGTGACGGCCGCGGCCCTTTCTCTGTACCTGACGGCTCGGCCGCGGTCGGATTACGACGCGGTTTTTATCGCTGAGCGGGGCGGCAAGCCGCTGGGCACAGATGGGGTGCGGCTGATGTTGCGGCGGATGGCAAAGCGGGCCGGAGTGAAGGGGCGGCACAACCCGCACAGTTTTCGCCATGCGTTTGCCAGGTCGTTCTTGTGGAACGGCGGCAATCTGGCGACGCTGGGCCGGTTGATGGGCCACGCGCCGGGTTCGCCGGTGACGGCGCGGTCGTATGCGATTTTCGATGATCGTGAGCTACAGGAGTTTCACGGTCGCTTTGGGACACTTGCACGAATGGAAAGCGAGGGGTAACAATTAACCACTTCCAGTGAGCGGCGTAGGGACAACCTGTCCCTAGGTGGGTGAACCAGAGGACTCATAAGCCCTAGGTCGATGGTTCAAATCCATCTGGCGCCATAGAAAACATGTCTGTTGGACAGACAGGATGCCACTTCCCCTTTGCCCAGGGTAAATTTCAACGTCTCGTCGGAGATGGTCAACATCAGCGACGTTGACCATCTCCGACGAGACATTTACCGCCGGCTTACTTCCCCAGGCGCGGCACAGATTGCCACCAGACTATTGGCATCGATCCGGATACAAGGCGTTATAAGTCTCAGTCGCAATCGCGTTCTTGGCCTCAAGCGACGTCCGGGCAACCGGCATGGCCGTCTCCTGGGTGATGGCCGGGATTGAGGTAAACGTCTCGTCGAAAGGGGCGAAGGCTGTTTGGGTGGCGTCATCCAGATCCTCCACCGCGCTGGAAACGTCGCGCCAGTTATTGTCCATCGCCGACCCCAATTGGACGATTTGGGCCAGATCGGCCTGCTCGCCCAATGCGGCAATTGTCGGCCCGTCCGCGGTCAGCTCGGTCATCGCATCGCAGAAAGCGACCGTCGGATCCTCGCCGCCGCCACACGCGGCGAATAACAAGACACATAGCGCCACTAAAATAATAAGCTTTGGGGATGTTTTCATTGTGTATCTCCTATTACTGGTGTCAGGCTAGATTGTACCAGATGATTATTGCTTCGTCCCAGGGTCTATTTCCGGTAAGACCGGGTTGGGGTCGATTATCGCCGACGACTCGTGATTATTTGGCAGAGGGATGTGTTGCCTCAATCGCGTTAGAAGGCCCCGGGCATGGCCGACCGCTTCGGCATCCACCTCTTTCTCGCTGCCGGGCACATAACTCATCAGGCGGGCCATCCAACTTGTTGTCGGGAAGCTCTCCAGGATGACGATGATGAGCATCGTTAGCGGTATCGCCAATATCGCTCCGATGGCCCCCAGAAGCCAGCCCCAAATGAACACCGATATGAAGACGATCAGAGGCGAGATGCTAAGTCCCTTGCCCAACAACCGCGGCGAGATGATGTTGGCCGCCGTGCCGTTGACGATTGCGTACATGATGAAGATGATCAATGCCGTCCGGGTTCCATAAAGACTATAGGCCAGGAGCACGGGCGGGATGAGGGCCAGCCAGTAACCGACGGCGGGGATGAAGCCCAGCACCCAGGCCATGATCCCCCACAGGATGGCATAGGGGACATCAAAATACAGGAGCAACAGCGCGTCACCGGTGCCGACCAGCAGATTGATGAACGCCGTCAGGCCCATATAGCGGCGCACATCACCCGTCAGTCCGATGACCTGATCCAGCGTGCCCGACCCCGCGTCGATGCCGATGCGTGAGAGATTGGGCATCGACATGGCGGTATAGAGCATGAAGATAAAGATGAGCATTGTCAAAAATATCTGGCTCACGGCGCTGCCGAATGCCGCCAAAAATGTGGAGAACAACCGGCTATATTGTTGCTGGTTCATGGTTCTCATGATCGATTGCCCGACCTGATCCACCGTCGTGGTTGTCTCTGTACTTGTGTTTTGGGCCTCGAAGGCGGCCGAGTACGTCGCCAGCTGCGCGTTCATTTGCCCAATCGACCCTAATAATAACCAGGTGAAGCCGACGATAAACACGACCACGATGAGAATCGTCACCAGCAGCGCCGGCCCGGACTTCAGCCCACGTTTTTGCAGGGCTTTCGGTAGCGGCAGGAGGGTAATGGTGATGACCGCGGCCAGCAAGATGGGGTTCAGGATGCCGGCCAGGCCGCGGATACCCCAGATTAAAATGATGACCGCCGCGGCGACGATAATGATAAAGCCAAGTCGTCGGTTAGATATTTCGTCCATATTGTTTCATATCCTCCGACTGAAATCCTGTGGCAATGGCGCTCCCGGCTGATCGGCCGTGCCGGCCGGCGTCGTCGATTTGAGCCAGCCGTCGGCCGCCAGCATGGCCTGTTTGGATGCGGCCCCCAGGGTGGTGGTGGCCAGGAAGATGCCGTCGTCGCCCAGGGTTTCTTCCGTTGTATGGGTGCGATCCAGTTGTTGTTTCACTTTCTCGGAAACGCCGGTCAGGATCAGCCGGCCGCCTTGCGCGCGGAGCTGGGCCGCGTACCGTTCCAGGATATTGATGAACGTGCTGCTGATACTGTCCTGGAACCGCAGACGCAAGATCACGACCGGCCGCTCGGTTCCTTTGGCCGAAGGCAAAGCCGACTCCACCTGGGCGGCGCCGGCAAAAAACAGACTGCCATAGACCTGTAGCAACGTGGCCGCGTTGCTGGGCAAGACGGCCGGCGGCGCTTTCTCGGTAAAGGTCCCGTCGGGATTGGGCACGTACTCAACGACGCGGGTCTCCTGGGATGAAGATACCAGGTAAAACAGGACGGAAAGCGCCACACCGGCGAAAACCGCCCATTGGAGAGGGATAAAGAGCGTCAGGCCCAGCGTCACCAGCATCACCGACCGCGAACCCCAGCCGGTGTGCCAGACGTCGGCGATCTCTTCCTGTTTGAACGACTGGACGCCGGCCACGATCAGCAGGGCGGCCATAGCCGGCATCGCCACCAGGCTTACGGCCCGGCTAAACAGCAAGACGGCGGCGACGACCACGAGACCCGAAAAGACGTTGGCCCACCGCGACCTGGCCCCCGAGCTGACGTTCAGGGCCGTCGTGGAGACCGAGCCGCCGATGGGCATGCCCTGGAGCAGGCCCGCGCCGATGTTGGCCGCCCCCTGGCCGATGAAATCGCGCGAAGCCTCGGGATAGTTCCCATCGGGATTGGGGTAAGCCTTGCTGACCCCTGAACCTTGCACCATGATGATGACGGCGATGGCCAGGGCATCGACGATTAGCAACGGCCATTGCCCAGGGTCGGGCAGCTTCGGCATGGGCAAAGACGTGGGAATTGTAGCCACATCGTTCACCTGCTGCACGGAAGCCCAACCCAACAAGAGCAGCAGGAGCGAACCGCCGATCATCCCAATCAACATCGAAAAATTGGACAGCCGCGTCCTGTTGACGGCCAGGATGATCAGGATGGTCAGCAAGCCGATGACTGTCGTCTGGGGATCGATCTGCTTGAGGTGGCGCAGCAGATCGAGTGTCTGCATGACTTTGTTGCTGTAGGCGCTGGAGTAGCCGGTCAGGTCGCCGAGTTGCGAGAGGACGACCAGGATCGAAACGCCGGTCAGGAAACCAATGACGACGGAGTTCGATACAAATCGCAGCAGCCGGCCGGCCTTGAGAAACCCGGCCAGCACCATAATCAGGCCGGCCATAAGTCCCAGAGCCGCCAGCCCGGTGGCGTGTTGTTCGTCGCTGAAAGAGGCCAGGGCGGACCCGGCGGTGATGGCTACCGCGCTGGTCGTTGCCACCGTCATAAAGGCCGAACTGCCGAAGATCGCGCCCAGCGGGGTGCCGATCATGATCGCGTATAGCCCCTGGACGGGATTGGCCCCGGCCAGGATAGCCGAGGCCATGGCGTCGGGAATGTCGGCCACCCCCGTCGTCAGTCCGGCCGTGAAGTCGGAGACCAGGTTTTGACGCGAGCGGGCCGGTGGGTCAATCACTACGTCGCTCATAGAACCCCATCCGGCAAGCGAGATTAGACCTCTTCATCAAAACCCACCTGTTCTATCGGCGAAATTTTCTCGATCGAAAGGATCGCATATCCCAGGTTGTAGAAAGCATTGATAATGCCCACCAGGGCTGCCTGATCCATGATTTCCCCGACAAACACGGTTTGATAGGGTGCTTCCTGCTCGTCATTCGTCGCGAACACATCCCCCCACATGGCTTCCACCCACGATCGACTGGGATAACCCTGTACTCGAATGCGGTAGGTGGCCGGCGCATCCATGGGGAACTGATGTAAATCATTCATGGGTCTGCCCAGCAATTCGACCGGATCATCAATGTACATGTTTTGCTCTCGCTCGGCAGCGATAGCCTATATGTTAGGCATAAATGGCGTCGAACAGCAGTACCAAAAGGGTGCAAAGAGGGTGTGTGAAGTTGTAGGGCGGTGCCGAGGGGAAGGGTTTTTCTAGGCGGCCGGGGGCTTGTCGATGATGCCGAAGCGTTGGGCAGCCAGCACCGCCTCGCGGCGGCTATCGACATTGAGCTTCTGATAGATGTTGATGGTGTGGCGCTTAACCGTAACCGGGGCGATGACCAGTTGCTGGGCGATTTCCTTGTTGCTCAATCGCCTGGCCAGCAAATCGAGCACCTGTAGCTCGCGTTCGGTGAGCGGCTCGACCATGGTTTCATTGGCGGTGGGTCTCGCTCCCGGAAAGGCATCCAGGATGCGCCGGACGTAGTCGGTTCTGGCATTGTGTGAGCGCAGCCGGCCGAGCAAATCTTTCATCCGCGGCCCCAGATCGACGTAGAGACGGATGAAATCCGAGGGTTCGGCCAGGGCCAGGGAGCGCTCCAGGCCGGCGAAAGCCGCCGCCTCGTCCCCCTGAGAATCATGCAACATGGCCTCCAGGGCCAGCACTTCGATGAGGAAGCGGGTGTTATGGATAGCCTCAACGTGATCGCGCAATCGCTGGAGAACATCGGCCACCAATCTGGCGTTGGCCCGGTCGTTGGCGGCCAGCAACGCCTTGGGGATGGTCAACTGCGGCGCATAGAACAACGGCATCGGGCCGAGTCGTATGTTGGGCAGCATCTGCTCGGCCCATTGGGCGGCGCGCTTCAAGCGCCCTTGCCGCATATCCAGCTCCACCTGAAAAGCCTGGACCACAGTAATGAGCGGCTCGCTGCGCAGATCGATCGCGTAGGCGTTGGTCAGATGCACTGTCTCCTTGACCTTCTCCAGATCGCCGGATGCCTGATAGGTGAGGGCCAGGATGATTCCCACATAGATAATGAAGAATCCCCGATGCGAATAGCGACCCTCGAACGCTTTCTCGGCATGGTGGCGGGCGTCGGCCAGCTCGTTGCGATGGTAGTGGACTGAGGCCAGGAAATAATGCCCCCAGGTCATGGAAACAAACTGGTCGGTGGGTAAGGTGAGCGCCATGATGTAGTTGCTCAACTCTTCCAGACTCACCAAATCGCCCTCCATCCAGTAGGCATAGGCCAGTGCGGCGCTACTGCGTGCCCGGGGCTGTTCCGGATAAGCCAGGTCCTCGCGCCGGCTCAAACGACCCATCTCCAGAGCGCCGTTCATATCACCCATTATTTGGAGTGAGGCGCCGCTGTAAATCCAGGCAAAGGTGCGAATGGTATAATATGCTTTCGGCAATATCTCCAGGGCGTGCTTGAAAAGCTCGATCGCCGTGGCTAGATCAAGCCGATAAACGGCCAGGACACCCCGTAATAAATCATGCTCGGCCCGCAGCAATCGAAACCGCTCGGGTTCGAGGTCAAGTCTTTGGATGAGGGCATCGATCTTGTCCACCATTGGGGGAAGTTCCGCGATGTCATAGCGCAACGTATGGACATCCCACGCTTGCGTCAGCAACAGTTCGGGCGAACGATCGACAACCTCTGCGGGAAACAGGTTGAGCAGAGAAGAAATGCGGCCAAAAAGTTCCCGATTAAAGAGATCGATCCGCTTCGACGTTACGATTTCGATGGCTTCGTCCATTTCTCCGGCAGCGATGGCGTGCCGGATGGCTTCTTCGATGAACCCGGCCTCGGCAAACCAGCGGCTGGCCCTCAGATTCAGGTTGGCTATTTCTTCCGGCGAACACTCCCGCACAAGGTGGCTCCTGAGAAACTCGCCAAAGAGGTGATGGTAACGGAACCACAGTTGCTCGTTATCCAGCGGTACGATGAAAAGATTCTCCCCATACAGTTCGCGCAACGTCTCCTGCCCGTCGAGCGCGCCGGCCGGCAACGAAACCACCGCTTCGCACAGAGGCCCCGACAATTGATCCAAAATCGACGTTTGAATCAGAAATGCCCTGTGGTTCGTGGGCAGTCCGTCCAGAACCTGTTCGGCCAAGTATTCAATCGTGTGCTGATTATTGGCGCTCAAGCGAACAAGATAGCTCTCGACATCCTCCCTGGCCACGGCCATGGAGTGGACGGCCAGGCGCAGGCCCGCGATCCATCCTTCGGTGGTGCGATACAGGCTGGAGATAATCTCGCTGTCCAATTGCCGGCCCGAGGCGGCCTGGAGAAAAGCGGCCGTTTCCTCCCGGTTGAAGCGCAGATCGCCCGACCGGACATCGATCATCTTGTTGCGCGCGCGCCACTGGCTCATCGGTAGCTGCGGATCATGCCGGCTCAACAGGACGAGGTGAAATTGCGGGTGGGGATGGCGAATCAATTCACGAATCAATCCCAGAATATCCGGGTTATGGATCACGTGAAAATCATCGAGCACCAGGATGATGCCCCGATCGACGGCATCAAGCTCGTGGACAAAATACTCGATGAACGTCTGAACCGATGGCGGCACGCCGCGCTCCGGCATCGATTCCAGCTCTTTGCCGAAGGTGGGAATTTTTCGTTGAATGGCGGCAATTACATAAGCCAGAAAAAGGGTGAGGTCATTGTCATATTCGTCCAGCGATAACCAGGCCCCGTGGAGTTTGGTCTTCGCCAACCAGGCGCTCAGAGCAGTGGTCTTGCCGCTGCCGGCCGGCGCGGAGACCAGCGTCAGGGGCGTATAGGCGATCAAATCCAGCCGCTTCTGCAACCGCTGGAGAGGGACAAAATCCTCGCTCAGCGGCGGATTGTACAACTTCGTTGAGTGAAGCCTTGAGCCGACCTTTGTTTGCACCATAAATATCCCGGCAACGATCAATTATAACCATCGTCGGGGTAAGATCAAAGAAACGGCTAGAGAAAGAGACCTGACCGCTGGGCGGCCGAAGCTAACTTACAAGCACCAAATCTGAGGCCGGGCCACCTGTCAGGTGTAATCCTCGGGCGACACGTAGCGGATCGGCTTGTCCAGCCAGGCGTAAGCGTCGGCCAACGCTTTGTTGGCTGCCGTGCCGAGTTGCGGCGTGGCGGGGATGATCCGATCCGGCTCGATCAGATCGGTCAGGCCGGTGCGCCGGAGTTGATTGGCCAGATTGGCGCCCACCCCGGTCAGGTAGAGGCGGCCGTCTCCGGCTTGCAGCGCTTCAGCATAGCGGCGCAACACACCGATGAAGGTGCTGCCGACTTCCTCGCGGCTGTGGAGGGGAAGGATGACGGCCATCCGCCGGGCGCTGCCCACGTCGGGCAACAGATTTTCCAGGATGGGCGCCGCGGCAAAGAAGAGATCGCCGTAGGGCACCAGGATCGTGACGGTTTCGCTTTCCAGTTGTTTCGGAGGCTCCCGCTCAATGGGAAAGCCGCCCGCCACGGGCAAAAACTCGACCAGGCGCACCCGCGCCGAAGATTGCAACACGTGCAACATGATCGAGATGGCTACGCCGACGAAGACGGCGTATTGCAGGGGCAAGATCAGCGTCGAAGCCAGGGTCATGCCCATGGCGACCCGAGACGGCAGGCCGGTGTCCCACACCGTCTTGATCGCCGCCGGCCGCACACTCTGGATGCCCACCGCGATCAGCAGCCCGCCCAGCGCCGGCAGCGGTATCAGGTCGAACAGATTCCTAAGGCCCAACACCAACGGGATCACCAATAGTCCGGCGAAGACATTTGCCCAGCGCGTCCGGCCGCCCGTGCTGACGACCAGCGCCGTGCCGGACATGGAGCCGCCGCCGGGGATGCCGCTGAACAGCCCGGCGACGATATTGGAGGCTCCCTGCCCCAGGAAATCGCGCGAGACATTGCCGAAACGGCCGTCGGGATTGGGAAAGTTCTGGGCCACCCCGGCGCCCTGGATCAGGCCGATAATGGCGATCCCCAGGGCGGACGGAATCAGGACGTTCAGGTATTGGAAATCCGGCCGGACAAACGTAAACAACTTGTCGGGGATCGGCGGTATGTCTTGCACCGCGCCGGGATAGGCCGCGTTGATCGCCACGCCGAGCACCGTTCCGGCCAGCAAGGCGATGACGTAGGCCGACCTGGTGTAGCGCGTGCGCGACAGGAGGAGAATGAGGGCCAGCACAAGCCCGCCGATCGCCACGGCCGGTAGTTGCCACTGGTTGACGTTCAGCAGCGTATCGAACGCGCTGGCGATCCGGCCGCTGTAGGCGCTGTTATAGCCGGTGAAATCATCCAGTTGGCCCAGGATGATGAGCAGCGAAACGCCGGTCGTGAAGCCGACCATGACCGCGTTCGAGACGAAGCGAATCACCGTGCCCAGCCGTAACAACCCGGCCAGGAGCTGGATGATGCCCACCAGCACGACCAGGACGACCAGACTTTGGGTTCGGTATTGTTCGGGAATGTTGGCCAGCGCGCTGCCGGCGGCGACCGACAGCGCGCTGGTCGTGGAGACGTTCATCAGGACGGAGCCGGTGAAGAGCGCGGCCACCGGCGTGCCCAGCATCAATGTATACAACCCGCTGACCGGGTTCACGAAGACGAGCAAGGCATTGGCCATACCCTGCGGGATGTTGACCAGCGCGAAGGTTAGCCCGGCGATCAGGTCCGTGCGCAGCGTGTGCTGCTCCGGCAGCCGTTGCTGGAGCGATGTTTTCAGGGTTTCCATCTCAGGGGGTTTCATGGCGGCCTTCATTCTCGGCTGATCATCCGACCAGGACCGTTTCTTCCGGATAGGCGACGAGCGTCTCGCGTCCGCTCCGCCTCAGCAGGACGAGCAGGATCGTGATGGCCCCCAGCCGCCCCCAGAACATCATGGCAATAATGACCAGGCGGCCAAAGGTGTTGAGTTGACCCGTCAGCCCAACGGAGAGGCCGGTTGTCGAATAGGCGGAGACGACCTCGAACAATGTTGAACTCAAGTCCTGGTTCTGACTGATCAAAAGTAACCAGGTGGCGGTAAACACCACCACCAGGCTGATAATGAGCACGGTCGTGGCCCGCCAGACTGTCGCCATCGAGATGGCCCGGTCGCCCACATGCACACTTTTGTGTCCGCGGTTCAGGTTCCAGGTGGCGACCACCAGGACGGCCAACGTGCCGGTGGTGATCCCGCCGCCCATGGAGGCCGGGGCGCTGCCGATAAACATGAGGCCCATCATCAGCAGGCGGCCGGCCTCACTAATTTCGTTAAAGGAGCTTAGGCCGGCAAAGCCCGCCGTGCGCGCGGCCACGGATTGAAACCAGGCCCGCAGCGCCCGCTCGCCAAATGAAAGGTCGGCCAGCACACCGCCATGCCGATACTCGGCGCTCAATAGACCCACCCAGCCGACGAGGATGAGCGCCAGGGCCGACCACAGCGCGAGCCGCGTGTGCAGGCTCAGCCGCCGGCGCCTCAGGCTGCCGCCGGCGCGCCGGTGCAGGACATCCATATAGACGGGGATGCCCAAACCGCCGAGGATGATCAGCAGGCCCAACGTCAGGAGGGTGATGGGGTCGGCCGGCAGACCGTCAGGATAGATAGGCAACCCACCAAAGAGATCGAAGCCGGCGTTGCAGAACGCGGCGACGGAATGGAAGATGGCGTAGAATGCGGCCTCACCGGGTGGCACAATACCGCTGTTTCGCCAATGCAGCCAGAGAATCAGCGCGCCGGCGGCCTCAAGGGCCAACATGACCGCCACGGTGCGCCCCAGAACGCGCACGACCTCCCGCGGACTGGCCAGCCCAAACGAACTGGTCACCGCCAACCGGTCGATGAGTGAGATCTGACGGCCCAGCAGGCGCAACGTCAGGACAACCGTCACCACGAACCCCAGGCCGCCGAACTGCATCAGAAATAGAATGACCCACTGGCCCAACCGGGTGAAGGTGGTGCTGGTGGTCACGACGGTCAGCCCCGTGACGGCCGCGGCCGAGGTCGCGGTGAAGAGCGCATCCAGGAAGCTGATCGGCTGGGTGGTCATGGTGGGCAATAGCAGCAGCCCCGTGCCGATGCCCACCAGGGTGGCCAGAGCCGTGACCAGCCGGAGCGGGATCAGGATAGCCCGCTTCCGGTGCAGGCTTAACCCTTCTTCCGCCAGTTCCGTTAGGCCCGCCCGGCTGCGCGATGGCGGGGTCATAGCAGGGCTGCCACCGTCAATATCTTCCGGCGCAAGCCCACGATAAAGATGGTGTCGCCCGTCTCCACCGTCGTATCCGCCGCCGGACAGGGAATCAACACGCCGCGGCGCTGAATCAGAACCACGGTAAGACCGGGTTCGCCCAGGCCGGCAAGCGGTTTTGCCACCCAACTGTCCGGCGCTTTCAGTTCGACCAGGCTATTCTCCTCGTCGAGAATTACGCGCTCTTGCATATCGGGCAGAGCGAGCGTTTCCGCCAGCCGCACACCGCTGTCCTCGTCGGAGACGATCACCAGGTCAGCGCCGATGCGCAGCAGGATATCGCGATGGCGCGTGGTTTCCGTCAGACAGATCACCCGCGCGATGCCCAGGCTTTTCAGGTAAGAGGTGACCAGCGCCGACGACTCGAAGTCATTCTCCAAAGCGACGATGACCGTGCCGAACGAACCGATGTCCACCTCTTGCAGCGCGTCCTCGTTGGTTGGGTCCAGCACGACGGCCGACGTGATATCGTCGCTGATCGCCTGCACCGTGTCGATGTGGCGATCGACGCCCAGGACGATATGGCCCATCGCTTCGAGCCGGCGTGCCAGGCTGGCCCCGAATCGCCCCAGGCCCACGACGGCAAATTCTCGCTCCGATTGTCCGCGACCACCCGGTCTAGATTTACGCGCCATAGTAGGTTACGCGCCTCCACGATGTTGTTGTCCTGAGCCGGCGGCGGCCGAGGGCGGATTACCCCTGAACGGCGGGTGATTGGGGCTGGGTTGTCGCGCCGCGCCGGCCCATTTGTTTCGCCGCCGGCAGCAAGACCAACAGCAACAAAATGGCTCCTACCAGAATAAAGGGCAGGGTGTCGGTGCCGGCGAAGTTCTGCGTGGCTACCACCAACGCCGCCGACACGTTGCGCTGGGCCGTGCCCAGCCCCATGACGCTGCGGACGGCCGGATCGCGACCGCCCAGAAAGAAGCCGATCACCAGCGAGCCGACAATGAACAGCAGCAAGGCCAGGATGCCGCCGCTGCCGATCAGGTCGAGAATGTTAGACACGTTCAGCGCCAGGCCAACGACCAGCAGGATCAGGATGGCCAGGCCGGAGATCTTGTTCATCACCGGCTGCCAGTGGGCCGCCGAATCGGGCGAATGCGATTTCATTAACAGGCCGATGGCCAGTGGAATGAGCATCAGCACGATCAGCGATTGGGCGATATCCCACGGGTTGATCGTTACCCCTTGCAGCATCAACGGCAGGACGACCGGCAGGTAGATGATCGTCACCACCATCAACAGCACCATCAGGCCGACGCCAAAGGCGATGTTGCCTCCGGCCCCCTGCACCAGCTTGGGCAGGAACGGCGCGCCGGCGGCCGTCGCCAGGATGGCCAGCCCGACCTGGAGCGATTGGTCCATTGGTATGAGCCGGATGATGAGGAAGGCCAGCAGCGGAACCAGCACAAAATTTGCCAGCAGGGCCAGGACGACCAGACGCACGTTGCGTAAGGGGGCCATGATTTGGGGAATGGTCAGGCTCATGCCCATGGCCAGCATACTGGCGACGACGAAAAGCAAGCCGGACAAACCGGCGATGGCCTGGAAGAGATCTGCAACTGTCATCTTAACCTCCCTGTTCGTTTGCTCCCCGATAAAATCAATGAGAGCTATTACAACCGAATCAAACGGACTCCGATGGCGGCGGTTCGCCGTTGCTACCTTCCGGCTTGACGCGCTGTATTTCCCTGGAGCGAACCTGGCGAATGCGATCAAACAATCCGACCAGAATCCCGATGCCGTTGATGACGTAGAAAATGGTGAACAATTTCGCTTCGGGCGTCGTCGGCGTCAAATCGCCGTAACCGATTGTCGCCAGGGTAATCACACAAAAGTAAAGCGCGTCGATAAAACTCCAGCCTTCGAGCCAATGATAGACAAACATGCCAATCAATAACATCGTCCCGGCCCAGAGAAGTAAGGGACGGGTCTGGGTATCGCGCAACACGTCGAGTAGCAACAGGCGTTGCAACGGATGAATTTCTCTGACTTCGTGGGCCAGAGGTTTGACGCGCCTGCCGCGCTCAGGGGACGATCGTTGCTCCATTTGAATCTTCTCGGCAGTCTGACTATGTACTTACCGAAAGTATAACCGATAGCGGTTGACGCCCAAGCTCATGGACCGGCGCGATTTGGGAACTCATGACCGGCCCACGGATTAAACCAAACCGATGGAGTAGCCCACAGCCGGCGCGGACAACTCCATCGGTTTACTCATGGCCAAATCCACAAAGACCCGCGTCCTCATGGACTGTCACCAACCTCAGAGGCCGGCGTCCGGTCGCTACGCCTCCGGCGCGGCCACCACTTCGGCAGACTCGGCTGCTGCTTCGACAGGCTCGGTCTCGGCGGCAGACACGGCCTCTTCGATGACCTCATCTTCCACCTCATACGACGACGCGGCCACGCCGCCCAACTCGGTCATCTTGGCGGTCACGGCTTCCGCTTCGCCCGTCTTCACCAACAGCCCAACCGCGGCCTTGCCGTCGTTGAGATGGGTGTCGATCTCGGCCATCTCCTCTTTCGAGATGCCCAGACGCTTGTGGAAGAGCGCCCCAATGACGCCGCCGCCGACGATGCCGCCGAGCAGGCTGATGCCACCGGAGAGAACAGCGGCGATGACGCCCAGCAGGGCGCCGAGGCCGGTGTTGCGCTTGCCCGTCTTGTGGGTCTTGACCTTGCCTTTCTCGTCCTTAACC
>CXWJ01001795.1_pt1 | contig 14397 bp, 13 predicted proteins | sample 590841 | NCBI WGS metagenome assembly CXWJ01 (sample SAMEA3498367, study PRJEB10139) | wastewater metagenome | biome: wastewater treatment plant; material: activated sludge | place: Austria | collected 2015-01-21 | reverse complement strand
CCGCCGCGGGCGGCCTTGGCGAGGCCGGTGCGGGCGTAGGAAACGATGACGGCTTGGCGCATGTGATTTCCTTGGTTTGGAGTTAGCTTTTTCGTTGTGAAAGTAAGAAGTACAATGCGTATCCGAATAGGACGAGGCCACCCAAGACAATGGTGCCTCTGAGCTTTGAATCCATGTCGATGAAGACCACCGAAACGGCGGTACCCAAGCTGAGTGTCCCTGTGACGATTGTACTCAATCGCCCATGTGGAGTGGACCACCAGTTAGGTTTGACTTCGACTTGCGCGGATGATCCGGCGACACGCAGAAGCGCGTCGCGGAACGGGGCGGCCTTAGAATTGGAATCAGCGATCGGGAGTCGGAAGAGGCCGCTCCTGCGGCTTTGAATCAGAATGACGCTGTCGGCCCAGGGGTTGCGATCCACGCGTACCCACTGAATGTCACCGATTGGGACAACCGCCGACTCCGGCGCACGGCCGAGCATCCAGGCCCCTGCGGAGCGCCGATTGAAGCGAAACTCAACTTCGTTGATGCTCGCCGTGATGCGACGGAAGGGCAGTACAATCGTGACCAAGAACAACACAAGGATCCCAACAAGCACGAACGACAGGAGTGTTTGGTCCGTCGCTGGGTCCAGGGTGCGTACGACCGATATCGCGCCGACTGAGATCAAGATGCAAGCGAACATAAGCGCGACGAGTAAGCTCGTGTTCGCGTCAATTCCCTCGTATGCGGTTGTTCCCGATGTCACGGCGGTGGCTATTTCAAATCCTTGAAACCTTTGCCTTCGGCGACGAGCTTTTCGAGTAGCTTCGACGGTGCGAATTCCGCGCCCATCTGGCCTTCGAATTGTTTCATCTTGTCGAGCACTTTGCCGAGGCCGATCGTGTCGCCGTAGAACATCGGGCCGCCGCGGTAGACGGGCCAGCCGTAGCCGTTGATCCAGACGATGTCGATGTCGGACGCGCGGATGGCTTTGCCTTCTTCCAGGATCTTCGCGCCCTCGTTGATCATCGGGTAAATGCAGCGTTCGAGGATTTCCTCGTCCGAGATCTTGCGGCGGTTGACCCCTTTCTTCGCGGCGAAGTCGAGGATGATCTTCTCGACGACGGGTGAGGGCTTGGCATTGCGCTCGGCGTCGTAATCGTAGAAGCCGCCGCCCGTCTTCTGGCCGCGGCGGTCCATCTCGCAGAGGATTTCGCGCACGGTCGAGCTCGACGACTTCTCCTTCGACCAGCCGATGTCGAGGCCGGCGAGGTCCGACATCGCGAACGGGCCCATCGGGAATCCGAAGTCGTAGAGCACGCGGTCCACGTCCCAGGGCATCGCGCCTTCGAGGATCAGCTTCTGCGCCTCGCGCTGGCGTTGGCTCAGCATGCGGTTGCCCACGAAGCCGGGGCAGACGCCGACGAGCGCCGCGATCTTGCCGATCTTGCGCGCCATGGCCATCGAGGTTGCGATTACGGGTTTCGACGACTTTGCACCGCGGACAACTTCGAGCAGGCGCATGACGTTGGCGGGCGAGAAGAAGTGCCAGCCGATTACGCTCTCCGGACGCTTGGTGGCGGAGGCGATTTCGTCGACGTTCAGGTAGGACGTGTTCGTCGCCAGGATCGCGCCTTGCTTTACGATCTTGTCGAGCTTTCCGAAGACGTCCTTCTTGATGTCCATGTTCTCGAACACGGCCTCGATCACGAGGTCGCGGTCGGCTAGGTCTTCGAGGCTGAGCGTGCCTTTCAGCAGGCTCATGCGCTTTTCGACGTCGGCCATGGTCAGGCGGCCGCGCTTGGCGGTGTTTTCGTAGTTCTTGCGGATCGTAGCCAGGCCGCGGTCGAGCGCCTCCTGTTTCGTCTCCACGATCGTGACGGGCACGCCGACGTTCAGGAAGTTCATGGCGATGCCGCCGCCCATGGTGCCCGCGCCGATGACGCCGACCTTTTGCACGGGCAATGTCTCGGTCGTCTCCGGCACATCCGGCACCTTCCAAACGGCGCGTTCGGCGAAGAACACGTAGCGCTGGGCGGCCGATTGCGTGCCGGTCATCAGCTTCATGAATTCCGTGCGTTCGAACTTCAAGCCTTCGTCGAAGGGCAAGTTCACCGCCGCTTCGATGCACTTGATGTTCGCTTCGGGGGCTTCGAAGCCGCGGAACTTCTTTGCGTTCGCTTTGCGGAAATTCGCGAAGAGCTCCGGATGCGAGCGCGCGGCGACCATCTTGTCGTTCAGATCGCGCACACGCTTGAGTGGGCGGTTTTCGGCGACGATCTTGCGCGCAAAGGCGATGGCACCATCGCGCAGTTTTCCTTCGTCAACGAGCGCGTCGACCAGACCGACTTCAGCCGCCCACTTCGCGGCGACGTGTTCGCCGGAGGTGACCATCTCGAGCGCTTTCTCGGCGCCAACGATGCGGGGCAGGCGTTGCGTGCCGCCGGCGCCGGGCAGGAGGCCGAGCTTCACTTCGGGCAGGCCGCATTTCGCCGAGGGGACGGCGACGCGGTAGTGGCAGGTGAGCGCCACTTCGAGGCCGCCGCCCAATGCGGTGCCGTGGATCGCGGCGACAACGGGAATGGATGCATTCTCGATCGCGTTCAGGGCGTCGAACAAGCTGGGGCCGGTCGGCGCTTTGCCGAACTCGCTGATGTCGGCGCCGGCGATGAAGGTCTTGCCATCGCAGATGAGGACGAGCGCTTTGACCGACTTGTCGGTAAGCGCCTTGGCGACGCCGTTCACGATGCCTTCGCGCACAGGGCCGGACAAGGCGTTCACAGGCGGGGAGTTCAAGCTCAAGACGGCGACTTCGCCGTCGGAGGTAAGAGTGGTAACGGCGTTGATCGCGGTCATGGTCGTCCTCGGGAGGCAATGAAGTCTTGGGGCACCCTAGTTGGTCGCTCGGGGATCGTAAATTGCGAACTGGGCGTTCTCGCAACTGCACAGCGGGCGCGTTGATGGGCGGGGCCTAGTCACTTACGCTACTGTCTTCGGAGGTTTTCGCATGCAACAGACAGCGGCCGTGTCACGCTCGGTGAACATTGTCGACATCGGCGCGCCACTGCGCTGGCTGGCCGGCGGGTGGAGCGATCTCAAGCGTGCACCGGGGCCGTGCCTAGCCTACGGCCTCGCGCTCGCGGTGGTCAGCATTGCGGGCAGTGCAGCCTTCGTCGCTTCCAACGCTTCGTTCTGGGTGCTCGCGCTCTCATGCGGCTTCGTCTTCATCGCACCGATGCTGGCGATGGGGCTCTACGAGGCGGGGCGGTTGCTCGAACGGGGAGAGAAGCCGACGCTTGGCCAAATGCTGTTCGTGCGTCAGGCGGTCCGGCAGGACGTAGTGTATCTCGGGCTTGCGCTCTTGATGATCTACCTGCTCTGGGGCCGGATCGCGCAGGTTGTCTATGGGCTTTCGACCTATAGCTTCCACGAGACAGTGGAGTCGTTCTTGAGCTTCGCGCTGTTCACCCCGGAAGGTTGGACAATGCTGGCGACCGGTTCGATGGCCGGCGGCGTGATCGCGTTCTTCACGTACTGTCTCGTCGTGATCGCCGCGCCGATGCTACTGGACCTGCGCGCCAGTGTGTGGGGCGCGGTTGCGACCAGTTTTCTCGCAGTGGCAAACAACCCGGGGCCGATGCTGTTGTGGGCGTTCCTGATCGTTGTGCTGCTGCTTGTGTCGGCGGCGACGGCTTTCCTCGGCCTGATCGTGGTCTTTCCTTGGCTCGGGCTTGCGAGTTGGCGGGCCTATCGCGCGCTTGTGCCTTAGGACAGCGCTTTCAGAATGTCACCGAGGAGTTTGGCAATCGCCTCGGTGTCTTCGACGTAGGCGAGGTTCGACATCACGACCACCGTGTCGCGTGAGGGGATGATCGTGATCAGCTGTCCACCGAATCCGCGCGCGAAGAACGTGTCTGTCGGAACGTGCGGCGTCACTGCGGGCTTGCCGGTCGCACGGTCGATCGCGTTTAGCCAAAACAACGCGCCGTAGTAGCCGTTGGAGGCCGCCGTCGGCGTGCGTGCCGTGTCCACCCAAGCAACTGGAATGATCTGGCGTCCGTCCCAAGAGCCGCCGCGCAAATAGAGCAAGCCAAAGCGGGCGAAGTCGCGCGCGGTGGCGCGGACGTAGGATGAGGCGATCCACGTGCCCGACGCATCGAATTCCGGCAGGGCGCTTTTGAGGCCGAGCGGCGCGAACAGCTTATCGTGCAGGAAGGCACGGTATTGTTCGCGTCCGCCAAGCCGATCGCGCAGAATGCGCGAGAGGACGTTCGCCGAACCGCTCGAGTAGGACCAGCGTGTGCCGGGCGTAGCGCGGAGTTTGGCTTCAGCGGCGGCGCGGCCAACATCGCCTCGGCCGGCACCGAACAGCATCTGCATGACCTCGGCATTCGCGTCGCCGTAGTCCTCCTTGAAGGCGAGACCGTCAGTCATCTGCGCGAGCTGGCGGATTGTAATCGCCTTGCGCGGATCGTTTGTGCCTTGCCATTCGGGGACCGGCGCGCTCGTGTCCGGGTTGATGCGGCGGTCGTCGATAGCGAGGCCGAGCGCCGCGTGCAGAAAGCTCTTCGCCATCGACCAAGACTGGAGGCGGGTGTCGCGCGTGATGCCGTTTGCGTAGCGCTCAGCGACCACTTGACCTTGGTGCACAACGAGGACCGCTTTCACGCGCGCGAGTGCCGGTGGCTGCTTGCCGGTAAAGGCCCGTTCGACCACGGTTTCGACGGCGGGGTGTTTGTTCTCCGGCCATTCGACNNTCCACTATATCGAACATCAGAGGGTTTTTGGAATGCGCTTGATCATTGCTCTCGTTGCAGCGGTTCTTATTGGCGCCGTGGGGTACGGTTTGTGGCAGACGTCGATCGCGATCGACGTCGGTGCCGCGGCCGTGGCGAAGGTGATCTGCTCATGCGTCTTCGTCGATGGGCGGACGTTGGAGTCGTGCCGGGCGGACGACCCGCCGGGGTTCGAACAAGTATCGGTGACGATAGATCCGAAGACGCGAAGCGCCACAGGCACTGTGGGCGGGATGATCTCGCGCCGCGCGACGTTTAGCGAAGCTTACGGGTGTACGCTGGAGCCTTGACTAGGCCACGAGGTCCAACGCGAAGCACTGCGTCTCGCCGGTCTCGGCGTCGGTGACGCAGACTTTGATCGTATTGCCGGGGTGATCCGCAGCGCAGGTTTCGGCGAAGCTCAAGGCGGCTTGCAGAAAATCGCTTGCATCGATCGTCTCGCGCACCGGCGTGTCGTCGTCGGTCAGGCGCGCGATGAAGCGGCGGGCGCGGGTCGATGCGGTCAGGCCCTTGATTGGCCGCGCAGGTTGGTAACCTTGTTGCGGGCGCAGGTTTGAGCGGCGGGCGAGAGACGGCATTGCGGTCGACCTTCGAGTTGGGCCAGCCTAGGCCCCTAGAGAGGGCGGGATGGCGGACAAGCGAATCACTTCGCGAGTCAAAGTTTACATGACGCGAATCGGCGTGCGCGATTGGCTGGTCGCGGCGGATAGCCAAAAGGCTGCGCTTAAGGCCTGGGACGTCCACAGAAACCTGTTCTCCACAGGCGAGGCGCGAGTGACGAACGACGCGACGCATGTGGCGCTTGCTATGAAGACGCCAGGTTTGCCCGTGGCAGCACCGGGCCGCGTGCTGATGCCTGAGGAAAAAGCCAGGGTGTCGAATGTCGTCCGTCTCACGGCGGTGCGGCCGGCCAGGGTGGAACCGGAAAAGGCGTCAGCCAAGGATCGATCCAAGCTTGAAGCGGCCGAGCAGGAGCTGCGCGGTTTCGAACGTGATGCTCTGCGCGACCGGGCGGAGATCGAGAAGCGCAGGCGTGCGATCGAGACCGAGCTTGAGGCGTTCGATGCTGCTGTAGAGCGGAAGCGCATCCTCCTCATCAAGCGGATCAAGCGCGAGCAAGACGCGCTCAAAAGCTAGCGGCGGTTCAAGGGGCAAGGCACCACTGACGCGAGAGTCAACAAACTGTTAGGTTGTAGCGATCAGAATCGGGGTGCCCTACTTTGTCGCGGGGCCCTCGATGGGGTGCGGTTGTACGCGCGCCCCGCAAGGACACTGATGGTTGAAGATTTTCTGTTGTTTTTGATCGTCGGGGCTCTGGCGCAGTTCGTCGACGGGGCTGTGGGCATGGCCTATGGCGTGACCGCGTCATCGTTTCTGCTGGCGGCGGGCGTTCCGCCGGCGCACACGTCGGCGAGCACGCATATCGCCAAGTTCTTCACGACGGCAGCGTCGGGCACGGCCCATTGGCGGCATGGCAATGTCGACTGGAGTCTGTTTTGGAGGCTCGCGGTCGCGGGCGCGCTTGGCGGTATCGGCGGTGCCTATGTGCTGACGTCGATACCCGGCGAAGTGATCAAACCTTTCATCATCTTCTATCTCGCCTGCATGGGTATCTTCATTCTTTGGCGCATGCTCAAGACGGTGCCGAACCTGAAGATCACGATCTTCAACGTCGCGCCGGTGGCTCTCGTCGGCGGGTTCTTGGATGCGATCGGCGGCGGCGGCTGGGGGCCGATCACGACGACGACGTTAATCGGGCGCGGGGGCGAGCCGCGGTTCGTCATCGGTTCGGTGAATGCGTCCGAGTTCGTTGTGACACTTGGGATCGGCAGTGCGCTGATCTGGGCCTTCATGACCGGCCACTGGAAAGAAGGTGCTGAGATCGTCAATCACGCCCCCGCGATCGCGGGGCTCATCATCGGCGGGCTGATGACCGCGCCGATCGCCGGCAAGTTCGTGTCTGTGCTTCCGCGGACCGTACTCGGCGTTGCGGTCGGCCTCGTGGTGCTCGCTCTGTCGGCCTATCAGGCCGCGACCCTGGCCGGTGTGCTCGACCGCCTACACCTTTAGAGGTGCACGACGCTCAGCGCTTGCGCTTGCAGGCGGCGCGGGTTGCAGATGCCAGCGCGAGCCAGGCGAACGATTTGACGGGCGAGGGCGGCGCGCGTGTAATCGGTCACCGCGTGGCTGCCGTGGCGCTGTTCCAGCTCGCCGATCGTGCTCTCGAAAGTCTCGCGGATCGTGCGCAGGACGGCCGGCGGCAGGGCGTTGTAGGACGTGATGTCGGATTGCGATTGCATCGGGTTGGTTCTCCCACTCTTTCGGCCTCGTTCCCGGCCGCTTCTTGGCCATCACAATAGGGCGAAATGGTTGAGGCGGCGTTTACGATGACGGCGACGACAGGTGGCTTGATCGGGGCGGCACCGCTTGCAACAACGCGGTTATGAACAAACCCTTTCGCCGGAGCATCGCGAAGCGCGCGTTGGCTTGCGCCTGAGGTCTTGAGTGCTGAGAACACTGCCGCGCTTCGAAGCTATTTCGAAGACGAGGGCGTCAATCCGACTGCAATCGCAAAGGGCGGGCGGCCGTTGGCGTTGGTCGACATGACCCAGTACGACGGGACGATGCGGAGTTTCGTCAACATCCTGCATCATAGCCCGCGAGCGGCGTGCCGACTGGGGCGTTTCAAGATCATCGCGCGGGGCTTGGTTCGCGGCACACAAAATGGCAGCCGTACGCGTGATTTGAGGCCCTTGCCATCATGCTTGCTAGACGCGCTAATGCGCGAACCGATATCTACTGAAGGAACAGCCCGATGTCCGACGCCCCAACTCCCTACGTGCCGCCGAAAGTTTGGTCCTGGAACAAGGAATCCGGCGGGCGTTTTGCGAACATCAATCGGCCGATAGCCGGGCCGACGCATGAGAAGGAATTGCCGGTCGGTAAGCACCCGTTCCAGCTCTATTCACTGGCGACGCCGAACGGGGTCAAGGTGACCGTGATGTTCGAGGAGTTGCTGGCGAAGGGGCATGCGGGCGCCGAGTACGACGCCTGGATCGTGCCGATCAATGCCGGAAACCAGTTCGGGTCGGGCTTCGTTGCGGTCAATCCGAATTCAAAAATTCCGGCGCTGCTTGACCGTTCGAACCCCGCCAAGCCGACGCGCATTTTCGAATCCGGGGCCATCTTGGTCTATCTCGCCGAAAAATTCGGCAACGCGTTCTATCCGACCGATCCGGCCAAGCGCGGCGAGTGTTTGTCGTGGTTGTTTTGGCAAATGGGCTCCGCGCCGTTTCTGGGCGGCGGGTTCGGGCACTTCTATGCCTATGCGCCGGAGAAGATCGAATACGCGATCGACCGCTACGCGATGGAGGTGAAGCGCCAGCTCGACGTGCTCGACCGCCGCTTGGCCGAGAGCGAGTATGTGGCGGGCGTGGACTACACGATCGCCGACATGGCGATCTGGCCCTGGTACGGCGCGTTGGCGAAGGGATTGCTTTACGAGGCGGGCGAGTTCCTCGCCGTTCACGAGTACAAGAACGTGCAACGCTGGACGGACCAGATCGCCAAACGCCCGGCCGTCCAACGCGGCCGCATGGTCAACCGCGCGTGGGGCGATCCCGAGAGCCAGCTGCCGGAGCGGCACGACGCGAGCGACTTCGAGAAGTTGAAGGCAGGCACATGAATCTCATCCACGAGTTCACGTTCACCGGGTTCTTGAAACCGCCGGTGCCGGTGGGCCAAGGGCAGATCGGCACGCGTATGTACTACGAGGTGGCCGAGGGTGCGATTACCGGCGAGCGGTTGCTCGGCGGCGGCGAGGCTCGCCTGCTGCCCGGTGGGGTCGAATACCGCGTTTGGCGGCATGGTCCTTGGGTTGGAGACCGAAGGGTCGTGAGCGCGCAGGAAATCTGCGCGTTTCAGTAGGACTACTGCGGGAAATGCGTTGCCGATACACGCAGCACTGCCGGGTACTGACCTTGGCTGGAAGCTAACCTAGGGTAAGGTCGATTCGAGCCCTGGGGAGATGCATGAGCCTGCGCGAACGCATCGAAGACACGTTCTTGATTCAGTTTGCCGACAATGAGCGGCTGTTGAATGCCGAGCGGCAAGGTGGCAAGGACGCTGAGTTGATCGCAAAGTACGAGGCGCTTCGCGCGGAGTTGATGCCGATCGTGACGGAGATTGTCGGCAAGCGCGGCGTTCAGTAGCGCGGTGGCGCTCTTCAGCGCTCAGGGGCGGCCGCGAAATGGATCCTTCTAGTGGGGACAGGATGGATTGCGCTTGACTTTCTCCGAAATTTGTTCCATTTTTGTTCTCTCCAAATTGCGCGCCTGCGCGCGCGTAGTTTCGGCTGCGATTTTGGCACTTGGATTTGACACGCGCGACTGCCCCGGTGGGTGCCGGTGAGGCCTTGCGGAAGAGGTACGGTGTTTCGTTGGTGCCCAGCGCACGCAGGCTGAAGCAAACGGATATCAAACGCATTTCTAACGGATATCTAACGGATGAAACGGCAGAAATCAGCCGTCCTAACGCATCTAACGGATAGGATTTGCATCTCACTGAAAGGGCGGATTTCGAAGGCTGGTGCCGGATGTGTGAATTGAACACACGACCTACCGCTTACAAGGCGGTTGCTCTACCCCTGAGCTAATCCGGCGGACCGTTGAGGCGGGGTTGGTAGCGCAAGGGCGGGCGTTAGGCAATGTCGAGAGCGTGACTTGAGCCTTCGGGCGCTTGTGCCGCAAGCTTCGGCCCCATGTTCTTCAATTGCGTGCTCATGGCGCTCAGGGAACTTCGGGCGAATTTACTTCGCACGGGGCTCACCACGCTCGGCATCATTATCGGGGTCGCGGCCGTCGTCATCGTGGTGACGATCACGTCGGGTGTTTCGACGCAGCTGCTCGCCGACATTTCCTCGCGCGGGCACAACGCGCTGAGGGTGGAGCCGAAGGCGAGCCGCACGGGGATGATGGGCCGCGCCACGCCGTTCAAAATCGAGGATGCGGACGCGATCGCCCGCGAAGTGCCGATGCTCGAGGCGGTGGCCCCGATGGCAAGCGCCTACCTGCTGTTTACGGCGGGCGACCGCAACTACGAAACGGAGATCGTCGGCACGACGTTGCCCTATCTCAAGATTCGGCAGTGGGAGATCGGACGGGGCCGCGCATTTAGCGAGGCGGAGGCGCGGCGCGGGGCGCCGCTCTGCCTGCTCGGCGACACAGTGCGCGAGCAGCTGTTCGGGCAGCAGAATCCGGTCGGGGCGAACGTGCGGTCGGGGTCATTTACGTGCGAGGTCGTCGGCGTGCTTGCAAAGCGCGAAGGATCGGCGCTCAACAACGACATCAACGACATCGTCATTATGCCGATCGTTGGGCTGCAGCGGCGGCTGCAGGGCAACGACAATGTGCGGCGCATCTGGACGAGCGTGGCGAACGCCGAGACGCTGGACCCTGCGAAGGAAGCGATCGGCAAGGTGATGCGCGAACGGCGCAAGCTGAAAGGCGGCGAGAAGGACGACTTCGAGGTGACCGATGTGCGCGAGTTGGTAGAGACCGTTTCCTCGACGATGCGGCTGATGTCGATGGGCATTTCCGGGGTCGCTGCGATCAGCCTCATCGTGGGCGGGATCGGGATCATGAACGTGATGCTGGTGGCCGTGACGGAGCGCACCCGCGAGATCGGCATTCGGCTCGCGATCGGGGCGCAGGCGCGGGACGTGGCGATGCAGTTCTTGGTTGAGTCGGCGGTGCTTTCGGTTGCGGGCGGCGTTGTGGGGGCGCTGATCGGGATCGGCGCGTCGTATGCGATCTGCGGGGCGATCGGGGTACCGTTCGTGCTGGGGCTGGAGGTCGTGGCGATGGCGTTCGGCGTACCTGCCGCGATCGGCGTCGTTTTCGGGTTCTTCCCGGCGCTCAGAGCGGCCAGGCTCGACCCCATCGATGCGCTGCGGTTCGAGTGAGTTTTTGGCGGTTTTCCGGCGTTTAGGATGAAATCGCTTCGATTTGTGGCCGCTTTACGCCTTTCGCCTATATTGCCTCCCGGTGGGACTTAAGATGAGCTTGCGCACGATCGTCATTATCGCGGGCCTGTTCGCGGCTGCTGCGGCGGCCGGCTATTGGCTATGGACGGGCGGCGGGGCAGAGCGCGGCGGGCGCGAGCGCGGCGGCGGGCCGGTGCTCGTGACCTTGGCGCCGGTTGAGACGCGCGACTTCGCGGACGTCATCGAAGCTGTCGGCACGGCGAAGGCGAACGAAAGCATCGACATCACGGCGAAGTCGGCGGACACGGTCGGCAAGCTCAACTTCACGGACGGTCAGGCGGTCGAAAAGGGCTTCGTGATCGCGGAGATGACCAGCCGCGAGCAAACGGCGGATCTCGGCGCGGCGCGGGCATCGCTCGCGGAGGCTGAGAAAGCCTACACGCGGATCAGCGATCTTTCACGCAAAGGGTTTGCAACACGCGCTCAGCTCGATGGGGCGGTTGCCGCGCGAGATGCAGCGGCGGCGCGGGTCAGGTCGCTGGACTCGCGCGTGAGCGACCGGTTGATGCGCGCACCGTTCAGCGGCGTGCTGGGTCTTCGGCGCGTCAGCATGGGCAGCTTGGTGCGGCCGGGCGACGTGATCACGACGCTCGACGACATCTCGCGTATCAAGCTCGACTTCACGGTGCCGGAGGCGTTCATCGGCAGCTTGGAGATGGGCTCGACGGTGAAGGTCACAGTTGCCGCCTATCCGGGGCGCGCGTTCGAGGGCAAGGTCGCGGGCATCGACACGCGGGTCGATCCGGTGTCGCGGGCGGTGATCGTGCGGGCGGAGATCGCAAACGCGGACGGCGTGCTGAAACCCGGCATGCTGATGACAGTCAATCTGATCACCAATCAGCGCAAGATCCTGGCCGTGCCGGAAGAGGCGATCGTGCCGCTCGAGGCCAAGCAGTACGTCTATCTCGTGACGGGCGAGAAAAAAGCCGAGCGGCGCGAGATCAAGATCGGCGCACGGCAGCCCGGTTTCGCCGAGGTCCTTGCGGGATTGAAAGAGGGTGAGAAGGTCGTCGTCGAGGGCACGCTGAAGCTTCGGCCCGATGCGGAGGTGAAGTTCGCCGACGACAAGCCGAAGGATGAGGGGGGTGATAAACCCAAACGCAAGCGGGAGCGCGGCAACGGGGGGCCGCGGTCGTGAACCTCTACGAACTGTGCATCAAGCGGCCGGTCTTTGCGATCGTCATCAGCCTTTTGATCGTGGCGTTCGGCGTGCTGTCGTTTGAGCGGCTGCCGCTGCGGGAGCTGCCTGACATCGATCCGCCGGTCGTCTCCGTGCAGACGAGCTATCCGGGCGCGTCGTCTTCGGTCGTCGAAACGCGCGTCACGCAGGTGCTGGAAGACGCGGTCGCGGGGATCGAGGGCATCGACACGATTTCCTCCTCCAGCCGCGACGGCTCGTCGTCCGTCAACATCACGTTCCGCCTGACGCGCGATATCGAAGCGGCGGCGAACGACGTGCGCAACGCGGTTTCGCGGGCGCTGGGCCAGCTGCCGGAAGAGGTCGATCCGCCGGAGGTTCAAAAGGCCGAAGCCGACGGTTCGCCGATCATGTTCCTCAACATGACGTCGACCGCGATGAGCCGCATGGAACTGACCGACTATGCGGAGCGCTATATCGTCGACCGGCTGTCCACGGTGGACGGCGTTTCGCGCGTGGGCGCGTTCGGCGAGCAGCGGGCGCTTCGCATTTGGCTCGACCGCGTGGCGCTGGCCGCGCGCGGGTTGACGGTTGCCGACGTCGAGGCCGCGCTTCGGGCGGAGAATATCGAGCTCCCCGCTGGACGGCTGGAGTCGGCGTCGCGCAACCTCACCCTCCGGATCGAGCGCGGCTATCAGACGGCGCAGGATTTTCGTAACCTCGTCATCAAGCGCAGTGGTGACGAACACCTGGTGCGGCTCGGCGAAGTGGCGCGCGTCGAGATCGGGCCGCGCGAGCGGCGCAACGCGTTCCGCGGCAACGGACAGAATCAGGTCGGTATCGCGATCTTCAAGCAGTCGATCTCGAACCAGCTAGCGGTGGCGCGCGGCGTGCGGGCGGAGGTCGCGGCGATCAAAGCGAATTTGCCGGCGCATATTCAGCTCGTCGTCGCGGTCGATTATTCGGTCTTCATCGAGGAGTCGGTGCACGAGGTTTACGTCACGCTCGCTATTACGGGCGGACTGGTGCTGCTCGTGATTTTCCTGTTCCTCGGCAATCTGCGGGCCGCGATCGTGCCCGCGGTGACGGTGCCGGTTTGCTTGCTGGGCGCGATGATCTTGCTCGCGGCATTCGGGGCGTCGATCAATCTTTTGACGCTGCTGGCCCTCGTGCTCGCGATCGGGCTCGTCGTGGACGATGCGATCGTCGTGCTCGAGAACGTGCAGCGGCGCGTGGATTTGGGCGAGCCCGCGAAGATCGCGGCCGTGCGCGGCACGCGGCAGGTGGCCTTCGCCGTCATTGCGACGACGGCGGTGTTGCTCGCAGTGTTTGCGCCGATCGTGTTCCTGGAGGGCACGGTCGGGCGGCTTTTCTCGGAGCTTGGGATCGCGCTTGGCGCGGCGGTTGCGATTTCGGCACTGGTTGCGCTCACCTTGTCACCGATGATGTGTTCGCAGCTGCTGGTGCCGGTCGGGCGCGAGGGCGCGCTGTCGCGCACGATTCATGGTGCGACCGAGCGGCTGAGCGCTCTCTATCGCCGGTCGCTGCACGCGAGCCTTGCGCATCCGTGGGTCGTGTTCTTGACGTTCGCCGGCGTGCTTGGGCTTGCCGCGCTTTTGTTCCGCGCGGTGCCGGGCGAAATCGCGCCGACGGAGGATCGGGGCATTTTCGACATCTCGATCTCGCTGCCGGAAGGCACGGGCTACGACGCGGCTTACGCGCAGATGATGGAGATCGAGAAGGCGTTGCTGCCGCTGGTCAAGGAAGGCACGGCGACCCGTTTGATCATCCGCGTGCCGGGCAGCTTCGGCGCGTCGTCTGACTTCAACGGCGGGCGCGGGATCGTGGTGCTGGGGCCATGGGGCACGCGGCCGCCGCAAGCGGACGTGATCGAGCAGGTGTCGCAGACGCTGCGCCGGTTCGCGAACGTGCGCGGCAATGCGGTGGCGCGGTCGAGCTTCGGGCGCGGCGGCGGCGGCAATAATCCGGTGCAGTTCGTGATCGGCGGATCGAGCTTTGCCGAACTCGTGCAATGGCGCGACAAGATCATGGCGCGGGCGGAGCAGTTTCCGGGCCTCGTCAACGTGGACAGCGACTACAAGGAAACGAAGCCGCAGCTGAACGTGCGGATCGATCCGACACGGGCCGCCGATCTCGGCGTCTCGGTCGCCACCGTCGGGCGCACGCTCGAGACGATGCTGGGCACGCGCCGGATCGGCACGTTCATCGACCGCGGCGAAGAGTACGACATCGTCGTCGAAGGGCTTGAGGCGAACCGGCGCCAGCCCAGCGACCTCACGAACATTCTGGTGCGCTCGCAGCGGACCGGCGCGCTCATTCCGCTGTCGAATTTGGTGACGTCGAACGAGGCCGCGGCGGCGACGAATTTGAACCGCTTCAACCGGCTACGCTCGATCACGATTTCGGCGGGGCTC